>Ga0207416_1004300_pt1 | contig 12546 bp, 14 predicted proteins | sample PaiPotPPM11metaG_FD_184107 | JGI IMG/M metagenome (GOLD analysis project Ga0207416, IMG submission 184107) | Iron sulfur acid spring bacterial and archeal communities from Banff, Canada, to study Microbial Dark Matter (Phase II) - Paint Pots PPM... ...
CCTCAGTGGTCTCCTCGCTGTGGTCTCACAGCGAGGGTCGGCGTCCTGGGGAGACGGGTCAGGTTTCCGGCGGAAGGTGGGTCAGTTTTCAGACGGAATCAACACCTACCTTGACGCCTATGGGGGCGCACGCCCTGCGCCCCTACCCGACCGGCGGATGGGAGCGGGATCCAACCGCCGGAGATCCTCATTGTTCAGCAGTTGGCGCTGCGCCGAGCATCAGCGCGCGATGCCGGCTTCGACGGCCTGTCGAGCGCCGGCACGAACCATGCGATTATCCATCGCCGCGGCCAGCGTCAGCACGACCGGCCGCGCCAGGTCATTGGTGGCGCCGATAATCGTCACCGAGCCGGCGAAGCGGCCTTGCTGCCACTTGATGAAGGTATACGGCAGCGTCTGGCCGCGATTGTCGGTGAACGTTCCCTCGAAGCTGCGTGCGGCGTCGCCCAGCGAGCCGAACTGTGTCTCATGCACGTTGACATTCTGTGGAAAGATCTGTTGCGCCCGCACGGCCTGCGCCGCGCCGTCCGCCGTGCCGTAGACCTCGACGTAGCAGTCGGTGCTCGCGCTCACGGGCGTCGAATTGCGCGTGCCGGGGAAGCTGCCGTAGGTCACCTGGTAGCCGTCCAGCCGGCCCAGTTGGGCCAGCGCGGCCGGATCGCCCAGGGCATCGCTGCCGACGTGCCCTTTGTGCGACGGCTGCTGATTGCCGAACTCCGACGGCTGGCAAACAATTCCTTCGAGCGTGCCGGCGGGCACGGCCGTCGCGCTGGGCGAGGGGCTGGGCGAAGGCGTTGGACTCGGGCTGGGCCGTGGCGTCGGCGTGGGCGAAGGCGTCGGACTGGGTGAGGGCGACGGTGTGGGCGAGGGCGTTGGGCTGGGCGTGGCCTTCGGCGTGGCAGTCACCGCGGGCGATGGTGTCGCAACCGTGGTTGCCGCTGCAGTGCCGCCGCCGGCGACCGTCAGCCCGTCGCGCAGCGTCGCGTCGGCGCCGCCGGGATTGCGTACGGTGACATCGTACGAACCGGCCGCGAGGCTCGCCGGCGCAAGCGTGGTCAAAACCGATCCGTTTACCCATGTCGTCGCGACCGTCTGGCCACCCACTACGACGCTTGCATTGCGGGCGAAGTTGCTGCCCTCGACGATCAGAAATGCGGCCTGTCCGGGGGCGACGCTCGCCGGATCGACGTGGCTGACCGCGGGCGGACCCGCCGCTTTCGCGGAGCAGCCGGCGCCGATGGTCAGCACGCAGGCGGCGATCAGGCTGGAGCGAGCGGGGAACCGCGGCAGTTGAGCCATGCCCCGATTGTACGGCAGGCGGGTGCGCAGCCTGCTCGCACCGCGGCTCAGCGCTCGTGGCTCCCGAGCAATCGTGCTGCCGCTTCGCCCACAATGCGGAAGACCTCGACCAGCGGCAGGCCGGAGCGGAGCGCCAGCGCGCGGCAATCGTCGTACTCCGGTGCTGCCCGCGGCGGCTCGCCGGGCAGGCGCTTCACCTTCACGCGAGCCTCACCCAGCGGCGTCGTCACGGTGATCGACTCGCGTTCGGCTTCGTAGCGGCGTACCTCGCGCACGCGCACGCCGAGCGTCGAGGTCTCGCGCAGCAGGGCGCGCACGACATCGGCCTCGGCAGCGGGCGGGCAGAGCGCCTGCAGCATCACCGCCGGGCGGTTCTTCTTCATCTGGATCGGCGTACACCAGGCATCGACGGCGCCGGCCGCGAACAACCGCTCCAGCGCCCAGCCGAACAGTTCGGGGCTCATGTCGTCGATGTTCGTCTCAAGCAGCCGCATCTCCCGCTGCGTGTGCGCCGCCGCCGCATCGCCCGAAGCCTCGCCCAGCCAGCAGCGCAAGATGTTGGGGCGGCCCGGCGTATCCCTGCCGCCCGCGCCGTAGCCGACGCGCTCCAACCGCAGCGCCGGCCGCTCGAAGCGGCCCAACGTCGTCAGCAGCGCCGCGCCGGTCGGCGTCACCAGTTCGAAGCGCTCGCCGTCGCGCGGCGCCGCGATCGGCGCCTGCACGCGGGCGAGCAACTCCAGCGTCGCGGGGCCGGGCACCGGGATCTCGCCGTGCGCGGTCTTCGCCGTGCCCGCGCCGGCAGGCAAGGGCGAGACGTAGCAGGACTCGACGCCGAGCAGCCGCAGCGCGACGACAACGCCGAGCACGTCCACGATCGCGTCGACGGCGCCGACCTCATGGAACTCGATTTCGTCGATGCCGACGCCGTGCACCTTCGCCTCGGCCTCCGCCAGCGCCGTGAACACGGCTGCGCCTTTGGCGATGTCGCCCGCCGGCAGGCCGGAGCCGCGGATCAGGCCGAGAATCAGGCTCAGCGAGCGATGCGGCTGTTCGCGCTCGTCCAGCAGCACATCGACCTTCGTCGCGGCGATACCGGCGCGCATGACGCGGCGCGACTCCAGCCGGTAGCCGCCGACGGGCAGGCCGGCGAGCGCGGCGGCGATGACATCCAGTTCGGCGCCGCAGTCCACCAGCGCGCCGAGCAGCATGTCGCCGCTGGCGCCGGAGGGGCAGTCGAAGTAGGCGATGCGCATGGTCAGTGCCGCCGTGCCCCGCTCGCCTGACGATTGATCGTCGCCGCCAGGTAGCCGGCGCCGAAACCGTTGTCGATGTTGACCACCGCGACGCCCGCCGAGCAGCTGTTCAACATGCCGAGCAGCGCCGCCAACCCGCCGAAGCTGGCGCCGTAGCCGATCGAGGTCGGCACGGCAATCACGGGCGCCGCGACAAGTCCGCTGACGACGCTCGGCAGGGCGCCCTCCATGCCGGCGGCCACGACGAGTACGTTCGCCGCGCGCAGCGCGTCGAGGTGCGCGAGCAGGCGATGCAGACCCGCCACGCCCACGTCGTAGATGCGTTCAACCGCGCTGCCGCCCAGCTCGGCCGTGACCGCGGCCTCTTCGGCCACGGGCAGATCGGCCGTGCCCGCGCAGAGCACCACGACGCCGGGCAGCTTCGCAATATCCGCACAGCGGTCCACGACGATCGCCCGCGCTTCGGCGCGGTAGCGTGCATCCGGCACGAGCGCGGCGAGCGCGGCGAACTGCTCCGGCGTGGCGCGCGTCACCAGCAGCCGCGAGGCGCGTTCGACGACGCGGGTGCCGATCGCCGCCACCTGTTCCGGCGTTTTTCCCAGCCCAAGCACGACCTCGGGGAAGCCCTCGCGCAGGGCGCGATGGTGATCGACGTGCGCGAAGCCGATGTCCTCGAACGGCAGCGTCTCAAGCGCGTCCGCCGCCTCGGCCGGCGTCACCGAGCCGCCGCGCACGCCCTCCAGCAGCCGCTCCAGCCGTTCCCGATCGATCGCCTTGCCTCCTTGCCCTGGGATCGCCTCGGCTAAGCCTCAGCGCGGAAACGCCTCGCGCACGCCGCCATCCACGGCAAGCGTCGCGCCGGTGGTGCGCGATGAGTGGTCCGAGGCGAAGAACAGCGCCGCCTCGGCCACGTCGTCCGGCGTGACCGACACCTGCATCAGGTTGCGCTTGCGGTAAAACTCCTCGATCTCCTCGACGGCGATGCCCTGGGCGCGGGCGCGCTGCTCGCGGACCTCCTGCGACCACAGATTCGTGCCGCGGAAGACCGCGTCGGGGTGCAGGATGTTCACGCGGATGCCGGCCTCGCCGTTCTCGATCGCCAGCACGCGCGCGAGCTGCGTCTCCGCGGCTTTGGCGGCGCTGTAGGCGCCGAAGTCCTTGCCCGGCGCCGGCACGTTCTTGCTCGCCACGAAGACGATGCTGCTGCCGAGCCCTTGCCGCCGCAGCAGCCGCACCGCCGCCCGTGCCACGAGAAAGTGCCCGGTGGCGTTCACAGCGAAGCTGCGTTGCCAGTCTGTCAGCGCCAGCTCATGCACCGCCGCGGGCAGGGCGATGCCGGCGTTCGAGACGAGGATGTCGATGCCGCCGTAGAGCAGGGCAGCACGGGCGAAGGCGGCATCGACCGCTGCCTCGTCGGTCACATCAAGCGCGAACGCGGCCGCGCGCCCTTCGCCCCGCGCCGCGCAGATGCTCTTCGCGACGTTCTCCGCGGCCGCGCAATCCATGTCTGTGACGACGACGTGCGCCCCGGCCGCCGCCAGCCGCTCCGCGATCGCCTTGCCAATGCCGCTGCCCGCGCCCGTGACCAGCGCCACGCGCCGCGCCAGCTCCTGTTCGGGCGGCAGCAGCGAGAGCTTGTACAGCTCCAGCGGCCAGTACTCGGCCTCGAAGGCGTCGCGCTCGCTCAGCGAGCGGTAGCCGCCCACCGCCTCCGCCGCGGCCATGACGGCGATCGTGTGATGGTAGATCTCGCCGGCGATCGACGCCCGCCGCGCATCGGCACCGGCGGTCCACATGCCGAGGCCGGGCACGAGGATCACACGCGGGTTTGGCTCCAGCAGCGGGTAGTTTTCTGCGTTGTGCCGCGCCACGTAGGCCTGATACTCTTCGCGATACGCGGCCAGCTTCGCGCGGGCTCGGCTCGCCAGATCGTCGACGTTCGTGGGATCCGGCGCGTCGATGAACAGCGGCAGCCGCTTCGTGTTGAGCAGGTGGTCCGGTGTGGCCGGGCCGATCTGCGACAGCTCGGCCGCCCGCGCCGACCCGGCGAAGCCGAGCACGTCCTCGGCCGCGTCGTAGCGCAGCACCGCGCGGCGCTCTGCGCCCAGCAGGCCGCGCAGCACCGGCGCAAAGGCGACCGCGGCCTGCTCACGTCGGTCATTTGTCGGAGCCGGTTTCACGGCGGCAAAGCTGCGGCGCCCAGCGGCTTTCTGGTCTGTGAACGCTTCGGCCCGCTGCACCAGGTCGATGTGAATCTCGTACGCCGTCCGCGGCTCGTCGGCCCAGGTGACGAGGCCGTGGTTCATCAGCACGACGCCGCGCAGATCGGGCCGTTTCTCGCGCGCCTCGCCCACCTCGCGCGCCAGCAGGAAGCCGGGCCGGCGGTAGGGCACGATCGCCACGTCCGGGCCGAGCGCTTCGCCGACCACTTCGGCGCCGCGCACGCTGTTGGTCAGCGCACAGATCGCGTCGGCATGGCTGTGAATCACGCAGGCATCGGGGATGAAGGCGTGCAGCAGCGTCTCGATCGAGGGGCGCGGCGACGACGGTTCCAGCAGCGTGTGTTCGAGGTAGGCCACCATCTCCTCATCACCCATGCCCTGGCGGTGAAAAAGCGGCAGCACATCGTCCATGCGCACGCCGGGGAAATGCTTGACCTCGATGCTCTTCAGGTCGGAGCCGCTGCCTTTGACGCGCAGCACGGGCACGACGCGGCCGCGGAAGTCCGCCTCCTCGAGCTTGAGCGAGGTATTGCCGCCGCCCCAGAGCACGAGCGCCGGGTCGGCGCCGACGAGCCGCGAGGCGTAGAGCATCCGCTCGAACGGCGTCTTGCCATCGGCCTCGGCGGCGGACCAGCGGTTCTGCATCGGGCGCACTCCCTCGCATCAGCCTGCCGCAGTTAGCGTACAGGAGATGGCCGGCGAGATGGCAGAGCCGCGCACCTACCCCTGCCTCGCGCAGGCGCTCGGCTGTGCATCTGAAGTCTCCGACGGTTGCGCTGCGGTCCTGTAAAGTCTCCGACGGTTGCGCTGCGCTCTGACCCACAGGGGAGGGTGCACTGAGAGCGATCGATCATCCTCGGACCAACCCTTTCCCTGTGGGAAAGGGACAGGTTTCGCCTGCGAAACCAGGGATAGGCCCGCGTACGGTTGCCCGCGGACCGCGCACTGCGGGAAGATGGCGGCGGCCTTCACGGCCTGGGAAACTGCCCGTGCTGATCGACCTGCACTGCCACACACAGCCGCTCTCCGCCTGCAGCTCGCTGGCGCCGGCCGAGCTGGCACGGCTGGCACGCACCGCCGGACTCGATGCGGTCTGCCTCACCGAACACGACCGCCTGCGTCTGGCGGACGAGTTGCGGGCGCTGGGCGATGTGTACGGCCCGTTGCTGCTGCGCGGCATGGAGGTCACAACCGAACTGGGCCACGTGCTCGTGTTCGGGCTGGACGAGCTGCCGGCGGACGGCTTCCTTGCCGCGTCGCTGCGGCGATCCGTGGATGAAGCCGGCGGGCTGATGGTGCTGGCGCATCCGGCGCGGCAGGGTCAGCCTGCCATCGATCTGCGCACGGCCGGGCATCTCTTCGACGCGGTCGAAGGCATCAACGGCAGCGACAGCGCGGCCCAGAACGCGGCGGCAATGCGGCTGGGCGCTGCCCTAGCTCTGCCCCCGACCGGCGGCAGCGATTGCCACAGCCCGCGCGAAGTCGCCACAGCGGCGACGCAGTTGGAACGCACGGTAACGAATGAGGCGGAACTGATCGAGGAGCTGCGCCGCGGCCGGCACCGGGCCATCGATCTACGCCGGACCGGCGGCAAGTAAGGCAGAGAGCGACGGTTTGGTACCCAGGATGGGTAATTTGTTCTCAGTTCGGTAGGGGCCGTTCGCGAACGGCCCGTCGCGGCCGCAGCCGCGATCAACGACGCGCGAAAACTTGTACTGCGCCAGCGGGATTGGCGAAACGAGAGGCAGGACATGGAAGCAGCGGTCAACGGCACGCGCATCTGCTACGAGGTTCAGGGCTCCGGCCCGCCGCTGGTGCTGATCCACGGCATCGGCGGCAGCGCATTGGACTGGGGCGAGGCGCTGCCGCGGCTGGCCGCGCACTGCACCGTGCTGGCGCTGGACGTCCGCGGCTTCGGCCGCTCGGCCAAGCCCGCCGGGCCGTACACGCCGGCGCAGTGGGCCGCGGACGTGGCCGGCGTGCTCGATGCTGCCGGCATGAGCGACGTGATCGTGCTCGGCCATTCGATGGGCGGCGTGATCGCGCAGCGGCTGGTGCTCGACTTCCCGCAAAAGGTCCGCGCGGCGATCTTCGCCAGCACGTCGAGCGAGGTCAAAGAGGCCGCGGCGCAGTTCTGGGAAGGTCAGGCATCCGACATCGAGCGCGAAGGCCTGGCGCCGATGATCGCCCGCCGCCAGGCCACCTACACGGACGAGTTCAAGGCTGCCCATCCTGAAGCGCTGGCCGCGGATGAGCGCCGCGTGAAGCTGAACGAGCCGCACGCCTATGCCGCCGCGGCACGGGCGGTGGCGCGCTACAACTTCACGGACGAGCTGCGCGGCGCAAAGCAGCCGGTGCTGATCTTGCAGGGGTTGGACGACAAGCAGACGCCGCCGGGCGGCTCGGTAATCATGTCGCGGGCGATTCCCGGCGCGCGGCTGGTGATGATCGAAAACTGCGGCCACAATATCCACAGCGACCAGCCGGACCGCTTCGTGAACGAAGTGCTGGGCTTCGTGGCCGGGGTCACGGGCGCGGCGCAGCCGGCCGGCGATTGAGGCGAGGGCGATGGCGATCGAAGAGCAGGTGATCCAGCGCTGCACCGAGCGCGGCGTGACGCTGAGCACGGCCGAAGCCTGCACCGGCGGCCTGATCGGCGCCATGCTCGTCAGCGTGCCGGGCAGCTCCAAGGTTTTTGTGGGCGGCATCACGGCCTACCACAACGGGCCGAAGCGCGCCCTGCTCGGCCTCACGGACGAAACGGCGAAGAGCGTCGGCAGCGTCTCGGAAGCGGGCGTGCGCGAGATGGCCGAGGGCGCCCGCAAAGCCTTCGGCACGACGATCGCCGTCGCCGAGAGCGGCATCGCCGGGCCGACGGGCGGCAGCGCAGAGAAGCCGGCCGGCACGGTCTACATCGGCATCGCCACGCCCGACGGCACGCGCGTCGAGGGCTTCCTCTTCCCCGGCTCGCGCCGCGCCTACATGCTCAGCGTGGCCGAAACGGCGCTGCGCTTCGTGATCGAGTGGCTGGACTCGCGGCCCGGAGACCCCTGAACCCGTGTACGGAACGGCAGGTTTGTGCGGGAGTTCACATAGCGATTGTCAGCAGCTTCACGGCTGCGAGGAATCCAGGCGCGTAGCGTGATGTCACGGAGATGGCGAGGGGAACGCCGACCGCGAAATCGCGAGGAGGTGCGCAAGATGGTTCATCCGACGTGGGTCATGCTCAATCCGCAGCCGCTGCCGCCCGGATACTCGAACATGCTCAACCCGCAGCCGCTGCCGCCCCGTGTTTCAAGCCCGCTGAACGAGCGCGGCATCATCATCGTCGGCGGTTAACACAGCCAGCGAGACAGGGCCACACGGCCGCAACGCCCGGACTGGTGCGCAACCGGCCCGGGCGTTGCCGTATCGAGGCTCTGTTACGCCGCAAAGCCGGCGCGGCGTCAGGCCGCTCCCTGGTTCAGGAGCCATTCGCCGGCTGCGACGAAGGCGCCGGGCGCCAGTTGGAAGTGGTGCGTGAGCGTGTTGATGTCGCGAAAACAGCGCTCAAGGCGGCTCGACTCGTAGATGGACGTGCCGCCGGCCGCCTGATACAGGAGATTGACCGCGTCGTTCGCACTCTGGGCCGCGTGCGCCGCCGCGAGCCGTACCGGCACGATCATCGGCGGGGTGCCGTGAGGCGCTGACCCCACGGCGCGCGCCGTGGCGTACAGATAGCCGCGCGCCGCGCGCAGCAGCGCTTCGGCACGGCCCAGGCGTTCGTGCCCGGTGGGCTGCTGGGCCAGCGGCGTGGTCGTGCCTGCCGGCGTCTTCGTGGCTGCGAGGGTCGTGAACGACTCCACGGCATCGCGCGCGACGCCCAGTCCCACGGCCGCGAGGAAGAGGGGGCCGATCTCCAGGAAGGGGCGCCGATACCCCAGCCCGGGCCGTGGGGGCGGGCCGCGGAAGAAGGCCTGGAAGGGGAAGCTCTGCGCCTCGGGCACGAGGACATCGGCGACGGCGTAGTCGTGGCTGCCCGTGCCGCGCATGCCGGTGGTGCGCCAGGTATCGATGATCGTGCCCGCCGCCGCCGGAAAGAGGAAGAGCTGCGGGGTGGGCGCCCCATCCGGGCCGCGCAGCGGCTCGTCGCCTTCAAAGACCAGGCCGGCGACGACGATCCACGTTGCATCCTGGCAACCGCTCATGAAGCTCCACCGGCCGCTGAGGCGGTAGCCGCCCGCGACCCGGCGGGCGCGCCCGCGCGGCGTAAAGTTGCCCGCCACGACCGCGTCATGGCGGCCGAAGATCGCGCGCGCGACCGGCTCTGCCATGTAGTCGCCGAAGAGCTGGGAGAGGAAGGCGAAGGTCAGATTCCAGCCTACGCTGCCGTCCTGACGGCCAAGCTCCTCGGAGACCGCCAGCGCGTCTTCCAGTGCCACCTGCTCGCCGCCAAGCGTGCGTGGGGCGAGCATGCGCAGGAAGCCCGCCGCGCGGGCGGCGGCGAAGATGGGCGCCGGCAAGCGCCGGTCGCGTTCGCCCTCGTCGCGATGCTGCGCGACGAGGGGTGCGAGGCCTCGCGCCTGCTCAAGCCAGATCGTCGTTGGGTTCGCTGCCGTCATCACATCCCCCGCCTTTCTCGCCTCATACCCGGCCGCACGAACTGCCCACCCCTGCCCAGGGCGCGGTGCGTGCCGGTGTGCTACTGGTGGTACGCGGGTGCGGCGGCGCGGAGATGGCTCCGACGAGCGTCACGGCGCCATACAGCGTTGCATGGGCGCATGCCGGCACGGCGCCCAGTCGCCCCAGGCCGGACGCCGCCACGGTGCGGGCGTGCAACGCTGCCTGGCGGCGTTGCCTGCCCGCGCCATCCCGCCGCGGACCGGGAACCGTACCCGTGGTGAACCGCTACATTAGCGGACACCCGCAAGGAACACCGCCGTCATGCTTACGAAAGAACTCCCGAGCCCCGTCCGCCTCATCGGTCCCGGCGACCCGTCGCTGAACGTCGCGAACGTGCAGCAGAGCAACGTCGGCTTCCTGACGGGAGCCCAGACAAACTTCGCCTTCATCAGCCAGCAGGGCGCCGATCTGCAGGGCCGCACTGCTCGTCCCCTGGTCCGCCTGATCCGTGCGTAAGGCCGCCGCTCAAAGGAGCACAGCCACCATGATCATCGTGCTGCGGGTGCTCACCTCCCCGCTGCCCCTGCCGACCAGCTACCCGCAGGGTCCAGCCTTCCCGTCCGCTCCGAGCTAACCCATCCCCGGGGTCGGGCCCGCGCGGCCGGCAACCGGCGCGCGCGGTCCGTTACGCAGGCTGCGCAGGGTTTGGGCGCGGTTCAGGGGTTCGTATCCAGCACTAACATCGACTTTGACCGCGCCGCCGCTGCTTCGCGCGCCCGCCAGGCGGCGCTCAGCATAGTCGGCCGTGGAACGCCGCTGGCAGACTCAGGCCGTGATGTGCGCACTCACCACCAGGAGGCCACCCGACGCAATCACACGGCCCTTGAACACGATCTCGAAGCTGCCGGACCCGCTGTACGCATCGCCGGCCCTGCTGAGGGTGTTCGTGAAGCGGATGTTGAAGAGATCCGCGAAGACCTGTGCGGGTCAAAGGAAAAGGCGTGCCCAAACCAACGAAACGCGCGGCCCTGCGTCTGGACCCGGGCGCCTTGCGTGGGACGGAGAGCGTTGCAGGGTCCGCATCAACCGATGCGGTCGTGGTCAGGCCGCCGCCGGCATCATGGGTGCTGACCTCCTGAAGGGAAGGCCAGTGCGCGGATCGCGCCGGGGGCGAACTCGCCCATCGCTGCTGCCTCCCGCTGCCGCGGCGGTGCGCCCCTTGCGCAGCCCCATGCGGCCAGCTACAGTTAGTCAACCAGTCAACTATACGAGCGGACGATGGGACGCACCAGCGACGCCCGCGAGCGTCTGTTGCAAACGGCCACACAGCTAATCCACGCCCGCAGCTACGGCGACGTGAGCGTGGACGACCTCTGCGCCGGCGCCGGCGTGAACAAGGGCAGCTTCTACTATTACTTCCCCGCCAAGCGTGACCTTGCGCTGGCGGCGATCGAGGCGCAGTGGCAGCAGGCCCGCGTCATGCTGCTCGAACCCGCTTTCGCCCGCGATCTGCCGCCGCTGGCCCGCTTCGCTCGCCTGTTCGACCTGGTCGCCGCGATGCACGCAGCCCGCGCCGAGCAGAGCGGCTGCGTGCTCGGCTGCGCCTTCGGCAACCTCGCACTGGAACTGAGCACGCGGGACGAGGCGATCCGCGCGAAGCTGCAAGGGGTCTTCGCCGGCTACCGCGTCTACTTCGAAGCGGCGCTGCACGAGGCCGTGGCCGCGGGCGCGCTCGCGCCGCTGGATGTGGCGCAGGCCGCGCAGGCCGTGCTCGCCCTGCTGGAAGGCGCGCTGCTGCTGGCGAAGACGGAGAACAACGCCGGCGTGGTCAGCCGCCTTGGTGCTCAGGTCGTGCAGCTGATCGGCGCGGACAGCGGCGGACCGGCGACGCGAACAGACCGAACGATTACGTCACCCGCCACGGGTGCAGGAGCAACACTGCCATGACGACACCCGCGCTGCCGCCCTACCCGCCCGTCGATGTCGAGCACGTTGGCCCGGCGCTGGGTGAGCGCTTCCCCGACCTCGTGCTGCCCGATCAGCACGGCACGCCGGTCGATCTGCACGCGGCCCGCGTCGGCCGGCGGGCCTTGATCGTGTTTTACCGCAGCGCCGCCTGGTGACCGTACTGCAAATCGCAGCTCGTGGAGCTGCAACGGGCACTGGCGGACTATGAGCGCAACGGTATCGCCGTCTTCGCGATCAGTTATGATCCGGTGAGCGTACTGGCCGGCTTCGCCGAGAAGCATGGCATCACCTATCCGCTGCTGGGCGACGAGGGCAGCGTTGTGATCCGACGGCTACGGATGCTCAACGAGCAGGTGTTCGAGCAGCACGCCGCCTTCGGCATTCCCCGCCGCGACGTCGCCTGGGGCGTCGCCTATCCAGGCGCCTTCATCCTCGACACTGATGGCATCGTGCGCGAGAAGCGCTTCCTGCAGAGCTACCGCGAGCGCGAGACAGGCGCGGCGCTGCTGGAGCAGGCGTTCGGCGTCGAGAGCGCCGCGCACGGCCCGGAGCAGCGCGCGAGCGGCCCCGGCCTTGTCGTCCGCGCCTATCTGGACGCGCCGGCCTACCGGCTCTCCCAGCGGCGCTGGCTCACGGTTGAGCTGCAGATCGCCGGCGGGCTGCACGTCTACGGCCGGCCGATTCCCGAGGGCTACGTACCGCTCGACGTAACGGTGGCGCCGATCGAGGGCATCGCAATGGGTGGAGTGGAGGCGCCGGCGCCGCGGCCGTTCCAAATGGAAGGGCTGGACGAGCAGTTCGTCGTCTACGAGGGCCGCGTCGTGCTGCGGTTGCCGCTCACGTTCCAGCGCCGGGTCGAGTCTGAGACGCTGACGGTCAGCGTGCGCTGCCAGGCGTGCAGCGCAAGCGACTGCCTGCTGCCGGTCACGCTGGACCTGGCGTTGCCGATCGTGGCCGAGAACCTTGTCGATTTGGACCGGTGAATCAAGCGGGGCGACGGGTGGCCCTCATAACCCCCGCCCCCTTCTCTCCCATATCGCTCGTCGAACGTGGCAGATCTCCTGCCCCGTGTGTATGGGAGAGAAGCAACTGTGTTGGCGGCGCGGTTCGATCGTCAGGGCATGGCGGCCTCCTCGCTGCGTGGCGCCGGCGTGGTAGGCTGGCTGGGGGACACTGCAGACCGGGCCGTGCCGGGGGAATCC
>Ga0207416_1004302_pt1 | contig 12538 bp, 22 predicted proteins | sample PaiPotPPM11metaG_FD_184107 | JGI IMG/M metagenome (GOLD analysis project Ga0207416, IMG submission 184107) | Iron sulfur acid spring bacterial and archeal communities from Banff, Canada, to study Microbial Dark Matter (Phase II) - Paint Pots PPM... ...
TCTCGGCGCAGGCAAAGATGGCGGAGGCGATCGTAAGCAAGATCCAGGGATTCAAAAGTCGCCGCACAGTGCACCTCCAGGACCGGCAACTTTGAAGTCGAGCCCGTCCAAGAGGAGCTTAGGAAGGCATCTCGCTCGGAAGGGTGAAATCCCGTAACGGATTCCGTAAGGCGGGTCGCGAAGCTCCTACCTGATCTGGAGAAGGCCTCTTTATAATCGAGATCCGTTCACGAGTCCCCGTAGCTCAGCCTGGATAGAGCACTGGCCTCCGGAGCCAGGAGCACAGGTTCAAATCCTGTCGGGGACACTTCCCACTCCGGGTATCACAACTTATTAGTGTATTCGCATAAGCAAGGTCGGGCAATCGTCGTCGCAGCTTCTACCTATTCCCCTGCGGCGACTGTCAGCGCGACGCCTCTGCGACAACTCCGGCTTCTGATCGACGAGATGGACGACCTCATGCCGACACTCCGCGCAACAGGGATCTCCACGCCGGACACCTCCTATGCCCACGCGTTCATGAGCCTTGCCGAGGGCCTCAAACAAGAGGGATGGAGGGCCGAGCGGTTCCGAGAGGCGACGGAAGTGGGCCCCGAATTGGGGACCGGGCAAAGGCCTGTTTATCCTTCATCGTTCGCCGTCCAGTAACTGGGCCATTCAAGTCCATGACAAGCTCCACCAGCAGGTCAAGAATCTTGTAAGCAGCGCCGAATGCCAGGGGCTGCATCGGCCGCAGAGCGTCTTGGACTGCTCCCGCGCCTACGACCTCGTGTACTCCGATGGCGACGAGATTGTTGGGTCCTCTGATATCCAAGGTGGCGGAGCCCTGACCCAAGGCTATCTTGACAACGTCGCTCAACTGACTCAATACAAGCCGTTCATATGCCGTGTCGTCGGCGAATCGACCTGCGGTAGGTGGAACGACGGCCATCTCTTTGCCCCCAGTTTGCACTACCCGGCTTGTGCCCAAGCCGGGCGACGCGTGATCAGATCCTTCGCTGGACTTCGACAAAGCCGACGTTGAGCGATCCGAGCCACCAATCCGTTCGCCCGTAACTTTCGAGTCCGCCGGGTAACGGCCTGAACGACGTTTAACCAGTGACGGCATTCGCTGTAGAAAATGTCACCTAATATTCATACCGGTACCGGACGACTGGCGTGCCGCATACCAAGCCGAGTGGAACGCGTTCCTGAAATGGCTGTTGATTTCCGCGGCTATACTCGCGTCCGTTCCCATCTTGGATTCTTCCTTCAGGCGTGGTCCCGGAATGGGACTTCCTGGCCTTTTTGCCTGTCCCCTTCTGGATCGCGCGGAGTTCATAACTTGTACGGTCGGGGACACGACCCATTCACCGTGTCATGACTTATTAGTTTATTTGTATAAACCTGGTCCGTCGCGGTTGGACAAGGCATCCGCACTGCATCGCATTAGAGCTGTGCTCGGAACACGCGAAAGGACGGCGGCGGATCCTCGGACCTGTTGGTGAAGATATCGAACCGGCTTAAAGTCATCCGTTGTTCGAGTCCCCTCTACGTCGGCACGATGCGACGTGCCACCTCGCCAAGGGTTGGCCAGTCAGGGGACTCCTGGACACAGCGTGCAAAGAGCCAGAGAAGAAGGCGCTCACCATCAAGACCGAGGAGGTCCGCCATGCGCAGGGCCAGACTGCGGGGGTCCGCGCGCAGGCGTTTGTCGCAGTTGAGCATGTGTTGGAGCGCGTCGTATGTGGGATCACCGATGTAAGGCTTAGGGTCGATGACTAGCCACGGCTCCCGTTCGGCCGCCAGAATGTTCCCGGCGTGGAGATCGGTGCACAGCAGCACGGTCCGTTCGGCTGTGGCAGGCAACGTGCGGAACAAAGTGATCCCTGCACGAGCAAGCCCGCGATCGAGGACTCCTCGTCCGGCGGCGACCTTCCGCTCGAATCCATCGGCCCACTGTTCGCACATCTCCAGTAACGGTCGGAACCGGTGGCCCAGTGCCGGTTCCCGCCAGAGGCGCGAGAGCAACGTGGCGACGACGACATCCTGCTCGGGTTCCGGCACGGTCGCCAAGGTCGTTCCCGGCACGCACCGTTCGATGAGCAGCGCGATGGTGTCGTCAAATTCGGTGCTGGCACTGAGCCGGACAGCACCCTGCCCATCCCACTCGCGGAGACCGTCCGCCTCGTGTGCCCCTTCGGTGTGCCGCCACGCGACCTTCAGCACGAGGTTCGATGTGGCACCGACGCGGACGGGAGCTACCCAAGCGGTCTGACCGCCTGGCTGGAAGGGCTCATCGACATCGAGCGACCAGCGCTGAGCCATCTGCTTGACCGTCTCCGGCAGGGTCGCGATCCAGGTTCGCTGCCGGTCATCCTGCTCGGCAGACTCGATGAGGTTGCGCGGCATGGGGAAGTCGTCCACAGGGACCATTCTCTCGTGATCGCTTCCTCGACACACGTGCCCGCTTGGTAGCCTCGTCGACCTCTGCGCATGGCAGGTACGCATGTGTGCTTAATGAACTGAATGAATTGAAGGTTGAACGGTGCTCCACCGTGTCTGTTCCGACGGGGTGGGGCCGGGGCGGTCGGCGCCACGGGGTGCGGCCCGTGGAGGCTGCCTCCGTCGCCCATCACGCCGACCCGATGCTCAACGTTCAGTTCTACAGGGACGTGGAGTTCATAACTTGTACGGTTGGGGACACCACCCATCCGGGTATAATCACTTATTAGTGTATTGGTATAAACTGAATGGCGCGGCCAGCCTTGAATGCCTCGGCCGGCTCGTTACATGATTTGGAAAATGCATGCAACAGCGTTCGGTACGGGCGGGTGGCCTCATTCAATGGTGCTAGCAACATCGATTAACTGGCTCGCCAAGCTTGCTGCTCTCGGCATTGGACTCGTTTTCATCGGAATCGGAGTCGCCATCATCCGTTTTGGCGGTCCGGTTTTTGTAGGGCTCAACAAAATGTACTCGCGACTCCCCGGCCGCTGGCAATATCCAGCCTGGTGGCACCGCTTCCTCGGCGCAATGATTGTTGGCTTCGGGTTGCTATTTGCCGTCACCGGTGTGCTCCTGGCGGGTCGGCAAATTCAGAACGGACCTTAAATTAACCGCGGCCTGTCCGCGGACCGTCCGGGGAGCGTACTCGGACCTCGACGACCGAATATCAAGGACCCTAAGGTCGGGAAGGCTTGGTCGAGTACTTTCCCGGCATGCACCCCGCTAGTTACCGTCCTCGCGATCTGATCGCCGGGGTTCGTCCGTGGGACGAAGAATTTTTCGTGTCATTCGCCATCCGGCAAGGCCTGCGTAGATGCAGCCAGCGAGAATGCCGAGGGCGAGCAGGCTCCTCGCTACCAGGGCGCGCTGTCGCCGGCGCCGAGCCCTTCGCTACTTGATACCTCCTGGCGTTTATGCGGACTGGACCATCAGATCGATGAGTAATTTGGCGCGATCCAGCAGCTCGCTGAACGTCACTACGTCAACGCCCCGCAGTTCCGAACGAAAGAGCTCGAAGTTCCGCTGACGCGAGGTATTGTCGAGGTCTTTGGTGCTGCCGATAATCAACAGCGCCCGGGGGCTCCACGGCCTAATTGGCGCTGGCTCGTCGCCAACCAACGATTGGTAGCTCTGCACGAGCGACTGCCTGCTCTGGAGCAGCTGGTTGATTGCCGCGACTAGCTCCTCACTGGGGGCGTAAACGTTGTTCCGATACGGTTCAGATCGTACTAGCGGAGTTCGCGGAGTCTTTATTTCGACCAACAGCGTGTTGTGCGTCAGATTGTTGCGAAACACATAATCGACGAGGTTGCCCCCAAGGTTTGTAACCGCCTTCCCGCCGACGTAAGCCTGGCCCCCGACGATGACAAACGGATAGGCATACAGTTGGGAAACAACCCAACTCTGCTCCCGCAGCTTCGCTTGCCACTGAAGCTCCGTGGCGTTCTTCATGGTCTTGGCCTCCAGGACAAAAGCCCGGAGGCGTGCTGCAGCAACGGCTGCGTCGAAACTGATCAGCACGTCAGCTCCCCAGGGTTCAAGTTGGTCAGCCAAGTCGCGGATGCTCTGGCGCCCGAGCCACTCAATGAATGCCTGAAGGAGTCCCGCGGTCTCGGGTGGGGTGTTGCGGTCTTCTAGGATTTCCTTTACGCCGGACACCACTTTTGACCTCGGCAGCGTAAGCCACTCTTGAATACCGGACGGTACTCCCTCGGCCTTCACAAACTCATACAGCTGAGCGAGCCGGGTGAAGAGGGTAAGAACCTCGCTGGAATGTAGGTCGAGTTGAAATCCTTCGCCGGACTTCAGGCTGCTCAGAGGCGTTTCTGTAGCACTTTCCCACTGATCCGCCTTCTTTTTTCGCTGCCAAACAAAGGCGCCGTTCACTGCGGCAGCGGCGTCTTTGGGGTTATCGACTAGTGTCGGTCGAAAAATGAGCCGAGCCTGTTCTCCGACTCGTAGCAGGACGGGACTAACGTTTGCCGTGCGCCTCGACGTTGATGCCGTTTTGAACTCGGTGCTCGCCATGCCTCGAGGATAGGCCAAGGGCGCGCCTTCGCCGTGGGCGACTGCCTCAGCCACCAGCTCGAGGAAGTCCTCGAATCGCGCTCGGCTTGACTCATCGAGTTCGAGGATCCACTGATCGAAGTCGACGTGCTTGCCGCGACGGGCCCGGCATGGGGCCCTGTCGTCAGCCTGGCTACGCTTCGAACCAACTTGTCGTGAATAAAATCTGCCCATGACCGAAACTCTCACAATTGAGCAGGCTTACCGTGCGATGCACCACTTCGTGGAGTCCTACTGGGAGCGTGGCGGGAAGAGGGGCGACGAGCTAACGGTTTTCTTGAGTTATTCCAAGACGCGCTGGGAGCCCACGGATGACAACCCATTGGGAACGGGGGATCCGGCGGCCTGGAACGATTGGCTCGATGCCGTCCGAGCCGTGGCAACGTGACCGAGGATATCTCGCGTCACAAAAAGGCGTTGAGGCAGAAGCAGCATGAATTACGCTCGCTGCTTCACGAATGGGACCCGATTGGAGTGTATGGCCCGGATCGTAGTGCCCACCCGATGAGTACGACTGCCTACTACCGATGATTGGCAAGTTGCGCGACGGAGCGTCAGCTGCCGAACTTGGGAACTTCCTTGCCGAAGAACTGAGCGGCCATTTTGGGCTCGACCCTAAATACGCCCGTCCCGAGCAGTGTGCGGAGAAGGTTTATAGCTGGTATTGGCAGGACCCTTTGCCTGGCAGTGCGGGTCCCCGATAGATGTGCGGTGTCGGTATGCGCCATGGCAATCCCACGCAGACCGCAGGAATACACGGCTACCGTGGTACGAGGCGCGAGTCATCCCCGGGGAATCTTGTCCGATGGCAATCGGGTCGAGCCCTCGACCGGCCTCCATGCGCGGAGCGTCCGTTAAACGTCTGTCAACCGTCCGCCGACCGTCCGCCAAGCGTCCGCTGACTCGACTGCCGAATACCAAGCGCTCATCTCGGCTGGCAGGAGGAGTTCATAACTTGTACGGTGGGGGACACCACCCATTCCGGGTGTCATACCTTATTAGTTTATTTGTATAAACTAATCCTCAGGGTCGCTTGCCGCCCCGGCGAATCGAAACAATCCTGGCCAAGCTCAATGTCCGTCGAGCCGGCTGACGATCCAGCCTAGTCCCGCGATCCGGTAGGGCGCCCTCGTAGGTGCGCGCCTCCCAACGCACCCGTCCAGAGCACCAGCATCAGGAGGATTGCCCCTGTAAGGGCGCCGATGCTGCCGAATGCAGCTGCATGGTCGTCGAAGCAGTTGGTGACAATCTCCGGAGGATCACATCCTGGGGTGACGGCGATCGAGATGGCATATTGAGCCACGACTAGCAGGAAAAGGCAGCTTGAGGCGGCGGTCGCCACCAGTGCAAACTCGCTGGTGGTGCGAAGCGGATTGAAGAATCCCAGCCCGATTCCCAACAGCAGCCCGAGAAACGGCACGCCTGCCGCGGCCGCCGGCCATGGCAGCCAACCGATCCCCGCCAGCACGAAATCGGATGCCAGCCCTGCGACAAGAAGAACACTGATAGCCGCCGTCCAGATCCAAAACCAGCGAAGGCGCAGTTTCGCCATGCTGGGGATTGAACCATTTCTATACAGGTAGCCCAGCCTCTCTCACGACTTCCCTGCCTGGTCATACCCATCCTCGCTCACGAAGTCAGCGATATCCTTTAGTGGGATACAGGTCCTCTGAGCGAGTTGCCCAGCGAAGAACATGCGCTCGAATTCACGGAGGATGAGAGCGACGTCCAAGGCGAAAGTCCCCAGGCACGTTAGCAGGGCGAGTCCGTGCGCGGAGCCTGCTGGATCGAGGGCAACCGTGAAGGTAAAGCGCAGCGGCACGTGGACTCTCGGATTGGATGTGTGATATTTGGCCAGCATTCCGCCGTCTATGAACAGTTGATCGCGGGGTGGAAACTCAAAGACCAGCTGGTCGCCTTGCGCGGGTTCTCCGACGGGCTTGTCAACGTGGGTGTGGATGACACCCACCTCCGTGCCCAACAGCTCTCGATGCTTATCGTCGTTGGTCAGGCGGTCAAGAAGGTAGAGCATGCTTGCTTCTGCGCCTTTCTCGTGGTGGTAGGGTTGCAGGCTCTCGATGAAGTCGTGCGCGTCTTTTCGGACATAGCGAAGATGTTGTCCAGGAGTGACACGTGCATAGTTGCTTCGATCCGTAAAAACGGGAAAGGCCGTCTTTGCACCTTGACCGCCGGCTAAGGCCCACGCCATGTGGTCCAGGGATGACCGCAGATCGTAGAGGCATTCGCCGATCAGCGGTGACCAGTCAGCAGGGGGCTTCTCGCGGATAACGGCACGCCAAGCGTGGCTCACCGACGCGAATCCGCTGGTCCCGCCATAAGTATCGCTTTCATTCACCTCTTCGATGGCACCGAAGGGCTGCGTCGCTAAGAAACCAGCTACCAGGTGTGCGATCTCCTCGAGGTGAACCTCTGCTCGTGCGAACTTGCGTTGCCAGCTTGGGGTCACGGCGATTGAACGGTCGTCGCTAGGCCGAGAGCCTCGGCAACCCGGGCTGCCAAGGCGTCGACGCTAAGGCCCAAATCGACCCGGATTACAGGCAGGTCCAGAGCGGTGGCCTCACGCCGTAACTCGTTGGTAAACAAGCGATCACGCTCGAGCAGGTTGGCCAATGCCCGATCGGGATCACTGGTCTGTCGAGGAATATCCCACGTCGAACCACGGCCGTCGAAGGCTGCACGCCGAAATTCCGGCGTCGGAATGAGCCAGACTGCTTGGCGGGTCCCGCTCAGGAGCGGCGCCACAAGACGAGGCAGTAGCGTGAAGCCCTCGACGAGCACGGGCGGCTTCCGCGGCAGAGCGATGAGATCGTCGACCATGAGATCAAACTGCTCCCCCTGGAAGCCGTGGAATGTGCTGAGCATGACTTGCGGGGAGCGATTGAGCCACCTCTCGTCCATATCCATGGCTAGGAACGCATGGAGAAGCGGAGCGTCGACAGCCGTTGTTCGGTCAGCGTACTTAGAAAGCGGTTCAGTATGGTACAGCCGGAGGCCGTGATCCGCCGCAAGCCGGCGAGCCACGGTCGACTTGCCAGCGCCGCTTCCACCTCCGATGAAGCGGACGTGGCGGAGCGCCGCTGGCAAATCCTCCGAACGAACTGGATGTCGCTTCATAGCTGCCACTCTTGCGACAACTATTAAGGGTACGGCCTCCAGATCCACGCAAACTTAAGGCCTGGACGTGAGGAAGCATGGAACGGCGGCATTGCTTTCCTCGACGCCAGTCATTGGTGGTAGTCGATGGCACCGGCGAATCAAGCACGGCGCTAAACCCCCCAGGGGCCATGTGATGTGATTACCTTGGATCGTCAAACGGATGCTGCGCCTTGGCATTAAACCCGGCCAGTGGGGATGGCGGTTCAACGAGCTGACCGCAGCATGGGAGCGCATCGAGCACCTCGGCTTCCATGTTCTCTCCTGCTTCGACCATATATCGGCAAAGCCCGGCAACAACCGCGCCTGGGATGCGCCCACGCTCCTGGCGGCAATGGCGGGACGTACTCAAAGAATCGCGCTCGCAGTTGATGTCGTTAACGTCAGCCTGCGCCATCCATTTCTCTTGGCCGCGCAACTCGCCGTTGCCCAGGCGGCCAGCGGCGGACGCCTCGAGGTAGGACTCGGCGCTGGCTCCTACGGGCTCGCTCGCTTCGATCACCAAGCCCTTGGCATTGCCTTCCCGCGCCTTGCCGACCGACTGACGCGCCTCGATGGTTGCGCGCGGGCATTCCCTCGGCTGTGGCGAGGCGAATCGGTTACCGACCCCCAGCTGGATCTGCATGCAGCATCCTTGGGACCGGTTGGCATTGCGCCACCCCTGGTAATCGTGGGTGGAATGAGCCCCAAGCTACTCGAGACGGCCGTGCGCTACGCGGACGGCTGGAATGTCGTGCTCGAAGGCTTGCAACAGTATGACGAGCTGGCGCAGAAAGTTAGCGATCTCTGTGAGCAACTGGGACGCACACGCCCGCTGCTGCGTCACGTCCAGATTTTCGCCGACAGCCTCGAGCCAGCGGCGGCACGCGATCTCGTGGATCGGCTCGCCTCTTACGGCGCCACGACCGTGGTCTTCGTTCTCCATCAGAACCATGACGTGGCTGCGATCGACCGGCTCGCAGAGGCCGTGCTCGACTAAGACGCAACACGGAGCCGCCAGTCGGACCTTCGCCGGGGCCGCAAATCCCACCCGCCCCTCTCAAACACGTTTGATGGCGGAAGACCAAGCGACCCCGCTGCACCAGGCGTCACCTGGCCTTCGACACCGCCTCTTTCGCAGCCCTCAAGGGTGTGAAGCAGGCGCCGGCCCTCCTGGATCATCCTTCGATGTAGGTCCCAACCGCTGGCTTATCGCGAAGACGTTTCCCTCCGGATCCTTGAAATAACACCAGTAGCCACCGATCTCAGGCGTTCCGACAATTTCCGATACCGCCTCGACACCAAGGGCGATCAGCTCGCGCCGAGAAGCTTCAATGTCCTCTACTGCAAAAGCTACTTGGTACCGCGGCCGATCGTACTGTGGATCATCCGAGCGCCCTTTTATCTCGAAAAAGTTTGGCCACCCCATGTCGAACGAGACCCAGCTTTCCGCGGCACCCAGCTCCTTGAACCCCAGGACATCTCGGTAGAAGCGACGTTGCCGTTCGATATTCTCACTGACCACGCCAACCCAGATGGGCCACCCCAGCCGTGGCTTGCTTCCCATGCTCTCCTCCTAATGGCCCGGATGTGGCCATCTTTGCACGATGTGCCAGTTTGGCGAAACGCCGCAGCTCCTACGGGAACGGTGCGAGCGCTGGCTGGAACGGTAACCTGACCAAACACGACGTCAGGACCGTCCCTGCCGTAAAAGCCTCTGATGGTCCGCTCCCTACTGGGTCATGCTAGTTTCGAGGCTTGAATGTTGAGGACGTCGCGCAGCGGATTCGCTCCGTGGCGACTCGCCGAACGACGAGGTTGGTAGCGATCGACGGCTGGGGCGGCGCCGGAAAGACACGCCTCGCAACGGAACTTGCCAGGCGGTTCCCATCCGCATCGGTGGTCCACACCGACGACTTCGCCGCTCCACACCAACCAGGTTGGGATTGGCAGCGCTTTGCTCGCGACGTTCTCGGACCACTGCTCCGCGATGATCCGGCGCAGTTTCAACGCTACGACTGGGATGCTGATCATCTGGCTGAGTGGCACACCATTCCTCCGGGTGGGACGGTGATCGTGGAGGGCATTTCATCGTCGCGGCGTGAACTCGGTGCGGTCTGGGACTTGGTCGTCTGGGTTGAGTGCCCGCGCGACTTGCGCTTACGACGCGGGATTGAACGCGACGGCGAGGCAATGCGCTGGAAGTGGGAGACGGTCTGGATGCCCGAGGAGGAAGAGTATGTGCGAACTCAGGATCCTATCGGGCGGGCTGATGTCGTGATTGATGGAAGCGATTCGCAGTTCTACGAGCAGCCCTGCCGGTGAGACGGGCCTAGAGTTGGGCCGTCCCATGGTCGTCGCCACGTACCGGGTTCGGATCTCGGGCAATGGCACCACCCGTGCGATTACGCTGCGGACTCCGGGTCCCATAGCGAGCCGCTCCGGCGCACCGTCGTCGGGGAAAGAATTAGTCGTCGACGGGATCGTCGATTCGAAGAGGAAGAACGATGCCGAAGCGTTCCTCGAGCCAGCCAGAAATGGCGACGACCATGGGCGGAGGATCCCCGGTCCCAGTTCCAGGTGCTTGACCCAAAGCAGCTGACAGAAACGCCCCCAGCTCGTCCATGGGCCAAGTTTATGCCCGCGACATTGGCGCCACGGCCCCTAAACCGTCCGCCAAGCGTCCGCTATTCGTTCGCCGACCGTCCGCCGAGCGTCGGCTGGAGCTCGACGGCGGAATACCAAGAGCCCAGCTCAGCTGGCAGGTGGAGTTCATAACTTGTCCGGTTGGGGACACCACCCATTCCGGGTGTCATAACTTATTAGTTTATTTGTATAAACTGAGAGATCACGATGGAACTGCGCGCGGCTCGTCGCGGTTGGCTCGGCCCCTATCGCCTAGCGGCTAAACCCTTGGCCGCCGCCGCCGGTTGGGCCGCGCTGGGGGGTGACCTGCAGTTGCCAGAAACAGTGGGTTGCCATGCGGGCGGTCCAGTCGCCGGCGCCTAGGAAGGCTGGTGTATCGCTGGTCTGTGGTCCGACGAACGAGCCAGGTGGCATGGCGACCGCGGTTCCATCGCCCAGGTGGTCTGTACCGCCATTGCTTCGAATCAGGTCCCCTGAGTAGCGGTCGCACGGCGTCACGCTCCAGCGGACCTCATACGTCCCAGCGGTTGGGATTCGAAAGTGGAGGTCGGCGCTCGAGTTGTCCAGAAATGCATTGACGTCCGGTGCCGACGGCGGAACAATCGGCTTGGGAGGCGTTTCGTTGCTCAGCACGTAGTTGAGAATCTGCTCAACCTCCCAGGCACAACCGGAACTGCGCGCGGAGACATTGAGTCGATAGGCACCGGACTGCCTTTCCTGTTGTACGAAGGTTGGCACCATCTGCATCGCCAAACTGTTAGCTGTCGTGGTAGGGAACCCGGGCGGGAAGCTTGTGGGTACTGTTGCGATCCGCTGCGAGGCATCATCGGCGACCGGTTTTCCCTCATGGTCCAGAAGGGCAACGCTTTGGAGGCAGTTGGGCGGGTCAGCGTAGGTAAAGAAGGTGTACCGACCGTGCGGCAGGCTAACCGAAGCACCCATCATCGATCCGACGCCGCTCGTCGTCGCGTAGTTGATGTCGAGCTGCCGACCCTGGGCCGATGCCTGACAGGCCTGGCATGCGCCCAGCAGCGTGAGGAGTGCCGCCCAACCGAGCGCAAGCCGTAGCCCCCGAGCCCTCATTGAGCAACGGTAGCAGTGAAATGCCCTGTGCGAGGGCAAAAATTTGTGTGCCCAAACTAAAGGCCCACCAACCCCTCGGCCGACTCGTTTCGCCGTGGATTCTTGTCGGTCTGCTGCCGTTCGAATACTTCACCGAGGCCTGATGGCAAGCGGAGTCCAACAAGGCACAACGGCGGGATGAGCACCCCTAAAAGTCTGGTCGCTTGTCGACCGCATCACGCCAGAGCAGGCGGAGCCGTGCGGTAATTGACCGAGAGGCGTCCGACTACGCGGCTCGCGCCTTCCTCTGCTTTTCGCACCCCTTGCATTCGAGGGCGTGTCCGTCTTTCTTCTTGCGGTCGTGATTGAATGAGCCCCACGGCTTGGACTGGCCACAGCGCAGGCACCGCTTGTGATGACGCTCGTCGTGGACGGGTAGGCGGCTCATCGGCGCATGACGCTCCTCCAGACATTCGCCGCGACCCAAGTCACAAGTGCCACGAACGCCAAAAAGACGACCAGTTCGAGCAGTAGCCCCAGCAACGAAAAGCCGAGATGCAGGCCGACACCCGCGAGCGGGCCCACGGCGAGTAGGGCCAGCACGAGCAGCACGGCGGCCCCGACGATCAGCCCGAGGCGAGTCATGGGAGCAGCGTAAAGCGGGCCTCAGTGGTCGTCAAGGTCAATCCCAACCACATCCTAGCCACGAGGCAGGAAATCTGAGAGTGACCGAGTCCACCACCGCGGTGATGGCCGGTCAGCCCGTCGCCGTAACCGGCCGGAGCTGATAGGCCGCACTCTCGTAGCAAAACCAGAGAGTTCGAAACTTGCCCGCGTTGGGCAATCGCAAACTAGGCAAGCGTCCGTTGAGCGTCCGCGGACCGCCCGCCAAGCGTCCGCTGTAACTCGACGGCCGAATACCAAGCGTTTATCCCGGCCGGCAGGTGGAGTTCATAACTTGTACGGTTGGGGACACCACTCAGATGGTGGCACTGCTGGTATTGCGCCCCCTCAGCTCTCAGACAGCCGATCCGGGCATCTGGAGCCCGCAGCGCTGTGCGAGTCAGTGCCGCTCTGTGATCTCGAAGACGTTCCCCTCCGGGTCACGGAAATATGCCCAGTA
>Ga0207416_1004305_pt1 | contig 12532 bp, 16 predicted proteins | sample PaiPotPPM11metaG_FD_184107 | JGI IMG/M metagenome (GOLD analysis project Ga0207416, IMG submission 184107) | Iron sulfur acid spring bacterial and archeal communities from Banff, Canada, to study Microbial Dark Matter (Phase II) - Paint Pots PPM... ...
CCCGAACCAATCGTTCCAATCGTTCACGATCAGCCGCGCTGATCGAAATCTGCTCGATTTTCCTCATCGGCGCAGACTCGCACGGTCGCGCCAATTTGTGAATCGTCTGTCAGCAACGGAACACTAGGTCGATAGATTTTTCCACGCACTGCCCCCCCGAATTCGTCGAAACAATCTAGCGGCCCACAACCAAAGCGCGCAAGTTTGCTATCCGAGCGATCAATGCGCCGGGCCTCTAACCGCCTAATATTGTTGATTTTTCTCGGATCAAATCCTCCATTCCGGCATCGTAATGTCTATTTAAATGTACACAAAGACCGTTATGGGCTATATTAATAGACATTATGGAGTAACCGATGCGCAGCACCCCACCCATGCCATTGCCCGTCAAGCGGGCTCTCGCCAAGCTCGGCGATGATATCCGCAGCGCCCGCCTGCGGCGGCGCATCCCGACCACGATCATGGCCGCGCGCGCCTTCATTACGCGTACCACCCTTCTCAAAGTGGAGCGCGGCGATCCGAGCGTCTCGCTCGGCATCTATGCGACCGTGCTCTTCGTCCTCGGCCTCACCTCGCGTCTCGCGGACCTTGCCGACGCTCGCTCCGACGATGTTGGTCTGCAACTCGACGAGGAGCGCCTGCCGCAGCGCATCCGTCAATCCGGCAGAAGACCACGCGGAGGACGAAGTGACCGATAGGGAGCTACTCGTCTATGTCGATCTCGAAGGCGCTCCGCATCTCGTCGGGCGCCTGTGGGCGCGCAGCCGCAAGGGCAGAGATAGCGCGACCTTTGAGTACGATGCGTCGTGGCTTAAATTTCCAGGCCGCTTTGCGCTCGAACCCGCCCTCGTTCTCAGTCACGGCCCCCAACATACGCCGGCCGGCCGGCGACTGTTCGGGGCCATCGGAGATTCGGCTCCGGACCGCTGGGGCCGCCTTCTTATCCAGCGCGAAGAGGGCCGCAAGGCGCGTGAGGAAAAACGTAGCCCTCATACCCTCGGCGAGGCCGACTATCTGCTCGGCGTCGGTGACATCGCCCGACAGGGCGCGTTGCGCTTTGCTGAAAATGAGGGTGGACCTTTTCTAGCGACCGGCGTGCAAGTTCCACCGCTGGTGCGATTGCCGGCACTGCTGAATGCGGCGCTGCATATCACCGAGGATGGGGGCACCGACGAAGATCTGAAATTGTTGCTTGCGCCCGGTTCATCCCTCGGCGGCGCGCGGCCCAAGGCATCCGTTATCAACCGCGACGGGCATCTTGCGATTGCAAAGTTTCCGCAACATGGCGATTTGATTCCAACCATTCAGTGGGAAGCGGTCGCACTCACCCTTGCCGCCGAAGCGGGAATTCCGACGCCGAATTGGCGGACGGAGGATATTGCCGGACGCTCCGTGCTTTTGCTGAACCGGTTCGACCGCGCTGGCGGGCAGCGTATTCCCTATCTGTCGGCCATGAGCATGCTCGATGCCGAAGATAACGAGCCACGCAGCTACATGGAAATCGCCGATGCGCTGCGCCGCTACGGCGCCAAGCCCGAGGAGGATTGCGCCCAACTCTGGCGGCGGATCGTGTTCAGCATCCTGATCTCAAACACGGACGACCATCTCCGCAATCACGGTTTCCTTTATGATCCGGCGGGCGGGTGGCGGCTGGCGCCGGCCTATGATCTCAATCCAGTACCGATCGATATCAAACCGCGCATCCTAACGACCGCGATCGACGAAGCGGACGGCACGGCTTCACTTGATCTCGCATTCGGTGTAGCGAAACATTTTGGGGTCAAGCCGGATGACGCGCGGTCCATTACAAGCGAAGTCGGCTCGGCCGTGAAAGGTTGGCGCAAGACTGCAAAGGCGGTCGGCCTGCCGGCGAAGGAAATTGACCGCATGGCCTCCGCCTTCGAGCATGACGAACTGAAGAAAGCGGTTTCCGGCTGAGCAAGCGCATCGGCAACCCTGTGAGCGCAGATGAGAAGACCAAATAACAACGCGATCATCGCGCAATATCCAACCGCAAGCCAACTGATCGCGGCTCCGGGCCTTGAGGTAGAACGCGTTCTGCTGCGTCACATCGTCGAATATTGTGCAGACGGCATGCACCCCATGGTAACGCGCGACGGTATCTCCAATGGGCTGTTCGAGACCAATGGCTACCCGTACAGCGTACAAGGGAGAGCAGAGGCGGCACGGGTCATCGGCCGCGCATGGAAGGCGCTCGACGATGCCGGTTTCATCGAAGAGCCCGACCCCTATAACGGAAAAAATGGCTTCCGGGTCCCCTCGGCAATGGGAAAAAACGCGCACGCGAGTGCAGATTATGAGGGGGATCCGAATGCGATCGAAGTTCACACGCGACATGTTTCACCCGGCGTTGCCGGATGCCGCATGGAACGCCTTCACCGTCGGTGACTATGACACGGCGGTTTTTGAAGCTTTCAAATCGATCGAAGTCGCGGTGCGAACGAAGGGCGGCTTCGCCAGTACGGATTTTGGTGGGGCGCTTATGAAGAAGGCGTTTGAGCCAGATACCGGACCACTCCGTGACAAAGCCGCGCCGCGCTCCAGGCAAAAAGCGCGTTGTGATCTATTCACCGGAGCGTTCGGCGAGATACGGAATCCGAAGGGGCACAACGACCCCACCATCACGGATACATTGGTGGCGGCTGAAGAGCTGATGACCGCTGGAGTCCTTCGACGGATTGTCGACAACGCCTGAGTGTCTCCGTGGATGTGTTTTTGAGCGCGTGTCGACGTAATTCATGTTGCGTGGAGTCGCCGGCAAAAATTGGTGACCCTTGAAAATACATGGAAATTTTTGCAACACCACGCAACATGAAAATGGCCCCCGTGCGCCGCTCCGCGCGCTCTATGTCTTTAATTTTATTAGATAAAAGCTGGCTGGGGCGGGAGGACTCGAACCTCCGAATGGCGGAATCAAAATCCGCTGCCTTACCACTTGGCTACGCCCCAATGCGCCGTCGGATTGCCGGCGGGCGTTGCCGTCGGCCGGCCGGACCATAGCGAGACACCTCCGGCGGATCAATATTTGCCGCAACGGCGGATCGGCTGAACCAGCAGCAAGACGCCGAAAATCCCGCCTTTTCGCCGCTATCGGCACCCGTCACTCCACCTATAATGTGCCCCTATAATAATGTCGTCCGATCCGCCACTCGCGCGAGGCGGCGGCCGGAGGGAAAATATGACCGACTCAGTCATCGTGCAGGACGAGGGCGCCGTCCGCATCATCCGGATGAATCGGCCGGAAAAGAAGAACGCGCTGACGCAACCGATGTATGCTGAAATGACCCGGGCGTTGCGCGAGGCCGGCGATACTACGGCGATCCGCTGCATCGTGCTGGCCGGCGCTCCCAACGCGTTCTGCGCCGGCAGCGACATCGGCGATTTTCAAAAACGGGCCGAAGGCGGACTTGAAGCCGTTACCGTGAATTTCCTCCATACCCTGGCGCGGAACGAGAAGCCGCTGGTCGCAGCCGTCGGCGGCACGGCCGTCGGTATCGGCACGACCATGCTGCTGCACTGCGATCACGTCGTTGCCGCGACCGGCGCGAGTTTTGCAACGCCGTTTCTGAAACTCGGGCTTATTCCGGAAGCGGCATCGAGCCTGCTCGCGCCGCAGCGCATGGGACACGCGCGCGCGTTTTCGCTGCTGGTGATGGGCCGGCCGCTCTCCGCCGCTGACGCGAAAGAGGCCGGCATCGTCAACACCGTCGTCGACACCACCGCTGTGGACGAGGTTGCACTCAAGGCGGCGCAAGAAATTGCCGCCCTGCCCCCGAACGCTGTCATGCTGGCGCGCCGGCTGATGCGCAGCCAATCCGATAGTGTGGCCGAGCGGATCGAGACCGAAGCAAAGCACTTTAAAGAATTGCTGAAATCCGACGAGGCGCGCGCCGCCTTCGCGGCTTTCTTCTCGCGCAAGAAATAAACAAAGGACAAAATCCACAATGTCGCTTGCCGGCAAAACCTTGTTCATCACCGGCGCCTCGCGCGGCATCGGGCTCGCAATCGCGCTGCGCGCCGCGCGCGACGGCGCCAATATCGCGATTGCCGCGAAGACCGAGACACCGCATCCGAAGCTTCAAGGCACCATCTACACCGCCGCCGCAGACATCGAGCGCGCCGGCGGCAAAGCGTTGCCGCTGATGGTCGACGTCCGCGACGAGGCGTTGGTGCAGGACGCGCTCGCCAAGACTGCCGCGCGCTTTGGTGGCGTGGATATCGTCGTCAACAATGCCAGCGCGATTCAGCTTACGCCTGTCACCCAGACCGACGTGAAGCGCTTCGACCTGATGCATCAGATCAATGCGCGCGGCACTTTTGTCGTCTCGAAATCGGCGATTCCCTATTTGGCCAGGGCCGCCAATCCGCACATCCTCATGATGTCGCCGCCGCTCGACATGAAGGAGAAATGGTTCGCGCCGCACACCGCCTATTCGATGGCCAAGTTCGGCATGAGCATGGTCGTGCTCGGTCTCGCCGGCGAGTTGCAGCCGCAAGGCATTGCCGTCAACGCATTGTGGCCGCGCACCCTCATCGCTACGGCGGCCGTGCAAAATCTCCTTGGCGGCGAAGATATGATGCGGCACGGGCGCAAGCCCGAGATCGTGGCCGATGCCGCCTACGCGATTTTCTCAAAACCCTCGCGCGAATTTACCGGCAACTTTGTCATCGACGATACTTTCCTGGCGGCCAATGGCGTGACGGATTTCGAGCACTATCGCGTCGATCCCGCGCTGCAACTTGCGCCGGATTTCTTTGTGCCGGACGACACCCCGCCGATAGGCAAGCCGCCCCGCTCCATATAATAATAGTGACAAGGCGCCCCGCATGGCGCGCGCTCGACACATGGTCTTACCGCATGACCTATAAAGCTCCCCTCGCCGACATCGGCTTTGCGCTCAAATACGGAGCGTCGCTGACGAGCGCGATCGAACAAGGTCTGTTCGGCGACCTGACGCTTGATGACGTGGATGCCGTGCTGACCGAAGCCGGGCGCTTCGCCGGCGAAGTCATCGCACCGCTCAATCGCGCCGGCGACACATACGGAACGCCGTTCAAGGACGGCGCCGTCACCACGGCGCCGGGCTGGAAGGAAGCGTATTTGGCATGGCGGACGGGCGGCTGGAACGGCCTTGCCGCGCCGCTCGCTTGGGGCGGCCAAGCGCTGCCGCAGATCGTCAACGCCGCATGCACCGAGATGTGGCATGCGGCTTCGATGGCATTTGCCGATGGGCCGATGCTGACCATGGCGGCGATCGACGCACTCCATGCTCACGGCAGCGAAGAGCTCAAGAAAGCCTATCTGGAAAAGCTCGTCAGCGGCGAATGGATGGGTACGATGCAGCTCACCGAGCCGCAGGCCGGATCCGATGTCGGCGCGCTGCGCACGCGCGCCGAGCGGGTCACGGACGGCACTTATCGCATCACCGGACAAAAGATTTTCATCACATACGGCGAGCATGATCTCACCGACAACATCATCCATTTCGTGCTGGCGCGGCTCGCGGACGCGCCGGCCGGCACGCGCGGTATTTCGCTGTTCCTGGTGCCGAAATTTCTGCTCAAGCCCGACGGCTCGTTAGGCGCGCGCAACGACGTGCGCGCGCATTCGGTCGAGCACAAGCTCGGCATCCACGGCTCACCGACCTGCACCATGATCTTCGGCGACACCGGCGGCGCGACCGGATTTTTGATCGGGCAAGAAAATGCCGGCATGGCGTGCATGTTCACGATGATGAACCGCGCCCGCCTCGCCGTCGGCTTGCAAGGCGTCGGCATTGCCGAGCGCGCGACCCAGCAGGCGCTCGCTTATGCGCGCGACCGCCGGCAAGGTCGCGCAATTGGCCGCGAGGCCGGCACCAAGCCCGGCGAAATGTCGCCGATCATCGCGCATCCTGATGTGCGGCGCATGCTGCTCACCATGCGGGCGCTGACCCAGGCCGCGCGCGTCATCTGCTACACGACCGCGATGGCGCTCGATCGCGGCGAACGCGGCAGCGACGAGACCGCGCGCAAGGCCGCGGAGCACCGCGCCTCGCTCCTTACGCCCGTCGCCAAGGCGTTTTCGACCGACATCGGCAACGAGGTTACGTCCCTCGGCGTGCAGGTGCATGGCGGCATGGGCTTTATCGAAGAGACCGGCGCCGCGCAGCATTTTCGCGACGCGCGGATCGCGGCAATCTACGAAGGCACCAATGGCATCCAAGCGATTGATCTCGTGACCCGCAAATTGCCGCTCGCGAACGGCGCAACGGTAGCCGCCCTTATCGACGAACTGCGCGGCGTCGTACTGGAGCTCGGCGCCAGCAACAATCCGGGTTTTGGCTGGGCGCCGGTGCGGCTTGGCGATGCGGTCGAGAGCCTGTCACGCGCGACGGACTGGCTGCTTGCCCGCCTCGACAAGGAACCCGACGCGGCGCTTGTCGGCGCGACGCCCTATTTGCGGCTGTTCGGGCTTGCGACCGGCGGGGTTCTTCTCGCCAAGGAAGCGCTCGCCGCCATCCGGCTTGGCGGCGATGCTGCGGCGCGCGTCGCCATAACGCGGTTTTTTGCGGAGAATTTCGCCGTTCAATCGGGCGGCCTCGAACGCACCGTGGTCGAATGCGCCGAAGGCGTCATGGGCGCCGATGCGGCGCTTGCGTCGTAAACATCTTCCATCCGCGGCTTCCGTATCTTAAGTGTGAGACATGTCCACGCTGCTCATTTCCCATCCCGCCTGCCTCGAACACATCGTGCCGCAAGGCCACCCGGAGCGTCCCGACCGGCTGCGCGCCGTCGAGCGCGCGCTCGAGGCGGAGAAATTTCAGGTCTTGGCGCGCGTCGAAGCGCCGCTTGCATCCTTTGAGATCATCGCGCTCTGCCACCCGATGGATTACATCACCTCGCTGCGCGACGCGTCGCCCGACGAGGGAATGATCCAGCTCGACGGCGACACCTCGATGTCGCCCGGTACGTTCGAGGCGGCGTTGCGCGCTGCCGGCGGCGCGGTGCTTGCCGTCGACGAGGTGCTGGCGAAGAAAGCCGACAACGCGTTTGTCGCGACGCGGCCGCCCGGCCATCACGCCGAGACGGCGCGGCCGATGGGGTTTTGTCTGTTCGACAATGCCGCGATTGCCGCACGCCACGCGCAAAATCATCACGGCATCGCGCGCGTTGCGATCGTCGATTTCGACGTACATCACGGCAACGGCTCGCAGGAGATTTTCTGGGCCGACAAAACCGTGATGTATTGCTCGACGCATCAGATGCCGCTGTTTCCCGGCACCGGCGCCATCGGCGAGAGCGGTGAATATAACACCGTCGTCAACGCGCCGCTGCGCCCTGGCGACGGCGCCGAGAAATTCAAGGCCGCTTTCGAGGACCGAATCCTGCCGCGGCTCATCGAATACAAACCGGAGCTCGTTATCATCTCCGCGGGTTTCGACGCGCATTACCGCGATCCGCTCGCCAATCTGAACCTCGCCGAAGAGGATTTCGCCTGGGCGACCAAAAAACTCATGGATATCGCCGAAAGCTCCGCCGGCGGCCGTGTCGTTTCGCTGCTTGAGGGCGGCTATGATCTTCAGGCCTTGGGCAACTCGGTCGCTGCCCATGTTACTGCGCTGATGCGCGGATAATGTCACCGCGTTGATGCGTGGATAATTCCGTTGCCCGGATTGCGCGATGCTCAATCCGGGAGCAAAACACCTCCGGATTACGACTTCAGGCAGGCGATGGCGCAGAAGAGCAACGACGATATCAAGCAATTGCCGTTCGAGCGGGCGATCGAGGAATTGGAATCGATCGTCAAACGGCTCGAAGAGGGCAAAGTGCCGCTGGAGGAATCGGTGACGATTTACGAGCGCGGTGAAGCGCTCAAGCGCCGTTGCGAGGAACTGCTACGCCAAGCCGAGGCGCGCGTGGAAAAGATCACGCTCGATGCCGCCGGCAGGCCCACCGGCACAACCCCGCTGGATGTTGAGTAATCGCGGGTCTGACACCCTCTCTGTAGTAGTCTGCGCGGCTGACATCGCCTGCTTGGTTTTCCCGGTAAAAGAGGCGTTTTTGCTTGACTTTTCGGAACAAAAAGTGAACAATCGCCCGTTCGGATCAAGGGGTATAGCGATGATGGATTCGGACACGCGCAGCGTCTGGCTGCGCCAGCTCGACGAGGAATGCCCGTATCAGGTGGTGTTGCCGCGACAGCAGCTCTGCGACGACAGCGCGATCTTGAATTTCCTTATCGATCATGTCGGCAAGTTCGACATGTATGTCGAAGACGATTACGCGGCCTTCGTGCGCTATTGTTTCGAAGACCCGCTCGACGCGGAAATTTTCCGGGCGCGCTTCGAGCCGAAATCGGATCGTTTCAAGCTCGCAGGATAGGGTCGCACGACGACCGCCCGCTCCCTTGCATCGCCGCCTACCGTGCCGCGGGCGTCACGGCGAAACGATCGTTGAACGTCGAACTGTCGATGGTGCGCACGACGCTCGTCAGCGGCCGGGAATCGGCCGATGCGCCGCCGAGTTGCTTGCCGACCTGTTCGTCGTACTGGGCCAGCGTGGTCACCGGATCTTTGGCTCTCACTTGCACGATCCGGTAGCCGTTCGCTTTCAATTGAACGAGGATATCTGGCAGAGCGAGCGCCGTTCCATGCTGGAAGTCATGCATGAGGATGATGCCCTTGCCGTTCTTCTTCAGCTTCGTCATCACCGATGCGAGGACTTGGTCGGGTTGACGCCGAAGAAGTACCAATCGGGCGAGACCGACATCACCGGGCGGATCAGCAAGATCGGCAATGCCGCGGTGCGCGAAGCGCTTTATCAGGCCGCTCACGTCATGCTCACTAAGCCGGTCAAAGGCTGCACGGCGCTCAAAAGCTGGGCGATGCGGATCGCCAGACGCGCCGGCATGCGCAAGGCCAAGGTGGCGCTCGCGCGCAAGCTTGCCGTGATCATGCATCGCATGCTCGCCGACGCCAAAGAGTTCAACCCGGCCGCCACGACCCAGCCGGTCGTCGCCGCCGCCTAACCAGGAGATCACGCGTTTTCGGGCGGGTCACGACACCAGGCCTTCCTGAAGCGAAGTCCCTTCGCCGGGACGATGGATCAGGTCAGACCGACATCCGGGAAGTGGCATCGACCACGCATCCGTAGATTGGCCGGCCTGTCCTCTACGCACCCCATCAGGCGACGGCAGCGCCGATCCCGTACAGAAGCAAGTCCCCGGCGGTCGGACCAAGCAAAAGGGATTGACTTATCAAGGCCCGTTACAGAAGCCCGGATGAAGCGAAGTAACGTCCGGGGTTTCCATTCTTGGGCAGGTCGGCGCGCGATTTCGCTGAGCTCAATCACGGTTCTTAGAGTCTTTCGCTGCACGAACTGGCGCATGCCAGGTTCCATCTGCTGCAGATTTGCTCAAGCCCTGGTGCCGCCACAGCAAGGCGTTCTTGTCGAAGCCGTCGGCCACGAGCCGCGCTTCGTGCCAATCGAGGTCCTGCTGGCGGACGAGCACGCGGTACTGCCGCGGCGGCGCGCCGAAGCGCGCGCGGAACGCGCGGCTGAACTGGCTCATGCCGCCAAAGCCGCAGCGCTTGGCGATGTCCGCCAGCGAGCGCTCCTCCGTGTTGTCGGCCAGCATCAGCTGCAGGGCCTGGTCGAGCCGGCGTTTCAAAAGCACGGTGCGAATGCCGCCTTCGGTGGCCAGCAACCGGTAGAGCGACGCGCGCGAGAGATTGACCGCCTGCGCGATCTCGTCGGGCCCGAGCTGCGCATTGCCGAGATGCGCATCGATGAAATCCATCGCCGACTTTCTTCTCGACTTGACGTGATCCGCCTCATCGCCCGCCAGCCTTGCCCGCGCGCAGGCGGTCGTCAGCGCCACGATGCCCTCGACCGCCGCCTCCGCCTCGCTCACCGTCAGACCGTCGGCCTGCGCATAAAATTCGCGCATCGCGGCACCGATCAGACGCGCCGCGCCGCTCGCGCGCCGAAAAATAAGTCCGTGCGGCTCGACCGCCAGCAGCGCCGCGGGCACGCTGTCGCGCGCAATCACGATCATCAGGTTAGCGTAGTCGGCCGCCGCGCTCCGGAACGGCCGCACATAATCGATGATCTCGACATCGCCTGCCTCACGGCGCGCGCTCCATCCGGCATAGTCGGTATCCACCGAGCCTTCGGTCTGCAGCAGGATGAGCAGCTGGTCGGGGCCGCGCGCGGCAACGCTGGGCCCTCGTGCCATGGTGAACGCCGTGCCCTGGCAGCGCATGAGGATCGCGCGGGGCGTCGGATAAGTACGGGTGGAGAGAGTGAATCGCGCTTCTTCCGACGGGTCAGGCAGCGACACCTCATCGTAAATGTGCCCGACCGTGTCACGAAACGCCTGCCAGAACCGCGGGCCATAAGCGCCTTGCGGATTGCTGTCCATCCCATGGAGCTTGGGGAACGAGCCGTCGCCACTCTGGCCCGGTACTGACGCTTCGGTGTTGACGTTAGCTTGATCGCTGGCGCTGCCTTCAGCCATTCGCACTGCCCTTCCAACCCCGACGCGATTTCTAGCACTCTAAAGCTGAGGCGCAATAACGCTTCGTGACCCTAAGCGAGTACCACATCTGCAGCCGTGTATTCCCGAGGAAGACGAGACGCCGCTCGATTCGTATCCAACCTTACTGTCACTCGCGTGTCACCGGCAGCCATTTCCAGGACGAAATTTTAGGCATGCTTTAAGGAACATTGACGCCAGAGATCAACTCGTTGACGCGGCGTCTCAATGTTTGCCGCGACATCGGTTTGCGCTTGCAACGCCGAATTTTTTTTCATTTACGTGTGCGCGAGGGTGAATACTGCTTCCAAGCCGCGCGTTCGGAAATGTCGCTGCGGTGGCTACCACTGCCTCTCCGCGATTTGACCTGACTGGTTGCATGGCGCCGCACGCCTTCACCGAGAGGTGACGGCTGTGCGTCTCATGTGATGGGTGGAGTCGTGAGCGGTGGCCGTGCACCTGCAGGAGATGATCGATGACGAATTCGGCCCTGTCACAGGCGAGCAGGCGGCCCATGGCGGATGCCAGCGCTGTCGCGGTCAAAAGAGCTGTCGAGACGATTCGTGAGTGGTGGCGCCGGGCCAGTTCGCGCCGCGAGCTGATGGCTCTTAATACGCGCGACTTGTGGGATCTGCGCCTGACGCGCGCCGACGCCATGAAAGAGGCCGGCAAATCATTCTGGAAGGAATAACCGTCCGATGCGGCGAGTCTGCTGCGGCGAGTCTGCAATCCCTAAGAGGAGCCCGACATGTCGACAACTGTTCCCGCCGCTCTGGCGAGCGATGAGCCGCAGCGCGATCCATCTTCAGCCATGAGCAGCCGCATGGCTTTTGCGATCACAGCCGCAATTTGGGGCGTGGTCGTCCTTGCCCTTGCTTGGGTGTTGCCGCCTGCCGCGTCGTACCACGTCGCGAGCTCGACGCCGCAATGGATCACTGGACTGTAGTGATCCTTGTTGAACAGCCTGATCAATCCGACATGATCACTCTTCTGGGCTTCGCCGCATCGTTCGCTGTGCTGGCAACGTTCCTGATGCGAACGATGCTTCCGCTACGGATCGTCGCTGTAGGCAGCAATGTCCTTTTCATCGCCTACGGCTATTGCGCGCATATCCTGCCGGTTCTGTGTCTTCATCTCGCGCTGCTGCCCCTCAACATCGGGCGGCTGTCGGAATTGCGCGAGAAATCCATCACCGAGATCTATTCGCCAGGTTGGCCGATGCAGTGGGGCATGAGCGAGGATGTGGATGATTAATCTGATCGCGCGCTTGGGCGCGCGCCTCGCTCTGATCTTGCACGGGGCGAGCATCTCCGCGCTGTCCGCCGAAGCGTTGGAGAACCAATCCTCTTTTGCCAAGGTCTGCCTGGATCGGGAAGTCGAGCTGATCACGCTGATCGACGATCACGCCATGGTGGAAGACGTCAGGCTGGAAAAACTCAGCGCGGCCTTCGCGGGCCTGCTCGACGCGCGGGCGCTTTGCTACACCGGAAAAATCGACAATGCCGTCAGCGCCTATGACGCCATCTTGCGAGATCTTGGCCGTCTGCATATCGGACGCAAGGAGTGACGGCGGGGCCTAACGGCTGGACGTTTTGGATTTTGCTGCACGCGTCACGGTCACCTGCAGCGGCATCCTTCCCGGTTCCAGGGGCCGCTCGCTTGACGGCGCCTCGCTGAGGAGTTCACGGTTACCAGCCCACAGACCCCGTCGCGGCGTGTCATGGTCTGACGAGCCGACCGTAAGGATGTAGCGGCGCGTCGCACGCAAATAGTTTTAAGAAGGCGCCTCCGTCAGCTCCTGTTGAGGTTTCCGGATGCCGGCCCTCGCGGACGGTGCCACTGGCACCGGGGCCGGCGTCCGGAAGCCTGCAGGGAAGGAACCCGCGGGAGGCAGCGCGGTTGCGGTGCCGCGATCGCTATGGGTATTTGGGTGTTTGGTGTTTGGCGGGCGAAGTGGTGATCGCGGCGGCTGGGCTTGTATTTGTTGAGCGA
>Ga0207416_1004307_pt1 | contig 12530 bp, 12 predicted proteins | sample PaiPotPPM11metaG_FD_184107 | JGI IMG/M metagenome (GOLD analysis project Ga0207416, IMG submission 184107) | Iron sulfur acid spring bacterial and archeal communities from Banff, Canada, to study Microbial Dark Matter (Phase II) - Paint Pots PPM... ...
CCGCCGAGGGGGCGCGGCCCATTTGTTGCCCGCAGCGTGAGCATCCGTTGTAGTTCATCATAGAAGAAAATGGAACAGAGATGAGCATGTAACTCTTCTGTAATAATTTTCGTGATCGTGTTCAGCGTTTGATCGAGATCCATCGTCGAATTGCTGGCCGCGTTAATACGCTGGAGCGCGTAGAGGCGGCGTTCTAATTGTTTTGTCACGGTCTGACGAGCGGCGACAAGCTGGTCAGTCGCATTCTGATATCCCTGGATGAGCGCCTGGACACAGGCTGATTGCAGGTGATGGAGCTTATTGGTGACTTCCCAGAGCAGGCGCGCGCGTTCCTCCTCGCCCAGAGCAGGGATTTCCGCGCAGATCACCTGCAACTCGGCGATAAGGGCATCGCTATACCTCTGTAATCCTTGCAGGCGCACGTCAAGCTTGCCGCCGTATTCCGCCAGTACGCGGCCAGATTGCTCAAACTGGCTGAGGAGGGATGGCTCATCGGGGCCGATCAGCGCGTGGAGCAAAAGCCAGGCGTCGCTACCTTCTTCTGGCCCTGTATTGTCGCCTGTGACATGTTGTAAACTGGCACGTAATCTGGTCGAGTACTCGGCCAGAATGCGCTCGACGTCGCTTTCGGTTATCACTTTTGTTTCACCCGCAACTCTACCACGCATCATCTTGAGGTATGCAATCGAATGCATGGGTTATGAAACGCTATTCATATTTACGGTCATTGTAGTTGAAACAGGCAAGCTAAGTCAACCCTATAGCAAATTTTATCCTATGATGGTACAATAGCGCATGACCTGAGAGGAAACTGATCGTATGTGTGGTGAGACGCGGCAGGTCTAACCTGCTGGTTCAGGTGAAAGGAACGGAATGTGTACAGGTTCAAAGGCTTTGATAGCGCCGAATGTGGCGATAGCATGTCCGCTCTCGAGGCGGTCGTGAATGCCTGGATGGAAGAGGAGCATCCACGTATCCGCCTGGTGAGCCAATGTATGCGTGGCGAGCATATTTTGCTGAGCTTTGTCTATGAAGATGCGCGCGCGTTGGAGCAGCGTGTCGCAATGCAAACGCAAGCAACGTATCCGACGCCTCGTATGTTTGACGACGACTACGTCGAAGAACGCCCTACCAATCCGCGTATTCCGGCCACGCCGCCGCCCATGCATTAAATAGCACGCAGAAAGTACCAATACGTAGAAAACGATGATGCCACAGCCATATCTTGTGTATGCCACCGCTCAAGGAGACGTCTGCGAAGAGCCGCGTCTGCGCGCGCTCTCCTTTGGCGATCAATTAGTAGAGACAAGTGAACTCATGCCCTTGCCGGACGGCGCGACGCTTTCCATGCTGCCGGGACGGCTGGCGGTTGGGCAGCAGCGCGGCGGTGAACGCGCTGTACTCCCACAGGCCAAAGGCTGGGCGCTTGCCGCGCTCTTGCCTATAGGTTACACACGCACGCTCTTACCAGCCTATGACCTGCCCACAGCTACTGAACCGCTGCCCTTTTTCGGCTACAGCGCCGTCGCGGGTATGAATGGACGCCTGTATGTCGCGGCGATCAAGACCGATAACCCGCGTAAATGGCACCCGCGCGCCTTTGATCGGCGCGCCCTCGAACGCCTCGTGCGCGAGAGGCTGGCCGCCTACCCGCAGAACCGCATTATTGTGCAACATGCCCACTGCGCGCTAGTAGCTATACCCATCCCCGCGATGGATGGATCGACAATACTTCTGATTGACGCTAGTGATACGCCCGTATTTCGTTTGAAGGTCAAAAGAGCCTCTCGCACGTACCAGGGTACGTCCCGTATGTATCCCGGCTTTCTTGCCTGTTGGGACAATGGCACGCACAATATCACCCGTCTGAAAGCCAAAGTAGCGTTTATGTCGTTGCCGATGCCGAATAGGAAAGCCATACTTGTCCGTACCGCACATCTGTCGTTTGCCGTGTCCCGTGGCTGTAATGAGCAGGGGTACGATTCCGTTCATGGTCAGATATTCAGGTGTCGAATCTCCCACACAAGCGGCATCCAACCAGTGCGTTTTTTCAAGCTTCCGTGAAACACGGTTGAACTTTGTGAGTCCGCCACTCCCGACTTCTATGGGTAATCCAAGTTCCTTGAGCCGTTCATAGAGCGCCCAACGGGTGGCATTGACAGCGGTAGCATCTTTGAGTGGGGATCTGGCTTGTGCAAGTATCTTCTTGAGTACATCAGTCTTGTCTTTCAAGAACAGTCGAATATCCTGCGTCCCTTTTTTGACATTGCACTTCTCGCAGGCCAAAGTGAGATTGCTTGTCCTATCTGTGCCGCCATGAGCGCGAGGACGGATATGCTCTATCTGGAGAGGTACGTTTTGCTGTCCGCAATAGGCACAACGGCGCTGCCATTTCTCAAGCAGATACTCCCTGAGTTCGTAGCCTTGCAAGGTGCCTTGCTGGTACTGGACGCCTGCTATTTCTGGATTGTCTATAGCTTGCATGTCGAACTTCACGAGTTCCTGGCTGATGGCTGTCATCTGACAAAGTCTCATCAGACGACGGGTCCAGGTCACGATATTAGCAATGCGACTCTCTAAAGAAGGTGGCAGCCAACCTGGACGTCTTCGGCGATTAGCGAAACGCGGTTTGCGGTAGCGCGTATGTCGATTGCGGCGACTATGCCTGATAGCGCGCCGTGCCTCGAGAGCCTCTTTAATGGCAGAACCTCGGTGAGTCAGTTCGGCAGCAAAGACGACTTCACCCGATGCATCGTTAACTAGAGCAAGCCCCGTGGTCTTGCTGCCTGGGTCAATTTTGAGGCGCAGTGGTTCGACTAGTGGCTGTTCGACGGCAATGTTGAGAATGATCGTAAATGGATAGCGTTTGAAAACGGCTGCTTTTCCCTGAGAGAGCAAGATTCGCGCCCGCCCAGGATGGACGGGATTCAATGGGCGTTTCTTTGTATCTAGCACAAAAACGTTGCTCATACAGAGCCTCTCCTTTCGGAGGTGATGTGGGCCTCGACAAGGTTAGTGAGAGGTTTAACGTGCAATGCACTGGCTTAACCTGTTAGACCTGTTTAACATTGCACCGTAGAGCCTGGGGCTGGCTCACGCACCCCAGGGTACCTAATTTCTCTCCTAACGTAGTCCTTGCGGACTGAGTCTGGTCATGTTCAGGCTTGCAGAGGGCTAGCCCTCTGCAAGCCTCCGCATTCAATGCAGGGGTTCATGACTGCGCTCTGGATTATGCCTATTCTACAGATGATAGGAATTTGCTTCAATTTTCCGTTTAATTGCATAGTGCTCAACCAGTTGCATCCTCTCCCCCTTGCTGTTGCTGATTCGCTTTCGTCGCCAGTATCAGTGCCAGATAGCTGAAGGTAAAGCCCAGGTGCGTGAGATACGGCGGGATTGACCAGTTCAGCACCCGCCCGGTCAGTTGCGAGCGCCGGTAGACCTGTTTGGACAATTCGCTATCGACAAACTCAATAATATCATCCTCTGTCCAGGCTTTCTCCAAATCCTCGGCAAACATGCCTTCTTCAAAGGTGACTATTCCCTCCTGGATGCCTTCTTGAAAGTCAGGTTGGGTGAGTAGGGTAGTCAGGATCGAAACAAACGGTTGATCAGCCATGGCGTGTGCCTCCTTTGCACGAGCTACTGAGCGTGTGAGCATCCTTCGTTAATCATGCCAAGAACTAAACCAAGCGCATACAGGTACGAGGGGGGATCACTGTTGGTCAACTGACAAAACTGACGATCACGGGTGCGAACACGGCGCGTGAGATTGCGTTCCACAACCTCAATCATCTCGGCTTCGGTCGCCAATGATTCGTCAAAGTCCACGAACATTTGTGGAGCATCCTGTAAACCGAAGCGGAACTCTGGGTCGTCAAGCAGGGCGGCCAGCTCAGCTTGCCTCTGGTCGAGCATTGGATGTGCCTCCTTTCGCATTTAGCAAGGATCGCAAAAGAGCTACATAAAATTGTCCAGGCTTTCTTCCTTGTAAAGATTTTTAAGCCTATCAAGATTATAATCAAGAAAAGCCAATATGTCAAGTTTCTTCTGTTCAAGATAATCAAATTCGTTAAGATTGTATACCTTACAAAGGCTGCTCGTTATAGTTTATAATAAGAGAAGTTCTAAGCCTCAGCAATTAGAAAGGAAATCGTATGCTGAACCGCAAAAAGGCTCCCGCTGGTATGTACACCGCGGGCGAAGCTCAACAAGTGATAGGAGTAGCTACTTCTAACTTCTACAAACTCGTTCGTGCTGGTACAATCAGAGGAATAAAATTACCAGGGAGAAAAGAAGCTTATTACCCAAAGGTAGAGGTTGACAGATATGCCAGAGCAATTCACTCTTATCTAGACCAATTTAATAAACAAACATTTCACTTTGGACTTGCACTTACTGAAGATATCCCAGAAATACGTGATATCGTAGCTACAGCAACAGGGGGTTATGAACATACGATTCCTGGAGATGTCTTGGAAGCCTGGATTAGAAAAAATCCGCAAACAATCCATGTTTTATGGAAGGGCGCGGAAATTCTCGGATATGCGTCGATTCTTGCTCTTCCAATGGAAACAATTATGGCAAGATTAGCAGGAAAGTTGCTGAATCGGACCATTCCTATAGATGATATTCAGGATTTTGCCCCAGGAGCTACTATCAACCTCTATATTGCTGAAATGGCAGTCAGACTAGATAGGCAAAAAGACAGTTTGATGCCTTTAGGTTCCAGGTTGATTAGCGAAACCGCTAATTTTTTGATACGATTGGCAGAACAAAAAACTGTCTTTAATGAAATTTATGCAGTAGGGACAACTTCCTATGGGATAAAGCTTTGCCGCTCTCTCGGTTTTCAACCACTGGATATTCCAGAGGGAACTAGGGCAGACCGCATCCCTTTCAAATTGGATGTGCAAACTGGAGAATCTCATCTCATCTCTAAGTATAAGAAGGCCGTAGGTGTACCTCCTCGATTTCCTTAACCCATTAAATAATCGTTGCAATGCGCGCTGCGTCGGCTGTATCTCCAAGCAGGAAGAAGAGGACCTGGTCTCGCCGCAGGATCGCCTGACCTTTATCCCGACGGTCGAAGAGATCGTCGCCGTGGCCGTGCCGCACCTGGAGCAGGCCGAGGAAGCCATTGTCAGTTTTGGGCAGGGCTGCGAAGGTGAGCCGCTGCTGCAATGGCGGCGCATTGAGCAGGCCATCAAAGCCACGCGCGCGCGTACCGGGCGCGGCGTGATCAACATCAACACTAATGCCAGCAACCCACGCTGGCTCCAGCGCCTCTACGACGCCGGACTGGATACCATGCGCGCCAGCACCATCTCCGGCCATCCTGAGACCTATACCGCCTACTATCGGCCCCTGGGCTACACGTTTGAGGATGTCAAAGAATCCCTGCGGCGCGCGCGTGACGCGGGCGTCTATACCTCGATCAACCTGCTGTGCTTCCCCGGCCTGATCGACCGCGAGCGCGAGATCGAGGCGCTGCTCGCCTTCGCGCGCGAAACCGGCCTGCGGCTCATCCAACTGCGCAATCTCAACATCGATCCCGAAGTGCTGCTGCCGCGCCTGCCTCCGCTCGACTCTATGGGCCGCGCGCTGGGCCTGCGCACCTTGATTGAGACGCTCAAACGCGAACTGCCCGCCGTCGAGATCGGCAATTTTAGCCGCCCTATAAGGCGATCTCAGAATGTACCTGCGGAATGACGTTTTCTGCTATCCTTTGGGTGTCAGAAAACGTTATTCCGCTTGTCCATCACTTTTTCCTGCGGTTCTTTTTACGCGATCTTTTCTCCATCTTTTTGTGAGCTTTCTTTGTTTGATAGCTGCCCTTTTTAGCGCCGGATGGCGGCATAGAGGGATTTTGCTGCTCTACAATATGCGCATTTTCAGGAGGCAGTCGTGTGGGCTGGGGAGACTCAACGGATGGCGAGAGCAGGTTGAGTAAGGTGAGTGATCGTTGTTCTTCAGAAGGTTCCTTCAGTCCCAATGCTACCTGCACATCATCCCAATCCCCTACGATAAATTCTTCGACTCTATCAGCCTCAAAAGCTTTTTCGATGAGAGGAGCAGCTTCTACGGCTTTCAGGTGGATCAAATTGTTAATGAGCAGGCCATTCAGTTCGTAATCGTTTTTCTCGTACTGTTCCAAAGCCCGGCTGAGCGCGTCAATGCTTTCGGCGCGCGTTTCTGGATAGGCATTGCCAATTGAAACAAGCGCTTCACCGGCATAAGAACGGGCGTAGAGTAGATGAGAGGAATCGCTGACGAATGCTGCCAACGCAGGCAACGCTGCTGGTCCGATCATGGCAAATGTAGCCGGGAAGTCTTCCATCACCCACTCATCGTCGCCTTTGTCAGCGATATCAAAAAGAGTTAGCAGCGGCTCGATGGCCGCTTCAGCGTGTAGTTGCCCAAGCGCGCGGATAGCGTGAAGCGGTCCCCAGAAGGCGAGTTCTTGTTCCTCGTCAAGTTCATCCTCGTCCTCATCTTCCTCAAGATGATCGTAACGCAGTTCGTTATCCAATGCCAGGCGAATGAGGTCGGGGATTTGCTCCGGGCCAATGCCCAGCGCGGCATAATCCTGCCATACATTGGAGTATGCTTCAGGTTTGCCCAGAGTGAGCAGCTTGTCTACAGGTGAAGGGTATGGTGTTGCCATCTCAATGTCCCATTCTACGATACTCGTACTTATCTCAGTTGTACAAATCTCGCATATTCAAGATTCGCTGAGCAGTTCATCGATGGTCACGCAGGCCGTGCCGACTTTGCCGACGACAATACCGGCGGCATAGTTCGCCAGTTGCGCGGCTGCCAACAGATCCATGCCGCTTGCCAGCAACAGGGCGAGAACGGCGACAACGGTATCTCCTGCCCCCGTCACATCATAGATCGTGCGCGCCTGGGCCGGGATATGCACGGGCGGCGCGCCGGGCGTGAAGAGCGACATGCCTTGCGCGCCGCGTGTAATCAGTAATGCTCCCTCGCCAACCTCTTCCTGGAGCCGACCGGCGACTTGATCTAGCGTCATACCATCTTCCTCGTTCTCCACCGCCGCGTTGGCTTCTGCCGTGTTGGGCGTTACCACGGTTGCTCCCTGGTAGCGCGTGTAGTGGTGGCCCTTCGGATCGACGATGATAGGAATGTTGGCTTGCTGACACAGAGAGATGAGCGCGTGCAAAAGCGTATCCGTCAACACGCCTTTGGCATAGTCTGAAAGCACGCAGGCGTGCAGGTTTTTCAGATGTGTCTGAATGTACTGGAGCAGATCTGCTTCGGCCTCTGGCGAAATGGGATGCCGTTCCTCGCGATCCGCGCGCAGCATTTGCTGGCTGTGAGCCAGGATGCGCGTCTTTGTGGTGGTCGGTCGATCCTGGCAGCGGTAGAAATGGACGGAGATATGTGGCCGCGTCGCGAATATCTCATACAGTTTGGCGGCTGGCCCGTCCATTCCCACCACGCCGCTGAGCCAGACGTTGCAGCCGAGGCTGGCGAGATTGGCCGCCACGTTGCCTGCTCCCCCCGGCGCGTATGTCTGCTCGCGTATTTCCACGACCGGCACAGGCGCTTCTGGCGAGATGCCGCGCACATGTCCTAACAGGTACTCGTCGAGCATCACATCGCCGATTACCATGATATTCAGACGCGGAATAATCTCTTTTATTTCTTGTAATCGTTCAGGACGCATCTATACCTCTGTATACTTCAAAGAATATCAGGTCGCCGTCACTGATCTATTTTTTCGGGCAGCGGCGGCGTCTCGTTTGTCAGTTGCTCTTCGATCAGCTCGCATAACGTGTGCAGCACGGCCATCTGCCCTTGCTGGATGAAGGCGGTGTTGCCGCTCGGAATGGGCAGGTGGCGATCGACCATCTTCCCTAGCTCGCTCGTTCCCGCGCCCGTTAATCCTACCGTGCGGATGTCCCGTTTGGCGGCAGCCGCTACCGCTGCTAACACGTTCCGCGAGCGCCCGCTGGTCGAGATCGCCACCAGGATATCGCCTGAACGTCCGAGCGCCTCTACCTGGCGCGCAAATACCTGCTCGAAGCCAAAATCGTTGCCCAGACTGGTCAGGATGGAGGCATCGACAGTCAGCGCGAGAGCTGCCCAGCCGGGACGCTCGCGCCGAAAACGGCCAACGAGTTCGGCGGCGAAATGCTGCGCGTCGGCGGCGCTGCCGCCGTTGCCGCACGCCATTATCTTCCCGCCAGCGCGCAGCGCGGCGATCATTTCTTCCGCCACCTGTGCAATCTCAGCAGCCAGGCTCTGAGCCGTTTCATGCAGCACTCTTGCTCCTTCAAGTAATTCGCTGGCAGCCTTTTGTTCGGCGCTGCTTCGATGTTTTGGTGTAGAGGTCATTGCGCCGCCTTACTTTCAAGTTTCTTCTGCAGGCGTTTCCGCAGCAAGCGGCGCGCCGCTATGGCAACAGGATCGACTCCTAGCGCCGTCAAACAGTCGCGCGTGGCGCAGCCCGCGAGTAAGCCAAGCTCATGACCGCGATAGGAACAGGGCATACAAGGAAGGTTCAGCTTTACCACCTGCGTATACTCTTCGGTCGAACGGCCTGTATATGGCCCGCACATCACGGAATTAGTCAGGCCAAAGATGCCGATGGTAGGCGTCCCCATGGCTGCCGCGAGGTGCATCAAGGCGGAGTCATTGCCGATGAACAGGTCGGCCATTCCCAGTATGGCCGCTGTCGCTCTGATGCTCCCTTTGCCCGCCAGACTGCGTACCGGCATCTCCGAGCGCATCAACTGCATAATCTCCTGATGTTGCAGCCGCTCGGTTTCCTCCGGCCCGCCCAGTAAAAGCAACTGCCCGCCAAAGTCGTGATACAACGTATCGGCGAGCTGAGCAAAGCGTTCGGTCGGCCAGCGGCGGGCATGGCCGTGATCGCTGCTGCCGGGATGCATGGCGAAGACTGGTTGGATGGCCGCGCTGGCAGCCTGATCCGCGTAGAATATCTCGCGGCCCTGGCGGTGATCTTCATCCGTAAGTGGGATGGTGAGGCGGGTGTCAGCGGTGGTTGCGTCCAACGCTCTCGCCAATTCAAGGTTGTATTCCACCTCGTGCATTGCCCCAAAACCCTCGTCCTTGACTTTCACATTCAGAAACCAGCCATGCCCATTATCCAGCCCAACGCGCCATTTCGCGCCTGTAGCGCGCATCAAAAGCTGGTGTTTCAGGCGACCGAAAGGGAGTGTCAGATGATGAGTCAGGATGACGGCGTCGTAGCGACCGCCGCGTAGTTGTTGCCAGAGAGGACGCAGACGGAGCAGATTCCGCGGGTTAGTGAGCATCTGCTTAGGATAATCGAAGAGATACTTATCCAGCACCATAATATTGTCGAGTACGTCCCATCCCTTGAGCAAACCGGCCGGGGCAGGAGTGGACAGCAGGTCAAGACGGGCCTGTGGATACCTGGCGCGCAGAGCGCGCAGCGCCGGAGTGGTAAAAAGTAGATCACCGATTCCGGCGAGCTTGATAATCAGAATGTGTGGATTGGGTGGGAGAATAACTTGTTTTTTACGCATAATTGTCCTGATTTGTTGATGTAATGTTCACGATTTCGTTGGTAGATGCCAGCTTTTTTGCTGCTGCCGCCGTATCGCTTAGTTGCAGTTTGCTCAGAACGGCCTCATAGACCTGTTGCGGCCTGATATTTTTCATACATTGCGTCGTAAAGAAACGGCAATCAGCCGGTGTTCTTGCATTATAGCACGGACTGCACCAGATGTCGCTGTGTAATATCGTCGCATTAAGGCTGACCGGGCCACTCTGAGCCGGATCAGTGGGGCCGTGAACGGCAATCAGCGGTGTACCGACTGCTGACGCGATATGCATAGGACCACTATCACCTGTGATGAGCAGGTTGGCGCGTTGCAGAAGCGCGGCCAGTTGCGCGAGACTGGTCTTCTGCGCGAGGTTGACGGCATGTTCCTGCATGTGGTTAGTTACACGCTCGATTAAGGGTAGATCGTTTGGCGCGCCCGTCAGGACAATCTGCGCTCCTTGCTCGCGAATGAGCCTGTCAAGCAGAGCTGTCCAGTATGGAATGGGCCAGCGTTTCGATTGCCCGTTGCTTGAGCAAACATGGCAGGCGATCAAGAGTTTGCCGCTCTGTATTCCTTCCTCTGCCAGCATTTGTGCTACTTCCGCTTGCGCTCGTGGATCGACAGTGAGGTGTGGAACGCGGTCGGCTGGTGTAACTGTTGCGCCTGCGGCCTGCGCCAATTTCAGGCAATAATCGACCTCGTGCAGGTGATCGCCCGCTTCCCAGTGGCGGCCCGGCACGCTGTCGGTCATAAAGCCTGGGAAACTCTCCGCGCCATACCCGACGCGCCGTTTTGCCCCGCTCAACACAGCCAGCGTCGCTGCCCAACTGCCGTAGAGGCTGATAGCCAGATCGTAGTGGCGCGCGTGCAGGGCAGCGAGCAGTCTGCGTAAGTCGCGCCAGTTTTTGGACTTAATCAACGCGCCAGGACGCCGCCAGAGATTCGGATCATATAAGATAACCCCGGCAAGATGGGGATCAATGGTGATGACTTTGGCGCTCGTGGGTGTAGCCAGCAGATCGATGGTTGCCTCTGGATAAGCGCGTTTCAGGGTGTGTACTACTGTCAGCGACAGCACCAGGTCTCCGATAGGATCGAGGCGAATCACCAGAATGCGACGGGGGTGAAAGCTCCGCGGTGTCAACGGCGGATAGCGCCTGCCCAGGCGACCGAGCCGAAGCAGAACGCCGATGACGCTCAGCAGCGCGGCGATCATTCCGGCAACGGCGTTTTTGCCAGTGTCGATGGCGCGACGGCGCAGCTTCCAGCGCCGTCCAGGCGGCAATGGATAGCCGTATGCATCGACATGCTTTAATAATTGTTCGTTGTATGGCATATGTTTTCAGCGTGTAAGAGAGTTACGATAGCCTTTGTGACGGCTTCTTCTGTGATCAGTTTGGTGCAGGGATGAGCTGCCAGTTCCCGCGGGTCGATGTCCAGGCGGCCGCACGGGAACGCCGGACAATCAGGGCAGCGCCGCGTCGCGGCAAGCACGATATGCTGTTCCGGCGTACCCCACGGCCCATAAATGCGCGGATCAGTCGGCCCAAAAATATGGATCGTCGGCGTCCCCTGCGAGACTGCCAGGTGCAAAGGCCCATTGTCAACGCCCAATACCAGTTTTGCCCGCTTGAGCAGCGCCGCCAGTTGTCCGACCGACACGTCGCTGCTGATCACTGGCGGCGGCGTGACACCAGCGGCGATCTCTTCCAACATTGGCCGTTCGCTGCTACTTCCTGTCAAGATAATACGGGCAGGCGTGGGAGATGTCAATAAAGCAGGGAGAGTATTGGCACAATCTACCCATGCCTCACTGCGCCACAGCTTAACAGCCGCGCCCGTGCCTGGATGAATGACCGCGATCGGCGCTGCGGCGTCGATACCTTCCTGCTGCAAGCGCGCGCTGGCCCATGCCTCTTCCTCCGCGCTGACGGCGAATTGCGCGGGATATTGCTCAGGTGTGTAGGGTTCCGCGAGCGGCGCGCCGCCGAGCGTTTCCAGCGCGGCACTGGCGAGGCGCAAACTCGACACGGTGGCCGCTTCGGGCGTGATAAAGGGTAGAGCGCGATTCAGGAATGGTGTGCCGGGAGCGATGGCATAGCCGACGCGGCGCGGGATGCGCGCGAGATAGAGCAGCGCCGCGCCCCACCAGAAATCGGGGCGCAAGTTGATTGCCAGATCATAACGCTGGCGGCGCAGTTGTTTGGCGACGTTAAACAGCATGACATAGGGCATGAACGGGTTTTGCGCGGCGCGCCGGAAGCCTGGAAACGAGCAGGGAATGAGCCGATCAATATCCGGGTGGCGGGCCACGACTTCGCTCGACCACGGCCCGACCATAAGCGTGAGATGCGCGTTGGGCAGGCATGCCTTGAGGGCGTGAAAAACGGGCGTCGTCAACACCAGGTCTCCCAGGTGATCGGGTCGCACCAGCAAGATGCGCGGCGTCTCAGGCGCTGGCTCGCGAGCGCGCCGCGCCGCCTGCATGGCTCCCGGCAAGCCAACAAGGCGCACGAACGCCAGCATCAGCACGCGCAGCAATTGTCTCACCGCGTCACCTCGTCCTGCTTTGTGATTGGGATGAGGCGCTGAACGGCCTCCCATACGTCATCAACCGTGACGGATACCATGCAGGTGCAGTCGGCGCAGGCGCGCATCTTGCCCAGGAAGAAGCAGGGCTGGCCGTGCGGTTTGCGCCAGAGGGCGATATGCCGCGCGTCATCCAATGGATAAGGGCCATATTCCCGTGGGCTGGTCGGGCCGAAAATGGCGATCACTGGAATGCCCACCGCCGCCGCGAGATGCATAGGGCTGCTGTCGTTGCCGATGAACAGGTCGCATTGCTCAAGCTGCGCCGCCAGTTCGCCGATGGTCGTCTTGCCCGTCAAATCGCTTACCTGTCCGGCGGGAGCATTGAGTTCATTTTGCAAATGCTGATTGAGCGCGACATCGCCCGCGCCGCCGATC
>Ga0207416_1004308_pt1 | contig 12528 bp, 6 predicted proteins | sample PaiPotPPM11metaG_FD_184107 | JGI IMG/M metagenome (GOLD analysis project Ga0207416, IMG submission 184107) | Iron sulfur acid spring bacterial and archeal communities from Banff, Canada, to study Microbial Dark Matter (Phase II) - Paint Pots PPM... ...
AACCGATTGGGTGCTATGGAGTTATTGGAAAGAGACTGGTTTCCGGCCCTCGGCGCTCTTGGCAGCACATGATTTTGGCAGTATCGCATGCGCAGCGTCCCGCCGCGCCAGCGGCTTCGTTCAAACGACCTTTTCGGGAGCTTAGCTTCGATCGGAGGTCGCTGGGTCGAAAGTCACTCCAAACAAGCCGACACTCTGGTACTCATCCTGTATCGGCGAGCAGCTTGGCGATTTCGCGTCAACCGATCCATCCAGGTCGCTGTCCTGCTTCATCGAATCGCGCTCTTCCGTAGGCGAATTCTTGAACTCCAAAGATGGACGTCGTCCGATTGGGCGGAAGATCTTATGGCGGCCAGAATCAAACGGACCTGCTCTCCGACTCGCTCTTCTCTTCAGCGGTTCGATCGATCCGAATAGCGTGGTTTCTCAGGGTAGCGAGATGCGATAGAGATTGCGGTGCACCGTTGTCTTGACGTAGGCATAGTGGGAGAGATCCCGGCCGGGGACAAATTCGGCGCGGTTAAGCGACCGGGCGCCGGGCACTACGCTGGGGTCTGCCATGGGCTGGATACCTCCTTGAGGAAGGTCCGGCAGGCTTTCTCCGGGACCAACCGGAATCACCAGGCTTCGACCTGACGTGGTACGCGACGACGGTTCAACCGGAACAACGAGGAACTGGCCGCTCGACGACCATACTGGAAAACAGTAGCCTTCGCATATCCGGCGCGGAGGTCCTCCGTCAAGCGGAATGGCAACAATCATGGGCACGACGCTGTTGTTTTCAGGATAAGCAGCGTTTGCCATCAACCACTTTCGACCTGGCGAGATGTCCATCACTTCGATGATTGGATAGGGAACGACCTTCGACTGCCCCGAGCCATCCTGGTTCATCTGTTCCAGATAATTGGCGTTTCCTTCCGCGACACTAAACAGGATTTTCCCCTGCAGACCGAAGTAAGGAGTTGTTTCGCCGGAATGACCGAGTTGCCGGGCGGGCGAGCTTCGGTCCATCGGCGCGAGCCACAACTGGGATTTGCCGTCGCGACCCTCAGCGGTATACACGATCTGTTTGCCGTCCGGCGACACATCGTAAGTGCCCATCGAAATTCCTGGAAAAACGGCTTCAGCCTTCCCCGTGTCGAGCGTGAGCCGCCAAAGCTCGGGAGAAGCACCGGCCTTTTGGCGCGACAGGTAGTACAGGGTTTTATCGTCGGGCCCAAAGGACGGAGTCGAGGGGTACGCAATGACCTCTCCCTCTGACGACAAGGATCGTTCCCCAGCCGCATCGTGGATCCAGATGGAACTCTCATGCTCGCCAATGGAGGTGATGACGGATCGCCCGTCCTGCTCTACAACTAATCCTTCTTCCTCGGTGGGGCCGCTGGTGATCTGTTCGGGGCTGCCGTTTGGATATCGCTGGCGCCAGATGTGACTTTGATCTCCAACCGTCGCGACGAAGTACATCCACGAGCCATCGGGAGACCAGCCTGCCGCGGTGCACCCACCCTGCGGCCCGACGGATCCTGGCGAGGCGTTTCCCTGGAGAGAGATGAGCTGGCACTGGGACCACTCTCCCTGTCCATTCATCTCGACCACCAGTGCAGTTTGGTGATCGGGAGAGACGAACGAGTAATGGGCCATGGCCCGCTCGTGCGCGGGATAATACAGTTCGCGAAAACCGTCGCCCGTGATGGATTGGGTCACGACGCCCAGGTGCAAACCGGAGCGGATTCTCGAGAAGAGATAGTGTTCCGGGTCGAGCCAGGTCAGTCCCGCCGCATTCTTAAGCATAAGTTGCGGATCGCCGCCTAGCACCGAGATGGTATAGGTTGAAAAAACGGGGGCATCCATAACGGTGTAGGCAATCTGGGAGCCGTCGGGGGAGAATGCCAGGTTGTATTTGATCCGCGGATCGTTGGTCAGAGGCCTGGCTTCGCCATCGGGGAGCATCTTGACGTAGATTGGACCGGCCGACATGAACCAGCTACCTCCCCGGATGAACGCGAGCATGTGGCCGTCGGGCGACAACGCTGGCGTGGTTGCGGAATCCGTGAATTCGGTGAGCTGCGTGTACTTTGGGACGGACGGCCGGGCGCGGAAAGCGAAGTAGAGCGCGATCGCCACCGTCCCGCACAGGGCTACGGTTCCCGCCGCCAGCTTGAGCCAGCGCGTTCCTCGACTGGCGGCTACGGCGGCGGTTGGTGGAAGGATTGGCGGCGGAGCCTGAGGGATTTCTGGATCCACTTCAGGTGCCGGCGGCCGTGTTCCATTGCTTACCGGTGCGATGAAGCGGTAGCCCACCCGCGGGATGGTTTCGATGTAGCGGGGAGAAACGGGCGAGTCGCCGAGCGCGTCGCGAAGCTTCTGCATGGACTTGTTCAGCCCATGGTCGAAGTCGATGAAGATGTCGGAAGGCCAAAGCCGCTGGCGGAGTTGTTCGCGAGTGACAATTTCGCCGTGGGATTCGACCAGGACCGACAGGAGAAGAAGGGGCTGCTGGGGCAGCCGGATATTTGTTCCGTTCCTGGTTAGCTGTGCGGCCCTCAGGTCGAGCTCGAAGAGGCCGAAGCGAACCTTCTCCTGAGTCGGCGAAAGCGCCAATCCGCACCCCCGGTACCAGTGAAAACTGAGTTTAGCACTGTCAGGAGACGGGTGTATGAGCGTTTCCCACCAGGACGAGCGGGGACAAGATCGCCTAATCGATTGCACCCAAAGAGATTCCGCGGGGAGAAACAAATCGCCCACGCGGGCATTGCTCGAAATTGCGCCGTTGTGCAGACTCGGGCCCACACCTCGCTTGGACGAGATGCCAAAAGGAGCTCACCATGAATCGTATCGTCAGGAACTCAGTGTTCTCAATCACCTCGGACGGCAGGTTGCGGTCGCGGCTCTATCGCGGCGCCTTGTCGCTGCTGGCCGCCCTCACCATTTTCATTGTCCCCACCTGTGCCAAAGCAGCGTGCGGAATCCTTGGGACACCCCAGATCAAAGCCTCGATCAAACTGCCGGCGGTGGCGCACGCCGATTTCGACTTTCCCTCGCCCTACGGCGATCCCACCATCGTTGGACTGTGGCACGTGGCTTACACCACCTCCGACGGGTCGCCTTTCAACGATACCTTCGACACCTGGCATGCCGACGGAACGGAGTTTGAGAGTGCGTTTCTGCCTCCGGCGGCCGGCGATGTGTGCGTGGGAGTGTGGAAGAAGACGGGTTCCCGCAGCGTCAAACTCCATCACGTGGGCTGGATCTTCAGTCCCAGCACTCCCGCCGCCACGGCAACCAACACCTTCACCTTGGATGAGGACGTTACCGTAGCGCCGGACGGTAAATCCTACAGCGGAAACTTCACCTTCAAAATATGGAACCTGGACGGAACCCCCACCACGACTGTTGTCATGGGTACCATCGCGGCCACGCGAATTACCGTCGATTGACGGTTTCTGGTTCTCCGGACGAACGAGCCGTGCCGGCGAGATGAATTCACGCCGGCACGGTCGCTCGCAAAGGATGATCTAGAGGCATGCACGAATCGGTAAATACGGCGTTTTCGGAACTTCGTCCGCAGTAGACACAATCCGCGGGGAGTAGATGAATATCCTCACAGACAAGTGACCGCGGACACATCCGGCCTGAGCATCGCCCGCTAAAATTGAGACAGCTTCGAAAATCGAGGAGCGCGGCTTTGTGCCTGGCCCTCTATATTCTATACGAAAGAAATAACCCAAGTCATTGATTCCAGGGATAGTTAGAAATTAACCCTTGTGGAATCAAGATTTTGTGATTTTCAGTAGGTCCTAAGTCTTTTGTTTCGAAGATTATGCACTTTAAAGGGGGGAGGGGGTGCCATGCCGTCGATACCACATTTGCCGCCGCTAATGCTTCAACTGCACCGGGCTCGGCTGCTCGCCAATCGCGCTCCGGAAGCGGCGCTGCACCGACAAGGATCGCCGCCGCCCGCGCCCGCCATGTCCGGGCACTCCCACCAGGTCCAACCGGTAAAGAATCAGCAGATTCCGCTCCGGATCGTCGTACGCCGGATACGCTCCCACCCGCACCAGCCGGTACATCGGCGCCAGCGCCTCCATCTTGTCGTCATCGACGAAGTCCCAGGTCGCAAACCACCCCGGCTTATACATCGCCAGGCGGTCGAACAGCGTCGCCGAGCCGAAGCTGTCGCAAATCGATGGCACCCCGGTTATCAACGAAATGTCCGAGCCGCTCACCGCAAGCAGCAGCCGCGAGTGGCCCGCCGGCCCCTGGTTCACCTCGTCGCGCACCCAATTCGCCGCACTCAGAAACGTGTACTCGGGATGGCGGACGAAACCAACCGTCTGGCGCCCACCCCGGACAGCCGCGAATATCAATGCAGCGCCGCCTATCACCGCCGTCGCCCGCGGCAGCCACACACCGGGCAGACTGCCACCCCGTGCCGCCGTATTCATCGCGCGATCGAGCACCGCGTCGAAAGCAATCGCCACCAGCATGGTCAGCGGCACTGCGAGCACCAGGTAATACCGCGGCTGCAGATTGTCGTGATACGCCAGAAACGCGCCGTAGCCGAAGATCCACAGCAGCAGGGACGCACTCAGCGGGCAGGCGCGAAAACGTCGTCTGCACAGCACTACCACGGTGCCGAAGATCGACGCCAGCGCCAGCCCATAGAGCGTCGTCCCAATCCACGTCCCGTCGGTGAACGCGTCGTAGAGCACGGACCAGAACGTCGTGCGCGTGATTCCTGTGTACGCATTCGCGGTGAAGAGATAACGATAGTCAACCAGGTAATGTGGCCGCACCACCAGCCCGTAGTACCCGCCCCACACCGCTGCGCCCACAACGCCGGCCACCACCGCCACGCGAAGGAACTGCCCCCTCCGATAGCGACTCCCCGCCCACAGCATCCAGAAGACTGCCGGAAAAAGGAAAACCGCGGTCGTCTTCGTCAGCACCATCGCCGGCAGCAGCAGGCCCAGCGCAACCGCCCACGCCCCGCTGCGCAGATTCCGCCGATCGCGCAGGATCGCACGCAGCGAATCGCCGCTCCACTCCGCGGCGCCCGCCACAGAAGCGGTGAGCAACGCCGCGAGCGTCAGCAGGATCAGCAGCGGTTCCAGGATCGCCATCCGCATAAACACAAAGCAGAACGGACTGGCCGCGAGCAGCGTCACCGCAATCGCGGGAGCCAGTGTACCTTGCCGCGATCCCGCCCAGCGCCGGATCAGCGCGTAGCCGCACATCAGGCACAGCCCAAACACCGTCACCGTCAGAGCACGCGCCGCCGCCAGGCTTACCCCGGTCACGCGAAACACCGCCGCCTCGATCAGGGGCCACACCGGCAGTGCCACCGCGGGATTGAAGTCCCCCGGCACATACCAATGGCCCAATTGAAAATGCCGGATCGCTGCGTCGCCGTACCAACCCTCGTCCGTGTATTTGGCCCAATCCATCCAGATCGAATGATTGGGAAAATCAGCGCGCAAATGGACAAAGTGCAGGGCAAAAAACACCGCCGCCACCAGCAGCAATCCAAGTTCGATCACCCGCACTGGGCGCACTATTTCCACTCGCTTCGCAACGGAAGGCGAGCGCGTCTCTCGAACCGGCTCGGTGAGAGTTGATGCTGAATTCATCGGCACATCCGCGAACGGCTCGTGCAAGTACCAGGCGGAAGACTCACAATTACTTCAAGGGTAAATGACCTGCACCCGCTCGAACAGCGGATTCTGCGCGCTACGCCGCTGTCGCCGCTGCCTGCTGCAGCGGTACGGTTCCCTGCGACACCGGAACGACCGACCCATCTTCGTTCACCTCGTTACTGTCCACGAAAAAGTACCTCAGTTCCGCGTTGCCAAACGAAGTCGTGATCGCCACATCCGCGGCATCTCGGCCAACCGCCATCAACACTCGGCCCGCGCGCGCCCCGTTGTGCCGCGCATCCATTGTGTGCCATCGCCCGTCCAGCCACACTTCGTACCACGCGCTGAAGTCGCCCGCGCCGGAGTACGGCGACCGAATGTCCCCCAGATAGCCCGTCACGTAGCGAGCGGGAATGTTCTGGCAACGCGACATCGTCACCGCCAGATGCTGGAAGTCGCGGCAAACGCCCACCCGCTCCGTAAACACATCCATCGCCGTCTTGGTCGGTCTCGCCGTCTGGTAGTCGAACCGCACCTTCTCATGCACCCAGTCGCGGATCGCCGCCGCCCGTTCCCATCCCGGCTTCATCCACCCGAACAGGTCGTGCGCGATCGGCACAAACCGGTCTACCTCGCAGTACCGGCTGGGAAGCAGAAACCGCAGCACATCGTGCGGCAGGTCCTGGATCGCCGCCTGCTGCGCATTTACGTTAACCGGCTCAGGCATCCCATCGACGTCGATCGTGCTGGTCCCGCTCAACCGCACCAATCCCGCCGGCGCCACAAAACGCGAGCAGCGGTTTCCGAAGCTGTCGCGATACTCGTCGGTTCCGATCAGTTCGCCATAGCCCGGCCCCGCGCCGTTCTGCAGGTGTTCCACCACCAGCACGTTCCCCGACCGCACATACCGTTCGAGCGACGGGTGCAAGTGCAACATTGCCACCATCGCCGTCGCGTGGGGCAGCATAAATTGAATATCGTATTCCGACTTGATAAGCATCCGCGATCCCCATTCTTCAAAGGTTCTGTGAAGTGTGATGCAATTTTCGAACCGGGAGTTATAGCCCACGCCTACCGCCGGATTCTACGGGGCGGCAGGCTTTCGCGAATCTCGGGGGGAACGAACGTACATCAATCCTTTGCGAGCCAGTGCGAACTCGTGGGGCCACAAAAGGGACGGGCGGACCGCATTGGTCCGCCCGTCCCTTTTGATTCCCGCAGATCGTTACGCGGTGACCGCCTTGGCGACGCCGGCCTTCAAAGCCGCAGCCTTGTCCGTCGCCTCCCACGTGAACTCCTTGCCCTCGCGACCAAAGTGCCCATACGCCGCGGTCGCCTTGTAGATCGGCCGCCGCAGGTCGAGGCTCTCGATGATGCCTTTCGGCGTCAACGAGAAGTTCGCCCGCACCAGCGCTTCCAGCTTGTCCTCTTCCACCGTCCCCGTACCGAACGTATCGACCAGCACGCTGACCGGCTCAGCCACGCCAATCGCGTAGGCCAACTGCACTTCGCAGCGATCCGCAAGCCCGGCCGCCACGATGTTCTTCGCGATGTACCGCGCCATGTACGCCGCCGACCGGTCCACCTTGGTTGGGTCCTTGCCGCTGAACGCCCCGCCCCCGTGACGGCCCATGCCGCCGTAAGTATCGACGATAATCTTGCGCCCGGTCAGGCCCGTGTCGCCCATCGGTCCACCGATGACGAAACGACCCGTCGGATTGATGTGGTACTTGGTGTTCTCGTCCAGCAACTTCGCCGGAATTACCGCCTGGATGACATGCTTCAGAATGTCGGCCCGCAGCTCGTCGTTGCCGATCGTCTCCGCGTGCTGCGTCGAGATGACCACTGCGTCCACGCGCTTCGGCTTGTTGTTCTCGTCATACTCCACCGTCACCTGGCTCTTGCCGTCAGGCCGCAGATACGACATCAGGCCGGACTTGCGAACGTCGGAGAGCCGGTGCGTCAGCTTGTGCGCCAGCGAGATCGGCATCGGCATCAGTTCCGGGGTCTCGTTCGTCGCATAGCCGAACATCATGCCCTGGTCGCCCGCGCCGCCCGTGTCCACGCCCATCGCGATGTCGCCGGACTGCTTGTTGATCGTCGAAATCACCGCGCAGGTATTCGAGTCGAAACCGTACAGTGCGTTGTTGTAGCCGATCGATCCGACCGTCCCGCGCACCAGGCTTTGGAAGTCCACATACGCCTTGGTCGTGATCTCACCGGCGATCACCACCAGACCCGTGCAGGTCAGGGTCTCGCAAGCTACGCGGCTGAACGGGTCCTCTGCCAGGCATGCGTCCAGAATTGCATCCGAAATCTGGTCGGCAATCTTGTCGGGGTGACCCTCGGTCACGGATTCACTGGTAAACAAAAAGCGGTCGCGCTTCGCCAAAGAAAAGTCCTCCATTGCGTGCTGTCCGGGATTCCCCCGTAACCACTCAATTTTACCCCTCGCGCCCCTTTTCCAGGCAAAGCGGCCCGCTCATCCGTCGAAATCCAACCCCGAAACGCGCTATCCCGCATTGGACGGAGACCCCGGCAACCGGCGTTCTTTGCCGCACCAAAGGAAAAACGGCGCCGCCGCAAGGCAAGCGCCGTTTCATCCTGTTTTGGTTAGAAGGTGATTTTGCCGGCTACCTGCAGAATGCGCGGATCGCGCGTCGCGGTAATCGTCCCGAACGTGCTGCTGGTTGCGGTGGTTCCCACTGAGCCCCAGTTGGTGTGGTTCAGCACGTTGAACCCTTCGCCGCGCAACTGGAAGACCGACGTCTTATAGAGTCTGAAGTTGCGGAAGAGGCCAACATCCAGACGGTTGAAGCCCGGCCCGTTTACCACGCCCCGCCCTTCGTTGCCAACCTGGAAGCTCGCCGCCGAGGGTGCCACGAATGCCGTCTGATTGAACCAGTGCAGCCGCGTGTGCAGCGTCGCTTGGCCGTAACCATTGTTTGGGTTCAGCACCATGCTGGGGCGCAGGCTCGCCGCGCTCGGACCAAGGATTCCCAGGCCGGCCGCGTCGTTCGCCACGCCGCCATTGGTCTGCCCGTTGTAGGTGCTGGTCAACCCGCCATAGCTGACCGTGCCGCCGCCCGACATCGTCGCTGTAAGCGGCAGGCCAGAGTCGATGACGTAGAGCCCGGACATCTCCCACCCGCCGATGATGCGTCCCATCACACCTTCCTGAGTGCGCATCCAGGGAAGTTCCCAGACACCGTCGATGGAAGTAATGTTGGTCCGGTTGTATACCGCCGGACCATACTCAGCGGCCAGGTTATACGTGTTCTGCGGGGCAGTGAAGTAATCGTTCTGGGCATTCGTCAGTCCACGGCTGTAGGTATAGTTGCCGTCGATATAGCTCTTGCCGCTGAACCTCTTGGTAACCTTCACCTGTAGCGAGTTGTAATTCGAGTTGAAGATCGTCTGCACCTGGTTGATGGCGGTATAACCGTGGTACGGACGGATCTGGTTCAGCGGAGCCTCGCAGCCCTGGGTAATGAACTGGCTGCAGCCCGACACCTGCGAGTAGCCGATGCTCGTGTTTGTGAATGCGCCCGGCCGCACCTCATTGATGTCGACGACACCCTGCAGGTGGGTTCCATGCTCGCCAAAGTAGCCCACGTCCAGAGTCGTCGTCGGAGTGACCGCATGTTGAACGTCCAGTGAGTACTGTTGGGTGTAAGGCGTCTGGTAATTCAGCGGCGACCCATGCAGTGCGGGTGGCTGCAGGTTCATCGCGGCCGTGGCGCCGGCTGGATTATCCAGTGATGCCGTCGCATAGGTGCTGACGTTCACGAAGGGCGGATTGCCGAAGATCGCCGACTCGTACATACTTACCGCAGACTCGTCATACGCCAGCCCGTAGCCGCCGCGCAGCGCTGTCCTGCCGTTGCCGAACAGATCGTAGGCAAAGCCGATCCGAGGCGCCCAGTCACGCTTCTCCGCATGGCCTACTTCCTGGCCCCACGGGGAGCCGTGGGACTCGATCGAGGGTGCGCCCGAAGGCTCCGCAAATGGATAGGACGTATTCCCTTCCGCACTCACTTGTTTAATGAAGTCCGGGCTGCCCAGGATGATGCCGTCCAGGGGGTCCGCTACCGTGTTTGGCTGGTACGGGTTCAGCCCATTCACGTTGGGGCAGTTGGCCAGGGTGTACGTCGTCACGACGCCGCTCGACGTGAACGATGTCACCGAGGTCGTCTGACCGGCCATGGTGCACAGGCTGCCGGTGCTGGCAATCGTCTCCGCATGGGTCGAGTTGTAGGTCGACGGCATGAAGTTGCTCAGTTGCTGATTGAGGTCGTACGGCTGGCCAAAGTAGCTGTACCTCACCCCCAGGTTCACCGTCAGGCGCCGTGACACACGCCAGTCATCCTGCCCAAACAGCTCGATCAGGTTCTCGTTGATGTTCGCTACCGGCGCGATCGAGGCCTGCGTGAAGCCGCCGTTTGAATTGCCGATCAGGAAATCCGCCCACTCCGAATCGAACGTGCTGGGAGCGCTGGCGTTCAGAGAAGTCAGCGTGCCCGCTGAAGGCGTTGTCGCCGGAGCGAAGGTAAAGCCCCCCTGGTTGCCCGTGCCGACTGCATTCTCCCGCTTCTGGTAGTGGTTGTAGGTCAACCCGAACTTGAGCGTGTGCTGCCCTTTGACCCATGTCAGGTTGCCGAACCCATTGTGATTAATGTTGTAGTCGTTATAAATGCCGTCGCTGGAAATTCCCGAGATATTTCCGGTCGAGAACCCGATGTTCGGAATCACTCCAAGTGTTCCAGGAAACGGCAGCGTGGGTTGAATGTCGGGCGAGTTCTTGCTGTTCACATACCCGGTCGGCGTGCTGATGACGGCCCCGGAACTGTAGGCGTATCCCATGTCGGCCAGAAAGGTCGGATGAATCGCAATGGTCGCGTGCCCCATGTGCTCCGTGCCTGGCGAGCGGGTCGATGTCGTCGACACTCCGGGCAGACCGCCGCCAATGAAGAGACCGCCGCCCTCTACCGTCGGCAGATCATCATGCAAATACCGGTAGAAGATGTTGGTCTTCTTGCCCAGGGCATGATCGATCCTGGCAAACTCCTGGTTGTCGTTGTACGTGTTGCGGATATTGTTGATCACCGTGTGCGGATCGAGGTTGGCGGCAAGATCAGCAGCGCTAGGCGGCAGCGGTACTTTGCTGTAGACGTCTTTGATGTACGCAAGCGCCGTCGGCGACAAGTTCACGTTGCCCTGCAGGTTGGTCGTATAGGAGGTGCAGGCACCGGCGCTGGCGGACTGGCAGACAGCGACCGGACCCTGTGTCCCATTGCTCAGATAGGAGTTGGTGAAGATTCCGTTCCGCTCATCCGACGTAGGCGCATACGCCGTCGCCGTCGCATACCCGACAATCCTGCGGAACTCCGAAGAATAGAAGAAGAACGTCTTGTCCTTGCCGTTATAGAAGTGCGGAATGATGACCGGGCCGCCAAAATTGACACCGAAGTCGTTGTAGCGCAGCTTCGGGACTGGGGTCGTGGTCGAGGTCAGCTTGTTGAAGTAGTTATTGGCGTTGAATATGTCGTTGCGGAAGAACTCGTACGCTCCTCCATGCCAGTCGTTGGTGCCGGAGCGGGTCACGACGTTGATCTGACCGCTGGCACTGCGGCCGTACTCGGCCTCATAGGTACCGCGGAGCGTCTGGACTTCAGCAATCGCATCCACGCTTGGATAGGCCAGCAGCGTCAGGTTCGCACCGCGGTCCACGTTGTCCGCGCCATCGATGGTCCAGTTGTTGGCGGTTGGCCGGGCGCCGTTCACCGAGTACTGCACCTGGTTCGATCCCCCCAACGGGTTCGAAACACCGATGTAGGGCTGGTCGCTGGTTGCATTGCCGTAGGAAACGCCTGGCTGCAGGATCAACAACTGCTCATAATTCCGGTTGTTCAACACCAGTTCGCGGACCTGGGTGCCATTGATCAGGCCCTCGCTCATGCTGTTTTCCAGGTTCAACACCGCTTCGTTGGCGACCACGTTGACCGTCTCAGTCTCGGCGCCTACCGCCAGTTTCTGATCGACCTTCAGCGCGTCGTTTGCGTGCAGCACCAGTCCAGTGATGGTGGCCGTCTTGAATCCCTTCATTGCGATTGATACGGAATAGTTTCCCAACGGAAGAGAAGTCGCGGTATAGAAGCCTGCTTTATCGGTCTTGACACTGCGCTCGACAAACCCGCGGTCGGTGTTGGTGATGGTCACAACCGCGCCGTTCACCACTGCTCCAGATGCGTCCAGGACGGTTCCGCTGATGCTTCCTGAAATCTCCTGCCCACGGGCCAGCAACGATCCCGCCATCAACAGTACAACCCACACTGCACCCCGAACCCAGCGTCTCGACAGCGTCATCATCTTCTCCTGAAAAACTTCCTTACCTGCAACCGACGGGCTTTGCCAGTCATGTTGACTGCGTTTGAGCTTCAGCTCGCCGGCCCTGAGTGCGCACATCTCCCCGGGAGCGGTCATGCCGTGTAAGTAGCGCGTGACCGCGTTTTAATTTCTCAGCGCGCGCCTACAAACAATTTCAATCGAGGAAACAGTAAATTACCTGGACGCGCCGTTGTCAACCAAAGACTTTACGTGCGTCCAAATCAATGGGGGCGGAAGCAGCCGGCGATGAGTCGCCAGCCTCCAGCCACACCATCCCGCCAGAGCCAGTGCGCCCAGCAAGACCACCAGCCCCGCTCTTTTCGCCTTCGCGCGGCGGCCCATCCGGGCCCGGTTGTTCTTCACATTTTCCGCAAAAGTAGCCCACTCCACCTCGCCCGGATCGCCCACCCCGCTCTCCCGGCAACTCTCCTCAAACCGCTTCATCCAGGAAGCTTCTTCGAGCCCCAGCACGCCCAGGTAGCTGCGGACGAACCCCCGCCGGAAC
>Ga0207416_1004310_pt1 | contig 12523 bp, 8 predicted proteins | sample PaiPotPPM11metaG_FD_184107 | JGI IMG/M metagenome (GOLD analysis project Ga0207416, IMG submission 184107) | Iron sulfur acid spring bacterial and archeal communities from Banff, Canada, to study Microbial Dark Matter (Phase II) - Paint Pots PPM... ...
CATCCACCCCACCCCGCCCCTTGTCCCTACAGGACGCGGGACGCTTCGCTTCCCCAATCCAGTCGGCACAATTCGTCAGGACGAGGGCGGTTCCATTCATTCGCATTCCAATTCGGAAAGGAAAGAAGCGCATGACGATTCCAGTTGATACATTGCGGCAGGCCGCCCAGCACCCGCTCGATCCTTTGACTCCAGAAGAGGTTGAAAAGACGACTCGCGTTCTCAAGGCATCCGGGCGTATCACGCCTCGCGTGCGCATCATGGCCTATAGCCTGCTGGAACCCGCGAAAGAGGTTGTGCTGGCCTTTCAACCGGGGCAATCTGTAGCGCGTGAAGTGTTCGCGGTCATGCGAGACCACGAGCGGCGACTGACCATCGAAGCGGTCGTCTCGCTGGCTGGGGAAACCCTCCGTTCCTGGCACGAGCGCACGGACGTGCAGCCTGCCCTGACCTATCCCGAAGTCTTCGCCGCCCAGCAGGCGGTGCTGGCTGATGCCGCTTTCCAGGAAGCCATGAACAGGCGCGGCATCAGCGACCTCTCTTCCGTCGTAATCTACCCCTGGACTGCCGGGTACCGCGGGCCGGAGGACGCCGCCTCGCGGGGACGCTTGATTCGCATGGAGGTCGCCCTGGCCGAGGGACCAGGGGATAACTACTACGCGCACCCGGTTGAGGGCGTGATTGCTACCATAGAACTGGATAGCATGACCGTCCAGATCGAAGATCACGGCATTGTGCCGGTACCCACCTCTTCGGGCAACTACACGCGGGAGGGAATTCGCGCGGCGAACAATGTCCCTTCGTTTCCAGAGGGCGTGCGTAACGATGTGAAACCCATCATGATTATGCAGCCGGAGGGCATCAGTTTTCAGATCAATGGACACGAAGTGCGCTGGCAAAAGTGGCGCTTACGTGTCGGCTTCACTCCTCGTGAGGGGTTGGTGCTGCACATGGTGGAGTATTTCGACAAGGGACGCTCCCGCCCCGTCATCTACCGGGCAGCGCTCTCCGAGATGTACGTCCCCTATGCCGATCCTACACCATCGCACAATTTCAAGAACGTGTTTGACGCGGGCGAAGTCGGTATCGGCGTGCTGGCGAACAGCCTGGAACTGGGCTGCGACTGCCTGGGCGAGATTCGCTATTTCGATGCGACGGTCAACGATGCCGAGGGCCAGCCAATCGTGCTGGCGAATGCCATTTGCCTGCACGAGGAGGACTATAACCTGCTCTGGAAGCACCTGGAGTATAACGAGGATGGTTCGACGAGGGCCGAGGTGCGCCGCTCGCGCCGCCTGGTAATTTCCTCGATTTCGACGGTCGGCAACTACGAATACGGATTCTACTGGTACCTGTACCAGGATGGCACCATCCAGTACGAGATCAAACTGACGGGCATCATTGCCCCGGCTGCCATCGAGCCGGGAGCGCTGCCGGTTTCGGGAACGCTCGTTGCCCCCGGACTCTACGGGCCAAATCACCAGCACTACTTCAATGTGAGGCTCGATATGATGGTGGATGGCCCGCTCAATTCCGTCGTTGAAGTCAATTGCGAGCCTCTGCCATGGGGCGCGGGCAACCCGCGTGGCAATACCTGGGTGGCGCGTGAAACGCTGCTGGCGACCGAAAGCGAGGCCCAGCGTACTATCGAGCCGCGCAAGTCGCGCTTCTGGAAAATCGTCAATCCCTCATCGCTTAATGCGCTGGGCCAATCCGTTTCCTACAAGTTGATGCCGGAAAAAAACGCCTTCCCGCTCTTCGCCGCAGGGTCGCCACAATGGGAAAGGGGCGGCTTCACACGCTCCCATCTCTGGGTCACGGCCTACGACCCGGCTGAGCGCTACGGGGCAGGCGACTACCCGAACCAGCAGCAGGGCGGCGCTGGGCTGCCCGCCTACGTTCAGAAAAATCGCTCTCTCGAAAACACCGATGTAGTCGTCTGGTACACCTTCGGCTCCAATCACGTCGTGCGCCCTGAAGATTGGCCCGTCATGCCGGTGGAAACGGTCGGTTTCCATCTGAAACCCGCCGGGTTTTTCGATGGCAATCCCGCCCTGGATGTGCCGCCACCTTAAAAATTTACCCTCTTATGCTTCCCAAAATTTGTGCCTCCATTGGTTGCAGCGTCACCGTGAGATAGCGCACAGAGCCACGATTGATGCTGCCGTCTACGTTGTATACGGTTGTGTCTGGCCCGCTGTCCTGCACCGCGCCGGGACTGGTAAATGTGGGTTTGTTGCTGTACAGCACCTGGTATGGATCGCCCGGCGCGTTGATGATCCCATCCACGAGAATTGCCAGCGTGCCGCTCTGCCCGGTAGTATTGGCGACAACCACGACTTCTATGTTGCTGAGCAGGCGCGAGTAGGCCAGGATGCCAGGCGAGGTTTGCGAGATACTGAAAGTGATACCATCGCCGGACAGGGGACGGAAATACTGGCGACCATAGCGCAGAGCGGGTTGAGTATTCCGCACACTCGCGATAGCTTTGATGGCGCTATAAAACCCTGAGGACTGGTCAAAAGGAGCCGATTTGCCCCACAGGGCCTCGCGCACCGCTTCCGGCGCGTTGCCGCTGCCGTGCAATCCCTGCTCGGTGCCGTAATACAGGCAGGGGATACCCTGCAAACCGAAGAGGCATACCAGGCCCAGCGTAAGCTGGTCATCAAAGCCGTGCGGGTCAGCAGCCGGGCTATAGTAAAAACGCTGCGTCTGGTCGTGGTTGTCCAGGAAGGTGACAAAATAGTTGGTAGCGTCACCATGTGTGCTGAGAATATCATGCTCGATCATTTTGCGCTGCTCGTACATAGCGACCACTTCCGAGGGCGCGAGTGTGCCTTTGCAAACGGAGGGCAGGCGATAAAAAAGCGGAAAATCCAGCGCGGCATCAATACCGATGATGTCGCCTGTTTCTGTATCGACAGTGTCACGCCCGATGAACGTCTCGATCTTCTCTTCGCTGTCGTAAACTTCGCCAAAGGTGAAGAAGTTCTTTTTGCCGATGCTCTGAGCGTACTCGCGCATGGCATTGCCAAATTCGCGCGCGAAGCCCCTGTCGATGTACTTGAGCGTATCGATGCGAAATGCGTCTGCATCAAATTTCGCTATCAGAAGCTGGTAGGCGTGAATCAAGACCGCTTGCAGTTGCGGGTCGGCGGTCAGCATTTGTTTGAGCGAGGCGAAGTCGCCGATGGTCGGGTCTCCGCCTGCCTGGGGAAGGCCCTGGCGGCGGAAAAATGCGTTGCGGCGCAGTTCCACCGGCCAGACGGTGGCATCAAGCGGCGGATTGACAATGTTTTCTCCGACCGGCCAATCCTGGCGCGCCTCGCCGTGTTCATCGCGCCATGTGATGGCGTAGGGTGTATCACTGTACGCCGCCTCCGACCCCTGCGTTCCCTGGCAGGTGGCATCGCCCGCTCCGCATTGATAAGCGAACACATCTCCCGTGTGGTTGAGTACGATGTCGAAGATAATGTACATGCCCAGCCGGTGCGCCTCGTCCACCAGCGCGCGTAACTCCTGCTCGGCCACGTCTGGACTCGACGCGAAACGCGGCTCGATGCGCAGAAAATCCTGTATGGCGTATCCATGATAGCTGCCCTGGCTATACTGAGCATTCTTCAGCACGGGCGAAAGCCAGATCGCCCCCACGCCCAGTTCCTTCAAGTATGGCAATTGTTGTAGCACCCCATTGAACGAGCCGCCTTGAAACCCGCCATAGAGAGCGTCATAGGGCAGGTTGCGGGGCGGCGCGGTTGGATTGTTGAAGCGATCAAGCATCAGAAAATAAATCCACTGGTCGCGCCAGTCCTCCGGCGAAGCAAAAGGCGCTGGCACTGCAACGCTCGCTTGGTCGAGAGTAATCATCCGGCTGCTCTGTCGCTGCGCCCCGTCCAACAGGGCGCGCGCCTGGGGATCATAGATGCTTGATGGCATGTGAGTTGCTCCTGTTATTTATCAACGCCATTGTAGCATGTAAGCAGGGGATAGACCAGGGCGGGGAATCACCCGAATTAAGAGTTCTGGACAATTGTAGTTAGCTTTTATAGTGAAATACGTCATGAATAATAGGTGAAATCGCCAATAGACATAACCATTGTACAGGTATACAATAGGCTCAGGTAAGACAATCAACCGGCTAGAGGTTGTCATAATACAAAATAGACTGCTAAACAAAAAGGAGGGCTACACGACTATGTCACAGACTCCAGGACATTCATGCCCGGCGTGCGGAACTCAGGTTCCGGCGGGGCAACGCTTTTGCAGCAATTGCGGTACCGACCTGACGGTTTCGCGTCCGGCCAGCCAGTACGGAGGCTCACCGCAACAGCAGATTCCATCCTATGGTCAGCAACAGGTTCCACCCTACGCGCAGGCGCCAGGCGCATTCGGCCAGCAGCCAGTTCCGTCATACCAGCAGCCACAGCAAAAATCCAACCCCATCGCGGAGGCGCTGGGAGCGCTGGGTCTGCTCTTCTTCCTGCGACGCTATCGACCGGGATACCAGGCGCGCCGCCAGAGCAGCGGCTGCTGCGGTTGCCTTGTCACGCTGGTCATCTTGCTCGCCATTTTCGGCATCCCTGGCTACTTCTACTATCGGGCCAATCCCAACGTCATCAACCAGATCAAAAACCAGGTCCAACATTCAAGTAATGGCGCAGGCAACAGTGTCGATAACGGCAGCACGCCAACAACTCAGCCGTCCATTACAACCGCCAACATCAATCAGTCGGTGACTTACTCTGGTGTAAATATCACGATCGAGTCGGTGCAACAATCAACCGCCTTTCCTGATGATGGCAGCACCGGAACGAATGGCGCGATTCGCGTCAAGATCAAGGAAACGAACAACAGCGGCCAGAACGGTGGCTACTTCTACAACGACATAGCTCACCTGATTTTGCCGGATAAGAGCAGCGTTGCTTTGAGCAGCTCAATGCAGTCGGGTGCCCCTGATACCGGGATCGTGCGCGAAAACTGGTTGGATTTTGCCGCGCCGACCAGCGACAAAATTGACCAGATGACGCTGGTCTTAGGAAGCTCTCAGAATGCCCAGATCGCCATTCCATTAACGGGCAACGCCAATCTGAGCGCGTTCCAGGCCAAAACGGTCAATCTCAATAAACCCATCAGCTATCAGGGTCTAAACTATACGCTGCTGTCCGCAACCGAGAGTTTTAGCATCCCCGGCAAACAGGCTACCTCGGGTATGCGCTACGTCGTTCTCTCGTTCAAAGTGGATAACCCCACTTCCAATGATAAATTCATTGGTTCGACGCAGGATTATATGCGCCTGAAGGCAGGTGGAGTCACTAGTTCGTCAGTGGATACTACCCTGCCATTGGGCATAAAAGCGAACACGAGTGGGGCAACTGGAACCGTTGCCTTCCTTGTGCCGGAGAACAACACCGCGTATACCTTGATTTTCCTGGCGACACAGGGCTACTCGAACGTGCAGGTCACTACTGATTTTAGCATACAGTAGAGACTTGCACTTGGTAGGAAGCTGAATGTAGGCGACAAAGCGATCACTTGCGACCGCCGATGGTTGCTTTGTCGCTCAGATACATGTGATTTAACATCTGCTGGCGACTATTGCATAGCGCGCAAAAATAGCGTATGTTCATGCATAGCGACAAGAACATACGCATCTCTGCGCGGTAGCGAGAGTCCAGGAGATCACGATGGAGCCAACCCTTCACATCCGATTGCTCGGCGATTTCAACCTGGTCTATGCTGACCAGCAGGTGACAGGCCTCAACACCATGCGCCTACAATCCTTGCTCGCCTACCTCGTGCTGCACCGCGATATTCCTCAACAACGCCAGCGTCTTGCCTTTCTCTTCTGGCCCGACACCACCGAGGCCCAGGCTCGCAATAACTTGCGCCAGTTGCTCCACCAGCTGCGCCAGGCATTTCCGGCTGTAGAACACTTCCTCTCTGCCGATATGCACATGCTGCACTGGCACCCCGTCACACCCTTCCACCTCGATGTGGCTGAGTTCGAACAGGCGCTTATCCTTGCGGATGCAGCCGCGCGACATAATGACCAGCACGCATTACAAGCCGCTCTCGAACAGGTAGACAACCTGTATCGTGGTGAATTACTGCCTGGCTGCTACGATGAATGGATCTTGCCTGAGCGGGAGCGGCTCCGCCAGCGTCACTTGCAGGCGCTCGAACACCTGCTGCGCCTCCTGGAAGGGCAGGGCGACACCGTTACCGCCATCCGCTCTGCCCGGCGCTTGCTCGGACTCGATCCCCTCTCCGAAGAACTCTATCGCCGTCTGATGCGCCTGTTTGCGCTGAACAACGATCGCGCCAGCGCGTTGCACGTGTACCATACCTGTGTTACCACGTTACAACGTGAAATGGGCGTCGACCCCGATCCGGCGACCAGGGAAGCCTACGAGCAACTCATGCGGCAGGAGACGCAGGCCACCCCATCCATCCACCCCATCGTCCAACAATCGATGCCCGCCGCGACCGCAACGCTCATCGGACGGGCGCGCGAATGGGAGAGACTGCACGCTGCCTGGCAGCGCGCTGTTGCGGAAGGACCCCACTTTGTGCTGGTAACTGGGGAGGCGGGCGTGGGCAAATCACGCCTGGCCGAGGAATTCCTGCAGTGGGCGAGCCAGCAGGGGGCCGTCACCGCCAGGACCCGCTCCTATGCCGCTGAAGGCCAGCTCGCGCTCGCGCCCGTGACGGAGTGGCTCAGGAGCGAGGGTCTGCGAGCGCCTCTCAGGCAACTCGACGCGGTCTGGCTCACTGAACTAGTGCGCCTTCTGCCGGAGTTAGTGGCCGAACGGCCAGCATTACCGCACTACGAGCCCGTGACCGAGTATGGGCAGCGCCAGCGCTTCTTCGAGGCCCTCGCACACGCCGTCCTCGCCACACCACAGTCCTTAGTGCTGGTACTCGATGACGTACAATGGTGCGATCAGGAAACGCTAGCCTGGCTGCATTTTCTGCTACGCTTCGATCCGACAGCGCGCCTGCTCGTCATCGGGTGTGTCCGCGAGGAAGAACTGCTGTCGCAGCATCCACTGCGCACCTTCCTGCTGCACCTGCGCAGCACTGTGCCCATGACAGAAATTCCGCTCGAGCCGTTGGATGCAGCGGAAACCGCGAAACTGGCCAGCAGCGTAGCAAACCGTAAGATGGAGATTGATGAGGGGTTACTTTTGTATCATGAGACCGGGGGAAATCCCCTGTTTGTGGTCGAAATGGTGCGGGCCGATCTGGGACGAGTGTCAGTCGGCCCACCAGAGCCCGATCGCCCCCACAGGCAATCGCCGCGTGATGATGCGCGAACGCTGCCGCCTCGTGTACATGCGGTGCTCGTCGGTCGCCTCCAGCAACTCTCGGTCTCCGCCCGGGCGTTTGCTGAACTGGCAGCGATCATCGGACGTGAATTCACGCTTGATCTTTTAATCGCCGTTGGCAACGCTGGCAGCGATGACGCTGTACGTGCGCTCGACGAACTCTGGCACAAACGCATTGTGCGCGAGCACGGCGCAGACAGCTACGACTTCACCCACGATAAGCTGCGCGAGGTAGCGTATGCAGAGATCAGCGCTCCACAGCGCCGTATGCTACACCGCCGCGTCGCGCAGTCGCTGGAAAGCATGTATGCTGATGATCTCGACGCGGTCAGCGGCCAGATTGCGTCGCATTACGAGCGGGCGGGCATGATCGAGCGCGCGCTCCCGTATTATCAGCGCGCGGCAGCGGTGGCGCAACGGGTCTACGCGAACGAGGATGCCATCAGTCTGCTCTTGCGGAGCCTGGAGTTGCTTGAGCTGATGCCTGCCGGGTCGAAACGCGACAGACAGGAACTCGGCCTGCAGTTGGCCCTCGCACCGCTCTATCGTGTGACCAAAGGCTGGCCGGCTCCGGAACTGGAGCGCGTACTCGATCGCGCCCTGGCCTTGTGTGACACGGTCGGTAACGACGTTCAGCGGGCAGAGGCGCTCTACGGATTGCAGTCCGTCTACGTGGTACAGGCCAGGCTCGAGCGGGTGCAAATGGTCTCCGATGAGCTGCATGCCCTGTACCAGCGCTCTGTTGGCGCAGCACCACCGTTTGCCGATATGATGCTGACCGGAGCGCGATTGCACCTGGGCAGGATTGCTGAGGCCAACGCACAATTTGCAGAGATCATCGCAGCGCACGATCCTGATCAAATCCTCCATGTTCAAGAATCGCAAGGATCGAACTATGCAGCTCATGCGCGGGCGTGGCAAGCACACGCGCTCTGGTGTCTGGGCTATCCGCAGCAGGCAATGGAGAAGGGGCTAGACGCGGTCAAAATGGTCCAGGAGCTGGATCAGCCTTTCAACCAGGCGCTGGCGTCAGCGTACCTTGCCCTGCTTCTGCAGTTGTGCGCTGATGAGACAGTCGCACGCGAGCACGCTGAGCAAGCGCTCACACGCGCGAACAAGTACGAGGCCCCCTACTATCGTGTCTGGTCTGCCATCTTAGTCAGCTATGCGCTGGCCCTCTCGCAACCCGACGAGGAGCGCATCGGGCAGCTGGCTGGCTCGATCACCGCATTCAAAGCATCGGGCGCCCGGCTGCGTCTGCCCTATTACCTCGCGCTGCTCGCGCAAGCCTATGGGCAAGCCGGGCGCGCTGAGGAGGGGCTGGCAACCATCGACGAGGCGCTCGCTTTCGCGCGCACCCACAACGAGCGCTGGTGGGACGCGGAGCTACAGCGGCTGCGGGGCGAATTGCTGCTCATGCACGGCGCGGACGCCTCTGATGTCGAAGCAGCGTTCTTACGTGCGATCGATATTGCACGAGCACAGCAGGCCCGGTCGTTGGAACTGCGTGCGACGACGAGCCTGGCGCGGTTGTGGATCACACAGCATCGCTCAGAGGAGGCAAGACGTCGGCTTGGGAACGTGTTCAACTGGTTCACCGAAGGATTTGAGACGCCGGACTTGCGGGCTGCTCGGCTGCTCCTCGCGCAACTATAGTCTGCTTGCACATGTAGTGGCACTGCACTAACGCTTTGCTAACGCAAACCTCCCAACGAATGTCAACATCCATCCTGAAAATCTTTCATTGCCATACGGTTCACTAACGCTGCCCATGCTATCCTGACACTAGACAACGGATGCGCGTGATGCGGAGGTTTCTCGGTCCGCCATCTCAAGCTGTCGCGAGATCATAGAGGAGACGCTTTTCCGCGCGGCTGAACGCCGGTTAGGACGCAGTCCGCTGCAGCGCGGAATGAGAGGAGGCACAAGATGTATTACCGTGTCGCAACCCGGGTGGATGTCGCGTCTATCTGGCAGTGGAAATCGACGGTCCTCAGTTCGCTGGATACCCTGTTTCAATTCCTGCGACTCTTTCGCGCCCTGCCGCCAGATCGGCTGCGGGTCTTTTCCTCCACCTCACAGGAGGGCCTGGTAGAGCAGCTAGAGATGGAGAATCGAGGATTGTCGTCCTCCTCCGTGACGGCAGCACAATTTCTGCATGAGAGGATGCTCCGTCCACCGGTGGCGATGTCGAGTACATCAGTGCGTGAGGCAGGAACGTCGCTGGAGAGGGGAAGCGTTGCGGTGATTAGCCAGCAAGCAGTAAACGAGCGTGGCTGGGGAGGAAGCGGTCTCACGAGCAGGGGTATGAGTGCCCTGGAGAGGCGGCAGGAAGCGCTAGAAAGCGGACCTGGCGGCGATCATGATCTGCCCTACAGCTTCAGCTTGCCACCCTCTCTGCCGCAAATCCTCGCCTGGACGATACTTCTGGCGAGGGTGCAGAAGGGCGAACTGCACCCTTAGTGTCGTACTCGTGAGGAACAACCACAGTCACGTCAAGATCGCACCGTAGTTCACAACGCATCATTAAAACAGCACAGACAAGGAGAAAAGTATGCTTGAACAAGAACAAACCCCGGTCGCTTTGGAAGAGTCAGCAGTCCAGGAGCTGGCCTCTCGTCTGCGTGGCTCGCTGATTCGGCCCGGCGATGCCGACTACGAGCAGGCACGATCGGTCTACAACGCCATGATTGACCGGCACCCCGCGCTGATCGCCCGCTGCGTGGATGCCGCCGATGTGATGGCGGCTGTCAACTTTGCGCGCGACCACCAACTGACGTTGGCTGTCCGCGGTGGCGGACACAACGGCCCCGGCCTGGGGACCTGCGATGACGGCCTGGTGATCGATCTCTCGGATATGAAAGGGATTCGCGTCGATCCGGTAGCGCGCACGGCTCGCGTGGAAGGGGGCTGCACCTGGGGCGAGGTGGACCGTGCCACCCATGCCTTCGGGCTGGCCACGCCGAGCGGCTTCATTTCAACCACCGGTGTCGGGGGGCTGACGTTGGGCGGAGGCATCGGCTATCTCGCACGCACCTACGGCCTGACGATCGACAACCTGCTGGGCGTTGACATGGTGCTCGCCGATGGCAGCTTCGTTACGGCCAGCGCCGACGAGCATGCCGACCTGTTCTGGGCAGTACACGGTGGGGGTGGCAACTTTGGTGTCGTCACCTCGTTTCTGTTCCAACTGCACCCCATCAGCACGGTCTATGGTGGGCCGATGCTCTGGCCGCTCGACCAGGCGGCCGACGTCATGAAGTTCTGGCGCGATTTCATCTTGAACGCTCCCGAGGAGATCAACGGCTGGTTCGCGTTTGTCACAGTGCCACCGGCCCCGCCGTTCCCGGAACAATTCCACCTGCAGAAGATGTGTGCTATCGTCTGGTGTTCCAATGCACCGCTAGAACAAGCAGAAAAGCTCTTCCAACCGATTCGTGCGAACATCCCACCGGCGGTGGATTTCGCCGGACCGATTCCGTGGCCGGTGCTCCAGAGTCTCTTCGATGCGCTCTACCCGAAGGGCTTGCAGTGGTACTGGAAGACCGACTTCTTCAACGATCTGAGTGACAAGGCGATCAATCTGCACCTGAAGTACGGCGCGCAACTGCCGACAATGCACTCGACCATGCATATCTATCCGATCAACGGGGCGGTCCATCGCGTCAGCACGAGCGAGACCGCGTTCAGCTTCCGTGAGGCCAACTTCGCCGAAGTGATCGTCGGCGTTGATCCCAACCCTGCCAACAACGAGCGCATGATCGGGTGGGCCAGGGACTACTGGATGGCGCTGCATCCCTATTCTGCCGGTGGAGGCTATATCAATATGATGATGGATGAAGGCGCAGACAATGTGCAGGCAGCCTATCGCGACAACTACGCCCGGCTGGCCCAGATCAAGGCAACGTATGATCCAGGCAATCTGTTCCATGTCAATCAGAATATCAAGCCGGGTATGTGATGCAGCCGTGAGCGAGAGGAATGGAGGAAATTCATGACAGCACCTTTCAGAGCATTTGTCGTCGATCAAACCTCTGACGGGTTTCAGATGGGCATCCGGCGGATGGAACAGCGTGATTTACCCCCAGGTGACGTGCTGATCCAGGTAGCATATGCGGCCATAAACTACAAAGATGCCCTCGTCTGCATCCCTAACGGGAACGTGGCACGGACTTATCCCCTGGTGCCCGGCCTCGAACTGACAGGAGTGGTGGTCGAGTCGACCGATGCGCATTTCCAGCCGGGCGATGCAGTGCTGGCCTATGATTTCGGCAGCACCCAGGGGATTTCCCGGCATGGTGGCTTCAGTGAGTTCGCTCGTGTCCCAGGTGACTTCCTCTTTCCTCTGCCTGCAGGGGTTGGCTTCAAGCAGGCTCTCGTGCTTTCAGCAGGGGTGACAGTAGCGAAGGGGTTGCGCCAGCTCGAGAAGCATGATCTGACACCCGAAAGGGGTCCGGTCCTCGTCACAGGCGCCACAGGAGGTGTTGGGAGCCTGGCCGTCAGCCTGCTGTCGAGGCGCGGCTACACGGTGGCCGCCAGCACTGGCAAGCCTGACGCCCAGGACTATCTGAAGCGACTCGGGGCAAGTGAGATTCTGAGTCGCCAGGAGACCGAAGCCGAAAGCACGCGACCACTCGAAGCAGAGCGTTGGGCCGGGAGCGTCGACACGGTGGGCGGGGCGACCCTGGCATACCTGATGCGGACGACGAAAAAAGGCGGGGCGATTGCGGCTATCGGCGTTTCCGGAGGGGCAGCGTTTCGTACAACTGTCTATCCACTCATCCTACGGGGCATCAAAGTGCTGGGTATCGATATGCCATCGACGCCGCTCGAGATGCGCCGGGAGCTGTGGGAAGAGGTGATCCGTGAAGCACCGCTCCTGAGCCTGGTGGATGCGATTGTCTCCGAAGTCACGCTGGAGGACATCCCGAGGGTGACTAAGGCCATGCTGGGCGGGCAGACGCGCGGGCGCGTCCTGGTCAGGCCGAGCGAACAGTGATCGGAACATCAAGCCAACCAGGTGATACTTCAGGAAAGGAAGAACGGATGAGCCGAGTCGAAGAGCGCTTAGGTGAGATGGGAGTCACGCTGCCCAATCTGCCGACGCCGATAGCCAATTATGTCCCAGCAAAACGAGCCGGCAATCTCGTGTTCACTGCCAGCCAGGTCTCTACTGTCGAGGGACGAGCATACAA
>Ga0207416_1004312_pt1 | contig 12519 bp, 10 predicted proteins | sample PaiPotPPM11metaG_FD_184107 | JGI IMG/M metagenome (GOLD analysis project Ga0207416, IMG submission 184107) | Iron sulfur acid spring bacterial and archeal communities from Banff, Canada, to study Microbial Dark Matter (Phase II) - Paint Pots PPM... ...
ATGTAGGCCTCGTACCGCCCACCGAGCAGGCAACCCGCACCTGATCGCCGCTGGCGCGACTTCTTTTGCGATCTCTACGGCAGCGCCGAGCCGGGACTGCCCCCGTCGCGCATGCGCACACTGTCACGGCTGGGCGGAACGCCGAACAGCCGCCGGTACTCCCGGCTGAACTGGGACGGGCTGTCGTATCCGACGCGGCTACCGACGCCGGTGACGTCGCTAGGGTTGTCCACCAGCAGCAATCTCGCCGCCTGGAGCCGGATGTGCTTTTGGAACTGGATCGGGGTCATTGCCGTCACCGCCTGGAAGTTCCGGTGGAAGGCCGAGACGCTCAGCCCAGAAAGCTTCGCCACCTCCTCGACCCGGAACGGCCGCGCGTAGTTTTCCTTGATCCACTGGGCCGCCAGCGTGACGTGCCGCAGGTTGCTGCCGGCGAGGCCGAGCTGGCGTACGGCGTCACCCTGTTCCCCGGTCATCAGCCGCCAGAGGATCTCTCGCTTGAATATCGGGGCCAGTGTTCTTCGGTCTCGTGGCTGGTCGAGCAAGCGCAGCAGCCGCACGATAGCGTCGAGCAGTTCGTCCGGTGCGTCGCTGACCGCGATCCCCGGACGCGGGGCACCGGTGGACCGCGGTATGTCCCCCGGCCCGGCCTGCAGCATCAGCTCTGCGATTACGGCAGGTTCCAGAGTCATCCCAAAACCTAGCGCCGGGCGCCCATAAGCGGCGTCGAGGACGCGCCCGGTCACCGGGACGTCAACCGAGGTGACAAGGTACTGCCCGGCGCCATAGTCGTAGAAACGGTTACCCAGTCCCAGCCGCTTGCGGCCCTGGGCGACGACCGCCACCACCATGCCAGACATCGAGGACTCCGGCGCCGCGGTGTGGTCAGACTTGCAGAGCCGGACGCCGTCGATAGCGGTGGTCAGATCGGGACGCGCATGCCGGTCCAGCAATTCGCGAAGCTCGTCCACGGGCATGCAACCATTTCAGCACACAATCAGCGGTAGCCAGCCAGCAGCGAGAGGATTGTGCAAGAACTCGAGAGGATCTTGCTGGCCCCCGGCCCGCGCCGCTAGTTGGCTGAAGGTACCGGAACACGTCACGGATTCCAGGCCATGACCACGGCGAAGGACGCGGGTGTGGCTTCTTCGGTGTGCGGCTTGGGCCCCCTTGACGCGTGCCCCTCTGGACGGAAGAAGGCCAGGAGTTTTCATGCAAGACAACCTGATCGACAAGATCTACATTGATGGCGAGTTCGTGACTCCGCACGGGACGGAGCTGTTCGACCTTTTCAACCCGGCGACCGGTAAGACGATCGGGCAGGTCCGGCTGGCAGACGAGGTGGACACGGACGCGGCGGTCGCGGCGGCCACGCGTGCGCTGCCGGCGTGGTCGGCGACGTCGGTGCACGAGCGGATCGCGGCGCTGCGCCGGGTGCAGGACGCGCTGGCGGCGCGGCAGGACGAGCTGACCGAGGCCGTGGTGACCGAGTACGGCGGGCCGGTGCGCAACACATGGATGGCCACTTCGGCCGTCGGCGCGTTCGGCGACATGATCAAGACCCTGGAGAACTTCGAGTTCACCCGGCGTGTCGGCACCGCGACGGTGGAGATGGCGCCGATCGGCGTGGCGGGCCTAATCTCGCCGTGGAACTCGGACGCGTTCTTCATCGCCGACAAGACCGCGACCGCGCTCGCGGCGGGCTGCACCGTGGTGATGAAGCCCAGCGAGATGAGCGCGACCCAGACTCAGGTCGTAACCCGTGCGTTCCACGACGCCGGGCTGCCCGCCGGGGTGGTCAACATCGTCACCGGCCGCGGCGACGTCGTCGGCTCCGCGATCACGCGTCACCCCGGTATCGCCAAGATCTCCTTCACCGGCTCGACCGCAGTCGGCAAGGTCATCCTGCGCGAAACCGCCGAGACGATCAAGAACGTCACCCTTGAGCTCGGCGGCAAGTCACCCTCGATCATTCTCGACGACGCCGACCTGGAGCAGGCCGTCCCGCTCGCGCTCGCGGCCGGGTTCGTCAACAGCAGCCAGGCCTGCGTGGCCGGCACCCGCATCCTCATCCCAGAAAGCCGCAAGGACGAGGTGCTCACCGCCCTTACGGAAAAGGTGGCGGAGTTCCCGGTTGGTGATCCGCGCGATCCGCGGACCGCGATCGGCCCGATGGTGAGCGAACGCCAGTGGGACCGTGTCCAGTCCTACATCCGCCGCGGCATCGACGAGGGCGCCCGGCTCGTCGCCGGCGGCCCCGGCCATCCGGAAGGACTCCCGGACGGGTATTACGTCCGGCCCACGCTGTTCGCCGACGTCTCCAACGACATGACCATCGCCCGCGAGGAAATCTTCGGCCCGGTCCTGTCCGTCATTACCTACCACGACGACGACGACGCCGTCCGCATCGCCAATGACACCGCCTACGGCCTGCACGCCTACATCTTCGGAACCGACCGCGAGCGCGCATTCCGCATCGCCTCCCGCATCGAGGCCGGTCGCGTCGGCATCAACGGCGGCCTCGAGCCAATCTCCCCCTTCGGCGGCTTCAAGCAGTCCGGTCTCGGCCGTGAATACGGCTCGTACGGCCTCGAAGGCTTCCTGGAACCACGATCCGTAATGGAGTGACCAGCACGCCGAGTCCGTAGCCGACCATGCCAACCGGCGTTAGCCCGGCCCGGCATTCTGAGTCGGGCCGGGCTAACACCATGTACGGAAACTTCGGCTTTAGCAGGACCGCAGTGCCATGCCTCAACCTCGCATGGATTAAGAGGATCGGGCAAGGACACGAGAACCTCCCCGCAACCGCAAGACCAGTTGACGAGCCGCCGCGGCACCGAGTGATCACCGCGGTCCTCGACCTGCAGAACGGCTAGGAGTGGATATGACGTCAGCCAAGATCGAGACGGCGGAGCATGCGGCGGGGATGAGCGACCGCGCGCCGCTGCGCCTGGGCCGGTTCGGAGTGTGGGCGACCTCGCAGACGGCGTCGCCGGAGCTGGCGATCGCGGCGGAGCGGCTAGGATACGGCGCGATCTGGCTGGGCAGCGCCCGCGGTGACCTCCGCCTGGCCGAGAAACTACTTGAGGCGACAAACACGCTGACCGTGGCGACCGGGATCGTCAACATCTGGGCCTTCCCGGCCTTGCCGGTCGCGGACGCATGGCACCGGGTCGAGCAGGCCCACCCGGGACGGCTGCTGCTCGGCGTCGGCGTCGGCCATCGCGAAGTCCACGGCTCCACCTATACGCGGCCGTACCAGGCGCTGACCGAGTACCTGGACACGCTCGACACGGCCGGCGTGCCCGCCTCTCGGCGGGTGCTTGGCGCACTTGGGCCGAAGGTACTGCAGCTGTCGGCGCAGCGCGGCGCCGGAGCGCACCCGTATCTGGTTACCCCCGAGTACACTCGCTGGGCCCGCGGCATCCTTGGCGACGCGCCGCTGCTGGCGCCCGAGCAGAAAGTCGTGCTCGACCCCGACCAGGACCGCGGCCGCGCACGGGCGCGCCAGCCCGTACTGCTTCACCTGAGCCTGGCCAACTACCTGGCCAACCTGCGCCGGCTCGGTTACACCGACACCGACCTGACCGCCCCCGGCAGCGACCGGCTCGTCGACGACCTCATCCCCCACGGGACCGCCGACGAGGTCGCAGCGAAGCTGCGCGCGCACCTCCAGGCTGGCGCCGACCACGTAGCGGTCCAGCTCCTCACCGAGGGCGACGCCGACCCGCGGCCCGGACTCACCACCCTGGCCGAGCGGCTATTCAACTGACCCGTCACACCGTCGTCCACCCCAGTCCCTGCATCGCGCACCAGCGACGCCGCGCCGGCCGGCCAAACGTGACCGGGTGGCATGAGCGGAGCTGGCTCCTTTAAGTTCAACTGCACATTCAGCTCATTCCGAACGGATGCGGCTGACTCCCCGGCGAACGCCGGCTCGTCCGCGCTGGCCACGGGCCTCGTCCTCGCCGTCCTGCACCGGGGACGGCTGTTCCGGCGCGGACAGGATGAGGGCCAGGCCAAGGAACGCATCCGGCCCTACGTCTGGCGCAGGGCAAGCGCCGCACTTGAAGCGCTGAACCGGCCGGGCACGCCCCGTTCTGAGCGTTCATGAGGCTCCGTGTCCCGCCTCTGGCCCCGTGACCCGCCACCTGGTCATGTATCGTTTAACAACAATGTTGGTGGATTGCTCAACAATAGGTTTCTTGAGCAAGAGAGCGCACAGTGGATGCAGGGTGATATTGATACTCATCACAATGGCGCTGCCGCGCTGTGCGTAGGAGCGTGCGCAGGGCGGGTGACAGGGCGATTCTCGTCGAGTGCGCGTCATGGCGCGAAGCACTGCGGCTCGCCCGGGAGTTGCTGAGGCAGCCCTTGGGCGGGCAAGCGGACGTTGTCCAGGGCGAGGCGACCGTATTGGTGGCCTTCGACGACGCCCGGTCGGCGCGCACGGCCCAGTCGCTGCTGCGCAAGCGGACGGCGGTGGAGCTAGCTCCCGAGACAGCACGCGAGGTCCGGGTCGACGTGGTTTACGACGGCCCGGACCTCGATACTGTGGGCGAGCTGACCGGGCTCGGGCGTGCCGGGGTCGCCCGTCTTCACGCGGAGACCCAGTGGACCGTCGCGTTCGTGGGTTTCGCGCCTGGGTTCGCCTACCTCATCGCACCGCACGAGCAGCTGCGCGTCGCACGCCGCACGGAGCCCAGGACTCGCGTTCCGGCAGGCTCGGTGGCGATCGGCGGCGCTTATTCGGCGGTGTATCCGCGTGAGTCGCCCGGCGGGTGGCAGCTTATCGGCCGATCCCCGACTGTCATGTGGACCTTGGACAACGATCCGCCCGCGACTCTCGCCGCCGGTGACCAGGTCCGATTCTCGCCCGTGCGGGAGACGCTCTCGCTTGCCGCCCCCCCGGCCGTCATCGCCGCGACGCCGGCCGCACCTGAGGGCCCGGCCCTAATGATCGAGAGGCCCGGCTTCTACGCAACGATCCAGGATGCCGGCCGCCGCGGCCTCGGCCATCTCGGTGTGGGACGTTCCGGTGCGCTGGACGCGGAGTCGCTTGCCGAAGCGAACTGGCTTGCCGGCAATCCGGCAGGTGCTGCAGGCATTGAGATAGCGCCAGGAGGGTTCGAGTGCCGGGCCATCGGAGACCTTGTCCTCGCCGTGACCGGAGCGGCGGCGCCCCTCGCCATCGATGCGCTCAGCCCCGGCGAGGACCAGCGTTCTGCCCCTTTCCGCACCCCATTCCTGCTGCGCGCCGGCGAACGGCTGTCCCTCGGGGCGCCGCGCGCGGGCTTCCGCTGCTACCTGGCAGTCCGCGGTGGCGTGGCGGTCGCGCCGGTGCTTGGCAGCCGCTCCACGGACACCCTGTCCGCGCTTGGCCCGCTACCGCTGCGCGGTGGCATGGTCATCCCGGTGGGCACCAAGCAGACCGGTGAAGTGTGGTACCGGGACGAGCCGTCAGCTGAACCGGCAAAGGTGCAGCCGGCCGTGCTTCCCGTGGCTCTCGGCCCCCGGGATGACCTCTTCTCGCCAGCGGCGGTAGAACGATTCTTCGCGAGTACCTGGACGGTCGAATCCGCCGCGGATCGCGTCGGGTTGCGCTTGTCTGGCAGCGTCGGCCCCCTGACCGTGGAAGACGTCGCCGAGCTGCCGAGCGAGGGCATGGCGACAGGGTCGATTCAGGTGCCGCCGTCGGGCAACCCGATCTTGTTCCTCAACGACCATCCGGTGACTGGCGGTTACCCCGTCATCGGTGTTGTCGAGGCGGAGGCGTTGCGGCACGCCGCCCAGCTCGCTCCTGGCGACCGGATCGTGTTCGAGCTAGCCGACATCGCGGGCAACCCCCCGGACGCCGGACAAGCGAGTGAGGTGGCGTCTGCATAAGGTAGTAATCGCCGCTCGTGGCGTAGTGGCGGTCCGTATTATCCGCGCCTGCAAGGACCTCGGTTTCGCCACTGTCACGGTCTACGACGACGCGGACATCTGGGCGCCGCATGCCGGACTCGCCGACGAGGCGTACGCCCTGGCGGGCGCCGGCTACGAAGACGTCGAGTCGCTAATCGCCGTCGCGCTTCGCTCAGGAGCAGATGCGGTCCATCCCGGAGACGGGCGCCTGGCCCTCGACGCCGCCGCCGCGGCGGCGGTGCGCGGCCACGGGCTGCTCTGGATTGGCGCGGGCGTTGACCGGCCAGCGCGACGGCCGCCCGCGAGTGCACAACAAGGTCGCGGGCTCGATGGGGGACCCGTGCAGCGGGCACACGTCGATCTCCTGGCCGGCGCGGCCCGTGCCGTGGCGCTAGGTGCGCGCATCGTCGCGGTGTCACGCCGGGGCATACCCGTCGCCGCACACAGCGCACCGCGGGACGCCGCCGCCGAGCTTGCCGAGCGAGCGCATGCCATCGCGGGCAACCTGGGGATTCAGGGCTATGGCGTCGCCGAGTTCGAGCGCCGCCAAGGCGGCGACTGGCAGTTTCTGAGCGTGAGCGCGCGCCTCACGCCGGAACATGCGGTCGTCGAGGAGCAGTCCGGCGTAGACATCGTAACGGCGCAAATTGCCCTCGCGTTCAACGCTGGCGCCCCGCTGCCGCAAGCCGTCAGGGACTTCTGGGCGTTCGGCTTCGCCGTTGAGGCCGAGGACCAGGCGCGGGGGGCGCTGCGCGCCGCCGGGGTGCTGCGATCCTTCCAGCTGCCGTCCGGTCCTGGAGTCCGGGTCGATTCAGCCCTCGGGGAGGGCCAAGTCATCGTGCCGAGCCGGGATAACAGACTCGCCTTTGTCACCATCTCCGCGAGCACAGAGGCGCAGGCCAGGGAGCGCCTGCCGCGGGCGGCCGGCGAGATCTCCGTGCGCGGGGTGACCACGGCCGTGTGGCTGCCGGGCGCGGCCGGACCAGCGGATCCGGAGTTCACCGACGTCGCGCCGGACACCGGTGTCGTCGAGCTCGAGGTGAGGCGCGGCGGCACGTCCATGCGCCTCGCGTTCCGTTTAACGAGACTGAGGAACTCTGCCCGCACGCTTCCTGCCGGCGGGGGAGATAAGCAGGGCAGGAAGCCGCCCGCGACAACGCAGGGGGCTCACCATCCAGCGAACAGCGCGGCCGGCGGCGAGCGTTGAACGCCTAGGCCCGTAGCTGCTCGTCCAGGTAGAGCAGGAACGTCGGCATCCAGTGGCTCCGTCCGAATCCCTCATCCGGCTTGATGAGGGCCGCTCGTGTCCGGTGCATTCCCGCGGCGTCGCGCGCCGCGGCCGCTACCGGGTGACCGGGCGGCAGCGCCTTGGCCACCGTGTCGAGGCACCACGCCCTCGACACGAGCAGACCCTCCAGGTGAACAGTCCCGGGATCGGCGGCGTCCGGACTGAAGTCCGGTGGCTCCCAGGCCACGCGGGCCGGATCGGGCAGCGTGGCGCTCAGCCACCCGGCGAACTCACGGGCGGGAAGGACGTCCGCCATCAGCGCCGCCTCGGCCAACTCCGGAGTGAGGAAGGCGTCGCCCGACGGGACGCCGTCCCACTGCAGTGCATGCGCGTCGCCATACATGCGCCGCGCCGCGCCAGCAAGCGCGTCAGTAGCCTGCTCGTCGCCGCGGCGCCTCGCCGCCTCGATGACCAGCCGCAGGCTGAAGGCCGTGTTGCCGTGCGTGCCGGAGCGGATCGGGAACTGGAGCTGCCCGCCGAAGTAGTCGTCGAGCCGGGCCGAGAACAGCCCGGCTAGCGGCCCGAGTGCGCGCGCCCACCGCTGGTGCCGCTCGTCCTGACCGGCCTGGCACTCAGCGTGCAGCATGATCAGCCACGCCCAGCCGTACGGCCGCTCGTTGGTCGTGCCGGAGGGGCCGGCGAAAAACGCGAACTCGGCGCTGAGCCGCTCGTCGGACAGGTGCTCGTCGAGCACTGCGGTCAGGGACTCGGCCAGCGACGGAGGCAGGCCGCGGTCGAGCGCGCGGACCAGCAGCCAGTGGTTGTGGACCGCGGAGTGCCAGTCGTAGCTGCCGTAGAAGGCGGGGCTGAGCTGCCGGGGCCGCAGCAGCGTGGTGTCGGCGTGCACTTCCTGGACCAGCCAGTGCGGGTACTCCTGACGGACCGCGGTAAGCGCGGTGGCGGTGAGGGCCGCGACGTCCTGAGCGTCAAGGGGGATCATGCGAACGCGGCCACCTGCACCGAATGGCCCGCCAGGGCCCCGCGCAGCGCGCGGGCCAACTCCACCGCTCCGGGCGTATCGCCGTGTACGCACAGCGAGTCCACCTCGAGCACGAGCGGGGACCCGTCGGCGGCCTCGATCTCCGCTCCGGTCGAGATCCGCCAGCCTCGCTCGGCGACCACGGCGGGGTCGGTGATCAGTGCCCCGCTCTGCCTGCGCGGGACAAGGCGGCCTGCGGCCGTGTAGCCGCGGTCGGCGAAGCCCTCGCGAACCACGCGCACGCCCTTCTTCGCCAGGACTTCGACGGCGGGGCTGCCCGCCAGTACCAGCGCCGCCAGGTCCCCCCCGTAGGCTACGAGGGCGTCCGCGAAGGCGGCGGCCAGTTCCTTGTTGTCCGCGAGGTCGTTATAGAGGGCGCCGTGCGCCTTGACGTACCGGACGGCCGAGCCATGGCGGCGGCAGAACGCCTCGAGCGCGCCGATCTGGTACAGAACGTCCGTGATGAGCTCGTCCGCGCTGACCCGGAGCGAGCGCCGACCGAAACCGACCAGGTCGGGGTAGGAGACGTGCGCGCCGATCGCGATCTTGCGGGCCGCGGCGTGCGCCACGGTGGCATCGATCGTCCGCGGGTCGCCGCCGTGGAAGCCGCAGGCGATGTTCGCGCTCGTTACGTAGCCGAGCAGCGCCTCGTCGTCGCCCATCACGTAGGCGCCGAAGCTCTCCCCCATGTCGCTGTTGATGTCGATCATGCCGACACTGCCTCCTTCAAGGGGAAGTGGCACGCGGCCTGGTGCCCAGGCCCGAACGTGCGCAGGGCGGGTTCTTCCTCGGCGCACACTGCCTGCGCCGCCGGGCAGCGGGTCCGGAAGCGGCAGCCGGACGGCGGCGCGGCGGCGGACGGAAGCTCACCGCGGATCGTGGCCGCCGCGGCACGGCCGGGCACTGGGTCGGGCGCGGCGTCGATAAGCGCCCGGGTGTAGTGGTGCGCCGGGGCGCGGAACAGTTCCTCGGGCGGACCAGACTCGACGAACTTGCCCAGGTACATCACGATCACCTGGTCGGTGAAGTAGTGAATCACCGTCAGGTCGTGCGAGACCATCAGGTAGCCGATGTGATGCTCGGCCTGCAGGTCAGCCATGAGGTTGAGAATCTGCGAGCGCACCGACACGTCTAGGGCGGAGACAGGCTCGTCAGCCACGATCAGCGCGGGACTCGTCGCCAGCGCCCGGGCAAGGCCGACCCGCTGCCGCTGGCCGCCAGACAGTTCCCGCGGATAGCGGTTGAGCTGCCCGGTCGCGATGCCGACCTCCTCGGCCAGCCGCCGCACCCGGGCACGGCGATCGGCGCGGCTGATCCCGCCGCGGGCCCGCAGCGGCTCCTCGATGATACGGTCCAGGGTCATCCGCGGGTTCAGCGCCGCGTACGGGTCCTGGAACATCATCTGGATCTCGTACCTGGCGGCCCTGCGCTCGCGCCGGCCCATGGCGGCGACCGGTGTGCCCCGCAGTCGCACGTCACCTGCGGTCGGCTTCTCAAGGCCTACCACCAGCCGGCCGAGGGTCGACTTGCCGCACCCGGATTCGCCGACGATGCCCACCGAGGTTCCGGCCGGCACCGTAAGGCTTACCCCGGACACCGCGAGCACGGGTGCGTCCGCGCGCGACCACAGGCCGCTGCCGCGGTAGTGCTTGCTGACGTTGACGAGTTCGAGCAGCGGCGGCCCCGCCTGGCCGGCATCGCCGTCGGCTCCGCCGGGTTCGCCCGCCTGCTGGTGGCCGACGACGGCGCCGCCGGCGTTCGCCGATGCGCCCGCGTTCATCGCTGCGCCTCCGGAATGCGCTTGGTCTCCTGGGCGTCCAGCGGGTGGTAGCACGACCAGCGGTGGCCGTCTTCCTCGCTGGCCGCCGGCAGCTGGCTGGTGCACTCGCCGGACGCGGCGGTGCAGCGGGGCGCGAACGGGCAGCCCGTCCCGGGCGCGGTCAGGTCCGGCGGGCGGCCCGGAATGGTGCCGAGCCGTGACTTGCGCGGCGTCTCCATGCGCAGGATAGATCCGAGCAGCGCGCCGGTGTACCGGTGTCGCGGCGTCTCGAAGATCGTCTCGGTCGCCCCCGTCTCGGCCTCCCGTCCCGCGTACATGACGAATACCCGGTTCGCGTGCCCGGCAACTACCCCCATGTCGTGGGTGACAAGCAGCGTCGCCATGCCGAGTTCAGCGCTCAGCCCGTCGAACAACTCCAGGATCTGCGCCTGGGTCGTCACGTCCAGGGCCGTTGTCGGCTCGTCGGCGACCAGCACCCTGGGCTCGCAGATCAGGGCGGACGCGATCACGACCCGCTGGCGCATGCCGCCGGAAAGCTCGTGCGGGAACCGGTCGAGCTGCTCGCGGGGGCGCGGCAGCCCGACGCGGTCGAGCATGTCGGCCGCCGCCCGGAGCGCGGCCGCCTTGCTGGCCCCCCGCTGGAGCCGCAGCGCCTCCCCGACCTGGGCACCGATCCGCTTGGTCGGGTTCAGCGAGGTCATCGGGTCCTGGAAGACGATGCCGACCTCGGCCCCGCGGATGCCGCGCAGCTCCCGCTCGCGCAGGCCGACGAGCTCCCGGCCGTCCTGCCTGATGCTGCCGCGGGTCTCGGCCTCGGGCGGGAGCAGCCCGGCCAGGGCCAGGCCGAGGGTGGACTTGCCGCAGCCCGACTCGCCGACGACGCCGACGGTCTCGCCTGCCCAAACCTCCAGTGAGACGTCCTGGACGGCGTGAACGACGGCAGACGGCAGCCTGATGTCCACGTCAAGCCCGGAGACCTGCAGGACCGGCGCGGCGGCCGGCTGCTCCTCTCGCCTTCTGGTCGCGGGCGCGTTCATCCGCGCCTCGTGTCGAGGCCGAAGGCGTCCCGCAGGCCGTCGCCGACGACGTTGAACGCCAGCACGGTCAGCACGATGGCGATGCCCGGCGGGTAGGTCAGCCACCAGAACCCTGAGTAGGTGTAGTTCAGGCCGTCGGACAGCATCGCGCCCCAGTTAGTGGCCGGCGGCGCGACGCCCAGGCCGAGGAAGGACAGTGCCGCCACTAGCAGGATGGCGTCCGCGACCTGCAGGGTCGCGTTCACCAGGATGGTACCCAGGCTGTTGGTGATGATGTGGCGGAAGATGATGGTGGGCGAGCGGACCCCCATTGTCTTGGCGGCGAGCACGTACTCGCGGCTGCGCAGGGACAGGGCCTCGGCGCGGATGAGCCGCGCGGGCACCAGCCAGGCGGTGACGCCGACCACGATGATCAGCATCAGGACGCTCGGCCGGAACACCGTTGCGAGGAAGAGCAGCAGGAGGATCGCCGGGATCGCGAGCAGCGCGTCGACGATGCGCATCATCAGGGCGTCGAGCAGCCCGCCGAAGTACCCGGCGGTCGCACCCCACAGGACGCCGAGCACGACCGCGACGGCGGCCGCGCCGAACGCGACTTCCAGCATGGTCTGCCCGCCGACCATGAGGCGGCCGAGCTCGTCGTAGCCGACGTCATCCGTGCCGAGCGGGCGCCCGGCGCCGGGCGCAAGCGTCTCCATCCCGAGCCGGGTGTGGACCTGGTCCGTGTGGTAGAACAGCGGGCCGACGAAGGAGAGGAGCAGCAGCGCGACGATGACAACGAGGCCAGTGACGGCAAGGCGGTTCCTGACGAACGCGCGGAGCCAGACGCCGCCCGCGGTGGCCTCGGCCTCGGCCTCGGCCGTGCTCTGCTCGGGGCCGAGGACGGAAGCAACGTTCTCCGGGCTCATGCGATGTTCTCCCGGCTCATCCGATACCCGCCGAGGCGCGCACGCGCGGGTCGAGGATCGCGTGGGTGACGTCGGCGAGCAGCGAGCCGACCACCGTGGCGGCGCCCACCACGATGACTACGCCGAGTATCACGGGGTAGTCCTGGGACGTCGCGGCGTCGAAGGCCAGCAGGCCGATGCCCGGGTAGTTGAAGACGTACTCGGTGATGAGGGTGCCCGAGACGATGAACGGCAGCGACAGCCCGAGCAGGGTGACGACCGGACCCGCCGCGTTGCGCAGGACGTGCCCGAACAGGATGACCCGGCGGCTGGCCCCCTTTGACCTGGCCATCCGCACGTAGTCCTGGGCCAGCTCGTCGAGCACCGAGGAGCGGATATAGCGGCTGAACCCCGCCACGGTCACCAGGGTGATGGTGAGCACGGGCAGCACCAGGGCCTGGGGATCGCTGATCAGAGCGGAGAACGACCCTTGAGGCGCCTCCGCCGGGAAGACACGCAGCCGTACCGCCAGCACGTCGATCAGCAAGATGCCCACCCAGAACGCGGGGGTCGAGTACAGCACGAGCGCCACGGTGGTGACGACGTAGTCTCCGGCCCGGTGACGCCGGACGGCCTGGAAG
>Ga0207416_1004314_pt1 | contig 12518 bp, 14 predicted proteins | sample PaiPotPPM11metaG_FD_184107 | JGI IMG/M metagenome (GOLD analysis project Ga0207416, IMG submission 184107) | Iron sulfur acid spring bacterial and archeal communities from Banff, Canada, to study Microbial Dark Matter (Phase II) - Paint Pots PPM... ...
CAGATGGAAGGCCATGACCGGTACCGGCAGGCTGTCGATCACGCCCTGGCGGTCGGCGGCCGCGTCCAGCAGGCCCAGGATCGCGCGTCGCACGCGGTTGAAGGCGCCCGCCAGTTGGCGGCGACGGCGGTTGAAGCGGCTCTGCGAGGGCAGGCTGGGGAAGAGATCGCGGTGCTCCCGCCACTGGCTCAAGAGTTCCGTCTCCATATCCCAGCCCCGGCACTCCCCCACCAGCGCCAGCGTCAGCAACTCGCTGTCCGAGCAGGCCGGCGCCGGGCCGGGTCGGCGGAACAGCGGAGCGAGCCGCTGCCACACCTCGTCCACGACCACGTACGTCCAAAAGCAGAAATCGTCGAAGTCGTCTATCATGCGGGCGAACCTCCGGTGTGCCTGGTTGGCGTTGTCAGAACCACCAGCGTACACCGGAGGCGCACCCCCGTCACGTGTCAACTAGTATAAGGCCCTATTAGCCATGGCCGTCGGCTCGGGCGGGCAGGTCTAGGTGACGAAGGATGGGGAGACGTCGCGGCGGCCGGTAGTCGGGCATCTGCTGCGCGTGGAGGCCAGACAACTCAGAACATCGCCGCCCCTGATGTCGTGGCCCTGGTGTCCGAACCCGGGAACCCCGCCAGCGACATCGTCTATCGGTTCGACGCCCATACGGGCGGGGTCACCGCGCAGCAGACGCTACCCCCGTTGGCGTGGCTCCGCCTGCCTACGGCGAAGGCACCGTCTCTGCCACCGTCCACAACGTCCGGGCTGGCGACATCTACCGCCTCGACGGCAGGAGCCTAACGTTGACCCGGGCGATCACGACGGAGCCTGCCCGCGCCCTCACAACGGCCGGTGGTCAACTCTGGGCACTGTTCGACGATGGGGGCGCCCGTCCCACCGCGCGCCTGACCGCCTTGGATTCCACCGATGATAGGCAGTTGGCGCCGCCAATCGCGCTCCCTGCTGGCAATCCTGACCTGGTCGTCGCCGAGAACAAAGAAGTGTGGGTCGCGCCGGTAGACCGAGACGGGAACGTCGAGATTGCACCGTCCTGAGCAATAGGGAAAACCATTGGTGACGGCATCCGACGCCCTGGCGCGACGAGGAGTGGCGGCGCCAGCGCGCTCAGGGACTGGACATGCCGCCGCCGGGGCCGATCGTCGAGCCACGGCAGGGCTCCATCGTGGCGACCCGCCACGAGGTCCGGCGACGCGACGACGCGGAGCAGCGACCGGTCGATTGGAGCGAGAGACCGGCTCGTGCCAGAGATGACCGAACACGGAGTAGCGCGATGCTGGATCGTTTGCCGGGTCCTATCAGCCAGGCACGGGCCAACGGCGCCACGCCAGCGCGTGCCGCGTCACCGTGTACCGGACGGTGAGACGGTCAGCGGATCGAGTGCCGCCACGCTCCGGTTGATGCTGACCCCCGCCAGTTGCAAGCGCGTTGTCGCGGCAGCCGCGTGGTCAGGCTCGGCATGAAACACGACCCGAAACGGCGTCGGAGGCCGTAGAGGGCGATTCGCCGGCGATGACGGCATCCTCCATTCCCTGGCCACACCATTGAAGACTTCAGCCAGGGTGGCAAGCGCTTGGTCTGACTGACGAAGGAGCAGGTGCGCCTGGGTGACGACGGCGACATATCCCTTCGCCGGTAGCCAGCTCAGGTCGCCGATGCACTCCTCAAACGCGTCCCAGTTGTTCCCGAAGTAATAAGGGAACTGGAAGGCAGCGGCCCACTCCTGAAAGAGGTGGTCAACATCCTGGCACCGAACTCCTCGCAGAATGCGAACGACCGGTGCGATCCCGATGGCCCCATCGCGGGAAGCAGTGTCATCGGCCACCCGCTCGGTCGACACCAGGAGGTGGGCCCAGGGGGAGTCAAGATCAAGCAACCTGCCCCAATCGAGCGACTGCACAATGCACCGTCCATCCCGAGCGCGACGACTCAACGAAGCCGAACGAAGCTTGCATAGTGGTCTGACGTGTACCAGGCGCGCCCGGTAGTCAGGTCAACGACGATGCGCTCCGCATTTCGCCCACCTCCAGGCATCGTTGGGTCAACGTCGTACTCTCGATAGTCCCCGCCGCTTGGTAGCAATCCCGATCGATTCCGGTATACCCTTCCGCCAGTATACCCTGGCGGCGGGTTGCCTCCATTGGCGGTGACGTAATTCAGCACGACCCGCGCCCTTGCGCGTATCGAGGACTCGCCGCCGCCGTGCCGGCCGGACGACATCGCCCTCCTTCTTCCGGTCGAGGCAACGTTACGCTTCGACCGGTACGGGAAGCTCGCCTTCGCTACTTCCGAGTGCTGGCCGAGTGCCGCCGGCTCGGTGACATCGCAGCGTCGGGCAGCAGGCGAACACGATCGCGGAGGCCCACGCGGAACTGGAGTCCTAAGGCGCCTCGGCGACTACCCTCCTCGATCACGAGATCGGCCGCACAGGGTAACCAGGGACTCGCGACATCAGCGGCATTCGTGGCTGCATGTCGATAGCGACGCCAACCGGGATCGCTCGTTCGGGATCCTGGTACCTTGATCCACACCTGCGCATAGGGATACGTCGTTGTCAAAGTAAAGGCTCGCCACCAACAGACTAGGCGGTGTTCAAGAGCAGCCGCGCGTCAATCGGTTGCCGATGGTGCCGGTAGTAGGCGAGCGCGGCCTCCACTGCTTCTCCCGGGAGGCCGTAATCCTCGGCCACACGTGCCACACTATTGTCGACCACGTGCAGGTATCCGATCAGCGCCCACACGGACACGCCATAAGTCCGGAGGCGGGCATCGGCTTTGCCACCGGGATAGCGGTCAGTGTCGAGATCGATATACCGCTCGATGAGCTTCTGGTCGTCCATTCTGGTCCTCATTCGTGCATCCGGCGGCGCACCACGTATGAATATCAATCAGTGTAGCGAACCGGTCGCCGCGGGCGACATGCTCCTCCTGACACGCGCATCCGCTGCCCCTCAAGCTTGGGCATTTGACCGCTTCGCCCGCTCCTGCTCGATGATGCGAGCCACTCGTTCAACCGCCTCCTCCAGCTGCCCGGTCTCGTTCACCACACAGTAGTCATAGCTGGCAGCGGCGGCGAGCTCGCGGCGCATGGCGGCGATCCGCTCCTCCGCATCGGCGGCCGTCTCCGTGCCGCGCCCCTGCATTCGCCGTGTAGCTTCCTCAACTGAGGGAGGAGCCAGGAAGATCAGGACGGCGTCGGGGAACTGCTCCTTGACCTTGGCCGCCCCCTGCACCTCCGGTTTGATCAGCACGTCGCGCCCGCTCGCCAGCGCGTCTTCCACCGCCTGGCGGGGCGTCCCGTAGAAGCGACCGGGGATGTACTCGGAGCACTCGATCAGTTGCCCGTCGGCTTCCATGCGCCGCATCGCCGGCACTTCGACGAAGTGGTAGTGGACTCCGTCGACCTCGTAGTCGCGCCGCGGGCGCGTCGTGTAGCTGACGGTGCGCCCGATGCCGAACTGCTCAGGGCGGAGCGCTTCCAGCAGGGTGTCCTTGCCGGCGCCCGACGGCGCGGAGAGGATGAACAGGATGCCGCGTTGGGCCGTCACCGTTCAGCATCCGGCGTGGTGGTAGACTGGCCCCCAGGAGACCCAACGTGCATTACGACGCCCTCACCGCGGCCGCTATCGCCGCCGAGTGGACCGAAGCGCTCGTGGGCGGGCGCATCGACAAGGTGTTCCAACCCGACGCCTGGTCGCTGGCGCTGCTGGTGCGAAGTCATGGGCAGAACTGGCAAGTCTACCTCTCCTGCAATCCTCGCTTCGCCCGCGCCCACCTGGTGCGCGAGCGCAAGCTCGGCAGCGGCTTCGATGAGCCCTCGGCCTTCGTCATGCTGCTGCGCAAGCACCTGGAAAGCGCCCGCATCACCGCCATCGGCCAGACACCGCTGGAGCGCATGCTGGAGCTGCAGACGTCGCACGCCTCCACCCCGCCCCGACGGCTCATTATAGAGCTGCTCGGCCGGCAGAGCAACGCTATCCTCGTGGATGAGGCCGGCATCGTCCTCGGCGCCCTGCGCCACGTCACCGCCGAGATGAGCCGGACACGCGTCGTCTTGCCGCACCGGCCCTACGTCCCACCGCCGCCCACGGTTGGCCCAAACTCGGACCGACTCGATCCGAGGACGGTGTCCGGTGAGTCGCTGCGCGCGCGACTCATCGGGGAGACCGGGCAGCCCATGGCGGAGCGACTGCTGAAGGTGCTGCCGATCAGCCCGACGGCCGCGCGGGAGGCTGTCTTCCGCGCCTTCGGCCATGCCGCGCCGGCTGACGCGGATGTCGCGCGGCTCGCCCAGGAGCTGCGCGAGCTGTTCGCGCCGCTGACCGGACAAGCGAGTTGGTCGCCGACCATCGCCCGCGACAGCAAGAGCGTCGTCGCCTTTGCCGCCTACCCGCTTCGCTGCCTGGCCGCGGTCGCTCACATCGAAGGGATCGACTCGATCAGCCTGGCGGTCGAGCGCTACTTCGCCCCGCGCGAGGCCACGGAGGGATTGGACGCTCGGCGTTCCCGCTTGCGCGGGCTGGTGCGCGCGCCGCTGGAACGATCGCAGCGGCGGGTCACCCTGGTGCGACAGCAATTGGCGGAGGCGGAACAGCAGCTCGCCCTGCGCATGCAGGGCGAGCTGCTGCTGGCCTACCAGCCGGAGCTCGGGCCGGGGCAGCGGGGAGTGGAGTTGGACGATTACAACACCAGCCAGCCGGTGACGATTCCTATTGATCCAACGCTCACCGCCGCTCAGAATGCCCAGCGGCTATTCACCCGCTACGCCCGGGCGAAGCGGGCCATGGACGCGCTCACGCCGCAACTGGCGGAGGCGGAGCTGGACGCCGCAGCCGGCCGGCAGGCCATGACTGAGCTCGCACTCTGCGAGACGCCGGGCGAGCTCGTTCGTCTCGAAGCCGACCTGTATGCCACGGGCTACCTGGAGCGTCGCAACAACAAGAGTCCGGCGACCAGCGGCAGGCGGAAGCTCGCCAAGAAGGGCGAGCGCCAGCCCGCATCGGCAACCCCGACGCCGGCCACGCTGCGCCTGGGCGATTTCGACGTGATGTACGGCAAGACCAGCCTGATTAACGACGCCCTCACCTTCAAGATCGCGGCGCGGCAGGATCTCTGGTTGCACGCCAAGGGGGTGCCCGGCTCCCACGTCGTCATCCGCTCTAACGGCCGGACGGTGCCCGACGCGGTGCTGGTTGGCGCCGCCGGGCTGGCGGCCTACCTCAGCGACGCCCGCGGCGAGCACCGCGCCGCCGTCGACTACACCGCCGTCGCCAACGTGCGCCGCCAGCAGGGCGGCAAGCCGGGGCTGGTCTACTACGTGGGCGAGCGGACGGTGCAGGTTCCGCCATTGCCGCCCGATCAGGTAGCAGGGAAGGAGGAAGCCGTTGCTCAGCGAGCATGACATGGCCCTGAAGGAGTGGGCCGTCGCCGTCATGGCGCTAGCCTCCGGACAGACGATCTGCGCGGTGCGCAAGGGCGGCATCCACGAGAAGCGCTTCGACGTCCCCAGCCGCGCTTGCTTCCTGTTCCCCACCTACCTCCACCAGTCGGAGGAGACCATCCAGCCGCGGTACCGCGCCGCGCTGGAGCAGGTGCTGCAGCATCAGCCCATCGACGGCAAGCTGCACCTGCGCTACTTTGCCGAGATTACCGATGTCGTCCCGATCGACGCGCCCACGCGGTTAGACGGGCTGGCGCCGCACGTCATCTGGACGCCCGCCTACGTCGAGCAACGCTTCCGCTGGCGTCCGCGCCAGCCGCTGCAGTTGCTCTTGCTGCGGATCTACCGGCTCCTCAATGAGGTGACGCTCGACCTGGTGCCGTCCTACAACGGCTGCAGCTCGTGGGTGACCCTGGAGCGACCGGTCGCCACGGCCGGCGCGGTCGCGGCTCTGGGTGACGCCCGTTACGAGGTGGAGCGCTCAGCGGTGTTGGCGGCGGTGCAGCGTGTCGCCGTTTCCTGACCCGCGAGAGGCCACGAGCGCCGAGGCGACGCCACGGCAAGCCACCGTCGGCTATCTCGTCCGCGACCTCTTCTTCGAAGTTCGCGTGACCGAGACGCTGAAACGGCTGAACCTGGCCGCCTGTTCTATGGCTCGGGCGACGCCGGATCACGCCCCCGCTCCGCTCGACCTCCTGATGGTGGATCTGAGCACACCACCCGAGCGTTGGGAGCCGCTGATCCAGTCCGCCCACGCGGCCGGCTGCCCGGTCCTGGCCTTCGGCTCGCATATGGACCAGGCCCGCTGGCAACGAGCGCGCGCTGCCGGAGCGACGCGCATCGTCGCCAACTCCCAGCTCGTCGAGCGGATGTCGGAATTGATCGGCAAGCTGTTGCAGGATCAAGCAGGCTCGTCCACCACAACGGCTCAGGGGGGGACGTAGCGCGTCACGCGTCCTGGGCGCCTCGGTTTCGAAAGGATTAGGTTGTAGGGCGGAGCCCGTTCCGCACCGGTCAGCGTCGAGCGACCTGATCCGGCGCCAATCTCTGGTACGCTGATACCAGTATTGCGGACTGCGCGCCCGTTGTCGGCGCTGAGAGACAAGGATGCCGAATGCAGACCATCGACCCTATCGACGGGCAGCTCCTCAATCGCATCCAGGGCGATTTCCCCGTAGTGGCGCGCCCGTTCGCGGAGCTGGCCAACTGGCTGGAGACCGACGAGCAGGACGTGATCGTGCGCATCGACGGGCTGAAGCAGCGGGGCGTGATCCGGCAGATCTCGGCGATCTTCGACACGCGGCAGCTCGGCTATAAGAGCTCCCTCGTCGCCATGCAGATCCCCCACGAACGCATCGATCAAGCGGCCGAGGTCATCAATCGTCACCCCGGCGTGAGCCACAACTATCGTCGCAACCACGCCTTCAACCTCTGGTTCACCGTCGCCGTGCCCCCCTCGGTCGACATCGCTCGCACGGTGGAGCTGCTTGGCGATGAGGCTCAGGCAACCTCCACGCGGCTCATGCCGACCATCCGCCTCTTCAAGATCGGCGTCGACTTGGACATGGCCGGCGGTCGCGGCATGACGGCCCGAGGCACGCCGGAGTACGACCACACCAAGCGCGAGCGCGAGAACCCGCCGCTCACGCCGCGAGAAATCGCCGTGATCCGCGAGCTGCAAGACGACATCGAGCTGGTGTCACGCCCATTCCTGGCCATGGCCGAGCGCCTTGGGACCACCGAAGACGGCCTGTTCGCCGAGGCTCGCGCGCTGCAGGAGTCCGCCCGGCTCCGCCGGTTCGCTGCCATCCTCCACCACCGCGAAGCCGGCTACAAGGCCAACGCCATGTCAGTGTGGAAAGCGCCGGACGACCGCGTACTGGAGTGCGGCGTGCAGATGGCCAGTTTCCGCTCGGTCAGCCACTGCTACCAGCGACCCATCTATCCCGACTGGCCCTACAACATCTTCGGAATGATCCACGGCCACTCCGCCCGCGACTGCCAGGAGACGGTCGATGCCATCCAGGCCGAAACGGGCCTCACAGACTACGCACTGCTTTTCAGCAGCAAGGAGTATAAAAAGGTGCGCGTTCGCTACTTCACCGACGACTTCGTCGAGTGGAACCGCGAGCACGGACTGGAGGCTATCGCTGTAGCCGTGTAATGGCGGCACACGGGCGTCAGGGTCGGACATAAGCAGCATACAGAGGTCGCCCGCCACATTGTCCCGCTCCCCACTGGCCATTCACGGCAGCGTCGGCGCTTTCCCGTTAGCCCCGTCCGAGCCGGACGTGCAATGATTCCGATCATCCCGATCTCTGGTGCCTCTGGGGCGGGCCGACTAGTTGAGCGTCACGCGCTCGTGGCCGCCTGAACACTCGCAGAATGGTCCCGCAGATGACCGATCAAGGCACGTGTGATCATTTGCGCCGCGCTAAGAGGAAAGTCCGGGCGCATCCGGTCCAACTGCGCGTCACTCAAGCTTTCGACCATAGAGGCAGCGAGAGCGCCATTGCGTTGGAGGAGCTCGAGCGCTTCTTCCTTGCTGCACGTCGCGTACTGCGCGGCGTGCTCGCGGTTGACCCGTTCGCCCTCCTCCGGGGCCATTGTGACCCCTCGTGGCAAAGGCTGATCCGTCGCAATTGCGTGGACGATGTCGGCGGTGATCGGATGCCCATTAGCGATGTGGTGCACCGTCGCCGCGACCGTCCAGCTCTCGTTCGGGCAGCACGCTTGCCATTGTTCCTCCGAGTAGCCTGTGACGGTCCTAATCAGGTCGTCATTGGCGGCACGGAATGCGTCGGCAAGCGCGTGCGCTCGTGCGCTCACGGTCAGTTCCTTTCTGATCTCATGTTACGCCCGCTTGTAACCATCGTGTGTCGGGTCCTCGTGGTCGCTTCGGAGCACGGGCGGCGGACGGCCCGGCGGATCACATAACAGACCCCATGGCGGCGCGCCGCCGCCCGCGCGGCTGAAAAGCCCCTCTCCAGCTTGCTGGGGAGGGGTTGGGGAGGGGCATTTCCAGACCAGTCTCAGGCGCCGCTGGATAGGAAGGCCGGAGGAACTGACGACGCCGACTACTGCGGGCACGGCCCGTAGCCGGGCGACGCCACCCCGGCTTCCACCAGCTTTCCCTGGGCGTCGTAGACGCGCCACCAGATCACCGGGCCGACGCACCCGTGCAGCCAGGGGGCGGGGCTGTACGAGCCGACGAAGGTACACGTGGTCAACTCCGTGCTCGGGTCGAACCGACATGTCCACCCCGGCGGCTGCGAGGGTATCGTCCGGGGCATCGTTTGCGGGGCCGGCCGTCGCCAGTCCACCTGCGAAGCCGGCATTCGGATCAGGGCTTCCACCGGCGCCGAGTCCACCTGCGAGGCAGAGAGTCGCGGCCCGGGCGTGGCGAACGGCAGGAGGCAAGGGCCGATATGTCCCCGGGCCGCCGATCCGGGCGGCAAGGGCGACAGGGGCGGGCATACCTGGGACACCGCCGCACGCGGGGAAACCTGGGAGGCCGCCGTCCGCCCCTCCGCGTGGACAATGACGGGCGATGTCGACAGCAACATCGTTACCAGGAGTGCAAATACACGGCGAAACATCCCGGCATTACCTTCCCGACTCAGGTGGCGATCCGACTACCGATGCGCACGCTCAATGCTCGTTGAGGAATTTCCGCCGAGCCAGATCTGGGTTGGGTGGGTCACCGTTCGTTGGCCCCCTAGCACAGGTGCGACACGCCACGACACCTCTGGACCATTTCGTTGGGCCCCTGCTATTCTACAGACTCGAGTCGCGATCCCAGTCGGTGTGCCTTCATTATTCTGTCTTGTCCCCACAAGATACTAACGCCGTTGCATCGAGGCAGCGCCGCTGGTCCACCTTTCGCCGGCTATGGCCCCACCCCGAGCCCGCGCGCCTCAGACGAGCGCGACCATCGTCAGGATCGCGTCCCACATCAACTCCGACGCCACGATCCCGAGTGCGACGGGACTCAACGCCGCGTCCTCGACCTCGTTGGTTGTCACGGCATAGAGCACATCGCCGTCCATCAGGGTGTGGAAGGGCTGGATGATCCGCGCCATTGAGGAGTGTACCTGCCGCGCGAGCTGGCTGAGCGCCCGCGACGACAGCTTCTGATTGGTCACGACGACGGACAAGGTCGTGTTGCCGACCGGCACCGACGTAGGCTCGCCGCGCGCCAGGCGGCGCTCCACCTCGTCCAATGGCGGGCGCCGCTCGCCGGTCGTCGCGTCCCGGTTGCCGCGCACGACCCGACCCTGGCGGTCCACGACGACGCCCAGCGCGTTCACGACCGAGAACACCGCCACCTTCGTCGGCCCGATGGCGCGATAGGCGCCCGCCTGCCCGCTCGGCTCGGCGGCGGCGCGGTCGAAGACGGCGCCGACCCCGGCCGAGCGTCCCGCCCCGCGCCGGCCGAGGGGGAAGACGTTGGGCCGGGCCGCGCGCAAGGCCGCGCGCCCGAGCGCCAGGTCGGGATAGATCCGGTTGTCGCGCGGTCCATAGTCGAAGATGATGGCGCCCGACACCATGGCGAAGTTCTTTAGGGAGTGGTCGTGGCGGACGAACAGCTCCTCCGAGACGCCCGCGGCCGCGGCCAGCCCGTAGAGCGATCCCCCCGCCAGGCAGACAGCGTGGTTCCACTCGTAGTCGCCAGTCTTGCCGACGCTGCCGCCTCGCACGTCGATGGCCGTGGCGGCGCCCGCGGGAAAGTGGAAGACCGTGCAGCCCGTCGGCCCCTCGTCGTACTCGGCCACGCCGATCTGCAAGCCGGGGAAATCGAAGCTGAGCAGCGGGCCGGCGAACTCCGTCCGCGGGACGAGTCGCGCCTGATCGTTGCTGAGCATCGCTCCCTCCCTACATCATCTCCCGCGGGCGCCACCAAGCCGCGCCACGCGACCGACACGAGCGCCACGCCAACGCCATGCGCTGCCGCACGGTTTCCCCTTCTCCCTTCGGAGTACGCCCCCGACGCTATGCTAGCAAAGATTGGCCGCCAGGGCGCCCGCTCGCCACGAGCAGAGTGCGCCGCGCCTTTCATCGATGGCGTCTATAATGGCCTCGGGGACGCTAGACGCTCGCGACCCATGGGGCAGAGATCCGCCACGCCGCCGATACGATCAGCCCGAGCAGCGGCAGGAAGCTGATCAGGGTGTCGCTTACCGAGTGGGCGTTCCGGTCCGCGAGGTCGAAGCAGAGCACCGCCAGCAGCATCACGCCGCCAACCGTTCTGCGCGCCAGCACGCTCTCCCTCGATCACTGCAATGGCGCTTCTCGTGCGAGCGCTTCGCCTGGATATAGCGGGGATGCCGGGCCTAAGTTGCGATGGCTTGCGGCCAAGGTGGTCATACCTGCTCGCCACCGTCTGGTCTGACTGGGCGAGAACAGTTGCACCACGCGGAGCTGGGCATATTCTCTTTCGTTTAGGAGTCGCCGGTACTCCCGACGGCGGCGACGACTGGTCTTCACGGCCCACACGAAGAGCGAGTCCCAACTCAGGAACTGGTTGCGGAGGCGCTCGCGGTTGCCGTTCCACAAGTCCGGCTGCCATAACGAGCGCCAGATTGAGCGGCGCAGCAGGCGCCAGAGATTGACCCAGAGCGGGTAGTTCAGCCAGATCAGCGTGTCGGCCCGCCCCCAGACCAGATCGCGGACCTTGCTGTAGTTGCCGTCGACCACCCAGCCGGGGCCGCCCAAGGCTGCGCCGACCCGCTCCCGAAACACCTCGGCCCTCGCCGGTGTCCAGTTCGGCTCCCAGAACAAGGCGTCCAGCTCCACGTGCGGGACCCGCAGGATGGCCGCCAGGTGTTTCGCCAGCGTGGTCTTGCCCGAGCCGGTGTTCCCGACGACCACAACGCGATGCAAGCCAGTCGTCCCGTCCCGCACCTCTAGCCCCGTTCCAGCCGGCGATCCCGTCGGGCATGTCCGGCACGCCAGCGTACGGGAATCCACCCACAGTGATATGCAGCAGGACTCCCGATGCCTTTCATTGGCGACGGATCGTTGGTTCGGCGACGAGACGCGGACGGCGGCTAAGGGCCGCCGCGGGAGCACGCTAGACGGACGTAAGCAACCGGTTCATGCAGATATGCTTGGCGCGTCGGAATAGCGGCTCGACTATTGGAACCCTTTCGGGTTAGCGCGACCGAGCCAACATCGCAGGAGCTGGATTCGATCATCGCGCAACTGGCCAGCAAGCACGACCACATTCCCGCTGAGGTTCAGCGCGCTAACTTCAGCGTTGTACTCCCAATGCAATGGGGGGAGCAGACCGTGGTATCACCACCTATCACGATCACGGTACGCCGAGATCGGCGGGAGCCATCGTTCATCGCGCGACCGAGCGTCACCCTCGCATTTGGTTACGGAGAGACGATAGGAGATGCCTTCCGTGATTGCATCGACGATTTCGTCGACCGTGTTCGTACCTTTGAGATAGAACGTGACCATCTGGGGCCGGGTCCCCAACGTGAATTGGCAGAGGTTCAGCGCTGGCTTGAATCCGCCTCATAGATGCCGGCCCACCGTAGCGATGTCGAATATCTGCTCGAGCGTATCCTCCGTTTCCGTCGCGAAGAGGGCGACCATGATAGGTTCCGTCTTGAGATCGACGGAAAGCTGATTGCCCGCGCCAAAACGCCATACAGCCACAGCACCATCAGCGACGGGCTTCTCGCAGAGTGGACCCGCGAGATCGGCATCCCGCCGCGCTTCCTCAAGGATTTACTCGCACGCAGGCGAACCCGTAACGACTACCTGGACGCGCTGCGCCGCGGGAGGCTGCTGCCATAACCATCGAATTGCGCGCGCTCACCGACTTGCCGCGGTCGCGTGCTGCACGCTTGCCGGCTGGAACGCCTGCGGCGCGGGCTGGCGGATCGCGGCGGGGCGAGCGGCTACCTTCGACGCTGGAACGCGAGGCGCCGCAGGCCGAGCGGCCACCTGAGATGCGGGCATAAGTCCGACCTTGCTAAAGGAGAGCTTGACCACGAAGATATCGGTAGACCCTTTTCAGTTTGGTTTGTAAGGTGCCAGGGGCCGTCGGAAAG
>Ga0207416_1004316_pt1 | contig 12514 bp, 7 predicted proteins | sample PaiPotPPM11metaG_FD_184107 | JGI IMG/M metagenome (GOLD analysis project Ga0207416, IMG submission 184107) | Iron sulfur acid spring bacterial and archeal communities from Banff, Canada, to study Microbial Dark Matter (Phase II) - Paint Pots PPM... ...
GGGTGTGCGCCCCGGGCCATTCGCCGGGCGCGGTGACCGACGGCGAGCCCGGCCCGGGGCGCACACCCTGGTGGGCGGTCGCCGCCGTGATCGCGATCGCGGTCGCGTTCGGCATCGATCAGATGATCTACCACTCCCAGTTCATCATGGTGATGCGGGACCCGGGGGCCTACGTCCAGTACGGGAACTGGCTCGCCCGGCACGGCTCCCTGCCGATCCCGCAGGACCGCGCGGCGTTCGGCAGCGGCAGCCACTTGCTCACCTTCCAGAGTTTCGCGACGTACCAGGTCGGCCACAACGTGGTGCCGCAGTTCATGACGGGCCTGCCGATGGTGCTCGCCTCCGCTTTCTGGGTCGGCGGTGTCACCGCGGCGACGATGGTGTCGCCGGTGCTCGGGGCGTGCGCGGTACTCGCCTGCGGCGGGCTGGCCGCCCGGCTCGTCGGGCCGCGGTGGGCGCCCGTCGCGGCCCTCGTCCTCGCGCTGAGCCTGCCCGAGCAGTTCACCAGCCGGTCGGACTACAGCGAGCCGCTGACCCAGATCCTGGTCCTGGGCGGGATCTGCCTGGTCGTTGACGCGGTGGCGAGCGACGGGGTCCGGGCCAGGGTCCTCGCGGCGCTGGGCGGTCTCGCCCTCGGCCTCACGCTGCTGGTGCGGATCGACGGGGCGTCCGACACCCTGCCGCTGATCCCGTACTGCGGCCTGCTGCTCATCGGCCGTCGGCCGCAGGGCTTCCCGCTGCTCGGCGGCCTGGTCGTCGGCGGGCTCTACGGCGCCGTCGACGGGCTGGTGCTGTCCCGGCCCTACCTGGCCAGCATCAAGTCGAACCTGGTGGATCTGGCGCTGATCACCGTGGTCGTGATCGTCGCCACGGTGATCGCGATGGCGCTGCGGTGGAGCCGGGGCGTGCCGAAGATACGGGGAAACCGGCTGCCCAACATCGTCGCCGCGGCGACCGTCGTGATCGCGATCGGATTTGCCCTCCGCCCCTACGTGCAGACGGTGCGAGCCAAGGCGAGCCGGGGTTTCGCGAACGCCATGGCCTCGTATCAGCGGGCCGATCACATACCCGTCGATCCGACGCGGCTCTACTACGAGCTGAGCATGCACTGGGTGTTCTGGTACATCGGCGTCCCGGCCGTGGCGCTGGCCACGCTCGGCGCCGCCCTGCTGTCGCGGCGGTGCCTGCGGGGACAGGCCCCGACGTGGACGCTGCCCCTGGTGCTGTTCGCCTGGGCCATCGTCACGACGCTGTACAAGCCTTCCATCACCCCCGACCAGCCGTGGGCCAGCCGCAGGCTGGTCCCGGTGGTACTGCCGGGCTTCGTCCTGCTGGCGGTCTGGGGGTCGCGCTGGCTCATCGGATGGCTCCGCCAGACGGGCATCGAGAGGGTGATCTCCGGCGGCCTGGCCTGCTGCTGCCTGGTGCTGCTGGTGGTGCCCGCCGCGATCACCTCGTTCGGCCTGCGGGTCAAGTCCGGCGGCCCGGTGGGGATCAGGGTTGCTGCCGAAGGCCTGGCCGACAAGACCAGCTACCCGGGCGAGATCCGGGCGGTCGATCGCATGTGCGCGTCGATCCCCCATGACTCATCGGTCGTCTTCCTGAACGGCGCCGCCGCCGACTGGCTGACCCAGACCGTCCGGGGCATGTGCGGCGACCCGGCGGCCGTCGTCGTCTCCTCCCGTTCCGCAGCCGTGGCCGCTGTCGTGCAGGGTATAGTGCATGCCCACCGGCGACCGGTGCTCCTCGCGAACTCGCGATTCCAGCTGTCCAGGTATGGTGGCCAGGTAAGACAGATCATGAGGCTGCGAACCGATGTAGACGCAAGCCAACTCACGCGTCCTCCGCTGGGCGTCCGGCCGCTCAAGCTGATCGTCTGGATGTCGGAGCCTTCGCCATGACCATCCCGCTGGACGGTATGCCCGCCGATATGCCAGATGACGTAGTATTCTCTGCCCCCGTGAGCGGTACGCCCAGCGACAAGCCATATGTCTCGATCATCCTGCCCTGTCACAACGAGCAGGGCCACGTCACCCGAGAGGTGGCGCGGATCTGCCGGGCCATGGACGCGAGCGGGTACCAGTACGAACTGCTGGCCTACGACGACGCCTCCACCGACGAGACCCTCGCCCGGCTGCGTGAGGCCGCGCCGGAGTACCCGAACCTGCGGATCGTGCACTTCCACCGCAACGGGGGGTCCGGCACCGTCCGCCGCATCGGGACCCAGCAGGCCCGGGGTGACATCGTGGTCTGGACCGACGCGGACATGACCTACCCGAACGAACGGATCCCCGAGTTTGTCCAGATGCTCGAGAAGGACGCCACGCTGGACCAGGTCGTCGGGGCGCGGACCACCGAGGAGGGCACGCACAAGCTCCTGCGCGTACCGGCCAAGTGGTTCATCCGCAAGCTCGCCGAGGTGCTGACCAACTACCAGATCCCGGACCTGAACTCCGGGCTGAGGGCGTTCCGGCGCGAGATCTCACTGCCGTACCTGCGGCTGCTACCCCCCGGGTTCTCTTGCGTCACCACGATCACGATCGCGTTCTTGTCCAACCAGCACGACGTGCGCTACGTGCCGATCGAGTACGCCAAGCGCTCGGGTACGTCGAAGTTCAAGTTCGTCCGGGACGCCTACCGCTACATCCTCCAGGTGCTGCGGATGGTGATGTACTTCAACCCGCTCAAGGTGCTCATGCCCGTGGCGCTGTTCCTGCTCGGCCTGGGCATCGCCAAGGGCATTTTTGACATGGTCGTGCACCCGCTGCTCTTCGCGGTCAACACGGTGCTGATCTTCGTGACCGGTCTGCTCATCGCCTCGCTCGCCCTGCTCGCCGACTTGATCGTCCGGTCTCGCGGAGATACGTAGCCGGGCGGTGCCTGCCGGAGTGGGTCACCCGCTCATGGCGTTGGCAAGGGCTCATAGGGCGCCGCGAGCCGGTCGAGCAGGTTCGTCCGGTAGACCAGGATCTCGTGGACCCCCAGCCGGTAAGTCATCGTCGGCCGCCCGAAGTACCTCTCGACGTGCGCGACCGAGAAGGCGCTTCCGGGGTCGACCCCGGGGGCGCTGGCGATGACGAAGCTGGCGTCGTACCGGGACGCCGCGTACCAGTCGGTCCTTGTCTCCCAGTAGTAGGGGGCGAACCGGCGGTGGACTGCCTCGACCGCGCGGATCTGCACCCGGCCGCCCGACTCCAGCGTGATCGCCGCGGCATACCAGTACCCGGCGAGGCCGTAGTCGAGCCCGCGGGCCCGGAGCCAGGCCGTGAGGCTAATCGTGGCCGGGACCGGGACGGGCTGGACCGCCGCCACGCCCAGCGGCAGCAGCGCGGCCAGGGCCGCCCCGAGGAGCGCGATGCGGGCCCGCGCCGCGGGCGCGGCGAGTCGGCCGGGCACGCACGCCCGGGCGGCGAGCACCGCGCCGCAGGGGAGCACGGCGGCGATCTCGCGGGCACTGGTGATGGCCGTGGCCGGCATCGTCGAGATCACGTAGACGGCGAGGTTCGCCACTATCGCCGCGCCCACCAGTTGCTCGGCCCGGCGCGCGGCCCGCCACGTCCAAACCAGCCGGGCGAAACCGAAGATCACGGCGAGCAGGCAGGCCCATCCGAACGCTCCCGCCGCAGCGTGCAGCGGCGTGCCCGAGACGGTGAAATTCGCCCCGAACAAGGTTCGAACGTCGTACCAGCTTGCCGCGGCGTGTTGCCCCCAAAGCCGGGTCGGCGATATCGCGGTCCGCGGCGGCACCAGCGTGTACGCCCCGGCGCTGCGCAGCACCGCGCGGGCCAGCAGAGCGGCCGGCACCGACACAGCCGCGGCCGCCGCGATCGCCGCGTCGGCGAGCGCGATCCGCCGGGCCGAGCCCGGTGCTGCCGAACTAGGTGCTGCCGAACCACGGGGGCGGCCTTTCCTGGCTCCCAGCAGCGCGGCCACGGCGCGATACGCGCCGACCAACACGACGGCCGGCACGCCGACGTAGAGAACCGTGGCGTCGCCGACCTGCCCGATCAGGAGGATCACGCCGACCAGCGGCGCGGTGAAACGCCAGCCCGGAGCCCGGTCGATCAGGAGGAAGCAGCCCAGCATGAACGCCGAGGTCCCGATGTGCTGGGGCGCCTCCAGCAGGGTGGCGACGCCCGCCGCGCTGAGGAGCGGCGCGGCCAGCACCGCGAGAACGGCCGCGGCGCGGGCCGCAGCGACGACGGCGTTCCCCGCTTGCTCAGGAGGCCCGTCAGGCCCGCCCGGGCCGCGGCTGTCCGCGCGGGCCAGGACGGCGGCCAGAGCCGCCACGATCACGTAACTGAGCGCGCTGACGATGTGGCAGGCCAGGGCGGTCAGGCCGAAGAAGAACTCGGCGATCGCGAGTTGGGGCACCTCGAAGGTGTAGTACGAAGCGTCGGCCGTAACCCAGCCGTGCAGCAGCAGGTGGCCGTGCAGCATGTCCCACCCCTGCAGGGCTATGGCCGCCCCGTCCGAGTTCACCTGGCTCGTCATCGAGATCCGGGTGATCAGCGCGACTAGGGCCAGGCCGCCGCCGATGCACGCCGCCCCCCTCACCCACCGATGGCGCGTCCCGGGGCGATCCTCGCCCAGGCCGTCCGCCCGAGGTCGGCGGAGCGGCGGCGCTGCGGCGGCCGTACCCCGATCCGTGCGGCCCGCTAGATGCTCGCCAGCAGCCATACGGCGACCCTAGTACGGCGGGTGACCGGAGCGCGGGGCCATGGGGGGACAGGGCTTTCCGGGGCCGCCCGCGGCCGGCAGTGGGCGGGGTTACCCGCCCTCGCCGAGTTCCTCAACGACCTCCTCGTGGCCACGAGCCGTTGACAACAGCGGGAGTAGGTCCTTCTGCGAGTAGCTTTTCCCTAGAGCGTTACTTCACTGAGGTTGATCATGCTCTCTGTGAGGGGCCATCATTGTCGCTTTCAGGGCCGCCGCGGACTACCGCCCGTGCGCGTGTGACCAGCTTCTCCCAGCCATTCGCGGCGAGGGCCGTCGAGGCGCTCAGCAACATGCGTTCCTCAACCGTGTTCGCGGCCGTGGTCGTCTTCGCAGCTACTCGCCTTATCTCCCTGATGACGTTCGCCCTTCTCCTGCCCTATGGCCGCTTCCGCAGCCTCCATTCAATATGGGGCTTTCTGACTCAGGAGGATGATGCCGCTTGGTATGCGAACATCGCCGAGCACGGCTACCGCGTGTCTGAAGTCGGACAATTCAATTTTTACCCTGGTTATCCGGCGGCGATCGACACGATCGCGTGGATCCCTGGCGTGGGCGTACATACAGCGGGAATCGCCGTAACGGTCGTCGCCGGGCTCGCGGCTGCGGTCGGCCTGGCCCGGCTGGGTCTGCGGCTGACGGGTGACACGCGGACCAGCGTTCTCCTGGTCGCGCTGTGGGCTGTAGCGCCCGGCGCCATGGTGCTGTCCATGGCGTACTCAGATGCGCTGATGTGCGCCTTGGCCGCCTGGGCGCTGGTCGCCGTGGCCGACCGTCGGTGGATAGCCGCGGGGATCCTGACCCTGCTGGCGGGGACCGTCCACTCGTCCGCCGTGGCGCTGATCGCGGCGGTAGAGGTCGCCGTACTGATCGCCGTTGTCGTTGCCGCCCGGGCGGGACGGCTGCCTTTGGGCTCCTGGCTGCGGCCGGTTGCTGCCGGGCTGATGGCCCCACTGGGGCTCATTGGCTTCCTGGAGTTCGTGGCATTGCGGCAAGCCCGGCCCGGTGGCTGGCTCGCAGACGAAAGAGGGGCCGGGACGTCAATCGACTGGGGCAAGAGCATGTGGCACGTGGTATCCGGGACATTCCTAGGCTCGCCGGGCGGAATCAACCAATTGTTTGTCCTGGCGGTTCTGGTAGCGGTTGCTCTGGGGGCGTGGACCCTCACCGAGCGCATTCCCGCCTACCTGAAGGTGTACATACTCGTTATGATCTTGCTGGCCATACTGACGAGCAGCTCCTTTCTTGGGTCAAAGCCCAGGATTCTGCTTCCCGCCCTCCTCCTCGGCTTCCCGCTGGCGAAGGTTCTCGCGCCTGTACGGAAGCGCGTGCTAGTCCCGATGGTAGCCATACTGGCCGCGGCGTCGGCCTGGCTCACCTTGTCAGCCGCGGCCATGCGGATCCCGCCGTGAATCGACCAGGGCGTCGCGGAAATAGGCGACGGTCCGCTGGAGGCCTTCGTCCAGCGGCGTGACGGGTTCCCAGCCCAGGAACTGCCGGGCCCGGGCGATGTCGGGCCGGCGGCGGCCCGGGTCGTCGGCAGGGAGCGGCTGGTATTCAACGGGGCTGTCCGTGCCGGTCAGGGCCAGCACTTTCTTGGCCAGCTCGATCATGGTGAACTCGCCGGGGTTGCCCAGGTTGATCGGGCCGGTGACGTCCGCCGGCGTGTTCATGAGCCGGAGCAGACCGTCGACCATGTCGTCGATGTAGCAGAACGACCTGGTCTGCGACCCGTCACCGAATACGGTGAGCGACTCGCCCCGCAGAGCCTGGACGATGAAGCTCGACACCACGCGGCCGTCATTGGGCAGCATGTTGGGACCATACGTATTGAAGATCCGGGCGACCTTGATCGGCAGCCGATGCTGGCGGTAGTAATCGAAGAACAGGGTCTCCGCGCACCGCTTGCCCTCGTCATAGCAGGACCGGATGCCGATCGGGTTCACGTTGCCCCAGTACGACTCGGCCTGCGGGTGTTCGGCCGGGTCGCCGTACACCTCGGAGGTCGAGGCGAGCAGTATCGGCGCGCCCAGTCGCTTGGCCAGGCCGAGCATGTTGATCGAGCCGTGCACGCAGGTCTTGGTGGTCTGCACTGGGTCTCGCTGGTAGAACACTGGGGACGCCGGGCAGGCGAGGTGATAGATCTGATCGACCTCGACGTAAAGCGGGAACGTTACATCGTGGCGCATCAGCTCGAAACGCGGCTCGGCCAGCAGGTCCACCACGTTGTGCCGGGTGCTTGAGTAGAAATTGTCGACGGCGAGGACATCATGACCAAGAGACAGCAAAGCTTTGCACAAGTGAGAGCCAATGAATCCGGAGCCGCCGGTAACCAGAATCCGCTGGGGGGTGGTCGGCAGCAGAGGGCGGCCTGGCGTAGACGGGTTCACGGGATCTCCTTCGCTCTCGTACCATGCGGGCCGGGGACCGGTGAGGCCGCAATCTACCGGATTCCGCGGGCCCTGGCCCCCTCGGCTTGCTCGCCCGCGTAGGCTGCCCACCGTGAAGCTGTCGATTCTTATGCCCGTATACAACGAACGTGTCACTCTGACCTCCGCGGTGAAGGAGGTCTTGAACGTCGACTTTCCGTGCGAGATCGAGCTGGTCATCGTCGACGATGGCAGCACGGACGGGACCAGGGACCTGTACCCGTCGCTGAGCGACGACCCGCGCGTAACCATTCATCTGCACGAACGCAACCAGGGTAAAGGCGCCGCGATCCGCACGGCGGCCATGGTGGCCACCGGCGACTACGTGATCATGTGCGACGCGGACCTGGAGTACTTGCCGTCCGAGATCCCGTCGCTGCTCGCGCCCGTGATCGCCCGGCAGGCGGAGGTCGTCTACGGCACCCGGACCTTCGGGAGTCACAACGCCTACTCCTACGCCTACGTGCTGGGCAACAAAGGGGTGACGACGTTCGCGAACGTGCTGTTCAACTGCTACATCAGTGATCTGGAGACTTGCTTCAAGCTGATTCCGACCGCGCTGTACCGTGAACTGGACATTCGTGAGACCGGATTTGGCATGGAGGCCGAGGTCACCGGGAAGCTGCTCCGCCTGGGTCACCGGCCGTTCGAGGTTCCGATCAGCTACAAGGCGCGCACCCGCGAGGCCGGGAAGAAGCTCACCTGGCGCGACGGCGTGGAAGCACTGTGGATCTTGTTTCGGGAGCGGTTCGCGGTCCGCCGCGGCTAGGCTGCTACAGGTCAGGGGCCAGTGGTTCATCCCCAAGCGCACCGAGCCAGTTCACCAGGCGGCGCGCCGACGCGCCCGGCGTCCCGGCCGCGCCTTCGGCGCTCGCTGTCGCAGCCCGACCTGATCGACCTCTGCCTCGCTGCGGTGGTCGGGCTGGGCGTGCTCCTCGTGCACGATGTGGCCTACCTGCTGCGTCACTCGTTCTGGGTCGATGAGGCGTGGGTCGCCGAGACGGTCAGGGCCAGGATAGGGCTCATGCCCTCGCTGGCATCGAGCACCCCGGTGGGCTGGACGTTCCTGCTGCGCCTGGTGCCGTTCGGCGGCCCGGAGCGGCTTCGGCTGGTGCCGCTCGCATTCGCGGGGCTGGCGGCCGCCGCGGGTTACCTATTCGGGCGTGAGCTTCGCCTCACCCCGTACGTCACCGGCGTCCTGACCGGCGCCGCCGCGCTGCTGTCGCCCGCGATGCTGGTCCGGGACGATCTGAAGCAGTACACGGCCGAGGCTTGTGCGTGCCTGGTCGTGTGGGTCCTGGTGGCGCGCATCGAGAACGAGTGGCGCATCCGGCGGCTGGTCGCGATCGCCGCGACGGCATCGGCCGGAATGCTGTTCGCCAACACGGTGATCTTCGTCGGGGTCGCGGCCATGGCCTCCCTGGCGCTCGAGAGCCTGGTCAAGGGGCACTACCGGCGGCTCGCCGAGGTCGCGGCCGCCGCGGCGGGGATGCTCGTCGTGGGCTTCGCGATCTACGAGACCCTCGTCCGGCCGCAGGTCACCCGCAACCTCGTCACCTACTGGGATGCGTTCTACCTGCCACGGAGCGCATCCGCCGCGGCCTCGTTCCTCAACCTGCGGCTGCACCAGCTCGCGCCGTACATGGGCGCCAGATGGCTTATCTTCGATGCGCTGGGGGTGCTGGCGGGAATCGTGGCGCTGATCTGGCTCCGGCGCTACGCCCTGGCCGCCATGTTCCCGATCATGCTGGCGATTACCATCGGCGCGAGCGAGGCCCGCAAGTACCCGTTCGGGGACCTCCGCACCTCCACGTTCTGGCTCCTGATGGTGCCCGTGCTGATGGCCGTTGCGGTCGCCGCCGCGGGGCACTGGGCGGCCACGGCCGACCGCCGCGTGCCGCTGGTCATCGCTGCGGTGGCCCTCGCTGTGTGGGTGCCCGCGACGGACGCCTACATCAGGTCGCACGACATACCCAACGAGGACGTCCATTCGGAGGTCACGTATCTCGACGCCCACTTCAGGCCCGGGGACGTCGTGATCGTCAGCTACGGGGCCAGCTTCGGGTTCGCGTACTACTATCCGCAGGCTCCCACGTTCCCGGTCGGCAACGGGCCCAACGGCCACGTGGTCGCGTACCCGCGGCTGCCCTGGATGGTCGTCATGACCGCGCGGCGGCGGGTGGACATCACGAACGCGCTGGCGCGAGCGCGGGCCAAGATCGCCGCGGAATCTCCGGGAGCGCGCGGACGCATCTGGATCGTGCGCTCGCACCAGACGCGCATCGAGGTCCGGGCGTGGAACCGCGACTTGGCCGGAGTGCGGGTGAGCAGGATCCACGTCGGCTCGGACCCCATCTTGCTCCTGTCCGCGCCGGCGTGACGTTCAGGTCCTCGGGCAGGCCCGCAGGACCGTCAGGTGCCCGGTCATGGGGTACGACGTATCGCTCACGGCACAGTAGCCGAACGCGCGGAGGGTCTGCAGCGACTGCAGGTGCAGCCGCCGCGGGAAGGTATTGCCGGGAATGATGTACTCCAGCAGGAAGACGGTCGGGCTGCCGGGGTGCTCGGCGAGGAACCGGCGGACGGCACCGGGCGTAACCTCGTAGACCGAGATCGTGTTGCGGGGCGGGATGGCCGGACGCGCCGCGGCCTTCGGCGGCCACCCCTGGTAGCTGTCCATGTAGTACAGCCAGCCGCCGGCATACCAGACCGGAGGGTGCCGGCTGGCCCTGACGATGACCAGGTCCGCGGGCACGGCCTGCAGCCGGGCCTGCTGCACGGCCGACTCGAGGCCCCCGAACATCGTCGGCTTCGTCTGCAGGCTGCCCGTCTGCGCGAGCGCCTTGCCCGTGGCCACGCCGCCCGCGGCCGCCGCGGCCGCCAGCACTGCCGCCGCTCCGGCCAGGCTGGCCGCGCGCCACCAGGCGAGGCCGCCGGCGCTTCGACCGCGCAGCGTCCTGGCCAGCCACATCGCGCCCATCCCGCCTAGGACGTAGAGCAGCGGCAGCAGGAAGATGTTCACCCGAACCATGCCGAACGGCCACCGCTGCACCGCGGAAGCGATGAGCTGGAGCAGCAGCGCCCCGCCGACTGCCACGACCAGAACCCGCCCGGCCGTGTCCCGGGCCGCAGCCACGATGCCGGCGGCCAGCAAGACCGCCAGCGCCGCGGCGAGCAGGCCGTGCGCGACGGGCGGTAGCCGATAGGAAGGCGGCAGGTTCTCCGCCCCCGCGGGGCCGGTGACCATCGTGGGGAAGAATGACCCGATGCCGCGGATCGTGAAGCGCAGGAACGCGCCGAGCCCGTGCGGCGCGTAATTGCCGGACCAGAATCCTTCGTTGGCCACGGCGGCCTGCGGGCGCACGAACACCACGTAGTGGGCGAGCGCGATCGCCCCGGCCAGGGCCTCGCCCGCGATGCGTAGCACGACCTGGTTCCGCGCGCGGACCGCCTGGACTAGATCCAGTGCCAGCAGCGGCGCGAGCACGAACAGGTTGGGCAGAGAGAACACGCAGGTCAGGCCCAACAGCGTATACAGCCCGAGCAGCTGGGCTTGACGCAGGCGGGCGCGCTGCAGCAGCCGGTACAACGCGATCGCGGCGATGGCGAACAGGCCCTCGTACGAGTAGGACTTGAGCTGCAGCGCATTGTTGACGGTCCAGCTATTGACCAGCAGCAGGGCCGCGACGCCGAAGCTCACCCACACCCCGAGCCAGCGCCGGGCGAGCAGGTAGGTGGCTATGCCGAGCACGGGCAGGCAGATGAACATGGGCGCGCGAAGTCCGGCAGCCGTGTCGCCGACCACGAGGCGGGCCGCGTTCTCGATGGCGACCCAGCCCAGCGCCAGCGGGGCACCGGAGGTGTCCAGCTTGTGCAGGAACGAGGGGCCTAGCGAGATGTCGTAAGCGCGCCAGGCCTCGTCGGAGTAGAACGGCCTGGTAAGCAGGTGGCGAAACGAGAACACGATCAGCCCGGCCCCGACGAACAGAGCGGCCATGGCGAGCAGGTCACCGGTCCGGAACCCGTCGGGACGCCGAGTGGCAAGGTCGTCGGCCGACCTCGCATCGGGCTCGGCCGAGCTGATCCGGGGAAGGCTCATACGGGGGATCTTACGGCCTGAAACGCACGCCCTCCCCGGCGACGGCGAGGGCCGCGACCCGGAAACTGGCGGATAGGCTGGTTGCCGCCAGGGTACGCTCTGTCCCGGGCTGCGAGAGATACGGCGTTCCGCCGGACCTCTGCATGCTAGCGTGATGGCCCTGCCCAGCAGCCGGAACTGGCGTGCCCGGATTCGCGCCTTACCCGCGAGGGGATTGCGACATAGTCGTGGATACACGCGTAAAGCCGAAGTCTCGCTCGGAGGCTGAACACTTGGCCGACGAGCCGCTGCCGGGTCCCCCGGCTCCGATCTGCCGGGGCGCCAGGCTGGAGCTTCGGGCGCACCGGGCGCCCGGGTACCTCGGGCGGCCCGTTGGCTACCCGGTCGGGAAGCCCCTCAGGTAGGAATGTCACGTCCAGAGCCCATCCGCCCCTTGCCCCGTGACCGCCGGGGATCGCTGGCAGCGGCCGAGCCGCGGCAGCCGGATGACCCGCGCCAGCCGGGCTCGGCGGCGTCGGGCGGCGCTGCCGGGCCGGGCGCCGTAGACGCGGCCGGCGCCTCACGGCAGCCCTGGCTCGGTGTGCTCCTGCGCCTGATGAGATCCAAGGCGGTCCGGGTCGCCTTCCTGGCTCTCGTGCTCGCCCTCCTGGCCCTCACGCTCGCCGACGAGTCGAGCACGCTCTGGCAACAGATTCAGCGGCTGTCTTTGCCGATGCTGCTGCTTGCGTTCGTACTGTGCATCGCAGGGCTCGTCTGCAACCTCATGGTCTGGCGGGAGATTCTCGCCGACCTGGGCTCCCGGGTGTCGGTCGCCGAAGCCTGGCGTATCTACTTCATCGGCGGGCTGTCGAAGTACGTTCCCGGCGTGATCTGGCCGATGCTGGCGCAGGCGGAACTCGGTGCCGATCGCGGGATCCCGCGCAGCAGGTCAGCGTTGTCGGTGATCCTGTGCTATGCGGTCATGACCTGCTCGGGGGCTGTAGTCGCGGCGATCACGCTGCCGTTCGCCAGTGCCGGATCGGTCCGCCAATACTTCTGGATCCTCTTCCTGATACCCGTCGGCGTGTTGCTGCTCTCGCCGCCGGTGCTGAACCGGCTGCTCCGCCTGGTGCTGCGGCTCGCGCGGCAGACCGCGGACCAGCAGGGCGTCAGCTACCGGGGCCTGGCACGCACAATGGTGTGGGCGATTGCCGCCTGGTCCAGCAACGGGTTGTTTATCTACGTGCTGCTCCGGCAGTTGGCAGGCCACCCGCAGGGCACGTTGCTGGTC
>Ga0207416_1004317_pt1 | contig 12512 bp, 19 predicted proteins | sample PaiPotPPM11metaG_FD_184107 | JGI IMG/M metagenome (GOLD analysis project Ga0207416, IMG submission 184107) | Iron sulfur acid spring bacterial and archeal communities from Banff, Canada, to study Microbial Dark Matter (Phase II) - Paint Pots PPM... ...
CATGCTCGATCTGCTCAAAGAGCAAACGTGAGCGCTCGAGCTTGATTGGATCGTCTTGGGTGAGCAGGCGGATGATGATGCTAGTGTCGATGTAGGGATAGCTCATTCTCGCTTGCCGTATTGGTCTGCAATACGGTCTTCACGAGCGATCTCGAGCTGTTCCTTCCAGCTCAGCGTGTTAGACCGGCGACAGCGTAGATTGATGAGGCACGAGAATGGATGAAGGCGAGTCGTCGGCCGACTCCGCAGGGACGGTCTGCCGCGCCGCCAAGCGCGCCACCGCGTCCGGGTCGTGGCTTGGGAGATAGACCGTGGGCACGTCGCGCGCGTATTGTTGGATACGGTGCAGGGTCGCGAGGCACGTCGTCTCATGCGGCGCCACCCCATCTACCACGCCCTCGAGCATCAGGCGTTGGGTGTAGGAGGTATCGCCGGCCAGGAACCGCTGCTGTAGAACACCCTTCTCTTGTCTACGAGTGATGGCTTACCGTCAGTGTGGAGCGGATATGTTTGACTTCGCTAAGGTACTCCCACAGTTCCTGCATCACTGAACCCCGTGGATTGGTGAGTTATTTGGGTAACTGAATATTACCCCATCGTTGCGACGCGGGAATACAATAGATTCAAGGAGTCGTTCCCTGCCGGGCCTTTTGCTGTTGTTTGGCGGCCCTTGTCCTCTGCCGAACGTGCGATTCTAGGCTCGAATCCGCGAGCTTCGTTGGGTCGAATGGGCCCGTATTCACGGCCTTGACCAGGGCCTGACGCAAATACTCGCGGGTTCGCTGCACTACTTCATGAACGTTGTACTGCCTAAGTTCATGCTCATCAGCGTGCACTAACGCCGACCTGCAACCATACGATTCCCAGATAGCGTCACAGATCGCTATTCTTTCCGCAGCATCGTTACTTAGGCAGACTGCGATTCGGATGGCTGCCTTGTTCTGTTTGGACTGCTCCCGCTCGCGCAGAAACATTGATTCCAGCGCCACCCAGTAGTCAATTAACTTGTCGTCGTCACTATGCCGTACCGATGTCACGTTCCAGCGCCGAAGCGAGAGGTCCAGCCAGCTGAGGCTGGCCGCTGACCGCATCTGGGTCCATACGCGGCGCAAGCGCCGCGCTGTCCTTGGCCCACAGCCAACTGGCTGGCGGGCAGAAATCATTGGCTCGGCGCGTTCGACCGCGCGCACCGGCATAAGACGATCGAGATATTGCTTCTGGATGAAGGGAGCGTAGATTTCCCCTTCGGCGACCAGATGAAGCGCTGTGAGCAGTTTGTTGGCATAAGCCAGAGCTTCTGCACCTCCCAGGCTTACCTCATGAGGCGATTGTCTGTAGGTTACTTCAATGCCACAGTCGAGCCTCATAAGTTCCTTCTCCGGAACAGGACGGTCGCCATGTGGTGCTGCTATTCCGCGTGGCGCGTTGAACCACTCCTCCAACTCGCTATTCGTCAGTTCTCGAAGCTTAATATCGGATTCAATCACATACTCCGTTGCCTGCAAGTACGCATTGGCAAGTGGAAGGAGAAGACGAACCTCAGTGGTCGCATCGCTCAGATCGTCCACGGCTTCTTCGAAGGTAGTCTCATAACAGTCACTGTCAAATTCTGCCGCCCCCTTCTTGGTCAAGTACCGAGCGAGAAACGGGCCCGCCACCACCCTGCTGACGTGCATGTGCCGAAAGAACTGCTGATCGGTTACCGGCTGGCCATCGCTGTAAATCAATATCCGAGTTGCAAGTTCTGCATCAGCCGCAACCGCTGCAACGATGTCGTCGATCTGTGAGGCGAGGCTTGAGCCGGCCACAAGAAACTCTGCTAGGTTCTCGGAGCTTATCCTCTTTTCTCCGATCAGCTCATGTGAGTTCCAGTCCCTGCGCACGATCCGAAACCAATCTTGAGTGGCGATCCCAGCGAATAAGGGCTCGTTTGCGGTCAGGAACTCGCACGCTGAGCGGATGAATTGTCGGAGCGCGCAGTTGAAGTCCATATCAGGCTCCTTTGTTGAGACAATGGCGTGATCTTGGTGCATAAGAGTGGGACCGCAGATCCTAGCGTGCGGAGCATACGCTGGAGAAAGCACAGATGGGAAGTGGCGATTCCTTCGCAGACCGATACACGGGCCAAGCGATTCCTTTCAAGTTCGATCCAGGCATAGCTGACAAGTTGACGGACTGGAAGCTGTGGGTGAGCAACTCGGGTGAGCTTGGTGTGTGGGCCGACCCTCTGCGGGGATTTGTCCCCCTCAGCTCCATTACCCACATTTACCGAACGGACGAGCTCCCGCTCTACGATGTATACACTGCGGTGCCAGGCAAGAACGAGGATTGGTGGCTTATCACGTCATTAGACGACGTATTGGCTCTTGATATCGATCCGCCTGGTGAGCTCTATCGCTTGGGTCACCCTGTCCCGGTGGAGCGACTGTTGCTGTGTGTCGAGGACCCCAAGGCCTTCGCGGCGGCTCTTGGAATGCGGCTACCATAGTGTAAGTCGCTGGTTGGGCAAGTTGGGCTATCAAGCGCTCGAGACAGAGACACGTGAGCGAGGAGTGCAGCCAGTTCGGGTGTGGGTGGCAGCTTTTAGGAGGGGGTCTGATCTTCCTCTTCGAGAATGTGGAGGAACTCCTCGGCGGTGATAATCTGGATTCCCTCGTACTCATCAAGGTCCAGCAGGTCCCGGTCCTCGCTAACGAGATAGTCTGCCTGGCCGGCTTTGGCAGTAGCGAGAAACTTGTCGTCTTTCGGGTCTCGCGAGACGGGAGGAATATCCGGGGTGTCGACCCACTCCGCAGCTGCAAGCAGACTGAGAATTGTGGAGATACTGCGTGTTGCCAGGGGGCGATACTTACGGGTAAGCGCCGGTCGATGAAGGACTTCCGTGAGCTCTTTGACCACCGGTTCGGAAACGACGAGGGTGTAGCGATCGGCATAGTCGAAGACCAGTCGTGCCCACCACCCATACGGGCTCATCAGGCTTCGGACGAAAACAACGGTGTCGAAGGTGACTCTATGCATGCTCCTCGCGCACCGCGCGAACAGCAGCGTCTATATCCTCGTACAGCTCTGCCTCGCTGATGCCTCGCTTACGGATGTCCTCCCGGACTGGCGCGAAGTACTCGTAGAGGTCTCGCAGCCACGGGGAGCCGGGGGTACTTCGTTGTGAGACAGCATGCTGAGCATACTCCAAAACCGCCTTCACGTCCTCTTGTGTGAGGTCGGGATAGGCTGCAAAGAGCTCACGAAGATCAGGATTGGCTGCCAGGTGACCAAGGACTCGCTCCACGGGAATGCGCGTCCCTTTGATCACGGGTTTGCCAACCATGATCTGGGGGTCCTGAACAATGCGGTCTTGATAGGTTGGTTTCTCAGTTGTCATAGGTGTTCACCTGCTAGGGTAGTGTAGCACACATAGAGGAATTGTCAAGGAGCGTGCTATAATCTCGCCGCGATGGAGTGTCCAGCTCGAGGTGGCCGCTGGAAGAGGTGAAGAAGATACCGCTTCGTCTGGGCAAAGGCGGGGGTATATGGAAGAGCGGAAGAGGCTGCCGGCCATAGAGGACGCACTTTTGCAACTGCATGAGTCGCCTACGGTCGATTACAAGGAGGCCTTCGCCTGGAATGAGAAGGACAAGGAACAGGCGTGTGAGATCGTCAAAGACCTGATCGCGTTTGCGAACAGCGCTGGTGGCTTCATCTTTATCGGTGTGAAGGAGCTGCCAGACCACAGCTTCGAGCACACCGGCATGTCGGATGAGCAGCTACACACGTGGGAGCAGACTCGAGTCGCGAACTTCGCCGAGCGCCATGTGCAACCGCGCCTATCCTTCACGATGCGCACGTACCCGTACAACGAGATGCGGTTTGTTGTTATCCAGGTTCAGCCCTTTACCGACTTGCCGCACCTGTGCGTACGGGAGTGTACTGGCGTCGTTCGGGAGATAACGCTATATGTGCGCAATGAGAAGAATGAGAGTGCACCTGTGCGCACACCAGATGACGTGAGCCGAATTATCGAGCGTGCCCTGCGAAACCGGTCGGACCGACTTCTCGAATCGGTCCATACCATCCTGAGGGGTGCTGATATCACACCTGTGGTGAGGGACAAAGAGCAGTTCAGGCAGCAGTTGAGCGAGATCGAACTGTGACGGTGCGAGACTACATGCCGAAGGAATGGCCGGACTATAAGGGTTTTCGGGATGCTGCTTGGTACCCCGCGCGGTTCAAGCGAGACCGTTTCACGCTCCAGCAGCTACGTGAGGCGGCAGCCCAGGCATCGTTTGCGTACGTGGGCTGGCCGTTCCTGTACTACAGCGAGAACAAGCACGCGCCTCGCAGCCTACAAGACGGGATAGAAGCGGATACGGCACGCATGATCGGGAATGAACAGTGGTTTGAGTACTGGTGTGTTCGCCAATCGGGACTGTTCTACCAAGCAGCCCTGATGCCGGAGGACGGCCTTGTCCACGCCTTCACAGGTCTGCTGTGGGTCGATGAGACTACCATGTATGTCGCAGAAGCTGTGGACTGCCTGGGGCGGTTATGTCAGGCTCTGGGCGTTCGGGATGAAGAGGTCACGCTGCGTATACGACTGCTTGGAGTGGAGGAGCGGCAACTCCTGTTCTACGATCCACGCAGGGCACTGCAGTTCAAGCGAATCTGCGAACTGCCGACGCTCATCCATGAGGAAGCGCACGCGCTGGAGGACTGGAGAGCGGGACGGATCGAACTTGCCGCAACAATTAGCCGTGAGTTGCTGATGCGCTGCAACTGGGTTGACCCACCGATTACAACGTTGCGCTCCATCATTGAGGAACATTTCCAGCGTAGAGCAGAGTAAAGGCGCGATGAACCGCAAGATCGATCATATCCCAAGCTCTGTTTGCGTCACCTTGCCAAAACGGGGAGGAGCAAGCTCACCTTCGGTGACGATCGTGACATTATGGCCTGACTTTTGGAGCAGCTCCGCAACCGTTGACAGGGTTTTGCGCTGCGCTGTATCTGCGGCGGGAGTGACGATGACGAGCTCGTCCTTGGGCAGCTCGCCGGCGAGCTGGTGCCAGCGGTGAATCTGTGGCAAGAGATTGCCGGGTACCAGCGCCACGTTATCAAGGTGTGCCCGTCGCAGCGGAGTTGGTGGTTTCATAAACCGGTACTGGTTTTTCATGCTGCCTCCTCCTCAATCCACCGGAGGATTGTCTTGGCCGGGTTGTACTGGCCACGATACACAAGCAGGCAGTAGTAGCCCCGCGTGTGAGTGCCTAAAACCGTCATGATGTGCTCGTCTTCAAGGCGCTTCGCCGCAGCGGTGAGTTGAGCAAGGGTAGGAAAGGCCTTGAGCAGGAGAACGTCCGTCTTCTTGGGTTCGTCCCCTAGTTGAGGACGAAGCTCAAGGAGTCGCAAGACGGCAGTTTCAGCATCTTTCTTGTTCGTGTACAGAGCGATACGGTTTGGATCAGCGTCATCAACAAAGGTTTGAATGCCCCTTTCCTCGAGAAAGGTTCGTGCGATCTCTGCGCGGGAAATCGTTGGAAAGATCGTGATGAGGATCAATTCGCCGCTCATAGACTGGTCGCCTCCCGCCGCTTCTTCGCCTTCGCAAACTGCCGCATGAGCTCACGGACCCAGGCAGGAAAGGACTTTCCCTCTTGAAGAGCCAGATCCCGGTATTCGAGAAGGTCTTCTTTGGGGAGGCGGATGTTGGTGACGACGAGTTGCTCTCGTTTCATGCGCTCGTCGGCTCCTCTCGCAGGGGTCCAAAGGCGTGTTTGAGGCGCTCATACGTGGCTTTGCCCATCAGCACGACAATGGGCTTGCCGTTACGGGTAACAATGATAGATTCGGCACTGTTGCTCAGACGCTCAACGAGTGGAAAGAACGATTCGCGAACCGCAGTTGCCGGCATCGGCTGAGCCCGGAGAAACGGGGTCAACAGGTTGCTCAGAGGATGCTCACCTCCCTCACACCATCGCCGGCCGCGGTGCCGTTCGTGGCGCCTTTCACATAGCGCCACAGCGTTGTTCTGGAGATGCCAAGCTCCTTGCAAATTTCCGATGTAGTGTGCTGCTTGTCGTTGTAAAGCGCTCTGGCCATGTCTGCTTTGGTGGGTGATAGCGATTTGGGTCGTCCTCCAAATCGTCCTCGAGCTCGAGCGGCAAGGAGGCCTGCCATGGTTCGCTCACGAATGAGGTTTCGCTCAAACTCAGCCAGGGCACCAAAGATATGGAAAATCAGCTTGCCGCCAGAGGTGGTGGTATCAATCTGCTCGGTGAGGGATTTGAAGCCAACCCCTCGATTGTTGAGCGTGGTCATCAGCTCGATGAGGTGGGGGAGGGAGCGGCCGAGTCGATCGAGTCGCCAGACCACCAAAGTATCACCAGCTCGGAGCTCTTCCAGGACTCGAGCAAGGGAAGGACGGTCAGTACTTGCACCGGTGATCGTGTCGGTGAAGACCTTGTCGCAGCCAGACTTATTGAGCGCATCCTGCTGGAGCTCTGGGTGTTGGTCGTCTTTGGAGACTCGGGCGTAGCCAATGAGCATAGTGGAGGTATTGTTTCAAAACTCATGCCAATTGTCAAGGAGTGAAACGGATACGGAAGATCCTCTATTCAACACCTCAGGCACGTGAGGATTTGGCGGAGCAATAGATCGCGTGTTCTACAATTCGGTCATGCAACCGGCTGCGTCCGAGTCCGGTCGTCGTGACTTACTCGCGGATGTCGGTAAGCTGACTGGCCTGGTGGCTGTACTGCTGCCGGCTGCAGGCGTGGCCGTCCGCTACGTGTTCTTGGCCCGATATTCCGTGGCGCCAAGCGATCTTGCGGTTCGAGCCCCCCTCGCGGAGCTGGCGGTGACGGGGTTCTGGGCCCTTCTGCCGGCCCTTGCGCTTGCGATTCCGGTAGCGCTCCTTGCCGGCCTTGCGCCATGGTTCGTTCTCTACGAAAGGAACGTCTCGCTGCTCGCAACGATCAACTCGCTTCGCGATGTTGCGCAGATCGACCTGGAAGGGCTTTCCGAGGAAGCACAGGTCGCTGAAGTGCGGGCCCTGCTCCGTCAGATCAAACAGATCGAAGCTCAGGTACGAGAAGTCGAAGCTGAGCACGAGCGACTCGAGGCTGAACACGAGCGATTGGAACGGTCATGGTTCGGACGGCTGCCGTCTCCGCCCCTCCCGCCATGGGTAACGAACCGGCGGTGGGCCGAACGGACCGTTTTGAGCCTCCCGTGGGTTGTATTGGCGGTGTTTATTCCCGACTGGCCCGTCTTCTGGGTCTACTTGGGATCGTCTCTTCTGATGTACCTGGCGGCCATGCGCCTCCTGCGTCGAACCGCTCGGCTAGAGATCGCTCGCCTCTGGTGGGTAATCGTCTTGGTACTACTTGCTTTCTCGATCGCTTCCGGATTGCAGGGCAACCTACCTGGCGTGTTTCCGCAGACCGTGAGCTTTCGGTCTGCGCAAGGGGCGTTGGGTCTCAAAGACGGGACGTACGAGCGTGTTGGAGATGACCCTAACACCTACTACTTTCTGACCTGCCAACCACGGAAGCGACAACTGGTGGCGGTGCAAAGGGACGAGGTTCTAGTAGTAACGAGCCAAGGCAGTGGCGCCAGCTCGAACTTCGGCCCGTCGCTCTTTAGCGTCATCTTCCTGGGGGCAACTGTGCAGGTACCGGTTGAACACATCTGCTGAAGTTAGCGTAAGACAGCCGGCGAGCATAGCCCATGAGCGTAGTGCTGGTTTTGTTTCAAAACTCATGCCAGTTGTCAGGGAGTGAAACAAGGGGATGGTTGACGAACCTGCTAAATAGCCATATAATCGCAGAGGGTGAAGCGGCGTTGGATCGCCGTCAGAGGACTGATCCTTACGGGGTGACGTCGTCAACTCTGTGAAAGCTTGCGGGTAATCGGCTGCAATTCCTAGGAAAGTGCAGCCCTTTGGGTAAAACGAGCCGTAAGACGTTAGCTTGATGGGTTTGAGTCCCATCCGCCCAGACAAACGAAAAGGGAGGCGAATTCGCCTCCCTGGTCGTCAGTCTTGGCAATTCCGGGCTACGGCCTAAATGGGTGCCGGAAAGGGTGGCCCACTGGATACCCTTGATCCGTGAAATGTGGATCATTCATGTCACCGCGGGGATCGCCGGGTGCGTAAGTATCCCAGGACGTGCGGCCACTTCCTTGCTCAAAGACCGAGTGGTGGATGCGACCACCGGGCTTGAACTCGATAGAGCCCCGATTCACTGCAGGACCAAAGACGCTGCCGCCAAAGTCGCCACTACGATCAGACATTTCAGACCTCAGATGCTAAATGAACAGGAGTATTAGTCCAGCTCCTCCAATCTCGACCCCAGCCCGTCGACCTTCAGGAGGTCCCGAGATCAGTACCTACCCAGTGCAGGTAATCCAATCATGCGGCATCAGGAAACCTGTGCTAATGGCAAAGACGTACAGTCTTTTGACCGAACGAATGGACACTGCAGCCAGTATCTGTCTATGCAATGTGCCCTGTATATCGACGGGAATGTCGTCGAGAATTAACAGCCGGCCAGCTCGCGACTTCAATTGGCGGGGAAGAGAAATACACCTTGACAAGATAAGCGTTTGGTAGTATCATGCCTCTATGTCTATTCGCAAAACCACAAGCAAACTGCTTGTCCCCGATTGGGAGGCAGCTATTGCTGCGGTCTAAACACAAGCCGCAATAGTTTTGAGAAGCCTCCCATTTGGGAGGTTTTTTTGTGGTTTGGAAAGGAGGTGGGAATTCTCGGTATGAAGGAACAGGCATGCAATCACGAAGAAAGGCGAGGGCGTCAAATCAGCGGCTTTGACAAGTCTATAATTGTGTTTCGGCAAGAACTATATTCGCCTCAAGCGAACTTTGTGGGGGTGAAACAGCGCCTAGAGCAGACTGCGGACATCGACGGTGATAGCTATGTAATGGCTCAGCACGATGTGTATCGTCCTGTCTCTATGCAAGGCATGGAGAAGTATCCAGCACTGATAAGCTTGGCCCACGAAGGTTTTGTTGTGGCCACATTATCCGGTGACCGCCATGCGGCTGCAGATTTCATTGCGCAGGCGGATGCTTTCGGAGCCCGCATGTATAGGGCGTGGAATGGTAGCCGCTGACCTTGGGTGCAACTGCTGTGCCGAGGGGGGCTGATAGGGGGGTGGCTCGTTATGAACCATCCCCTATGTCAGGGCCTCAACCATGGAGTTTGGTGGCACCTCGCCTGTCACGTTCGTGGATAGGGTATCTCCCACGCCCGGTGCCGCGACGCGCTCCACAGCTAGAAAGAGATGTAATCCTGAAAAAACTCCTCGTTGCCCCGAAACCATTCGGGCCTACCGCATTGCAACCGCTGCAGCACTCGCTCGCTCGTCTTCAGAGCTCCTTCGATCCAGCCTTGTTCGCGCGAGTATGCTTCCCCACAGATATATAGGTTGGAATCTGCAAATGGTTGGATCATACTCTCCGCTGTTGTCCAGGGCCTCGTTCTTGGTTCCCACGTATGCCATCCCGCACGCCAATCCCTATAGAGACTCAAGATCGGGGTTGAACCGATCCCACCCTTTCTCCCGTGCACTTCCGCCAGCAGGTCTTCAACCTTCTTTACCATCCGCTCTGGTGCACCAAAGTGATCAGTGAGGAGGTGCAATTTCTCTACAGCGGAGGCATTGAAAATATCTTCTGCGTCACTATCATGGACGCGAAGTGGATCGCCTGTAGTGAGGGGATCCCAGAATGATACGTGGTAATCATCAGAATAGGACGCCATCACTAGGGATAGCCTCGAAGCGTCGCCGTGCTTCGGGCTGCGAAAATCGTAGGAAATATCGCTCTTACGGCGCGGAGTACTGTGATTCTTGAGCCAGCCTGGATCGAAGTAGTACATCTGTCGGAGAGGTAAATCGGTGCATACACGCCCAGAATCACCTGCCGGCAAGTCTCGATCATTCCACCACGTCCTCCGGTACAGAAGAAGGATTTTGAAGAGCCGATGCGGTCTCACCGCCTCAAAATACTCAGGGTTTTTCAACGAATCCCATTGGTAGTTTTCCACCTTGTCCTCAAAGCGCAGAGCTTCGAGCTCGGCTCTGGGAATAGCGAGAACAAGATGTCGCGCTTCCACAGCTCGATGGGCTTTCCGAACCTTCTGGTTTTTTGTAGTTATGGAAAGTTCGAAGCGTAATTGCCAGATGGTTTCTCCATTCTTTGGGACACGGCGTATTGCAACCAGTTTATTGTTGGGGTGAACAAATGTTGCTTCGTACTCGGGAGAGATGGTTCTGAGAAGGGTGCGGGGCACCGCTTGGAAGCCTGATGGCAACATGAAGTAGTCCGATTTATCGGCAAAATCGTGGAAAAACCAGCTCATGGCCTCGGCAGCGTTCCAGTTGGAGACGATTGACACATATCCAAGACCTTGGTGGAGGAGATCGAAGGCCTCATTGCTTAGGTAGTGCTGGAGAAGATTCCAGAAGCCGATATCGCAGAGGTCAATGTCACTGATTTGCCCGTTGCGTTTGACCCACTCCCATTCGGGCAAAGTAAGATCGCTGAGTTTGCAACTCCCGCGACGCTTAGTATATTGACTGAGTCGGCCGGGTGCTCGTTCTGGAAAGGTCATGTCGTGCCACGCCTTGTTGATGGCATGGATGACCAGGTCGGAGGGAAGCGGCTTCTGATCGTCGCTTTTTGGGTGAGGTAGATCGTCCTTTTCGAGGCGAAATGGATAAGGAGTGGAGCAACCTCTGCACTTGCCCTTTTGGAGAGTATCCTGGTCCATTGCCCAGCCTCGAAGAAAGTACGACTCGTTGGCCATGCCCTCGCTCATGGCAATCGGCGCCAAAGAAACCTCTTGCGAAGATAGGTACTGAATCAGATCGTGAAAGAGTCGGTGGCGCTGAGTATAACGCATGGCACCAAGCTCGGCTGGCGCGGAGATTCCTGGTATTGCAACAGAGAGACAGCGGCCCCCGATGCGATTTGTGGCTTCAAAGAGATCAACGCGCATCTTACCCTTCTCAGCTCGCTTGGCGTCAGTGTGGAGTCGCCAAGCGAAGTACGCACCTGCTATTCCGCCGCCCACGACAGCGACATCAGTGTCGATTTTTCGGATCTGGGATCGTGCACTCTCTTGCCGAGGTAGAAATAGATTCTCGAGCATGTCTGGGTCCGGCGAGAGTGTTTGGGAAATGGCCATAACTAAGGCGTCCTGCGAAGGCAACTAGTGACGCTTTGACGTGACCAGAAGGCCCTAGAAGAAAATCTGCTGCTGTCTCCCCGCAGCTTCAATGGCTTGGCTGACACGAGGCCGAGCGACTCAAGTTTGGCTTCGATGTCCACTTGCTATCTCGTCCCCAACTTTCACCCCTGATCCTCCTCACCCACTTCCACTGTACTGGGTAATTACATTGGGGGCACAAACTGTGCTACCTACTTGGCGGAACCGCTTGTTTCAAAAGGCATACACACCACGATTTAATGAAACATAGATTCTGAAACGGGATTTGAAACATCGCGTTCCGCACAAAGCTGTCATCCAATCCGGAATTTTTCACTTGTTTCATAAACGATCGTTTGTGAAACACCTCTGTGTGGCGCGTGCATGAATTTGACTTACACGTAGGCGGGGCATACTGGATTGACATAGGGCTAATGCAGGTGTATGGTGGGTGCATCTCGGAAGCGGAAGGCTGAGAGGAGCAGCGGTGGAAGCTCGTACACAGGCTCGACGACTTGGTGTCATTTTTACCGCTTGCCTCATAGGGGTGATGGCACCGCCGGCCCACGCCTCGTCTCCGGCCACGTCTCCAGGCCGCAATGGTCGCATTGCGTTCGCCCGATACGTCCAGCAGAAGAAATTCCTTTCCGCCATCTTCACCGCAAACCCTGATGGTAGCCATGTGCAGCAGCTCACCCATCCCCCGGCTGGCCGGGAAGACAGCGCACCAGTGTGGTCGCATGACGGGTCAATGCTTGCCTTTGTGCGTTTCCATCCCAACTCTCCACAACCGGACTTCTGCTTTACCATCCATGCAGATGGCAGCCAGCTCAAAAACGTTTCCGGGAATATGACGAAGGTCTTGGGGTGCGAGTGAAGTGCACCCATTTCACCGGACCAGTGGCAGTAGTCTGTTTGACATCTCCCATTTGAGGCGGGCGTAGCCTGCCTCAAATTCGGCCGGCGGCCGGTACCCCAGGGCAGAGTGCAGCCGCTTGACATTGTACACATCGTCGATAAAGCCGCCGATGTTGGCGTGGGCGTCGTCGAAGTCTCGGTACTCCTTCAGGTACACCTCCTCGGACTTGAGAGTCCGGAAAAATCTCTCGGCTTTGGCATTCTCGTAGGGATTCCCACGGGATGCCATGCTGATCGCGATTCCTGCTGCTTCCAGTCTGGTCACGTACTCAGCGCTGGCGTACTGGACGCCTTGGTCGGAGTGATGGATGAGGCCGGGCGGCGGCCGACGACTCCTGATGGCGCGCTCCAAGGCAGCGAGCGTCAGCG
>Ga0207416_1004318_pt1 | contig 12512 bp, 14 predicted proteins | sample PaiPotPPM11metaG_FD_184107 | JGI IMG/M metagenome (GOLD analysis project Ga0207416, IMG submission 184107) | Iron sulfur acid spring bacterial and archeal communities from Banff, Canada, to study Microbial Dark Matter (Phase II) - Paint Pots PPM... ...
ATGAGCGGCTTCATGCAGGCTGCAACCTCTGCCCCATCCTCAACGGTGTGGGCCTCGACGTTTAGCGGCAACCTACGCTCGTACGATACGGCAACGCTCTCGGCGGGTAAGGCCATCGATCTGGCAAAGAATCCGACCGGGAAGAGTCAGTTCGTCTCGATGGCCGTGAGCCCCGGCGGCGGCACGCTCTTCGCCACGGTCGAGAACGCGGATACGACGCTCGAGGTCTCGGCAAGCAGCGGGATGGTACTCCATGACTTCGGAGCCGCCAGTGGAGTAAGCCGATTCACCGTGGTCCCCGCAAGCGCCGTGCAGCCGTGACGGGGTTGGATATCGTTCGTACCTCAGTCGCTGCCGACCATATAGGTTATGTCCGATGACCCCGTCGGGAATGCGAAAAGCGTATCATTGAGTACCGCTGCCGGGATTCGCGCGCGAATGGCTAGAGAAAACACATTTATCAATTCCTCGGTGTGCGGCCCTAAAATATGCGCGCCGAGCAGTAGCCCCGTATCCTTCTCGATGAGTACACGATAGGCGGATCGCCGCGCCATAACTCTTCGGGAGGAATACCACCCCGTTGTATCCCCTTCGTGCACGGTGAAATCGAGACCACGGCTCTTAGCTTGAGACTCGGTCATGCCGGTCATGCCAAGGGAGGGGATAGTGTAGACGATGCTTGCGAGACCCGAGAAGTCCATCGTGTGCCGATTGCCTTCCAGGATGTTTCGCGTAACCAGCTCCCCTTCTCCACCGGCTACGGGCGTTAGCGGCGCACCTCCAGCACTCACGCAGTCGCCGGCAGCATAGACCGCTGGATTGCTTGAGCTCTGCAAGTACTGGTTTACGGAAATCCCCGCAGCCGTGTATGTGACCCCGGCAACTTCGAGATCGAGACTCTTGAGATTCGCCGCTCGACCGGCAGCGTGGACCGCAAGGTCGCACTCCACGACGTGCTCTTCTCCGCCGGAGCGTAGCGTCACACGGAAGACGCCGGCGACTTTTTCGATCGCGGTCACGTCGGTCGCCAAACGCACCTCGATGCCGATCGATCGCGTCACATCCACCAACTGCGTCACCAACTGCTGCTCGAATCCCCCCAACACATGGTCGCCACGCTGCACGATGATCGGTCGCGCACCGGCGCGTACGGCAATGTGCGCGAATTCGAACGCGATATATCCTCCGCCAACGAAGAGGACGCGCTCCGGGAGATCGGGGAGCTCCAGAAACCTATCGCTGGTTACCAGATGTTCTTCGCCCGGAATATTCAAATGAGCGGGCGCGGCCCCGGTTGCAATGACGACGTGCCGCGCTTCGAGCACGTTATCACCGACGGATAGTGTCGTAGCATCCAAAAAGCGGGCGGCGCCGTGGTAGGTTGAGATACCGGCTTTAAGAAATCCGTCTTCGCGATCCGCTGGGACGGGGTCGGTAAATGAGCTTTTGAATCGCATCAAGTCGGACCAGGCAATGTGACATTCGCCACGCGTTCCGTTTTGATTCATACGACGCATCCAGTCTACGAGTTCCGCCGCCCCTACCAGCACTTTCTTGGGATCGCAACCGCGTAACGCGCAGGTCCCACCGAACGGTAACTCATCGATAATCGCGACGCTCCGCCCCGCCTTTCGCACGCCGTACGCCGCGCTAGCGCCTGCACTACCGGTCCCGATAACGACAAGGTCAACTTCTTGCTCCACAGGAGGCTCCTATCGCTCCAATCGACGCGCACGAGCCCGGGCGCGTTCACGCCGAAACGAGCCGAATCGTCTTTTTTTCGTTCCCAAATTCCGCCGCGTCAATCAAGGCCGGGCGGCGGGGCATTAAAGCGGCGCGAGCAGCACGTCCAAGAGCGGCGTTGCGGGGTGGCTGCGAACGTCATCCCAACGGCCATGCTGCACGACTCGGCCTTCTTCTAAAACCAGCACGTGCGAGCACAAGCGTTCGAGGATCGTGGCTTGGTGATCGACGACGATCATCGAGAACCGCAGGCTGCGTTGCCACTCCACCAGCGCCGCGAGCAGTTCGCGTACGATCGGGCGATCGAGGCCCGCGAAGGGTTCGTCGAGCAGTACAACCTGAGGCCGCCGCGCGAGCATCCGCGCAAGCGCCACGCGGCGAGCTTGACCACCCGAAAGACGCGAGGCTGATTCGTTCCACACGGGGCCGAGCGAAAGGCGCTCGCGCAGTTCGCCGATCCACGGCTCATCCGGATCGCGCGATTCACCCCCATGGCGCAACCCGAAGCAGACGTTGTCTGCCACGCTCAGGTGCGGAAACAGATTTGCATCTTGCGTGAGGTAGCCGATCGGTCGCCGGTGCAGCGGCAGCGACGGTGCGAAGAGTTGCACGTCGTCGATACGGGCGAAGCCGCCATCCGGTTCTTCGACGCCGGCGATGCACGAGAGCACCGTGCTCTTGCCGGCTCCCGATGCGCCGAAAAGCGCGAGCGCGCCGCCCGCTTCCAACTGCAGCGCGACATCCACGGTATGTTGCGCGCGATGTTTGATGATGTGCGCGTCAAGCATGTCGTGCCGTACTCGCGCGGCGCTGTGCGAAGAGATGGATGAGCCACGGAAGCGGTAGTGCCGATGCCAAGAAGAGCACCAGCAACGGCATTACCGCCGGCAATCCGAAGTTCTGTAAACTCACCCACAACTGCACGGGCATGCCGGCGGGATAATACGCCACCACGAGTACCGCGCCGAATTCGCCGAGCGCGCGCACCCATGCGAGGCTCAGCGCCGCGGCGAGGCCGATGCGGGCCAGCGGAAACGTGATACGCCAAAACACCCGCCAGGGCGTTAGCCCCAGGAGCGCGGCCTGGAGCTGCAACGCGCGCGGAACGCTCTGCAGCGCCGCGATCGCCGCGAGGATGTAGTACCCGATGCTCACGTAGAATTGCGCGATGACAAACGCGGCGGGGCTATTGAACGTCTGCACGCCCCATCGTTGCAGTAGCGCACCGAGCGGCGCGTGCACGCCGAACGCGAGCGAGAGCAGAATCCCCAGCGCCAGCGGCGGCAGTAACACCGAGATCAGCAACACGCCCTGCCACCATAAACGCTCCGTCACCGAACAGCGCACGATATACAACGCGACCGGCGTCCCGAACGCGACGACAAACACCATCGCGAGCGCGGTGAGCCCAAGCGATGTGCGCACTGCCGCTTCGGTCGAAGCAGCATCGCCGAGCGTCCACGGGCCAACCGCGGCCCACAAGCCACTCAGCGGATAGAGCAGCAGCAGCCCAAAGAGCACGACGCCGATGCGCGGCGCCCAGCGTCTCCAGGCCATGAGCGCGGCTACGCGCGCAAGGGAGCGGCGGCCCCCGGCGCATCGTAGTTGTCATTGCGGAAGATCGCTTGGCCCTGCGGGCCTGCGAGCAAATCGACGAACGCCTGCGCTTTGCGCGGATGCGCCGAACCTTGGAGCACGGCGGCGTAGTACACCAGCGGCTCGGGATGATGCGTCTTGCCGCCCAGCGTCAGGCTTGCGCGCGCGTAGAACTCCGCGTACCGATCGCTGCCGAAGTTGATCTGCTCGGGCAGTTCCACGTACGGCAGTTGGAACGGCCCCGGCTCGATTTTGTATGCCGATGCCGCATCGAGTTCGCCCGCTTGCAGGCGCGCTTCAACCGTCGTCTCTTCGAATATCTGCGGCGGATTGATCGTCGGCCCCAGCACGCGGTCCACCAACTCCGGACGATGGTAATATTGCGCGGCGAGTTGCATCGTGAAGATGATGTACTGGCCTTCCGGGTTCACGTTCGGATCGGTGCGCCCGAAGCGCAGGCCCGGCTGCTCGAGAATCTCCCACCACGGCATCGCGCCGGGCTTACCGGCGTTTGCGAACAGCGGTGCGAAGCGGCTCTTCGGACTATACGCAATCACCATCTCGGTCTTCGCGATCGGCCGCGCGGCTTTCGCTTTGCCAGCGCGCAACACCATCAGCATCGGGCTCGGCGTCACCGAGATAAAGACGTCGGGGTTCAAACTGCCGCCGGCGATCAGTTGCGCGAGCGCGGTCGCGCCTTGTCCGCGGCCTTGCATCGTCACGTCGAGCCGTTGCGCGGCCGCGCGCTTGACGGGGCCTTCCATCAGCGCCCCCATCGAGCCGGCGTAGGCAACGTTCAGCGTCGTCGCATCGAGCGCGAGCGCGCGCCGTGCGGCAAGCGCGAGCGACGCCGTCGCCGCGGCGCCGGTCAGAAGCGTGCGGCGATTCATGCGATGCCTTCTCCAATGCGTGTCACGTCGTAGGATTGCAGGGCTTCAAGATCGCGGCGATACGGCGTCGATCGCAAGGCGTCGAGCAGCGCGCGTATTTCGGGCGCGCGTAGCGCGCTGCGCGGAACGAGCAGCGCGCAGCGTTCTTCGCGCAGCGGGATGAAATCGAGATCGAACACGTGCGCGACGCTCGCCATGCCGACCGCGACGTCGGCGAAACCTTGCGAGATCGCGCGGCCCGCATCGAGCTGGCCCGCAAGTTCGCGATCGTAGCCGAGCACGCGCCGCGGATCGACGGCGGCGCGCCGCAGTTGGTCGTCGAGGAGCCGCCGGGCGCCGGCGCCGTCCGGGCGATTCACGAACCGCGTCTGCGTGGCGACGAGATCGGCTGCGCCGCGCAACCCCAGCGGATTGCCGCGCGCGACCAGCCAGCCTTCTTCGGTCGCCGCGAGCTCCAACGGCGCGAACTCGTCCATCGCACGCGCTCGCTGGAGCGCATCGTCACCGTGAACGACGGCCGCGTGCACGTCGCCGCGCACGAGCGCATCGAGCGCACCGCGATTGGTCATCGCGAGCCACAGCATCCGCAGATCGCGGGCGTGCAACATGGCATGGCGCGAGAGCAGCCCAACCGCGAGGTCGCAGCCCGCGACAAAGACGTTCGGCGCTTGGCTCTGCGCCGGCTCGATCGCAAGATGGTCGTAATCCAAGGCGTGCGCGACGCTGCGCCCCGCAATCGTCGCCGTCGCAATGCGGCTCGGCGCCGGAACCGGCTCTGGGCCGGCGCCGAAAAGTTCCTCGACGGTCGTCCCCAGAGCGTGCGCCAGCTTCAGGGCGATCGCTACGCCCGGCTGCATGCGGCCGGCTTCGATTGCGCCGATCGCCTGCCGGGTGATGCCGGCCGCGGCCGATAGGGCGCGCTGGGAAAGGCCGCGCGCCAGGCGCAACTCCTCGAGCCGGGATGCTCCGATTCTAGCCATAGGCAACGATCGTTTGCCTATCGGCCGCCATTTTCCCTCGCTCCACGTTCCGGCAGACCGGCCAAGCGAGCGCACCCACCCAAGGGCGCTTGCCGCGACGAGCGGAACGCGGATTTCGAAGTGTCCGTCTCTTTCTATATTCGCTGCGCGTTCGTGTGCGTAGTCGCCGTGCTTGCGGCCGCCATTGCGGACCCGCTTGTGGAATGGGCCTCGAACGCCGGCTGGTTCGGCGCGGGGCACTTCACCGATCGCAGCACCGTCGACGTTCTTCCCGCATTGGCCGTGGCGTTGCTCGCCGCGTGCGCGCGCGGTGGATTGCAAATCGCAAAGCTCGTTACGGGCAGAGCCGCCGGCTGGCTTCGAGTCTCCGATACGGTGCTACGCAGGCAATCGCTAGTTCGCGCTCTTCCGTTGGCATTTGGTTTGCAGCTTTGCGTTCTCTACGTCATGGAAACGGCGGAGCAACTCGTCGTGCGAGGGCACCTGCTCGGCCCGATGGTCTGGCTCGGTGGCCCCGCGCCGATCGCCCTGCTCGTTCATGCCGTTGTCTGCGTCTGCGTCGCGCTGGCGGCGTTATGGTCACTGCGCGGGTTTACGCGCGTGGCCGTTCGTATTATCGCACGCATCCTGGAACCCGAATCGCGCTCGGCACAACCGCTCGCGACCCGTTCGCGTTCGCGGCGCGATGGAATCCTATCGCTCCAACTCATTTGCGTGCTCGCGCACCTGCGCGAACGCGCGCCGCCGCTCCTGCGCACGTAAGCCCACCGCGGCCGCACTGCGGCCGCGATTACGCGCCCTTCTTCAGGAGCATTCATTCATGCGTCGTGTCCGTTTACGTCGCAGGGGGATCGTTACGATCGTCCTTGCGGTTCTCGCCATAGGCATCGGCTTCGCCCTCGCGTCCCACGCCGGACGGCAAGTAACCGGCAGCATCGCTGCCAAAATCGCGCTCGGCGATAAACCCATCAATATTCTGCTCGTCGCAAATAACGCGCGTGGCGTCGCGGCCGGCGATCCGCTTGGTCTGGGCACGGCCGCCGGGCAAGCCGATGTGGTGTTGCTCGCGCACCTCGATCCCGCAACGCATACGATCGACGCGATCACCGTCCCGCGCGACGCGCTCACCGCGCAGCCCGACTGGCACAATCCCATCCCAAAGATCAAAACGCTGCTCTTTATGGGCGACCAAGACACGCCGCCCGACGGCCCCAAGTACTTGACGCAAGCGGTCGAAAAACTCACCGGCCTGCCGATCGACGGCTACGTCGTAGCAAACTTTGCCGGTTTCAAAGCGGCGGTCGACACGGTCGGCGGCCTCACCGTCGACGTGAAAGCGCGCGTGTACGATCCGGTCAATAGCGGCGCGAATTTCGCGCCCGGCATCCAACACATGAACGGCGCGCAGGCGCTGGCGTTCGTGCGCGTACGGCAGAACCAAGCCGGAAACGGGTATCGCATCAATGATTTTCAACGCATGCAAGCCGAGGTGCAAGTGCTCGGGTTGCTGCGCGATAAACTGCTGAATCCCGCGCATGCCACGACGCTGATCCCGACGTTCGTGAAGCGCATGAAGCACGATGTCGCGACGAATCTCTCGCAAGACCGGCTCGTGCGCATCGGCATTGCGATGGCCGGCGCGCCCGTGTACCAGGTACCGATCGCCACGCTGGCTGCGTCGATGACGCTCGCGCCGGCGACGATTCCCGGCATCAACGCCGCCGGGCACATTGAAGGCGCCGATTACGACGTGCTCGACCCGCGCGAGATCTATGCGAAGCTCGCTTCGTTCGGTTCGCAGGGCTCCGACGACGGCCTCCCGCCGCTTCCCGATCCGAGCACGATATCCGTCGCGTTATACGGCACACCGCACATGGCGCTGCACTTGCAGCATCTCGGCTTCACGCACGTGCACGTGGTCGGCGGGGCAACCGGGGAAGGCCGCGTCGTGTATCCGGCCGCAAAGCCCGAGGCCGGCTGGCAGGTCGCGCGCGCCATCGGAACCGGCGGCATGTACGTCGTCCCCGGCGACGTGCAGCGCGTCACGGTGTTTCAATAGCGCGCCGGTGCGTTAACGCAGTTGAACGCCCAGGCCGAAGCCAATGTAGTGGAAGCGCTGTGCCGCATTCGGCGTAATGCTGTCGCCGAGTTCGACGTCAACTTCGGTGCGGGTACCGAGTAACTTCTGCACGCCGTAATCGACGAAGTTCCGCTGCCCGCGGTCCGGCGCGGTCTTCGAGAGATGCACGTACTCCGCATAGAGCTGGTATGCACCGGGTAACTGTTTGGTGACGACAAGGGATGGCATGAACGTACCGTAGCGCGCGTGCGATCCGTTCGCGGCATAGCCGCCGGTGGTCGAAAACGCCAGCGTCGTGCCGATGCCGGTGGTTGCATCGAGCGCGTAGGCGACATCGATATTTCCGGTAAGCGTTGCATTTCCGGCCGTGAGTTCGGGCGAACCATTGGGCGTCGTATAGAGGCCGTCGAATCCGATCGTGTAGCGCGCTGTGGGCGGTAGTTCGTACTTCGCGCCGACGCCCGAATCGTAAGCACCGTTTGAGAGCGCCGCAAGTCCGTTGGGCTGCAGCGTGCGCTGGCGAGCCTCGTTCGGCCCGATGATATCGAGTTCGAATCGTGGCCGCAGGCCAAAGCGAATAAACGTCTGCGGATATTGCGTAAGGATCTGGGCGCCCGCGCCCGAGCCGGTGACCTGGTTCTGGTAACCGATCTCCGTAACGGTCGTGCCTGCGGCGACAGCGCATGCGCTATAGCCGATGGTCGGACGATTGAGCGTAGCGAGCAGCCGCATGGAACCTGCGCACGGGTCGTTGGGCACCGGGCTACCGGCGGGCGCGGGCAGCGGCGCGGGCGACGACGCCCACGCCGGCGGTGGAAACAGAAGGCACAGCATGGTTACGACCGCCGCAAACGCGCGGCGGCCTCGACTGAACGCGAGCATCTCTCCACGCTTCGGGCGCACGGCTGAATGCCCTATGCGAATCACCGGCATGACAATTTCGCGGACAGGTTGCGCGTCCGCTCTTTCGCAACGGGTCGGCCGTTTGGTATCTCGACGGGGCCACGAGCGTTCGGAACATCTTCAACGATCGGCACCTCATCACGTACAAACGCCCGAGACAACCACGTCGCCGCGGGGCGCACCTTCGAGATCGGCCGGCAGTTTAGCAGTCTCTTGACAAGAGTGCCAGCGCGTTTATAATGTTGAATCGCGGGGGCGCTCGCAGGCAAGTTCTTTGGCCCCCGCAGTCCAGAAAGGGGTCACTATTTTGTCGAATACCTTAGCTCGCAATAGCGAAAGCGGCCTCGTGAACCGCGCCGAAGGCGCCGCTCCGTGGACGGCGTTCCGGAACCTCTTCGGTTTCGATCCTTTCCAGGAATACCGCTCGAACTGGGCGTTTGATTACAACGTCACGCGCACCGAGCACGGATATGAAGTCGAGGTACCGGTCCCGGGGTACAACCCCGATGAGATCGAGATCACCTTTAAGGATGGGATCCTCTCGGTTGCCGGGCGCAGCGAGCGCCGGACGTTCTCCCGCTCGTTTACCGTGCCCGATGACGTCAATACCGACGCTATTAGCGCCAACGTGCAGAACGGCATGTTGATGCTGAAGCTCGAACGCCGCCCCGAAGCCCAACCGAAGAAGATCCAAATCAATGCTTCGTGAGAGGCGCTGCGGAGCCGCCGCCAAGCGCTAAAAGAGCGGCCCCTAGGCCGCTCTTTTTCATACCTATATATTGACACTTTTCGATACAATCCCATAAAATCGAAGAATGTCGATGCAACGATGCAGCCCGCCCGCAGAGCTGGCGATGGGCGATTTTTCCGCGGAAGCCGCGCTCCTCAAAGCGCTTGCCGACCCACATCGGCTCGCCATCCTGGCGACCCTCGCGCGCGCCCAGGATGACGTCTGCGTCTGCGATTTCACCGCCGGGTTGCCGCTCAATCAGCCCACCGTTTCGCACCACCTGCGTCTGCTGCGCGAAGCGGGCCTGATCTCCGGCGAGCGGCGCGGCACGTGGGTGTATTACCGTCTCCAGCCCGATGCGCAGCGTCGCGTCACCGGCGCGATCGCAAGCGTTTTGCCGGCGGCCGCCCCGGCGTTATCCGCATGAGCGTCACCGCCGCGCAGCCACGGCTCCCGTTTCTCGACCGGTATCTGACGCTCTGGATTCTGCTCGCGATGGCACTCGGGGTCGCGCTGGGTGCGATGCATCTTGCGTTACCGGCGGTGCTGGTGCCGGTCGGGCTGATCGTGATGATGTATCCGCCGTTCGCCCGCGTGCGCTACGAAGCCCTACCCGCGGTGTTTCGCAACGTGCGGCTCTTCGCGGTTTCGCTCGTGCAGAATTGGATCATCGCGCCGGTGCTGATGTTCGTTCTCGCGGCGCTCTTCTTACACGGACAACCCGCCTTCTTTGCCGGGCTCGTCATGGTCGGGCTGGCGCGCTGTATCGCGATGGTGATCGTATGGAACGAGCTTGCCAACGGCGACCGCGAGTACGCCGCCGCACTGGTCGCGTTTAACTCGCTCTTCCAAGTCTTCGGGTACGCGGCGTACGCGTATCTCTTCATTACCGTGCTGCCGCCGATGGTCGGTTTGCAAGGGCTGGCCGTGCACCTTTCGATCGCCGACGTTGCGAAAAGCGTGCTGATCTATCTCGGGTTACCGTTCGCAGCCGGCGCCGCCACGCGCTATCTCTTGCGGCCGCAAATGGGCGCGGCGCGTTACGACGACGGTTTCGTGCCGAGCATCGCACCGTTGACGCTCGTCGCGCTGCTCGTCACGATCGTCGCGATGTTCGCGCTGCAAGGCCAACGCATTCTCGCGCAGCCGCTCGATGTCGTGAGCATCGCCATCCCGCTCGCGCTCTATTTCCTAGCGATGTTCTTCATCTCGTTTTGGATGGGACGACGCTTGGGTGCGAGCTACGGCGCGAATACCGCGCTCTCGCTCACCGCGGCAAGCAACAATTTCGAACTCGCGATCGCCGTGTGCATCTCGGTCTTCGGCATCGCGTCCGGCGAAGCGTTCGCGGCCGTTATCGGGCCGTTGGTAGAGGTGCCCGTCATGCTCGCCCTGGTCACCGTCGCGCGCCGCTACGAACGCTCGTATCAATCCACCGGTGAAAGCCCGGCAAGGAGTGCCTTGTGAACAAGCCGTTGATCCTCTTTGTTTGCCGCCATAACACCGGACGCAGCCAGATGGCCGAGGCCTACCTCCGGCTCTTCGCCGGCGATGCGGTCGAGGTCGCGTCCGCGGGAACCGAAGCTGCGGATGCCCCCAATGCCGGCGTAGTCGCGGCCATGGCCGAGGACGGCGTCGATATTTCAACGGCCCGGCCCAAACTGATCGACCCCGCCCAGGCGGCCCGCGCCGAGCGCATCATCACCATGGGCTGCGACGTGCAGGGCGTCTCGCGTATCGATGCCGACTGGGGCCTCCCCGACCCGAAAGGCCAGCCGCCCGAGCGGGTGCGCGAAATTCGCGACTTGGTGAAAGCAAAGGCACGAACGCTCGCTCTGGAACTGCTTCGTTAGAATCGTCCTACGCGAGAGGCCGGAGGGGGCCGCCAGAGAATGGCACTAGCATCATGCGACGATTGCTGGGGTCCTTGGCGGTCCTCGGCCTGCTCTACGGGTGTAGCGGTGCGGGCTACCTTCCCTATGCCCCGCACGCGTTGAACCCGGAGCAGATTCAGACGCTGGTCACCGACGCTTCGGCGAGCAACGCGGTTCCGCAAGGCCTCGTGCGCGCGGTAATCATGGCCGAGTCGGCCGGCAACCCTTCGGCCATCAGCGTCGCGGGCGCCCAAGGGCTCATGCAATTGATGCCCGGCACCTCGCAAGGCTGCGGCATTGCCAACCCGTTCGATCCCACCGAAAACGTGGAGTGCGGCACCGCCTACCTCAAAGGCTTGCTCCAGCGCTACCACAACGACGCCACGCTCGCGGTTGCGGCCTATAACGCGGGCCCCGGCGCCGTCGATCGCTACCACGGCGTCCCCCCGTATCCGGAAACGCAGGCGTACGTCGCCCGCGTGATGTCGGCGTACCGGAGCTATTAGCTCCGCCCCCGCGCACCGTATGGCGACGCTGACCGAACGTCACCCGGCCCACCGCGTCCGCGCCTTGCGTTTACGCATTTCCATTCTCGATCGCTATCTCGTGCACGAGATGATCGGCCCGTTTCTCTTCGCGTTCGGCGCGTTTTTGCTGTTCTGGGCGCTGAACATCTTCTTTCTCGCGGCCGACTACCTGATCAACCAGCACGCGCCGTTCTTCTTGGTGCTGCGGTTCGTCGTGTTTCGGATTCCACAGGCGATCCCGATGGCGTTTCCGTTTGCCTGCCTGTTCGCATCGCTGCTCGCGATGGGCCGCGTCATGGGCGACGGCGAGATCACGGCGATGCGTACGGCGGGCATCGCGGTCACGCGGATCGCTCTACCGACGCTCGCCTTCGGCTTCGCGATGTTCGTTATCGCCTACGCGATGAACGAATACGTTGCGCCGACCTCGGTCGATCTTTCGACGCGCACGTTCTACCAAATCATCTACCATACCAACTCGCTGCCGGTCGAGCCGCAGTTCTTTCGCAAGGATCCCGACACCGGCAACGTCTTTTACGTCACGCAGGTCGCACCGGATAATAAGACGATGGAAGGCGTGCAGATCTTCAAGCCCGCGCACTTCGGGCCGTGGACCGAGACGCTGCAAGCCAAGAGCGCGACGGTCGATAACAGCGCGCTGGAATTACACGACGTGATCGATACGCGCTACAACGCCGACGGCTACGTCACCAGCCAGCAACACGTGAAAGAGATTCGCATCGGTTTGCCGCTCGCGGAGACGGCCGCGCAGTTTATGAGCAGCCAGAATAACGATCCGTGGGCGATGTCGAGCAAATCGCTCTCGACCCAGGTGAAGGCGCTGCAGGCGCAAGGGGTCGGCGGTAGCGCGCTCGGCGGGCTCGAGATCAATCTCGCGCAACGTTTGGCCTGGCCGTTCGCTTGCTTTATCGGCGTGCTCCTCGCGGTGCCGCTGGCGTTGCGTTTCGGCAAGCGCGGGCGAACGCTCGGCATCGCGCTCGCGATCCTGATGTTCTTCGTGTATTACCTGATGACGACGGCGGCCGCCGCATTTGGCCGCAACGGCGCGATCAATCCGTTTCTAGCGGCATGGATTCCCAACATCGTCATGGGCACCGCGGGTGCCGTCTTACTCTGGATGGAAGAACGCTGACCGCGTGTCACTCTATGGAATGAATCGACGCGGCCT
>Ga0207416_1004319_pt1 | contig 12509 bp, 13 predicted proteins | sample PaiPotPPM11metaG_FD_184107 | JGI IMG/M metagenome (GOLD analysis project Ga0207416, IMG submission 184107) | Iron sulfur acid spring bacterial and archeal communities from Banff, Canada, to study Microbial Dark Matter (Phase II) - Paint Pots PPM... ...
CATTCCGTGGATTCCGTGGCCGCGTTCCGAATTCATCACGGCCGCGCAATTACGCAAATGGGCGGCAGAAGAACTGACCGCCGGGCGACTTTTGCCGTGGCTTGCAGTCGCTTACGGCTTCGGCATCGTCATCTACTTCACGGCGGAACATGAACCGGCATGGCAAGCCGCCGTGGCATTGGCGGCCGCTTGCGCGATGTGTGCCGTGCTGCTGCGCCGGCATCTGGCTGGCTTTGTCGTCACGCTGTTTCTCACCGCCATCGCTTCGGGTTTTGCCGGCGCCACTTTGAAAACCGCGTGGATCGCGCACCCGGTGCTGCGTTTTAACGCCTCGGGCGTGACCATCGCCGGCTTCGTCGAACTGCGCGAAGAGAGCCAGCACACCGACCGCATGGTGATCCGTGTCGAGCGGCTCGAAGGCAACCGTATCGAGGGCAAGCCGCAGCGCGTGCGGCTGTCGGTAAAGCGCGGCATGGCGCCGGAGCCGGGCAGCTTCGTCGAAGTCAAAGCGCTGCTCGATCCGCCGCTGCAGCCGCTCGCGCCCGGCTCCTACGACTTCGCGCGCGACCTTTATTTCCAGCAGATCGGCGCTTCCGGCTTCGTCCGCGGCGCCATCAAGGTCATCACGCCGCCGTCCACGGCCGGCCTGTTGCAGCGGGCGAACGCCGTCGTGCAGCGGCTGCGCGACACCATCGACGCCCATGTCCGCGCCGTGCTGCCGGGCGACAAGGGCGCCATCGCCGCCATGCTGCTCAACGGCAGGCGCGACGTGATCTCGGAGAACCTGTACAGCGCGCTGTTCATTTCCGGCGTCGGCCACGTGCTGTCGATTTCCGGCTATCACATGGCCGTTGTCGCCGGCGTGGTGTTTTTCCTGTTCCGGGCGCTGCTGGCGCTGATACCGGGACTTGCCGACCGCGCCCCGATCAAGAAGTGGGCGGCGTTCGGCGCGCTGGTGGCGACGACGTTCTACCTCGTGCTGTCGGGCGCCGAAGTCGCGACCCAGCGGTCGTACCTGATGATCGCGATCGTGCTGATCGGCGTCATGCTCGATCGGCCGGCGCTAACGCTGCGCACGCTGACCGCCGCGGCGCTGCTGGTGCTGTTGTTGGCGCCGCAAGCGGTGGTGCATCCGAGCTTCCAGATGTCGTTTGCGGCAACGCTCGCGCTCGTGGTCGCTTACGAGCGCGGGGTGCCGCGGCTGCGGTCGGGGACCGACAGCTCGCTCGGCGCCCGCGCCGCGCTGTGGGGTACCAACGAGATCGTCAGCCTGACCATCGCGTCGCTGGTCGCAGGGCTGGCGACGACGCCGTATGCGGCCTATCACTTCCACCGCCTCGCGCCCTATGGCGTGATCGCGAACCTGCTGGCGATGCCGGTCGTCTCCGCGTGGGTGATGCCGATGGGGCTTTTAGGGCTCATCGCCATTCCGTTCGGCTTCGATGCCGAGTGCTGGCGGCAGATGGGCTACGGCATCGAGTGGATGGACGCGGTCTCGCTGTGGGTGGCGGGCCTGCCGGGCGCCGTCGGTCACGTCACCACCTTCGGCACCGGACCGCTGCTGCTGGAGACCGCGGGCCTCCTGGTCATCGGACTGTTCAAGACGCCGCTGCGCTGGAGCGGCGTGGCGCTCGCCGCCCTTGGCATAGTCTGGGCGGTCAACCTGCCGCGGCCCGACATTCTGGTCGCCGCCGATGGCAGGACCTTCGCCGTGCGCGGCCCGACCGGCCTGTTCGCCTTCCACCACACCGGCGGCAATACCTTCGCCATCAAGGAATGGCTCGCGGCCGACGCCGACGGGCGCGACTATCACGATCGCGCGCTGGGCGAGGGCATCGCGTGCGATCCGTTCGGCTGCATCGGCAAGCTCGGCGATGGCGGCCTTGTCGCCTATGACATCGCGCCCGGGGCATTCGACGAAGATTGCCGCCGCGCCGTTCTCGTCGTGACCACCCGCGACGCCCCGCCGGACTGTGCGGCGCAGGTGATCGGACGCGCGCAATGGCGCGCGCTTGGCGCGCTGGCGCTGCGCCGCGCCGGCTCCGGCTTTGTGGTCGAGAGCGCGCGAGCGCCGAATTTCGACCGGCCGTGGTCGCCACAATGGCCGCGGAAGAAAGACGCCGCCGAATCAAGGGCCGCCGTCATCGCGCCGGCGTCAACGCAAGCGGCGCCGCGCGATGCGACACCGCGGCAAGGCGATATCGAAGCCGATGAGTGAAGGACCGGCCTCAACCGTTTACCGTCATCCTGAGGTGGCCGCGAAGCGGCCCTCGAAGGATGCACGGCCCGGGCCGTCGCCCTTCGAGGCTCGCTTTGCTCGCGCCTCAGGGTGACGGAATAGGATCAGTACCGCCGGAACAGTCCGACCAGCTTGCCCTGAATGCGCACGCGATTGGGCGGCAGGATGCGCACCTCGTAGGAGGTGTTGGCGGGCTCGAGCGCGATCGATGCGCCGCGGCGGCGGAAGCGCTTCAGCGTCGCTTCCTCGTCGTCGATCAAAGCGACGACGATATCGCCGGTGTCGGCGGCTTCGCTGCGCTTGAGGAGCGCGATATCGCCGTCGAGGATGCCGGCCTCGATCATCGAATCGCCACGCACTTCGAGCGCGAAATGCTCCCCGGTCGTCAGCAGCTCGGGCGGCATATTGATGGTGTGGCTGCGGGTCTGGATGGCTTCGATCGGCGTGCCAGCGGCGATGCGGCCCATGACCGGCACCGCAACCGGCCGGCCGCTGTCGTCCTCCGACGCCGCGCGCACCCGGCCGAGATTGCCCTCGATAACGCTCGGCGTGAAACCGCGCGAGCGGCCCGCGGAGATGCCATGGGCGACCGACTCCGGCAGCTTGATGACTTCGATGGCGCGCGCCCGGTTGGGCAGGCGGCGGATGAAGCCGCGCTCCTCGAGCGCCGTGATCAGCCGATGGATGCCGGATTTGGAGCGCAGGTCGAGTGCGTCCTTCATCTCGTCGAAGGAAGGCGAGATCCCGGTCTCCTTGGCGCGCTCATGGATAAACCGCAGGAGCTCAGCCTGCTTGCGGGTCAACATCGGGCTTCCCCTCCTCGGCGACCAAGTTCTGGCGAACTTTGCCGAAACAAATCATGAACGGACACTATCCGTTCCATATGTGTTCTGCAACCATTTAATTTGAAGTGAAGAAATCGATGGGCCGCTCAAACCGGCGCTTAACGCTCGAATTTAAGGGTCGGCGCTAATCTTTCCCCGTTACCGCAAAGCCTGCCTAAGCCATTTGGATTTCGACATAATCGAGGTTTGATGGCGGATATAGCATTGGAATTTTCCGCGCGCCGCCGGCGATGCCGCATTCCGCCAGCCGTGTGAACGAGAGCCGCGCGGTGCAATCGCACACGTGATACAGGCGCCACGAGCGGTTGACCGAAGACTGCCGATTCGGCTGCGATTAGCTGCTGTTCTGAAGCCGGAAACGCCTTGTAACGGCGTCGTTGTACCGATTGATCCCAGTGTAAAAACCAGGGAGTGTGTGCTGAATTTCCCCGACTGATGCCATTCTGCAACAGCTTTTCGCCAAGTCCTGCGTTAATGTCCTGCAAGTTTCGGCGACTTCTTAGGCGACTTCTCACAGGGGGATGATCTCATGCAAAAGTTTGTTCTCGCAACGATTGCGGCGGTTACCGTGGCGGTTGCACCGGCGCTCGCGGCTGACATGGCAGTGAAGGCGGCCAGGCCCATGCCTGCCCCGATCTATAACTGGACCGGCTGCTACCTCGATGGCGGTGGCGGCTATGGCCTATGGACTCAGGATCATTTCTCGGAAACCGATCCTGGGCACGTCGCGCTTAGCGCCACCACTACGAGCGGTGGCCGTGGCTGGTATGGCCAGGTCGGCGGCGGCTGTGATTATCAGTTCACCCTTGGCACTTTGGGAAACTTCATCATCGGCGCCTTGGGTGACTACAGTTTCATGAATCTCCATGGCACCTTCGCGGACCCGGCCGCTCCCGCCCAAGGCAATGAAAAAGAGCGCAGCTCTTGGGCTGCTGGCGCCCGGTTCGGCTATCTGGTCACTCCCGATATCCTTGTGTACTGGAGCGGCGGCTACACCCAGGCTCGCTTCAACCGAGTCGACGGTCTCACCGTCTTCCTTCCAGTCGTGCCAACCGGCAACAGTATGTCGGCTCACACCTATAACGGCTGGTTCCTTGGTGGCGGTACTGAAATGTCGCTGTCGCGCTGGCTGCCCGTCGGGTGGTTCTTGCGCAGCGATTATCGCTACTCGACCTTCCGGGCGGCGGATGTTCCGGTCGTCTTTACCGCCACTGGGCTGCCCACTGGCATCGCTGAAAACAACAAGAAGTACGTGCAGATGCTCGGCACCGAACTCGTCTACCGGTTCAACTTCACCGGACGTTGATCGTCGGGGGACTTATCGGGGAAAAGCCCGGGACGAAAGTCCCGGGCTTTTTTATTTAATGATCGAATCGCACCATCACGCAACGATCGCCAGCCTTCGCCGGTGGCGCGTGCGGCTCGCGAATGACAAGGCAGTCGGCCTTCGCCAGCGGCGCCATCATCGAACTGTCCTGCGCGGCGAACGGCGTCGCGGTGAGTCCATTCGCACCATGGCTCAGCGATGAGCGCAGATAGTCGGCGCGCTCGTCGTTTTCCGGCAAATCGCAGCCCAGCACGGCGGCCTCAGTTGGCGCGACGAGATCGCCGCGGCCGGTGAGCTTGCGAATGAGCGGCACCAGAAACAGAAACGCGCAGACATAGGACGACACCGGATTGCCCGGCACGCCGAGCACGGCCATGGCGCCGAGCCGGCCGTGCAGCAGCGGCCGGCCGGGCCGCATCGCCACCTTCCAGAACGACAGATCCATGCCTTCGGCGGCAAACGCCCGGTGCACGAAATCGTAGTCGCCGACCGACGCGCCCCCGGTCGTCAGCAGAATGTCGGCGCCGAGATCGCGGACGCGCCGCACGGCGGCGATCGTCTCGTCGAGTTTGTCGCCGACGACGCCGAGGTCGGTGACGGCGGCGCCTTCGGCGCGGGCCAGCGCCGCAAGCGCAAAGCCGTTGGAATAGACGATCTGGCCGGGACCAGGCTCGGTGCCCGGCGGCACCAGTTCGTCGCCGGTTGCGAACAGCGCAACCTTCGGCATGCGATGGACCGGCACCCGCGCATGGTTCATGCCGGCGACCAGCGCAAGATCGCGCGCGGTGAGCCGATGGCCCTTGGCGAATAATTTTTCGCCGGTTTTGAAATCGAGCCCCTGACGGCGAACGTGGCGGCCCGCAACCGTAGGCTTTTGCACCTCGACCCAATCGCCGTCGCGTTTGGTCAATTCCTGGACCACGACCGCGTCGGCGCCCTCCGGCACGAACCCGCCGGTGAAAATGCGCGCCGCTTCGCCGGCTCCGACCTTGGCCGTGAACGGCCGGCCGGCCGGGACCTCGCCGATCACTTTAAGCCGCACCGGCGCTTGTGCGACATCGCTCGCCCGCACGGCGTAGCCGTCCATGGCCGAGACATCGACCGGCGGCTGGGTGCGGCGCGCTGTCAGATCGGAGGCCAGCACGCGACCGTCGGCCCCGGCGAGCGGCACCTCCTCGGCGTCGAGCGGCGCGGCGTGCGCCAGCACGTGATCGAGCGCCTGTGCAACGGAAATTAAGGCCACCGCTTCACTCCCGCGCGCGATAGTGGCCGCTGCGGCCGCCGCTTTTCTCGACCAGCCGGATGCCCTCGATGCGCATGCCGCGCTCCACCGCTTTGACCATGTCGTAAATGGTCAGGCAGGCGACCGCGACGGCGGTGAGCGCTTCCATCTCGACGCCGGTTTTGCCCGACACCTTGACGCGCGCTTTGACGATCACGCCGGGCAGCTTGGCGTCGGGCGTCACATCGACTTCGACCTGCGAGACGGGCAGCGGATGGCACAGCGGGATCAATTCGTGGGTGCGTTTCGCCGCCATGATGCCGGCGAGGCGGGCGGTGCCGAGCACGTCGCCTTTTTTCGCATTGCCCTTGCGCACGATGTCGAGAGTTTTGCGCTGCATCACCACGCGGCCTTCGGCGATCGCCACGCGCGCGGTCGCGGGCTTTGCCGAAACATCCACCATGTGGGCTTCGCCGCCTTTGCTCAGGTGCGTGAGTTTTTTTGCCCGCCGCGCCACGGCAGTCACCGGGTCGCCCTCTCCATGCCTTCCCCGCTTGCGGGGGAGGGTAGGGAGGGGGCTTTGCGCGTGAGCAGCGCGCGCGTTGCGGCGGCGACATCGCGCTCGCGCATCAGGCTTTCGCCGACCAGGAACGCGGCGATGCCGGCCTTGCCGAGCCGCGCCAGATCGTCCGGGATGAAAATGCCGCTTTCGCCGACCACGACATGTCCGGACGGCACAAGGTGCGCCAGCCGCTCGGAGGTGGCAAGCGTCGTTTCAAAAGTCTTGAGATTGCGGTTGTTGATGCCGATGAGCCGTGATTTCAGCCGCAACGCGCGCTCCAGTTCCTTTTCGTCGTGGACTTCCACGAGCGCATCCATGCCGAGCGCGAACGCAGCCGCTTCAAGCTCGGTCGCGCAGCTGTCGTCCACGGCGGCCATGATGATGAGGATGCAATCGGCGCCAAACGCGCGGGCTTCCATTACCTGATAGGCGTCGTACATGAAGTCCTTGCGCAGCACCGGGAGCGCGGCAGCGCCGCGGCACGCGCGCAGATGGTCGAGACTGCCCTGAAACGACGGCGCGTCGGTCAGCACCGACAGGCAAGTGGCGCCGCCTTTCTCATAAGCGGCAGCCAGCGCCGGCGGATCGAAGTCGTCGCGAATGAGGCCCCGCGACGGACTGGCCTTCTTGATCTCGGCGATCAGCGCATAGTCTCCGGCCTTGAGCCGCCGCTCGATGGCGCGCAGAAAACCGCGCGGGACAGGGGCCGCGGCGGCGGCGCGCTCGATCGCGGCGAGCGGATGTCGGCGCTTCGCCGCGGCGATCTCCTCGCGCTTGTAGTCGGCAATTTTTTGCAGAATGTCAGCCATCGTTCGACACTACGATCAGGCGATCGAGCCGGCCTTCGGCTTCGCCGGAATCAACCGCCTGCGCGGCAAGGCCGATGCCGGCCTTGATGTCGGCAGCCTTGCCCGCGACCACAAGGGCCGCCGCCGCATTGAACAGCGCGACGTCGCGCAGCGCGGTCTTCTTGCCTTCGAGAACGTCCTGCACCGCCTTGGCGTTCGCCGCCGCGTCGCCGCCGCGCAGCGCTTCCGGTTTCACGCGGGCAAGACCGACATCCTCGGGCGATATTTCGAAGCTCCGCACGGTGCCGTTTTCGAGCGAAGTGACGCTAGTCGGCCCGGAGGTCGTGATCTCGTCGAGACCGTCGGAGCCGTGCACCACCCAGATTTTCTCGGCGCCAAGATTTTTTAGAACTTGCGCCAGCGGCTCGGTCCATTGCCGCGAGAACACGCCGATCATCTGCCGCTTGACGCCGGCGCGAACATGAAGCCGATGCCGGCCTCGCGGATGCAATGCCCGATTTTCTCCGGCGGCAGATCGATATTGACGCCGAGCGCTGCCAGCACGTCGGCGGCGCCGGAGCGCGACGACAGCGCGCGATTGCCGTGCTTGGCGACCGGCACGCCGGCGCCTGCGACAATGAGCGCGGCGCAGGTCGAAATGTTGAACGAGCCGGAAGCGTCGCCGCCGGTGCCGACCACGTCGATGGCGTCCGGCGGCGCGTTGACGCGCAGCATCTTGGCGCGCATCGCGGTCACCGCGCCGGTGATCTCGTCGATCGTCTCGCCGCGCACCCGCAGCGCCATCAGCAGCGCGCCCATCTGCGACGGCGTCGCCTCGCCGGACATCATCTGCTCGAACGCGCTCGCTGCTTCCTCGCGGCCGAGCGTCGCGCCGGTCGCGACTTTGCCGACAATTGCCTTGAATCCTGCTGTCACAACAACGCCCTCAATTCACACGTGCTCGCGCCCGCTCGCGAGTCCCCACCCCTCTCTCCCCCGCTTGCGGGGGAGGGTAGGGAGGGGGCGCTTGCCGCCGTCCGGTCGAGACATTCCAGGCTGCGGCGATGTCGAGAAAATTTTGCAGCATCAGATGACCATGCTCGGAAGCGATGCTTTCGGGATGGAATTGCACGCCGTGCACGGCAAGCTTGGTGTGCGCCAGCCCCATGACCACGCCGTCATCGGTGTCCGCCGTCACCGTCAGCTCGCGCGGCAAGCTGCCACGCTCGACCACCAGCGAATGATACCGCGTCGCCTTGAACGGCGCGTTGATGCCGCGAAAAACGCCAGTCCCGTTGTGCCGGATCTCGGACAATTTGCCGTGCACCAGCGTCGGCGCGCGCACCACCTTGCCGCCGAACGCATCGCCGATCGCCTGGTGGCCGAGGCAAACGCCGAGGATCGGGATTGTCGGCGCGGCTTGCGCGATCAGCTCGAGACAGATGCCGGCCTCCTTGGGCGTGCACGGGCCGGGCGAGAGCACAATGGCGTCGGGGTCGGCGCCCACAACCGCTGCGCTGGTCACCTTGTCGTTGCGGCGCACCTCGACCTCAGCCCCCAGTTCACCGAGATAGTGCACCAGGTTGAAGGTGAAGCTGTCATAGTTGTCGATGAGGTAAATCACCGAAAATGCTCATGTTTTCCAGCGCCCCGCCCGATCCGGCGCCCGACGTAGGATGTACCGCGATTGGTTCGGTCCCGCTAGGGCCACGCTCGCGCGTGGTCAAAGCGCCGGGCAAGCGGTAAATCGCTCGCTCCGGGTCAAGTCATAAAAACAGGGAGGAACGATATGCGCCGCACCGGTGCGCTCGCAGCGACGGCAACGGCTCTTCTGCACGGCCGCCTTCGCGGTGGTCGCCGCGAAAGAGAAATGGAAAAATAAGAGGCGGCCGGTGCACTACACCGTCCGCCCAAAGTACCACGGCAAATAACTGAATTGGTGAGTCAGGCTCGGCGTCTCGAACTAGCGCGACGCCACCGTTGAAGTCCCAGCCGGGCGCGGCAGCTTATCCATCGACACGAAGCGCACATCGCGCGGCTGAGCGAGCCGATCGGTCGTACCGCGCAGGCACGACGCCTCCCAATACGGCCACGCGCGCTCCGAGCAGCCAATCCCGAGCGGCCGTGCATCGGCGCGGTCGGATTTTCCGTTCAGCGCCGGTGCGCCGGCTTCGACTTGCGGCGAGAAGCTAGGCGACAGAACGAGGCAAGCGGCGACGATCGCAGCCGCAGCGATGGCGTAAACGGTCTTGAGCATGGCACCCACCCCTGTTTGGCAACCTTTGCCGTCTCTGTGGCAAACGCTTTTGATTGCGTTTTAGTTGCACCCTGTTCTGATGTTAGTGTTGCGCAGGCGCCGCAAGGTTTCATTGATCGCCATCACAATTCAGCTCTTTTTAACAACTTATTGATCTTAAAGCGTAAATTGTCCGAATTCGGAGAAAAAGCAACGCTATTCGGCTTTTACCTAGCGCTATCGAGCGGCCAGATAGCCGCCTTGCGGTTCGTTTAAGCGCGGGCTAGACCGCCGCCATGCCTCGCACAGCGCTATTTGCCGGATCGTTCGATCCCATCACCAACGGCCATCTCGATGTGGTGGCTAACGCCGTGCGGCTGGCCGACCGGCTGGTGCTGGCCGTCGGCGTGCATCCCGGCAAGACCCCGCTGTTCTCGGCCGATGAACGCCTCGCCATGCTGGAAGAGATTTGCACGCCGCTCGCGCGCGCCGCGAACTGCGCCATCGCCTGCACGACATTCTCCGATCTGGTCGTCGCTGCGGCGCAACGCGAGGGCGCCACGATCCTGGTCCGCGGCGTGCGCGACGCTACCGATTTCGATTACGAGATGCAGATGGCCGGCATGAACGCGGCGATGGCGCCCGCGGTGCGCACGATATTCGTTCCAGCGGCGCCCGCCGTCCGCCCGATCACCGCGACGCTAGTGCGCCAGATTGCGGCAATGGGCGGCGACGTCTCGGCCTTCGTGCCGGCACAAGTTGCGGCGCGGCTGAAAAAGAAATTCGCCAAAGCCTGAAAAATATCATCCGGGAGATGACATGGTTCGTCTGATGGCAATTCTGCTCGCGCTCACGGCTGCGGCTCCGGCCATGAGCCAGGGTCTGATGAGCCCCGCGGCGCTGAACGAACAGGCGCCTGCAACCTACAAGGCCAAGTTCGACACCAGCAAGGGCGCGTTTATCGTCGAGGTTCATCGCGACTGGGCGCCGAACGGCGCCGACCGGTTTTATAACCTGGTCAAGAACGGCTATTTCGACAACGCGCGGTTTTTCCGCGTCGTCTCCGGCTTCATGGTGCAATTCGGCCTCCACGCCGATCCGCGGGTTTCAGCGCAGTGGCGCGGCGCGCGGATTAGCGACGATCCGGTGCGGCAGAGCAATCAGCGCGGCATGATCACGTTCGCGACGGCGGGCCCCAATACGCGCACGACGCAAGTCTTCATCAATTTTGCCGACAACAGCAGGCTCGACCGCCAGGGCTTTGCGCCGTTTGGCCAGGTCGTATCGGGCATGAATATCGTCGACGCGCTGTATGCCGGCTACGGCGAAGGCGCGCCGAGCGGGATGGGACCCGAGCAGGGCCGTATCCAGCAGGAAGGCAATGCCTATCTTGCCAAGGATTTCGCCAAGCTCGATTACATCAAGAAGGCGACCATCGAACCATAAGTCATCGACCGCTCCAAAGGAACACAGCGTATGGCCCAAGCAAAACACGACGATCCGGAAAACACTCTTATCCTCGAAACGACGCCGGGCACGATTGTCATCAAGCTGCGCACCGACGTTGCGCCCGGACACGCCGAACGGCTGAAGCAGCTCGCCCGCGAAAAATTCTACGACGACGTGCCGTTCCATCGCGTCATCGACGGCTTCATGGCGCAGACCGGCGACGGCCAGCACGGCAACGGCACCGGCGGCTCGCCGCACCCCGACCTGAAGGCCGAATTCTCCAAAGTGCCGTTCAAGCGCGGCATCGTCGGCATGGCCCGCAAAGGCCACAGCAACGATTCAGCCAATAGCCAGTTCTTCATCATGTTCGATGACGGCTCGTTCCTCAACGGCCAGTACACCGTGATCGGCGAAGTCGTCGGCGGCATGGATGTGGTCGATAAGCTCAAACGCGGCGAACCGCCATCCAATCCCGACCGCATCGTCCGCATGCAGGTGGCGGCCGACGCGAAGCAGGGCACTGACGCCTGATTATGTTTGCGCCTTGCGCCGCGCCAGATAAGGCGTGACGGCCTCAAGCACGGCGGCGGGCGAGATCCGCTGCATGCCGTCCGGCGCAGGCCCGCGATCCGGCACCAGAGCGTGGATGAACTTCGAATAGGTCAGAACCGGCGTATTGCCGAACAGGCCGAAAGCGTCGGTCGCCTCGGCGGCGGCGAGATTGAGCGGGCCGGAATTGGCGCCGATAAAAAGATCGGCGAGGCGCAGTAGCGCAGTAGCCTCGATCAGCTTGAGATCGCAGGCATTGACCAGCGCCGCGCCGGCGCTGCGCGCCATCAGGGCTTGCGCCGGTGCCAGGGCCGAAGCGCCGCCGATCAGGAAGATCGCGCCGCTGGTCCGCTGGCGGAGCGCGGTAACGAACTCCGCCCAATGCGCCTGCGGCCAATCCTTGTCCGGGTGGGAGGCGGCGACGCCGAGCACGATCCACGGCCGCGGCTCACGCGCGAACCTGTTGGCGACGGCGGTGAGGATTTCAGCGGGCACCGGCAAGTCCGGCTCCCGCGCCGGCAGCGGCACCTGCATCGCCGCCATCAGCGCGGTGAGCCAATCGATCGGCTCATCATGGAAATGACGGCGATCGATGCCGGGATTGGTGATGAACAAGCGCTGCGGCCCAAGCCCAAGACCGACGCGCTCGGGAACGCCGGCCAGCCACGCGGCGATGGCCGGCCGGATGGTGCGATCGAGAATCCAAACCCGGCGGTAGCAGTTCCGCCGCAACAGCGATGCCAGGCGCATCAGATTGATGCCGCGGCGCAACTCCGAGCCGGCGTGCTCAAAATAGATGGTCTCGGCGACGCTCGGCTCCGCCGCCAGCAGCTGTTTCGCGCCGCTCGACGGCGGCGCCAGAAACGTCACTTGGCCTTCCGGCGACGCCGCGGCGATGGCGCGGATGAACGGCAGGTGCCAAATCACATCGCCGATGCCGGGTTTGACCTGAATGACCGCGGTTAGGGTCACGTTGCTTGCCGCCCGAAAGGTTGCGATATGGCCTTTCTAGGCGAAGCTGCCGACGGCGGGCAACACAGGGCCGATGCGCACGGATTTGTTCGACTTCGCACTCCCCGAGGACCGCATCGCGCTGCGGCCTGCGGCGCCGCGCGATGCCGCGCGGCTGCTGGTCGTGCGCCCCGGTACGCCAGCCGTATTTGAGGATCGAACGATGGGCGAACTGCCGGCGCTGTTACGGGCTGGCGACGCCCTGGTCGTCAATGACACCAAGGTGTTCGCCGCGCGCCTTCACGGCCGTCGCATCGGGCGCGGCGGCGGCGAGCCCGATG
>Ga0207416_1004320_pt1 | contig 12508 bp, 11 predicted proteins | sample PaiPotPPM11metaG_FD_184107 | JGI IMG/M metagenome (GOLD analysis project Ga0207416, IMG submission 184107) | Iron sulfur acid spring bacterial and archeal communities from Banff, Canada, to study Microbial Dark Matter (Phase II) - Paint Pots PPM... ...
ACGCTGCGCGGCGCCTCGATGAAAATGCCGTCGGCGCCGGCGCGAATATAACGCTCCGCGCGCCGCATCGCTTCGTCGAGGTCATAGACCGCGCGTGCATCGGTGCGCCCTAAAATCCAGGTTTCCGGATTGATCCGCTCCGAACTTGCCGCCTTGATCTTGGCTTCGGCGAGCTCAATGGGAACGACCTTTTTGCCGATCATATGGCCGCAGCGCTTCGGCCATTGCTGATCCTCGATCAGGATGGCGCTCACCCCCATGCGCTCGTAAGTCTGCACCGTGTGCACGACATTCTTGACGTCGCCATAGCCGTCGTCGCCATCGACGAAGACCGGCAGGTCGCAGGCCGCCATGATATCGCGCACGGCGGCCGAGATTTCGCCGGAAAGCCGCCGATGAAATAGGTCTCGAAGCCGATTTTCTGGATGATACGCGCGCTAAGCGCATCATGAGCACCGGGAACGACCAGAAATCGCTTGTCCTTGACGGCTTTGTTGATGATCTGGCGGAAACTTGTCGGCATCGCGGGGGCCTGAGCGTTGGCGGAGCGGTCTAAGTTCCATACAGGCCTCGCCCATTGCGATCAACTCGCGGGGTTACATCGGCGCCGCGCGCGCGTATGATTTTAGGAAAGAACTACCACGACCGGGAGGCCCCATGAACGCCGAACAGAGCAAATCGCCAGTCGTGCACTTCGTCGGCAGCATTCCGTTGCCCGATTCCGAGACCGTGTTCCGCACGCTGTCCGGCGCGGTCGGCGGCCACGTGCTGCGCCTGCCCGACGGCGAGACCGGAATCCGCAAGACCTGGATCAAGTTCCTGCAAGACGTGCTCGCGGAAAACCCGGCGATCGAGGTTGCCTCCGACGTGCCGCCGTTCAAGTTCGTGCAGTGGGACGGCAAAGTGATCCGCGAAATTCCGCGGCTACGCATCAAGCCCGGCATGGCGCCCAATCGCAAAGACTTCAACACCGGCTATGCCGCCATGGCGATCGAATCGTTCGGCGTGTTCGACCGCTTGCAGAAGGCCGGCGTGATTCCCGCGGGCGTGAAATTCCAGATCAGCATCCCGACGCCGATCGCGCCGACCTACAATAATATGGTGCCCGCCGACCGGCCGAAATTGCTGCCGGCGCTGACCCAGCATTTTGTCGGCGAGGTCCACGCCATCGCCGCCGCGCTGCCGAACGACCGCATCGCCATCCAGTGGGACGTCTGCCAGGAGGTGCTGGCCTGGGAAGGCTATTACGAGCCGGGCCCGGTCGATTTCCGCACCGAGTGCATCGACGTCCTGGCGCAAATCGGCGACGCGGTGCCGAGCAATATCGAGCTCGGCTACCACCTGTGCTACGGCAGTCCCGCCGATGAGCACATGGTGCAGCCGAAGGATGCCGGCATCATGGTGGAGATGGTCAATGCCGTGGTGGCGCGGGTGCGGCGGACGATCCAGTTCTTCCACCTGCCGGTGCCGAAGAGCCGCAGCGACGACGCTTATTTCGCGCCGCTGGAAAAGCTGAAACTGCGGCCGGGTACCGAGCTCTATCTCGGGCTGATCCACCACAACGACGCCGAAGGCGACGCGAAACGCCTTGCCGCGGCGCGGCGCCACGTCCGCGTCGACGGTATCGGCACCGAGTGCGGCATGGCCCGCGGCGATCCGGCGCGGCTACCGGCTTTGCTCGCAGCCCATGCCCGCGCCATAGCGCTCGCCGGTTGATGGCTGCGCGCGAATAATCTAATCAACTGGCGCGCTCACTTGACGCGCCCACCTGACGCGCCCATGTCAGGGACAATTCGCCCCGAAACATTTTGCCCGATTTCATCGAACACTTTGAACCGCTGGCGCAGGGCTATGACGTGCTGTTATGCGACGTCTGGGGCGTCGTTCATAACGGCGTGGCCGCTTTCGCGCCGGCCTGCGAGGCGTTGACGCGGTTTCGCCAGCGCGGCGGCACTGCGATCCTGATCACCAACGCGCCCCGGCCAGGCGCAGCAGTGGCGCGAATCCTCGACCGGCTCGGCGTGCCGCACGACGCTTACGATGCGATCACCAGCTCCGGCGACGTCACCCGCGGCATCGTCGAAAGCCGCCTCGCCGACAACGTTTTTCATCTCGGCCCGGAACGCGACCATTCGATCTTCACCGAACTTGACGTGAAGTTCACCCCGCTCGCAGCCGCCGACTACGTGGTGTGCTCGGGCCTGTTCGACGATACCATCGAAACGCCGCAGACTTATCGCGACATGCTGGCGGCGATGCGCGCGCGTTCGCTGTTCATGGTCTGCGCCAATCCGGACATCGTCGTCGAGCGCGGCGATGCGCTGGTGTATTGCGCCGGCGCGCTGGCGGATGCTTACGCGGGCCTTGGCGGGGAGGTGCTGTATTGCGGCAAGCCGCACGCGCCGATCTATCAGGCCGCGCTGGCCGCGGCGCAGGCGGCGCGCGGCGGCGCCAAGGTGCCGCTGTCGCGCGTGCTCGCGATCGGCGATTCGGTGCGGACCGATCTCAAGGGTGCGGCCGGGTTCGGCATCGACGCCATGTTCATCACCTCGGGCATTCACGCCGAGGAATACGGCGGCCGCGATACGCCCGATCGGGATGCGCTGAACGCAATCTTCTCAGCCGGCGGCGTTACGCCGATCGCGGTCAGCCGGGCGTTGAAGTGGTGAGAACTTGCGGCGGCGGCGCGTCAGCGCTCGTCGGCCGAACTGTGCTCGACCTTCTCGGCGAACACCGCTTCGATCTTGGCCTTGAGCGTCTGCGCATTGAACGGCTTGACAATGTAATTGTTAACGCCGGCCTTCTTCGCCGCGATCACGTTCTCGGTCTTGGATTCCGCGGTGATCATGATGAAGGGGATTTCGCCCAGACCCGGATCGGCGCGGACTTGCCGCAGCAGGTCGAAGCCGGTCATCGGCTCCATGTTCCAATCCGAGATCACCAGGCCGTAGTGCTTCATATGCATCTTTGCCAGCGCGCTTTCGCCGTCCTTGGCATCGTCGACATCGGCGAAGCCGAGCTGCGCCAGCAGATTGCGGATGATGCGAACCATGGTGGTGTAGTCATCGACCACCAGCACTGGCATTGACGGATCGAAAGCCATGACTGAGCTGTGCTCCTGGCGCGCAAATGGCGCCGGACCCGGCCTATGCCGGCCCGTCGATCAAGGGCAGGGCCGCCCCAAAGGCCGCCCGGTCCCGGACCGGCACGAAAAATAGCCCGATGTGTTTGATATCGGGTTAATCGCCAAGATCGGCGGGGTTCCCGGCGTACAACCCCTGCTGGCCGCCGTGCTTGACTTTGCCGTTGCCGCGACGCCACCTACGCCGACAGGATTTCTTAACCATTGAAGGCAGATGCCGGCGAAAAGCTTCCGCGTCGTGCGCGACAGCGCGCCCGATGACGCCTTGCGCGGCGCGGTCGTCGCCATCGGCAATTTCGACGGGGTGCATCGCGGCCACCGCGCCGTGATCTCAGCCGCGCTCAAGCGCGCGCAGACGCTCGGCCGGCCGGCGGCGGCGCTGACCTTCGAGCCGCACCCGCGCGCCCTCTTCAATCCGGGCGAGCCGTTATTCCGGCTGACCGATGAGGCCGCCAAGTTGCGCCTTTTGGCCTCGACCGGGCTCGATGGCGCCATCGTGCTGACCTTCGACGCGGCGCTGGCCAAGCTGACCGCCGACGAATTCGTCGCGCAAATCCTGGTCGAGCGGTTTGCCGTGAGCGGCGCCGTCATCGGCTTCAACTTCCACTTCGGCACGAACCGCGCCGGCTCGCCGGATTTTCTGATGGCTGAAGGAAACAAGCGCGGCTTCGCCGTCGAAGTGGTGCCGCGGTTCGAGGACAATGGCCGGCCGGTGTCGTCCGGCCCGATCCGGGACGCGCTTGCCGCAGGGCGTGTCCGCGAAGCCGACGAGTTTCTCGGCTATCCCTGGTTCGTGTCGGGCCATGTCGTCGACGGCGACAAGCGTGGCCGCGAGCTCGGCTTCCCCACCGCCAATATCCGGCTCGATGCCGGCTGTGCGCTGCGCCACGGCATCTACGCCGTACGCACCAATGTCGGCGGACGCCGTTACGACGGCGTGGCGAATTTCGGCCGGCGGCCGATGTTCGATACCGGCGCGGTGCTGCTCGAAGTCTTTCTGTTCGATTTTTCCGGCGATCTCTATGGCAAGAACATGGATGTCGCCTTCATCGATTGGATTCGCGAAGAGCGAATGTTCGATTCGGCGGGCGCGCTCATTGCGCAAATGAAGGACGACAGCCGCCTGGCGCGCGAGGCGCTGGCGCGCGCGGGCGGTGCCTTCCCGCCGATTTAGGCTGATAAATTAGTCACCGCTGCCGCGAGACTGCTCGCGATGTTCGCGCGCCCATTGCGCCGCCATGAAACCCATCACCGCCACCGGCACGATGCGCTGCCAGCCGATCTCGCGGCCGATCTGCACGGCGGCGGCAAGAATTCTCGGATCGAGCAGCCAGGATGGCGCGTGCGCCCGCGCCGTGCGTTCCAGGATCGCGCGTTCCCGGGCGCGCCGCCGCGCCAACGCGCAGACGATAATTCCGATCATCGCAATCAGCGCGAATAGGCCGGCCATAATCAAGCCGGCGACAACGCTGCTTGTTTGCAGCGAAAGCCAGTCGTAAGCGGCGACGCACAAGAACGCGAACGCGGTGAGGCCCGCGAGCGCGATGATCGCGAACCAGATAACCAGGCCGGTAGTCAGGCCGCTCCTTGCCTGGACCGCAAGCGCGATGTCGTGCATCCAGCTTTTGAGCATGGGACCCTCGCGATCCGCTCAACGGCTCGGTGTCAGACCTGCTAGCGCCGCCAATGTCTTAGCGCCGCCACGTCGCGCCGAAGATGATGCCTGCGGCGGCAACCAGCGCCAGCGTCGTGTAGGGCCGCTTCGCAATCGATTCGTCGATGGCGTCGACAAAATTGCTGGACACGTCGCGCACCGCGCCGGCCGCCTCGCGGCCTTTGTCCTGGACGTCGGACACGACGTCGTCGACGCTTCCGCGCGCGCGCCGCCACGCCGCACTGCCCTTGTTGCTCAAGATGTCGCTGACCTGCTCGGCGAGCCGCGCGAAATCGTCGCGCAGCGCCTGCAGATCGCTCTGGATGTCGCCGGAAGCCTCGCCCGCTGCCTTGCGAACCTCGCGGATGCCTTCGCGGGCGTCTTTTGCGGTTTCCCGAACGTTATGCGATGCCGATGAGGCGGTATTCATTTGGACTCTCCATGCATTGGCTGGGCTTGGTTGCTCGGATAATCAGCCAGCCGCGGAGAAGTTCCATTGATTCAGATCAAAGCGCCGAAATTGCCGCTCAATCAGGCAGTTTGGCCTCTTCGTTCGGAAACAGATGGTTGAATATGACAAGCCCGATGATCGACAGCGGCGCGGCGAGAAACGCGCCGAGCGGTCCCCACATCCACGTCCAGAACGCCAGCGCGAGAAAGACCAGGAGCGGGTTGAGGGTGAGGCGGCGGCCGACGATCGTCGGCGTGACGAAATGTCCCTCCGCGGTCGTGAGCGCGATCAGCCCAATCGGCGCGATGGCCGCGTGGCCGAGCAAGGGAAACGTCACCAGGCCGACGCCGAACAAGACGATCACCATGACGGCCGGTCCGACATAGGGCACGTAGTTCAACAGCGCCGCCAACAGACCGAAAATCACCGGATTGGGGAATCCGATGAGCCAGGTGCCGAGAGCGACGATCGTTCCGAGCGCGGCATTGATGATTGTCACCACGGTCAGATAGCCGGCGAGGTTTCTCTCGATGTCCCGCATGATTTTCAAAAAGCGCAGCTTGGAATCGCGGTTACCGAACAGTGAGACGACATGATTGCGCAGGTCGATCTGGTTGATGAGGAAGAACGTCAGCGTGGCGAAAAACAGCAGCAGTTCGCCGGCAGCGGGCGTGAGAAAGGCGACCACCGGCAAGACCACATTGGGCCCCGCACTGACTTCAGCCGAGCCGACGCCGAACAGCGTGGTCTGTAGCTCGTGCAGCGCCGCGAGCGGCCGATCCAGCACGGCGAGCTTGTCCTTGATCGTGGCGCCGATTTCGGGAGCGCGCCCGATCCACTCGTTAAGCGGAGCGGCCAGGGTGGTGGCAGCCAAGGCAAGCGCTCCGACGCCCAAGGAGACGACGAGAAAGGCGGTGATCCAAGGCGAAATGCCGTGGCGCTTAGCGGCCTTGATCAACGGTGCGAGCGTCAGGGCAACCACCGCTGCGGCGAGCGTCGGCAAAAGAATGGCGCGGCCGATATAGAGAAAGCCACCGAACAGCAGCAGGAAAATGCCGATGGTTGCGGCCTGACCGGCCGATGCCCACACGGTCTTGACGTCGTCCACCGGCAGCGGGTCGCTGATGACCAGCGCGTGGCGGACTTCGCGCTTGGCGCGGATATATTCCACAAAACCCTCCGTCGCCCCGCATTCACCCGTTAATATGCTCTGTCGATTTAACGCCTTATCCGAGCCACCGGTTCCTCCAAGCGTGACGTTCGCGCCAGATTAGAGACCCTTTCCGCCCCGCAAGCGGCTTGTTAGAAGGCGCGAATTCTAGAGCGAGCAAGACCTTTTCCGAAAATCGGTGACCACTTTTCCGGATCATGCTCTAAAGGCAGAATATGACCGACTTGCCTTCGAAAGCCCGCGACTACAGCGAGACGCTGTTCCTGCCCAAGACCGACTTTCCGATGCGCGCAGGGCTGCCGCAGAAGGAGCCGGCCATCCTTGAGCGCTGGCACAAGCTCGGCCTCTACGAGCGGCTTCGCGCCGACGCCAAGGGCCGGCCGCGCTTCATCCTCCACGACGGTCCGCCTTACGCCAACGGCAACATCCATATCGGCCACGCGCTCAACAAGATCCTCAAGGACGTCGTGACGCGCAGCCAGCAGATGCTCGGCTTCGATTCGAACTACGTGCCGGGCTGGGACTGCCACGGCCTGCCGATCGAATGGAAGATCGAGGAGGACAATTACCGCGCCAGAGGTATCGCCAAGCCGGATTTGTCAAATCCGGCCGCTTTAATCGCCTTCCGCAAGGAGTGCCGGCAATTCGCCGAGCACTGGATCAAGGTGCAGCGCGCGGAGTTCGAGCGGCTCGGCGTGGTCGGCGACTGGGCGCATCCCTACACCACCATGGACTTCGCCGCCGAAGCGCAGATCGCGCGCGAACTGATGAAGTTCGCGCAGAACGGCACGCTCTATCGCGGCTCGAAGCCGGTGATGTGGTCGGTGGTGGAAAAAACCGCGCTCGCCGAAGCCGAGGTCGAGTACGAGGACTACACCAGCGATACGGTGTGGGTGAAGTTTCCGATCGCGGTGGAAAAGGCCGATGCTCTTGCCGGCGTATCGATTGTGATCTGGACGACGACGCCGTGGACGATTCCCGGCAATCGCGCGATCAGTTACTCGCCGAAGATCGAATATGGACTTTATCGCGTCGTCGATGCGCCGGCGGAAAATTGGGCGAAGCCCGGCGATCAATTTGTCCTCGCCGACAAATTGGCGGTCGATATCTTTCGTCAGGCGCGCGTCACCGCGTTCAAGAGATTGAAGGAGGTCAGGGATTCGCTCAACGGGCTCGTCTGCTCGCACCCGCTCAAAGGCTTCGCGGGCGACTACGACTTTGCCGTTCCGCTCCTTGCCGGCGATCATGTCACCGACGATGCCGGCACCGGCTTCGTGCACACCGCGCCCGGGCATGGCCGCGACGATTTCGACGTCTGGACCGCTAACGCCGTGAGGTTAGCGGCGCAAAGCATCAACAGCACTATTCCCTACACCGTCGATGCCGACGGCCGCTTCACCGAGCAGGCACCTGGTTTTACCGGCAGGCGCGTACTCGATGACAAAGGCGAGAAGGGCGACGCCAACGATGCGGTGATTAAGGCGCTGATCGAGGCCGGAATGTTGATCGGGCGCGGCCGGCTCAAGCATCAGTACCCGCATTCGTGGCGCTCGAAAAAGCCGATCATCTTTCGCAATACACCGCAATGGTTCATCGCGATGGACAAACCCATCGCGAAGGAGGGCGACACGCTGCGCGCTCGCGCGCTTGCAGCGATCAAGGCGACGCGATGGGTGCCGGATCAGGGCGAGAACCGCATCACCGGCATGATCGAAAGCCGACCCGATTGGGTGATCTCGCGGCAGCGCGCCTGGGGCGTGCCGATCACGGTTTTCATCAAGGAAAAGCCGAACGGTTCGCTCGAGATTCTCGACGAGCCCGATGTCAACGTCCGCATCATCGAGGCGTTCGAGGAAGAGGGCGCCGATGCCTGGTACGCGCCGGGCGCGCGTGAGCGCTTTCTCGGCAAGCTCGCCAACGACACCTGGCGGAAAGTCGACGACATTCTCGACGTCTGGTTCGATTCCGGCTCGACGCACGCTTTTGTGCTCGAAGACCCGAAGCATTTTCCGGCGCTCTCTGCCATCAAGCGTACCGCCGACGGCGGCCCCGAAGCCGTGATGTATCTTGAAGGCTCCGACCAACACCGCGGCTGGTTTCAATCCTCGCTGCTTGAAAGCTGCGGCACCCGCGGCCGCGCGCCGTTCGACGTCGTGCTCACCCACGGTTTTGTGCTCGACGAGGACGGCTACAAGATGTCGAAGTCGGACGGCAACGTCACCGCGCCGCAGGACGTGATTAAAGACGCCGGCGCCGACATCCTGCGCATGTGGGTGTGCGCCGCCGACTATGCCGATGATCTGCGCATCGGAAAAGAAATTCTCAAGACCACCGTCGAAACCTACCGCAAGCTGCGCAACACGCTGCGCTGGATGCTCGGCAACCTGGCGCATTTCGAGGCCGCCGACCGTATCGCGCCGGGAAAAATGCCGGAGCTCGATCGCCTGATGCTGCACCGGCTGGCCGAGCTCGATCCGCTCATTCGCTCGGCTTACGCCGACTTCGATTACAAGCGCATCTTCGCCGCGCTGAGCGGCTTCATGACGGTTGACCTCTCGGCGTTCTATTTCGACATCCGCAAGGACGCGCTGTACTGCGATCCGTATTCCTCGGTGACGCGCAAAGCCGGCCTCACCGTGCTCGATCATCTGTTCCGCGCCACGGTGACCTGGCTCGCGCCGATGCTGTGCTTCACCGCCGAGGAGGCGTGGCTCGCCCGCGATCCGGCGGCGGTCTCGGTGCATCTCGAGCAGTTTCCGGCGGTAGCGCAGTCATGGCGAGACGATGCACTGGCCGAGAAATGGCGCAAGCTGCGCAATATCCGCCGCGTCGTCACCGGGGCGCTCGAACTCGAACGCGCTGCCAAACGCATCGGCTCCTCGCTCGAAGCGGCGCCGATCGTTTATGTCGCGGATACCGATCTGTTCGCGGCCGCAGTCGATGTCGATCTTGCCGAACTGTGCATCACGTCGGCGGCGACGCTGGTCCAAGGCGAGGGACCGCCTGCGGCGTTCCGGCTCGACGACGTGCGTTCGGTCGCGGTCGAGCCGCGCCGCGCCGAAGGCAAGAAATGCGCGCGCTCGTGGAAAATCTCGGGTGCGGTCGGCAACGATCCGCAATATCCCGACGTGACGCCGCGCGACGCGCAGGCGCTGCGCGAATGGGAAATCATGCGCAAGGCGGCGGAGTAGAGGGGGTGGTGGCGGACGCAGCGCAGGGCAATGCGGCGCGCACCTATGCCTGGGGGCCATTGAGCGCGCTCGGGCTTGCGATTGCAGTGCTTGCTTGCGTCATCGATCAGGCGGCAAAACTTTGGCTGCTGTTGGTGTTCGATTTGCCAAGCCGTCCGCAGGTGCCGCTGACACCGTTTCTCGATCTGCTGCTGACCTGGAACACCGGCATCAGTTACGGGCTGTTTCCACAGCAGGGCCCGCTCGGCCAATGGGCGCTGCTGGCGTTCAAGGTGGCGGCGGTGGCGTTCCTGTGGGTGTGGCTGGCGCGGGCCCCGTCGCGGCTGACCGCCGCAGCTCTGGGCCTGATCATTGGCGGCGCGGTGGGCAATGCCATCGACCGGCTGCATTGGCCCGGCGTGCTCGATTTCGTGCTCTTCCACGTCGAAACCGCCACCTGGAGCTTCCGCTGGTATGTGTTTAACCTCGCTGATGTCTCTATTGTTGCAGGGGTTTTTGGACTCCTGTATGAATCGCTGTGGACTGGTAGTGCCGCAAAAGCGCCCTGATCCGGTATATAAAACAATGGCTGACAAAGGTCGGGTCAGTCTTTGAGGGCTACCGCTGGAGCTTGGCGTCCGGTTCCTCAGGGTGAGGGCATGCCGCAGGATCGTATCTGCAATCGCAAGATTGGCCGTAGCTTGCTGGCACGAGCGGCGCTGGGCGCCGCCTTGGCCGCCGTAATGGTGTGCGCCAATACCGCTGCCGTGCGCGCCGGCGACGACGACCCGGACGGCGCCTCGGTGATCTCGACGATCATGCACTCGCTGGGCTTTAAAGCTGGGGGCGAAACCTACGGCGGCATCGACTATAACGAGCGCTCACCGCTCGTCGTTCCGCCCACACGCGATCTGCCGCCGCCTGTGAGCAGCAATGCGCCGCCGGCGCCGAACTGGCCCAAGGACGCCGATATCGAGCGGGCCAAGCAGGCCAAGAAAGACGACAAACCCCGTTATCAGCGCGACTACGTAATAGAGAGCAGCCGGCCGTTGCGGCCCAATGAACTCGCTACACCGGGCGCACCGAAGACGAACGCTTCGGGCAACGCCGACTCGACCGCGAATTCGACAATGACGAATCCGCGCGATACCGGCGCCAAGAAGAACCTGTTCAGCGGCCTGTTCGCCAAGAAAGAAGAATACACGACATTCACCGGCGAGCCGGCGCGTGACGCCCTGACCGATCCGCCTCCCGGATATCTCACGCCATCGCCCGATCAGCCGTATGGCATCAGCGAAGCAAAAGCGAAGTACAAAATCCCGACGCTCGGCGAGCGGGTGGAGCCGACGCGGTAAGGTGTAAGTATCGAGCGCGGATCACGCTCGAACTGGATTCCGGTTGAACCTCAAAAAACGGGCTTTCCGCCACGCAATGCGGGACGCTGAGCGGGGCGCACTCTCGTTCTGGCCCGCGGAGATCATACTCGTGTCGAAAATGCTGATGCTCGCACTTGCGCTCGCCTGCGCTTGCGCCGCGCGCGCGCAGGCCGCGCCCGATGTGGCGGACTTCACGCTCGCAAACGGTCTTGAAGTCGTGGTGATCCCCGATCATCGGGCGCCGGTCGTCACCCACATGATCTGGTACAAAGTCGGCGGCGCCGACGAGACCGCCGGCAAATCCGGCATCGCGCACTTCCTCGAGCATTTGATGTTCAAGGGCACGGAGAAGAATCCGGACGCCTCGTTCTCGCAGGATGTCGCCGAAATCGGCGGCCAGGAAAACGCCTTTACCGCCAGCGACTACACCGGCTTTTACCAGCGCGTTCCGCGCCAGCACCTCAAGGAGATGATGGCGCTCGAAGCCGACCGCATGACCGGCCTCGTGCTGACCGACGAGGTCGTGCGCCCGGAACTCAATGTTGTGCTCGAAGAGCAGAACATGCGGGTTGCCAACAATCCTGCCGGACGGCTCGGCGAACAGATCGACGCAGCGCTCTACCTGAACCATCCCTACGGCCGGCCGGTGATCGGCTGGCGGCATGAGATCGAAAAACTCACCCGTGACGACGCGCTTGCGTTCTACCGGCGTTTCTATACGCCGAACAACGCCGTGGTGATTGTTGCCGGCGACGTCACCGCCGATGCGGTCAAAGCCGACGCCGAGGCCACTTACGGCAAAGTTGCCGTGCGCGCCGAGATCGCGCCGCGCGTTCGGCCGAAGGAGCCGGTGCAGGAAGCGCCGCGCACCGTCACGCTCGCCGATTCCCGCGTCGAGCAGCCGAGCGTCACGCGCGACTATCTGGTGCCTTCGGCGACCACCGCCCAGCGCGGCGAGAGCGAGGCGCTCGATGTGCTCGCCCATGTCGTCGGCAGCGGCGCCAACAGCCGGCTGTACCGGACGCTGGTCGTGGACAAGGCTATCGCGCTCAATGCCGGCGCGTTCTATTCCGGCACCGCGCTCGATTACGGCAAGTTCGGCGTCTATGGCTCGCCGAAACCCGGAGTGCCGCTGCATGCGGTGGAGGACGGCATCGACGCCATTCTTGCCGACGTGATCGAGCACGGTATCACCGCCGATGAGCTCGATCGCGCCAAGACCCGCCTGATCGCGGACGCGGTCTACGCCCAGGACAATCAGGCGGCCTTGGCGCGCTGGTACGGCGCGGCCATCGCTTGCGGCCAGACCGTCGCGATGGTGCGTGACTGGCCCGATCAGATCCGCGCCGTCACCGCCGATGCCGTGCAGCTGGCGGCGAAGAAGTGGCTCGATCGCCGCAGTTCGGTGACCGGCTATCTCGTCAACAGTCTTCAGTCCGAGGAGAAGCGCTCGTGAACCTCAAGTCGCGCCTTGCCGCACCCGCACGGGCTCACCGCCACCCTACCCTCCTCCGCTTGCGGGGGAGGGTAGGGTGGCGGTGAGC
>Ga0207416_1004322_pt1 | contig 12507 bp, 10 predicted proteins | sample PaiPotPPM11metaG_FD_184107 | JGI IMG/M metagenome (GOLD analysis project Ga0207416, IMG submission 184107) | Iron sulfur acid spring bacterial and archeal communities from Banff, Canada, to study Microbial Dark Matter (Phase II) - Paint Pots PPM... ...
ACTGGCACATTTTACTTGGACTCCAAGTCGCCAATAGAGAAGTGATATTACAAGTTGTGACGGACCAGGACTTGCCATTTACATCCGGGAGGAGAAACGTCGCGGTTACATACAAGGAAATGAATCAGGGTGGTGGTGCTTCTTTTCTCCGTAGTGGATCGCGAAGAAACTACCGTTACAGGGTCAAGATCCCTCAATGGTCCGTAATGAACACCGAACGGGGGAGATTTGTGGAACAGAAGGAACGATTAAGGCTTGACGGCCCGCAATTGAATTATTTAATTGCTGACCTCAATAAAAATCTCGTACGTACTGCAGATGAGATTATCGAGCGTGAGAAACCTAGGATACGATATCCGTGGCCGACTACGACATTTGGAATTTACCTTAACAAAAGTTTGCCGCTTCGAGTTATTTACAGACGAGCTACACAACACTTTCCGGGTCTAAAAAAACGTATAATCAGTAATACAAATGAGAACCTTGCCAATGTGCAAGACGATGAATTGGCTGCCGCCGTAATAGAATTAGCGATACAGAAAGGATTATCGGATGATCGAATTGACAATTTGCGTATACTTATGCTTTTCCTTAAAAATGCATATTCCAAACAGGGGATAGGTGAGGGCTCAAGCGAATATCATAATTTCCATCATAGTCTTGAGGTAAGCTACATGAGTTTGCAGATGCTGCCAAAGGAGTTTCGCAAGTACAATTTCAGCTCAAGAGATTATGAATTAATTCTTATAGCTTCCCTCCTGCATGATTATGATCCTGCGCAAGCGTATTCTTCAGCAGAAGACGGAGACATTAAGGCGCCAAAAGGTCCTAAGGTTACTAGGACAATTAATGAGATATGCAAAACAAAAATTCATGATGCTTATTTTACAATGAATAGAACTGATTTTGAGGATTATTTTCGAGAGTATAAACCTGTATTATCTCCAGCTATAGAATTCGCAACAACCCACCCCGAATATCTCAAGTCAGAACAAAAAAAACCCATTGAAAGTATTATTGTAGAAGCCTTGATCTGGCGCACAGATTTTCCATATCTCAAACAAAAACATTCTCAAAAAAGGTTCACGCAGCTCTTAGCCGAACTCGAGAACCAAGGAGAGGATTTAGATAAAATCCAATCAATTGGTGAAATTCTATGGCTTTCGGATCTGTCTGTAACCTATATGAGTTCAGATCCGATCAGGGCCTGGGATAGAGTTAGTAATCTCTATGATGAGCTATATCTTCCAAGAGTCGAGGCCGTTTCTAGAACTGATGCATTCTTTTCAGATTTTGCTGAAAACGACTCTTTCAAGGAATTAATCCGCGATCGTCATTTTCCTGATATTTTCAGGCAAAGATGGAATATGATCTATCAGTTTTTCCATGAGGGCAATCCTTCGACGCAACTTAGCAGGACAATTAGCATGGCAAGAAAATTGTATATTAAAGTTAATATTGAAATTCATATGAGTCGTTATGAGGTTTTGAAGGAAATTGCTGTGAATAATTGGGCGGAGTATTTCATTGCTATTGGTAAAGATCAAAAAGAGGTACTCAAAGCAAAATCAGAGTTTGCTGACTTGGATCCTCCTAATGCATCTTCGTTCTGGGGAGATTCTCAGAAGCTTCTGACAAATATTGCGGACAAGTCGATCGATAATTTCTTGCTAATCTTCTCTCAAAATTTTGATCCCCTTAACACTACCCAAGAAAAATTATCCGACAGATCCATATTTGCGGTACTCCCATTAAAATTGGTTAATTCAGGTACATTGCAAATACTTACCGACTTGCAAGAGGATACTGGGCAGTATAAAGAACTCTTAAATATTGTCCATGATAGTGGCTTTGAGGCAGATCTGGTCAAATCGACGAAGGTATATTTAAAAACAGACAGGAAATATCCTGAATTCACACAAGGAAGTATTCCTCAAATCCTCATATTCCGCCCAAAGCAGAAACCGGCCCACTCTCTCTAGCCAAAAAAATAACGAAGATAGAGGAACAAAGATAGCCTGAAGGAAGCCTTCTGCGAAAGGAAATACAGGAGCGGTATAAAAATATTTTACAAAAAGGAGATGGGTTGTATTCTACAACATATAATTAGACCCCTAATCTCAATACTAGTCACTCTTTGGTTCACATTAAGAAACTTGAGGTTTATGGATTTAAGTCGTTCGGGTTTAGGAATACTGTACTAAACTTTGAGAAAGGACTTGTGGCGATCACTGGTCCCAATGGGTCTGGAAAAAGTAACATTTTGGATGCAATAATGTTCGCTATAGGCGAAACCAGCCCGAAAGTCTTGCGTGTCGATAAGTTCCAATCGTTATTTCATGACAGTCAGAACAGCTCTACAAGGCTCATTCGAGCAAGTTTAAATTTTGATAATTCAGATAGGGGAATACCAGTAGATTCTGATTCAGTCACTTTAACAAGAGAGATGGAAGGGCAAACAGGTGAGAGCCAGTACTATCTTAATAAAAAGAAAGTGACGAAGAGCACTTTGGTAGAATTATTAGAAATTGTGCTTGCTACTTCGAATAAACTTAATATTATTCAGCAGGGTATGATAACTCGCATTTCCGAATTAAATTCTGAAGACCGTAGAAAAATTATCGAGGATATCATCGGACTATCATATTTTGATGAGAAAAAAAATGAAGCACTTAAGCAACTCGACGAATCTGACCGTCGCCTCGACGTTGCCATGGCTCGCATGGACGAAATACGAAAGCGAATTGATGGCTTGGAAGAGGAACGAAATGACCAATTAAGATATAAGCAATTAGAGTCTGACCTCGAAAAGTTCAAAGCGGTAAAGGTTTCCAATACCGTAAGGACAATTAGAAGTGATTTGAAGTCAAAAGCGGAGCTTCTAAACTCAAACGCGCTTCGCTCAAAAGACCTAACCATGCAGATAGAAAAAAACAATTCAGAACTAGAGAAGCTGGATTCAGAAAAGCTAAAACTTATCCAAGAAGCGGATATTGCAACTAGGACTAAAATGAAAATAGCAACTAGTGTGTCACAGTTAGTTTACGATTCGGAAAGGAAAAGTGCATTGATTAGGGAGACAGGACAGCGATTGAGTCAGATTGAAAGGCGCATTGCTTCAGTCGAGATAGAGAAGCAAAATATTAACCAGAAAATAGAGAATTTACATCTACGGATCGAAGAAAAGAAAACCCATGTTGATGAGAGGTATGGAAGGGTATCTCTTCTAAAATCTGATTTAGCTGCGATGAATTTGCAGATAGACGAATTGTCAACGAGTGCCAGTAGGTATGCTGAAATTAGAGGAAAACTAGAAGGCCGGCACAATAAGCTACATGAGGTTAAGAACCATCTAGACGTTTTAATAGCTAGGTTGGAGGAAAAAATGATAATAGTGACAGGTAGGGCCAACAGCCTTGATTCAGAAAATCTAGAGTTAAAAACGAATATTGAGAAAAACAACCAACTCCATAACGAGCTTTGCATCACCCTAGACTCCGAGAAGGCTAAATTGGATGCTGCGATTGGCCTGAGAGACAACCTAAAAAAAATGAAAGACACTTTACAAACCAATCTCAAAACATCGAAGGACCTTCTGTCAACCGCAGACACTTTTACTATAAAATACGAAGTAAAAGCTTCCACTGCCAAAAATGCCATGACTGAAGATATTGCTATAGCAGAACTGATGAAGATGTCGAATGAGTTTGGAATCGAGGGACTGGTTCACAATTTAATAACGTGGAACAAAAATTACGAGAGGCCTGTTCTAGCGGCGGGTTCAGAATGGATGAAAGCATTTGTCGTCGACAGTGTCCAATCGATGATCTCGATTGCTGAGCATGCTAAAAAAACAAATTTGCCACGCCTTAAGGTCATTCCACTGGAGATTGTGCGTAATGTTAAAAGGTCTTACATTCCTGATGGTGATCCTAATATCGTTGGTAGCCTTGCTGATTTCGTAAATTCTGACTACAAGGAACTGCCAGATTTCCTTTTTGGAAATACCGCTCTTGTAAAGAATCCGACTGCTGCCTACCTTTTAGCTAGAGAGGGATGCAGAGCGGTCTCGGTTGGGGGAGTGCTTTTCGAACCTTCAGTAGCGTCTATGTCAGCAGATTTTGGATCTACAATTTCTGATCTAACGCATGCACTTCTTCTCAGTAATTCTATTGACATTCTAAGAAATTTACTAACTAAATTGAGGAAGTTAACCGAGGAGAAAGATAATGACCTCAGACAAATCGTACTAAGAATCGATCATTCCGAATCTGAAAAATTTGAAATAGAGAGAAAAATAGCTAATTTAGGCACACAAGTCTCAAATTTAGCGATGCTCGTTCATGAAGACGAGAAAAAACTTGAGCAACTTACTTTGGAAAATATTACCGTTCACTCGCAATATGAATCCATAACACTCGAGTTAGAGGCATGGCGCAGGCGCTTGTCGTTGGTCGGGTTAACCATAAAGCGTGTTTGCCAAAGAATGGAAGGCATGGCCGATGTTTCAGTCAGAAGCCGATTAGGACAAATGATTGCAAAAAGGGGCCAAATTTTAGGTTCTATAGATGCAGACAATCTTGACTTACAAGACATACTTACATCTTCAGAAGTACTGAAAAGTGAGATTGGAATAGGAGTGGAACGATTAAAAACCTTGAAAGAGGAAACTAGTGAACTAGAATCTGAAAGGAAAGAGAAGATTGTCCATGCGGACGAATTAAAATTTAATATGGCTTCTGTCGAATCAAAGCTTCAAATAGAGAGAGACAGAGAACAGCAAGTAATAGATTCTGCCGGAACTTCATATGGTAAGTTACAAGTATACGAGCAAAAAATAAAGGCGCTAAAGGAAAATGAAAGAAAGCTTTCCAAAGAAAATAGTTCCCTCGAAAAAGAAATTGCACTAGTGGGTAAAGATATATCGGATCTTAATTCCGAGGAATCATCTCTAATCAATAATCTTAGGTTGCTGGGATACGAAGATTTGTTAGAGGCGTTTGACGTTGATACGATTATAGGAGAATTAACAGCCGAGTTTGATACAATAAAAACTGAAATCAATCTATCCGCCGATAAACTTTACGTAGAAGTAATTGACGGATATAGAGGCATGTCGAATAAAAGAAATCTGTTGGATGAGGAACGTCACTCTATTGTCCTCTTTATCGAAGAAATCGTGACTGAAAAGAAGAATGTTTTCATGGAAGCATTCGGGAAGGTTGATAGTAACTTAAGACAGACTTTCTCCGAAGTAACAGGTGGAACTGCTTGGTTAGAAGTAGAGAATAAGGAAGACGAATTTTCAGACGGCATAATGTTAATGGCTCAATTCCAAGGCAAACCAGGACGCGAGTCCACTGCTTTGTCAGGGGGAGAGAAGACGATGGCTGCTATAATTTTTCTTTTGGCACTCCAGTCACTTAAACCGTCCCCATTCTATCTAATGGACGAGGTTGATGCTCATCTTGATGCTCAAAATACTGAAAGATTATCTAAGGTCTTGTTAGAAAGATCGAAAGATAATCAGATGCTTATGGTTACTTTGAAAGATGCTACGGTGGCTCAAGCAAACATGATATATGGTGTCTATTCCCAGGACGGAGTATCTCAAGTTGTAAGGTACAAGCATCCGAGCCAACTTCCTCTAGAAGAGATAAGATCCGAGGCAAGTGCAAACTAATGCAACATGTCCGTGTTGCTAGGTTTCTCGATAGTTAAGAGTTATGGGACAATCTTTGAGACCGCGGCCGTAACGTTGAAAAGACATAGTAAGAATCCGTGGAACCAAGGCACACGAAGGATTATAGACAATTCCCAAAAATTCAATCGGATAAAGAATCAATGGAACCTCACAAATTCGCTAATTTAGCCAACTCATGAAGTATCAAAAAGTTAGGTCGGATTACGTACTTGATCCATTTGATATACTAAGATTTTGCCTTGCTTCTACACAGGGTAAATGAAGCACGATACATAGTGGTTGTCTTCCTCACCACCTAATAGGGGATCACTTTTGCAGATATCCATAGAATAAAGACATCTATGAATGAATCTACAGCCGGTATGAGGTCTGTCTCTTGTCTCACCATGCTTAATGCGGATGATTTTCTCCTTTTCCAAATTCTGTGGTTCAGGTTCCGAAATTGCGTCTAACAACGCCTGCGTATATGGGTGAAGCGGATTCAGTAAGACTTGTTCTATTGGTCCTGCTTCAACTATCTTGCCAGCATACATAATCCCGATCTCATCACCGATATATCTGGCAGTAGAAAGATCGTGCGTGATATATAGGTATGAAAGTTTAAGCCTGTCTTTCAAATTTTTCATTAACTCAAGTATTTCGGCCCTTACAGAAACATCAAGCATTGATACGGGCTCATCGGCTAAAATTAACTTTGGTTTGAGAACGAGCGATCTAGCTATGGATACTCTCTGTCGTTGACCTCCGGAAAGCATGTTTGGAAATTTTTCAGCAATGTCTGTAGCAGGCTCTAATCGTACCTCCTCCAGAGATACTAATACTTCCTCTATTCTTTCTTGTTTTGACTTGCTCTTATTATGAATATTCAAGGGTTCCATGACTATATCTAATATTCTCATTCGAGGATCGAGCGAGGTATATGGATCTTGATGTATCATTTGTACATTTGTGCGGAACTTCTTCAATTTGCTGCCTTCATATTTTGTAATGTCATCTCCATCAAAAACTATCGATCCACTGTCAGGCTCAATCGCACGTAGAATAATCCTCGCTAAAGTAGTCTTACCGGATCCTGACTCGCCAGCAACGACAAACGCCTTTCCCTTCTCTATCGTTAAACTTACACCATCGACAGCTCTGACATAAGACTGGTTGTTCTTACGGAACATATCCTTGATACTTCTCCTAATGGGAAAATACTTCTTGACATTGTCTAACTGGAGAATTTCGTTCAAGTATTCACAGCAAACTTAACCGTGTTTGATAATATAACAATTTTGAATGCATTGCGTTATGCATATAATTAAGTAATAATTATATAAGTACACGGAATCTCCAAGCCATGTGCATATTACTGGCAAGGTTCTGGTTTGTGATCCAATAGATAATGTTGGCCTTTCTAGCTTAAAAAAAGCAGGAATGACTGTGGACTATTGTCCTCAAATCGAGACAAATGAACTCATTTCTAGGGTCAAAGATTATGAAGTCATCGTTGTCAGAAGCAGAACAAAAATTAGTCGAGGCGTTATAGACGCAGCAATTAACGCAAAAATAATTGCACGTGTAGGCGTTGGTCTTGACAATATAGATGTTGATAGTGCCAAAGTCAAAGGCATAACCGTAATCAACGCGTCAGAGGCAGCTATTAACGCAGTGGCCGAACTCGCTATAGGCAACATGATAGCTCTTGCTCGGAGCATTACACGAGCAGACAGTGAACTAAAGAAGGGGAATTGGATAAAGAAAAATTTGATGGGTATAGAATTGAGGGGAAAGTATCTGGGGCTTATTGGTGTCGGAAACATAGGTCGGAATGTAGGACGCATTGCACGTGGGCTACGTATGAACGTCATTGGATATGACACTTTTCCTATAAATCAAGATTATATCAAAGAGGTAGGCTTGATTAAAACTGATCTTAATACCTTGGTAGAGAGTGCTGATTTTATTTCCTGTCATGTACCCTTAACATCTGAAACGAGACACATGCTAAATGCAGAACTCTTGGCAAAGATGAAACCAACAACATACGTCATCAACACCTCGCGTGGTGGGGTCATCGATGAAAATGCGTTATACCAGGCTCTAAAGGCTAATAGAATTGCAGGCGCGGCATTAGATGTATTTGAGATCGAACCACCAACGAATAGATTGCTTATGGAGCTGTCAAATGTAATATGTACACCTCATATAGGCTCACAGACCAAAGAGTCGCAGGAACTTGCGTCTACAGTCATTGCAGAAAAGGTAATACAGATCATGTACGAAAACCAATCTGATTTGGTGAGTAGTTAATCGGTAAATGTGACGCTTAGTGTTTAATCTGCTTATTGCTCTATTGTGTACGTCTAGGCGCGTAGATATTCTGTGCAACGAGGGATGTCGATCGATAATTCATCTTGTATACAGATATTAAGGGTCATCGAATCATGTACGAACAATATGCGTGGCTACATGGCTGCAACATGGCTCAAAATGTGGAAGCTTAATACTGATGAACTAAAGTCGAAAGCAATTACTTGGAGAACGGAACATGCTATACAAAGAATCGAAAGACCGAGTAGGCTAGATCGAGCCAGGAAATTGGGCTATAAAGCAAAACAAGGTATCATTTTGGTGCGGGCAAGAGTAGGCAGGGGAGGTATGAGGAAGCAAAGACCGGTTTCAGGCAGAAGACCAAAACACCTCGGTGTTGTGCACATCAAACAAGGAATAAGTATGCAGCGTGTTGCCGAACGAAGAGTTCTTGAAAGCTTTCCAAACATGGAGAGTCTAGGGTCTTATTACCTTCACAAAGATGGCCGTTACTTTTGGTACGAAGTGATACTTGCAGACCCTTATCATCCATCTATTTCCCACGATAAAGAAATGCGCCGAAGACTTAAAGCGTTTGCAAAAATCAACCGTTGAACGTAAATTAGATTGTGGACTCACCGTAATGCTCAACAAGACATTTATCATCTAATTACCTTCCGAAGAGGACAGGACAGGATAGGATTACGCCAGTGGTATTTACCTACCACCGATAATACAAAGGATCCTGGCAAGACCGGATACACGAGCAAGTTTAAATGTACTCTTCTTTGATTAACTCTCTCAGTGAACCGATGATTTTGTTAATTTGCTCTGGACTCGTATCCTTATCTAGAGTGACATAATAAAAGAAAGCTTCGTTAGGCAACGTAAGGATTTTGACCTTTTCATTTTCAGTCAAAGTATACTCTGTCTTGCCGATAGACTGTTCAAAGGTTCTGCGTAGCTGGTTCCTTGTCGCTTCAAGAAAGTTCTCATTGCGGGCTTCGTCTGGTTTGAACAATGGTACTACCCCTCTACGAAGCTGTCCTCCAAGAGTTCGTCCAAACCTGTTCATTTTTCCGGCGTAACGTATACTTGGCGACACTGCAAGTATCCTTAGACATTTTTCTTTGTTTTTTTGGGCTTCCTCTTGTGTCCTGCTTGTCATAGGAATGAGCTCTAAATTAGGCCATAAATACATACTGATAAATGGTAGAAAAATAAAGTTCAGTGTGTCAAATATAGATTATTAGCAATGTATTAAAAGAACGAACAAAGCAGGACGGGCAAATAACATTTCACCTTTTATATATATGTCCCATTAATGAACCACAGGTAATAGAGAGGGCGGCCAAGAGACATGAAAGCAGTAATTTTAGCTGGTGGCTTAGGAACAAGATTACAACCCTATACGTTCTTTATTCCTAAGCCGATGTTGCCTTTAGGTAATAAGCCATTACTTGAGCACATAATTGAGTGGGTTACAAGTGGTAGCAATGGTAAAATCGACCATATCATTCTATGCGTGAGCTATCTTCATAGGACAATTGAAGATTATTTTGAAGATGGAGGTAGATTCGGTATCAAGATAGACTATGCCAGGTCGGATAGACCTCTAGCTACCGCAGGACAATTAAAGACAGCAGAGACATTCTTAGATGAGACCTTCGTTTGTCTCTACGGAGATGCGGTTTACGAGTTTGATCTCGATAAGATGATAGGTGAACATAAGAGTTCTAAGGCATTTATTTCAATGGCATTACTCTCATACAAAACAAATCTGAGGTATGGGTTCATAGATATTAATGATGGAAAAGAAGGAGCGGGTGAAAAACAAAAGCAAAGAAACCGAGTCATTAGCTGGAGAGAAAAACCAGAGGTGAGGGGGTTAATTAACATCGGTTGTTATGTTATGGAGCCGGAATTTCTCAAACTTGTACCCAAGTCAAGCGCCTTCGGAATGGACGATGCAGTAAGAAAAGCTCTTGAACAAAATAGACTTGTAAAAGGGTTTAAAATAGAATCAGGATTTATTGACATTGGAGACAAGAAATCATATCTTGAGGCATACAAAAAATATGTCAAGAAGCTGGGGAAGATATAGGCACATAGAGTGGGATCGATACGAATCTGTTGTATAGAGAAGGCATCTTAACGAAGCTGGATTAACAGGTAATTATTAAAAAAGGGTTCTTATCAACAATATGAATTTAAAACGATGTCACATCTGGGGTTGGAGCGTGGATACTAGCCCCTGGTGCAACCATAATACTAACGATAAAAAAATCGATGCTTATTTCATCTGCCAGTCCGTCGCTCCAGTAGTCTTATATATTTCGCTTGTGCCCCTATTGTTTTCAATAATTCATTTCTGACTTGATCATTCCAATTCTTAGTCGCTATAATATGAAATAGATTTTCGGATAAATTCTCTGTGGTGACGTTTGGAGGTGCTGTATCAGATAAGGCCTTTGCAGCTGGTTCCATTTCACTCAGTCGTCTAGTGCAAAATTCAACCTCATGTTTTGCATTGTCTAATTCATCATCAGAGACAGATTGCATGAACTAGTTGAAAGAATTCACATAATATATCATTTTCAGGGTCAGGGCCTTATTTTCAGCATTCAAATAGGCTGAATAAAATCCAGCAAAGTGCCAATGTGTAGGTACAACAGTTAGTCAAAAGGGGCGTCTTCTTCGATGTTAGAAGAGTCACTACCATCTTCGTCTGTGCCATACATCCCCAAATTGGGAAAGCAATCCACTCCTAAGCCAAGTTCTTTTTGGACCTTTCTTATCCCCTGAGCATAATATTTCATCCTTTTATGGATTTTTAATGCTATAAGCAAAACGACAGACTTCAGAGTATGCTTTTGTGGTATTTAAAGAAGAATTCAAACACAAGTATGGAGGGTCTTGCAGAAATCTTGGTTGGGTTACAAGATAGCAAAGGCTCACGATGACGTAAAATCAATCGGATGTAAGGCTACCGAGTACTTGGCCTATTTGAGTTCATAGAGTGCAATGGATAATTTAAATACGATGTTTTCATTGGTCTTTTCTGCTATGGGTATTATGTACTTCTGAGTTTCTTCCTTATATCGCAGGATCTTATTCTTGTGAACGGCATTTTTTAGAGCTCTAACGTTCTCAAGCCTATCTGCTAGGATCAAATATCGAATAAGTACAGAGCTGTTTGCGATATTGTAAAAGTATTTGTCCAGCGTTTTTTCTCTTTCTTCATTTCCTATTATTGGCATTGCAACTAGATGAACTATATCATGTATGACTTCACCGAAATCATTCTTCAATTCACCATTACCTTTGAGTGTCGTATCGTGAAGAAGAGCCGCACACACAAGGTCTGCATTGTATATACGCAGCTCTTCCGTAATAACTAGAGCCACCTTCAATGGATGATTGATATATGGTTCGATCTTGTTTTCATCTCTGAACTCTCCGACATGAGTCTTAAGCGCAATTCCAAATGCTCTAGTTATTTTGATTAAATCATCGGTCGAACTCTCAAAAGGTTTTATCAATCGTACAAATCCCCGTTTAGTAAAGTCGGTGAGATTTGATTTCATCATATCCGTTCAAAGAGCCTAATGCGTATATATCGTGCTTTGACTAAAAGTATTGTGTGTTTTGCCATAATTTGTTCGAATTTCAGGTACTGATTTAAGACATAGACAGAAGATTGCATAACATGATCGGTTCTGAAGGGAGTGACTGCTGCTTTCTAATATCATGTTAATCTAGAGGTGGTACCTCAGGAGTGTATCTTATTAATTACATCAGTCCAGCAATGCGCTACTATCGTTCGAGTTCTCGTCGCTTTCCTCAGACGGAGATACCGTCGAGGTTGTTATAGTCTCATCCTCGTCGCGCTCGTTCACGGTTGAACCGAAGGCTGTGACCTCTTGACTTTCGTAAATTCTCGTCACAGGCCCTAACGATGATTGTGTACTCTCTAATCCAGTCGGTCGCTCCTTACGTGAGACCGTTCTACTACCCCGGGTGGATTTCTTTGGCCGTCGGGAAATTTTTTTTGTACGAGTGACACTGGCGCCCCTATTGCTTGGCTTTCTCGTACTTTGTGCTTTAGATACCTTCCTCTTCGGAGTGGCTCTAGACCTCTTAGCTGATGTTGTCTGCTTTCCCTTCTTTTTTCCCTTGGGTTTCGTTTTAGTTGCCATATAATTACCAGTAGATAATACAAAGATAAATACTTATTAAATTTTAACTCTTCTTTACAAGTAGATAATGATGATTTGACATACACACCAAGTACAATGCCGTGTGTTTGTATGGGGTCTTTATCAATAATATTATGAATTTTATAACCTACTACGTTATATTGGTAAATTTGGATAGCCGGGCGGCGCAACACGGAACCATTATTCATGAATCACACCTAGGGGGATATTTTTCGCGATGTCTTTACACATAGTGGTAGAGCTATCTAGCTAGGTATCCATTTCAGAATGGAATAAAGAAAATAGTAC
>Ga0207416_1004323_pt1 | contig 12507 bp, 11 predicted proteins | sample PaiPotPPM11metaG_FD_184107 | JGI IMG/M metagenome (GOLD analysis project Ga0207416, IMG submission 184107) | Iron sulfur acid spring bacterial and archeal communities from Banff, Canada, to study Microbial Dark Matter (Phase II) - Paint Pots PPM... ...
ATGTGATGCTCTATGCCACAAGCCATTTCCTCATCTATATCGATCTTTAGCGCATATTTCATCATTACTTCGAGCAGCCTTGTATTACGAATCATTTGTCTTCCGATGTTGTTGCCTTGAGATGTAATCCTTACTATACTTCCTCTCTCATATTCTACCAAGTTGGCTTCGTTTAGCTTGCGAAGCATTTCGACGACAGATGGTTGTCTAATGTTGAGTAATTTGGCAATCGAGCTTATTTTGGGTTCTTCGCCTTTTTCAACAATATACGATAAGGCTTTCAGATACATTTCTATATGCTCTGATTCAGCGGTTCCTATGTAAAGCTCCTCTTCATCTTGCTTTCTCCTTTCGTTTTTTACACCAGATGTTCTCCTTGTGGATGCTACTTTCTTAGTATATATGGCCTTCAAAGATACACTTCTAGCTATATGCCAAGGATTCATTATTAACTTTATGACGCTTTGGATATCGCAGTTCCTAGCGAGTATCTATCGTGTTGTTTTAGTAGGTGCCCAGTCTATACGAATATTTGGCATATTTCATATTAAAATTTAATCTTCTTCATATTCGTATCATTTACTAGATCTATTATATCTGACTTTGTGCATATAATCGAAGCATCTTTTACGTCATCTCCTGAACAGCATTCCTATGTACTTGCTTACTTGATCTCTCCGAACAGAAGATGATTATCGAAGCTGCTAAAATTAGGTGGTAGCGATAAAGCCTCTTTCTGAGTGAATTGCATGTTCTTTAAGTAAGATAAACCTTCCTTCTGGGGTCATTGAATATTTGAAGTGAGCCCACTCTGATTTATCTCTCTCTTTATGATATCTATATTGGTCATTACTATTAGATCTGCATCGTATCTCTTTACATGCAACCCTCCAAATCGTGCTACTCTCTCATCGTCTATTACAATATTTATTTTATTTTATTTTAGCCATCTTCTGCTGATTAACTTTCAAATAAATGCTTCTCGATGCACGATTCGAAGTTGCGATAACCTAATTAAACACTGTTGACTATATCCTATTGTAGAAGGTATAAGCGTCACGACAAATTTACTCAATGTAGAGCTTCATTGTCATAATGTATATTCAAATTCTAGAAACCAGTCAGATCGTATTCCCTTTGACTGCGGTGTTAGTATGGAACAATTGTTAGAGAGCGCACTAAAGCAAAAGATTGACGCGCTTTTTGTTACTAACCATAATACGCTTAAGGGCTATCACGAGATACTTGAGTACCAACAAAATCATAGAAAATATTATGATATTAGGATTTATCCTGCGGAAGAAATTACAGTAGATAATGGAGGGCATGTACTTGCATACGGCATAAACAAAACTATCACGCCGGGAATGACTTTAGAGGAAACGCTAGACGAAATAAAACGACAAAACGCAGTATCATGCGCAGCTCATCCTTTTGCAGTTTCAAATGGTATCCGGGGAAAAGCGAGTCTATGCGATCTAATGGAGTCCTTTAATAGCAACAACGTGGACATCTTTTCCAACATCCTTGCAAGCAAATTCGCAGAATATCACAAAATGTTCACAGTTGCAGGAAGCGATTCTCATGTCTGTTCTACCGTGGGTAGATGTCGAAACGCAATTGAATCAGAGAACAACATCGATTCTGTTATTGACAATCTGCTTAATGGAAGGTCCAAGATCCATACCGCAAATTATGCAACTAAAAAGGAGCTTTACGAACATGCTTACTATGTTCTCTCCAGCTCTAGTGAGGCCTTAATGAATTATGTGTTGGAATACCACCCTAAGACTTATCCTCTATTTAAATGGGCCTTGACTTCTTTTACTTCAAATCCTAATAGCAGATTTTGGTACACATTAGGATCGTGCGCTCTCTATTTGACAAAGAGAGTTTCGAAGAAGGTAAACATGGGTGGATATACTCCAGAGATCTTCCAAGAGAGATCGTGGAAAAGACTAATTTCTTTAGCACTCGTACCTTGAATTGTTTGACCCGAGACCTTGAGTGAGTCCATATGAGAGAGAGCCACAACTTTGTAGCCGGTATTGGATTGGGGGGGATCTAGATTATACGTTTAGATTTCGTTAACGATTTTAATCAAATACTGATTATCAACTTCAAACTAGTGTATATGAGGACTTCTTCCAAGTATCCACCAACTATTAAATTCAAGGCATTAACAGGTTCGAAAAAAAATAGTGAAGATATTTTTGTTGAAGTCTAAGATGAAGATGAGATCGGGACATGAGATGTTTAGCATGAAAGTTGAGTTCTTGAAACGAAAGACCATGTTCAGAAATAAGATTATGATTAACAAAGCTGATACTAAAGATTCTGGTTAAGAAAGCCTCGTTAAACGATATGGTTTTAATATGCAACAAGGACAGGAGAGGGATATCTAATCTGGATTAAAAACTCCTAAAAAGGATTGCTCAACAAAGGTGCTCAAGTCTATGGAGCTTCTTGTCCCGTAATATCGCTAGCACCCAAGACCATTAGTGTCATTCCCTATTCCTCCTAATAGTAGCTGGTTGATTGTGATTCCATGTTTGGTGAACAAAGCCTGCATATGTACATCGAAGTCATGGAATATTCCGATGCGGGGTTGCACCTTCGAATAGTCCATGCTCTCGACTTACTAAATGACGTAGCATACCATATGCCAACTATCAACGAAGGTAGCACAACGGCTCACAGCACTTATACACCTTCAGAGTATCAAGCACGATGACTTTATGTCTGAAGCGGCTAGAATTTTCTTATATGGAAATACATTTTCACTAATAAACAATCATAGAGCGTGAATTAATGAAAGGCATGATGGGTGGGAATATGACGATGGGGTCACCAATGACTGGGTGTGACGGAATCGTAAATTTGAACACAGTTCAAACAGGGCCACAATTACAGTTTGCTAACAGCTCTGTCGAATGCTGCCCACTAATGGTTAACGGGGGGAGCCTTATACACTAAAGGCGGATTTGAACAAATGACAAATCTTATTTTTCTAATTGGCATTAGTGTAATATTTGGTATTTTATTACTAGCACCCTTGAACATATTTGCTTCAAGTCATGACGCTAAGGGTTCTTCAAGCGATTCAAAGGCAAGTCCGAGTAATCCTGTTACAGCAGCTGGTGCTACAAGCGCTAATGCTATTGATGGTGCATCAGGTGAAGCCGCTAACAATATTAATCCACCTCCTCAACCAGCTACACTTCTCTCTTCTGCGGGTTTTGTTTCGATACTTTAACTGTAGCTGTATAGATTTAAGCAGATCGCAGTAGTTAATATTATCCACTCCTCGCAATCCGCATAATCATGTTTAGTAATCTTGGCAAGGAACAAATTGAACGGTCAATCACAAACTTAGGAGTTGTTTAACACTAACCTCGTAATTACAATCTGAGTGAAGATCCTAGACGTGCTAATTTAGCTGATGGTGTCAAGAATTATGCTGGGTAAATGCTAATGATATCTAGCCGCTTCCATGTTTAGATAAATGTACCACACAACTTAATTAAGGTGGATTATCTTCTGAACATATTATTGGAAAAAATATATACCAAATAATCGGAGTTGTAGGGACGTCCTTATGTTGAATGCAACAACTGCACCATCAGCAAGAACGACTGTGATGATTATATAATATGGCTACAATTGGAAGGAAAAAAAGAATTTTAATTGTTGATGATGAACCTGATATCACTTTAGCTTTCAAGAAGATTTTAGAAGAGAATGGCTTCAAAGAGCAAGTAGACACTTATAATGAGCCTCTTTTGGCGTTGCAGGATTATAAACCTGGAATATATGGCCTATTGATAATTGATGTTGGAATGCCAGGTATTGATGGCTTTAGACTCTACCAGCAAATGAAGCAGATAGATAATAAACCTAAAGTACTATTTGCTACAGCATTTTATGTCCATTATGATGTAGTGAGAGGATACTTTCCAATTGAAGATGAGAATAATGAGATAGAAGAAATATTAGGAGATACAGGGGGTCGTTTCATTAGAAAACCAATCGACATGGAGACTCTGATAAGACGAGTACGCTCAGAACTCAATTAGGATCTTTCTTGTGAGATTAGAAATAGAAGCTTTCTACCGTCTGCTAACAAAAAAGCCGAACTTTGATAAAGACTCTATTACGCCGCAAAGCATCGGGTATTTTCCATTTCTATTTGTTATTTCCGCTTTTGTTTCATTTCTTAGGTGTGAATAAATAGTGGCGATTGAATTAAAGCATGCCAAACGGTGTCAGGTAACAATGTTAACTTACAACGTTAATCAAGTGCTTAATATTCTGTGATAGAATACTATATTAGAAAGGGTGAAAAAATAGGGTTGAGTTCAGTTAATAAACAGTTTTTTATTAATCAACTAGTTTGGATTGGAATATCCTTTGGCATAAGCATCATGATTTCAATGCTAATACCGTTTCCAATATCACTAGTTGCAGTTGTAGGAACCTTCTTGCTACTCAATATCTATCTAAGAAGAAGGATGATTGCACGAATGGGTAGTGTCAAAGGGACCATCATGGGAGGGATGTTAAGCCCAACATCAGCTGATGGTGGTTCGCTGAAATATTATTGCATGAGCTGTGGGATGCAGCATAAGCAAGCTGCATGTCCTGTGTGTGGCTCAAAAATGAAGAGGATAGGATTATGATTAGCATATTCAGACGCTGGAAACCAAAAGGACAAATGTATAGTCTAAGGTGTTTCCAGTGCGGATCTGGTTTTCTTTCTAGCTTCAATCTTGAGGCACCAATTTGCGGCAAATGTATACAAAAAGCTAAGTCTTTGGATTCAACTGTGGACTACGAGAAAGTATGTAGCAAGTGTGGTAATAGAGGAGTAATTTATAGAAAGGAAATGTGCCATTCTTGTTATTTTGGATTTGAAAAGAAAGAAGAACCCCTACGTTAGGCTACATAGGTAGGCCATAGAGTTAGTAACTTTGAACCCTATAAATAATATGGCCTATGCTAATCAATTCAATAAAATGATTCGAGCGAGCATATCTTCCAGAAACTCTTGAGTATAGTATGATGGTATAATCTCAGCTGATCGATTAATAATCGACAAGCTAGTAGTAGGTCTTATTACAGTAGATGCATCCATGGCATCATGAACTATAAACTAATACGTCACTCCCTTTTTTAAGTCCCAGAGTAATTTGATGAGCTCTTCTACAGTTGTTACAACATAGTCTGAGAAATTTATAGACCATGGTGTCGGTACAGGATCTTTTGCTAACAAGACTATCTTTTTACCAGAATTCTTTGCAACAAACATTTCTATGGCAGCCCCATAACTTGGCATACTTGCCAATACAACGAGAACGTCTGCTTTTTTAACGTATTCTAGATCATGATTAACTATTTGCCGAGATAATTCCTTTTTATTACGGAAATCCTTGATATCAGAGTAATCCATACCTTTACCAACAATATGATCTACCATGTCGAAGCCTTCAGATTCCAAGAAAGTGTAAATACGTCTTATATCATCAATATCGCCATAACCTATTGAACCACAAACCATTATCAGCAATAAAATTTAAAATGGAGAACTATGTAATAATATGATCTGCGTTGAGAGCTATCTTTTGATGATGACGGGTTTTGTCCGGGATGTGTCCTAGCAGTAGCAGCGATCCCAAGCCACAGACAAAATAGAGAAATGAGATATATTGAGTTCTCAAAGCCCCTACTAATTTATTGCCAAGAAAAAGGAATTTTTTAGCATTAATAAAAATCCCCTGAAATCCGATTCTATATTTATGTACGATTACATAGCGAAGGATTAATGCTCAATCGTTACTTTTGGTGTCAAACCTGTCAGCTCTCATAAGTCTCCTTGCGGCATCACATATTAGCTTAGCTACATCCTTATCAATACCGAGACCCTCAGCTAAATCACTAGGCTGTACACTTTGAAGTAAATCCGATGTAAAACCATGATTGATAATCAGATCCTTCAAACCTGTTGGTATATCTAGTTGATTTATAAAACCTATGGCTGTCTGCCGCTGTTTTATCCTCTGCAATGTAATATCTTTCGCAATCAGGTTGTGTCTTACGCTTTGTAGGGAAGATTGAATATCTACTTCATTCCTATTATAAGCAGTACTCATTAATTACCTAAATGTGTAGTTGTTATGTAATTGCATTAGCAATAGCGATCTAAATAGAATACATACACTTTCGTGATCTATATTCGATAATTTTATGTTCCGACTTATTTGTAGTTAGAAGGCACACAGATAAGCGGCCATACCAGGTTGAGGGAGGCCCTCGGACAGTAGCTAAATGCTGCTCGTTAATGATGCTGTGGGGCTAACCTTCAAATTACACCAGATTATATATTGAGATCAATTGTTATTTCGAATTTTACAGTATAATAGGTATCAGACACTAACCATGTCTTCTTTGTTTATCAATGCCTGAATCTGAAGAAATAAGAAGATTGTGGTGGTGACGATAATCGCAGTAGCAGTAGGTTTAGATTTTATTTGTATCTCGCAGTGGTGTCGAGATGTCTTCACATTTTTACGAAAAAAAATCTCATATAAAATGCCTTATATGAGATCACCAATACTACATTATATATTCGCATTCAGTCAGGAAAGTACCTTCAATAAACTAGACCAAGATTAATCAAGCCTTGTCATTCTCTCTGTTCATTTCGTTGATTAATCTGATTTCTTCTTTAATCATTGCATGTATTTCTTGAGTCATTTTATGCTGTGTTTGAATTATTTCATCAAGATAATGGTTCTGCCTTTTACCTACTATCAATATCAACAAACCGATACCCAATGATATAATAATACTCATCTCCGTATTTTCGATTTGTCTAGGTATCAGATCGGTAAGGTAGAAGAACACGACAGAAGCTCCTAGCACTAACAATCCCAGAAGAATTAGTTGCATTTCATTCATACTGTATCTATTGTGCCGGTGTATTTACATTTTTGAACGATCAGCATCAATAGAAATCCGCCACTAGTTTATCTACTTATCGCGATAGCGCCAGGGACAGGCTAGGTATGTATTAAGAGACGAGCTTGACAAACTAGACGGTGATGAGCGTTTCACTTTTGTGTTCAACATTAGGAAAGGTGTGTGCATGGGTAACATCTTCTATTCTAGAACACTTACGACATAGCCACCTGATAGACTCCTCACAAATATTACAAACTGCCGTAGGAGTAAGATCATCACCACATGCTCTACAAGAGCGTTTGTTAGGCATTCTCTAACCTTACCAATCTAAATGATACGGGTGAAAGAATATTGGTCTAAATCTTATTTGCTCTTGAAAATTCTATCTCCAATCCACTTTTGGGTTCAACATCCAACTCGTAAACGTCATCACTTGTAAGTGGAATTACAGAAATATTGTCGCTTGAACAAACTGGACAAGAGCTTGTAATGTGCACATTTCTTTCTCCTGATCTAAGGATGGTTGCACTCCAAAAACAGGATTCACAAAGTGCAAACTGACGGTCTGCAGCATAAGATCTTTTCACTAGAGGGCTAACTGGATAATACATTTCGTTGATAACTTAGTAATGTCTTCCATAAATCAATTGCCTAATGAAAGTTCATAGAACACTTGATCCTATATTGAGATAAGCTGCTCTTAGTACTTCCTAATGGAAAAATTTTACTTCCTAAATTGCGAGTTGAAAATACACCACGTACCATTGGATTGAGTGTTAACAATAGCTGATCACTTGCTCAATTGTCAGCCTAAAATGACGCTATGGAGCCGTAACTTCATACCACTACAATATATTTTTACATAATCATGACCATAGGTTCACGCCAGGTGGCTTAGTATATAGTGCGTTTACATCAAAAGCAACAATCTTCTTTTAGTCTAAATTCCAAACAGTATGCACAGAGCAATATGACTAGTGCTGGTGGCGCTAATATGACAAAGAACATGACAGCTTCGGCTGGCGACATGACAAAGACAAACAGCAAGGCAGTAAAGTAACGCTCTGTATCGTGATCGGCGTGTTAATAGCGTATACTTATTTTTTTGCTATCTCTGCCGAACAAAAAATAATAATCACGAGATTGTTTTTTCAAAACATCAAGTTCAATGACGCCGGCTATTAAGACAGTGCAATGAATAACTGATGGGCGGGTTGATGATCCTGTTTTTGTACTAAGCCGTTTTAAGACTGGTTTAAATGACTTGCTGCTCTTGGACATCAAAATACCAGAAATCGATGGCTTTCGATTGTACGAGGAACTGAAAGAAATGGATGATAAAGTCAAGGTCTGTTATCTTACAGTAAGTGATTCTTATTAGGAGAAGATTAGACAAGAAGCGTTTTCTACGATACGCAAAAAGGTCGTTATTTCAAAGCCTATACAGAATTGTAACCGCGAATAAACGAGCAGGACAAGAACACGTACCAGAAATTAGCTCCAACTGTAAGAGGAATATTTTATACACTCGTATTGCTTAGCGGTATAGCTAACACAATTCAATATACAAAAGTCTTTACTTAAGTGAAGAGGGGTACCAATTTCCAGAGAAGGCAACGACTTTCTTATGTGCCTGACGTTTTTTCCCCCACGAAGCAGACTGAATTACGTCACAGTCAGTACCATTATTCAGAGGTCTAACAATTGATTGAGTCGAAATTGAGCAATTGAGAGGATATGAGGGTTGAATTTGAATTTGAATTTTCACTTGGTTTTCGATGCTACCCGCCAATTTCGAATACCTACACTTACATTAAAGGATGATTTCTGAAAAGAAAAGTTCCTGCGAACAACAATCAATTAAATTGTCATATATGAAAAAGTTACGAGTTCGGTTACAAGTTCGCTAAAGGGATAATCCAACATTCTTCTGTTCTTTTGTATCTACTACGAATTGGTTGGACATCCTATTAACATAGTCCTGAATGATTGCCCTTTCCTTCGGCTTGACCCGAAATCCTATTATCAGATCATCTTGTCTTTCATTTACGACACCCTGGGTTTTTGGGGCGAGTTGTGTTGGTTTGCCCCCATAGGCGGTCCTAATCTGGTAAAATCAATTCCAACATTATTACTCACTAGTGGATAAACCCGATAATTCGATCAAACCGTATTAAGCTTAATACGTCATTTTTTTACCTACCCACATCATTTGAGTAGGGTCAAATTGCAAATCTTAGAACAATGTTCTGTAAGACCCAAAACGCTTTTTCTAACGCTCATACGGAAGAATTCTTTTTAAAACTTTTACAAAAAAATATCAAATTTCATGTTACGGGCCTCCATATGGAGGCCCAGAACATAACGAAACAAACAATGTACAAAGACAAACTATATGAAGTTGGCTGCCGCAAATGGAAATAACCTTGCAGAAGACTAACGTTAAGGATCCCGAACAGCTGCTATTTGATGGAAACTAGCATCGCAGCTTAGAATAACTCACTATTCCCTGCCAAGGAATTTGCGTTTGGTGGTCTGTTCACGTGATTTATCGGCCGTCCTCCCGGGAGGACGGCCGATTTTCAAGTCTGTATTGGCGTACAGACTGACAAAGACTGTTAGTTTCTCCCCTGATGAGCGGCTACCTTAATGCGGGTAGTGCCGATTCTAACAGTCGATTATACTGGAACTTGGATTCGTATTTTGGAGATTCCACCGCTTGCTCAGAAATAAAGAATTGCAGTCAGTCATAATTGCTTATGATGATTCTGATGGATGGTATGATCACGTAATGCCTCCAATTGTAAGTCAATCTAACGGTATCTATGATAGACTTCTTGGACCTGTAGGTCTGTGTGGCCATGCTCCTACTGGTGTAGCTCAAGACCGCTGTGGATACGGTCCACGTGTACCTGTGCTGGTAATCTCTCCATATGCAAAGACAAACTTCGTTGATCATAGCCTAACTGATCAATCATCGATCCTTCGCTTCATCGAAGACAATTGGGGCTTGGGACGAATGGGAAACCAATCGTTTGATGTCAAAGCTGGTCCGATCAACAATATGTTCGATTTTAGTAGTAGCGGACATAGTGCCGGAAACCTACTATTAAATCCTACCACTGGAATGCAAAATACTACTGGACTGAAGTAACGCCAACCTCTTCTCTTTTATTTTTTGTTCGTCGTAAATACTACTTTGAGTATGATATTGTATCCACGTATAGTTGGAGATGAAGGATGGCCACAAACGGGTCTTTTTCCTTACATTGATACAATTCTTTTCCACGTGAGAATAATTGTCATGAGAACATAATTCTCTTCTCCTTCGTAGTTAAAATTATGAATGTGCGTAACCTGCAAAACTATACCATACGCTAAGCTAATTCCATCTCTGGTTATCACAATTGTGCGCTTCCCAGTATTTTAGATCCTTGAGAAGGTATAATCACAACGAGGAGATTGGGTTTCAAGTGTTAATTCTGTCATGCTAGCGTTTCTCCCTTTCTTGATATTGTAAAACACTTGCAGGGTTGACCTGAGTTAGTGATCCTGTGCTTTTTATATGAAATTTAGTCATTACGTCCGAATGCGAGATGTTCCCCATCGTGGCACACTGGACAATCTTTGTCTTTCCTTCGTTCCAAGTCAAAAACGACTCCGCAATTTCTGCAGATCCGTATATTTTTTGCCATGCTAACAGAATGTGGTTGCTTACTTAAGTACACTTGCCATTCATAATTTACTACCAGTGATATATGGGATCCAATTCCAACGACTGAGATTTACAAAACACTCATTCTCAACAACATTAGAATGATTAAACTTATTATTGATCGGCTCCATAAAGTAGTATGGGAGCGGTGTTCAGGTCTAAAGAATTCCCAAATGGTCGACGGAAAATCGTGGAAGAATCTTTAAAAGATCTCAGTCCTGATATCAAAGATAATGTGCTAAAGGTACTGGATTCTTGGGAAGGTGTAAGATCGCAAGAAAAACTAAAGGTAATTTTGGGTCCAGATAAGGCTGAAAGCTTATTCAAGAAGATTAAGGCAAGCAAAAGCGAAATAACTTATGATGAGCAGGAAAAACTACAAGATATGTTCAAAGAATCCCTCACCTTTGATTGAACTTATAACCTATTGTCTTATGATAATAAGACAAAAGTGAGTGAGTATAGGTTTCAAAGCATTCTGGGATCTTTGGCCAAGTGCAGCTGCGGAACAAAAGAACCACCAAAAGTAGAATAGTAACCATTGATTATTTACACTCGACATCTCCACTTGCTAACCAAACGATGAAAAAAATTAATGCGAGAGCTATAGGGAGCAAATACTTCTACAAAGTCATTGTTGAGTTGCTATGAAGCGACCTATAGAAGTATCGTATGATCCCGATCAGCCAAGTAACGATACAAATCATCCATCGTCTTTGGCATTATTATATACATCAATGAATACCCACCCAACTAAGTAATAAAATTATTAAGGCAATGGATCCATAACGTACAATAAGCTAAATGAGAGATTCTATGTATAGAATAAGCCCTTTGATTCTTAATAGATGGTCTCCTAGATCTATGACCGGAGAAGAGTTAAGTGATGATGATATAATGAGCCTTTTTGAAGCTGCACGATGGGCTCCGTCTTCTTCTAATAATCAACCATGGAGATTTATTTATGCCAAAAGAAATACAGAACATTGGGATAATCTTTTCAATTTAATGGTCGAAGGTAACAAACTCTGGGCAAAGACCGCCGCAGTGTTAGTCGTGGTGATTTCAAGGAAGAATTTCGAACACAGCAAGAAACCATCGAAAACATATCAATACGAGGCTGGTTCTGCGTGGGAGAATTTAGCATTAGAAGCAACCTCAAGAGGACTAAGCGCACACGGAATGGCTGGATTTGATTATGAGAAAGCGAGGACCGATCTAGATATTCCAGATAACTTTGATGTAATGGCAATGATTGCTATTGGTAAGATAGGACCAAAGGATAATCTGCCACCGCAGCTTCAAGAAAAAGAGCATCCAAATGATAGAAAACCATTATCAGAAATTACAATGGAAGGAAAGTTTAGAGAGTAGATTTTTTTCCTCATATGGTGGGTTGCACTCACACTCACATCCTGTATTGTGGTAGGCTTGGAATTGGAGACACATCTTCTCTGTCTTTCAAACCATACTGGCCTAGCTCCTCATCTTCATCTCCATCTTCGGCTGATTGTCAATATGGAATATATTACGGACGATGAACTGTTTTCTTTGGATTCTTCATTCTTGCAGTAAAATTTGACCTTGGAGTCCCGGTGAAATAGGAGAGGGTAATCTCCATTTTCGTATATTCAAACATGTGAGCGAGAACTATTTTGAAGATATATCCTTTCTTTTGCAGGAATTCACAATCCAAGAAATGTAGGAATAAACAACTTTATTACATTCGCATGCATTATAATAATGTGGATATTCCTTCAGAAACTAAAGTAGGAGATTTCACATCTAAACCAACTGAATTAAGTCTTGCTAGATGGAGTGAAAGATTCTTT
>Ga0207416_1004325_pt1 | contig 12500 bp, 6 predicted proteins | sample PaiPotPPM11metaG_FD_184107 | JGI IMG/M metagenome (GOLD analysis project Ga0207416, IMG submission 184107) | Iron sulfur acid spring bacterial and archeal communities from Banff, Canada, to study Microbial Dark Matter (Phase II) - Paint Pots PPM... ...
CCCCCATCGGCCCATACAGCCAGGCCGTCCGCAGCGGCAAGGAGCTCTTCTGCAGCGGCCAGATTCCGCTCGATCCGCAGACCGGCGAGTTGGTCGCCGGCGACATCGGCGCACAAACGCAGCGCGTACTCGATAACCTCGGAGCCGTGCTGCGCGAAGCTGGATTCGATTACGGCGACGTCGTCAAGACCACGATCTATCTCACCGACATGCAAGACTTCGCTGCCGTCAACACGATCTACGAACGCGCCTTCGGTGCTGCGAAACCTGCGCGTTCCACCGTCGCCGTCGCAGGCCTGCCGCGAGGCGCTCGCGTTGAAATCGACGCGATAGCACGCAGGAGCTAGCCGCGTGGAGCACCTGGGACTGGGTCAAGCACTAGCGCTGATCGCAAGTTTCCTGGGAGGCGCATTTTTTGTGGCGGTGGCCGCGCTGCGTCCGCCGCCTCCCATCGCCGTGCCGATCATCGGCGAGCCGCATTCGCCGCGCGAAATCTATTGGCCGCTGTTGCTCGGAACCGGAGAGCGGCTCTTCACCCGCGAGCAACGCCTTTCGATGCTGCGCGAGCTTGCCAGCAGCAAGACCGATTGGTCGATTCCGATCCTGCTCTGCGCGCGCGAACAAGAACTCGACCCCGATCTTTTAGCCGCCATCGACTCCGGACTTCCCGCATAGTCGCGATGGGGATGCTGTTAGCGTGCGCGGGCGCGGCGAGCGCGGGATCGTATCTGGCCGCGATCGTCGCCACCCTGGTGCGGCCGAGCTGGTTAGGCGCGCGGACGTCGCTTCCGGGCGCGGCGCTGATGTTGATGGGATTCGCGGTGCTGCGCGCGATGCCGGAATGGGCGTTTTATGCCGCGCCGTTTGCGCTCGCGGGCGCCACAATCGCCACCGCTACGGCCCGGGGCGCGCTGCAGATCGCGCTGGTCGGCCCGTTAGCGCTCGCGATCGTTTCGCTCGCGGCCGCCACGTTCGTTCCGGCCGCCTCTGCCGCTATGCTGCGCGATACGGGAGCCGTGATGCTGGCCCTTCCGGGGCCGCTCGTTGCGGCGATCGTGGCGGGGCGTTGGATCGCCACGACTACTTTACGACGATCGCAAACGTAACGGTGCCTTGGCTCTTCTGCCCGGCATAGTTGATCGGATAGAGCGAGAACGTCGCACCGCCGATCGTGGCGGTAAACTTCGTCGCCGCGGCACCGCTCGGATGCCCCGCATCGTAGGTGAACGTCGTTCCCGCCGTTGAGTCTCCGCACGTTCCCGCCGTCGTTCCGCAGTTAACGTTGGTCACTCCCAGATTATTGGAGAGCGCTTCCTTGAGACCGTTACTGAAGGTTGCCCAGTTGGGAATGGTCGTTTGGCTCGCCGTGCTCTGCGTCCCGTCGTCGGTTACCACGAAGGAGCCGGCACCGGTCTCTAGGAAGGCGCTCGGCAACGTCGCTTCGGTTCCAAGGCCGCCGCCGGCGACGATGTTCCGATAATCCACGGTATATTGCAGCACGCCGCCGGGACAGACGCCAAGCGTCGGATACGTCGGCGTCGCGCCCGCGGGACAGCCGTTCGAAATCACTTTAAAGCTCTTCGTGAGCGGTACGAAGCCGGGGTAGAGTTCGTCGTGGGTCGCATTGTAGCTGTTGTTCGGCGAAGCGATGTTATCGGTTGCCGCTATCGAAGCATCGTATCGTTGAAATGCCACAAGCCCATTTGCGGGCACCGTATAGATCGTCCAATACCAATCGTAAAACTTGCCGCTATTTCTCTCCGCACAGTACGTTGCAGTATAGGTGTTACCGATGGTACCCGCCGTTCCGGCTATAATCCAATTGTTCGGCGGCGCCCCGAAATTCGACGGCTTACAGGTGACCCCGACGTTGTTCGTCGCACAATTCGGCGTCGTCGGCGACGGTAGCGGAGGGCCGGTTCCGCCGGTATAGCTATCGGCGCAGATTTCCACGGTCCAACCGCTCGGTACGGCCGGCGCCCGGGCAGTTAACGTAATGATGTGGTTATTATTGTTCGTTGTATTGTCATAGTACAATGCATGCGGAACCTGGATCGTCACCGCCGATCCAAGGCTCAACGTATTGCCGGCCGGAGACCCTGGCGTAGTCGAAGAATTTACCAATGTGGTTGCGCCAGTCGGAATGCCCGCGGCCGTGAAATCGTTGTTATTGGTTACCGGGACGGAGCCGTCGAAGCTCCCGGTCAGGTTCGCTCCGCCGTAGGTCGTATCTGCGCTCGTATCCGGGCCGGTGTACAGAGCGTTCGTACCCGTCGCGCTGTAGCATTCGGCACCCGAGGCGATACCGGGCACTTGCGACGAGCCGGCGGTCGCGATGACTCCGGATTGTCCGGCCGTCGCTCCATAGGTCGTTGCATTTGTCGTGGTCGTGCCCGCAGCGCCGCCGGCCACCGTCGCGGTCACCGGGCTGCTGGTAACCACGGTGCCGCCCCCGCCGCCGCCGCCGGGTCCATGCTGCTGCGCATAGGAAGTAGGTGCGGCATTAGCGGTAGTACCCGCAGCGCCGTCGGCGTGAACGGTAATCCCGCTGAACGCCGTCGGAGACGTGATGATGACGGTACCGCCGGCACCGCCACCGCCGCCGCCATCGTTGGCTGGGGCAAGGCCCGTCGTACCATCGGCATAAATTGTCGCCGCCGCTCCGCTCGTCTGCGCGATGCGCATCAACACGACGCCGCCGCCGGTGCCGCCCGACGAACCGTAGTTGTTGTAGCTATTGTTGTTGCTGTTGTTGTTATTGGCCCCGCCGCCCCCACCGCCGCCGAGAAAGGCGTGCGTAACATCCACGGTAGGAATCGCCGTGCCGCCGCGGCCGCCGATGTCGTGGAAATTCCCGGGAGCGTACACTTTCGTGGCGCCATTGACGTACGGATATTGCACGTACGACGGCGTGTTACCGGTATACGACGGCGTCCAGGGGTAGCCGCCATTGCCGCCGCTGCCGCCGTTTGCGCCACCGCCGCCACCGGTATTCTGGTCGTTTGAATTCGGGTCGTCGTCGGTACCGCCGCCGCCCGCATCCCCAGGCGCGCCGCGCGCCTGATCGCCACCCGGATAACCGTCACTCCCCGTGTTGGTGATCGTCGGTCCGGTCGGCGTCGACGGCGTCGTGTACGTCGTATAGTAGAATGTGTAATTCGGCGATCCTAGAATACCCTCGCCCTTCGACCCATCGGCCGGAGGCGTTTGCGCCGTCGACGTCTCGGCGTAATCGCCACTGCTCCAACCCGCCGGCGATGAAGTTTGCACCGTACGCGCGCCACCGCGAAAACCGTTACCGGTGGCGTAAATCGAGGCGCCGCCCAAATTTAGCGTGCTCGCTAGATCGAGCGCAGCGACGCCGCCCGTGCTTCCGTCCCAATATGCCGCCCGAAAATTGCTGCCAAGCGTGGCAGTAAGAAATTGCGGGACTCGGATGATTTGAAAAGTCTGTTGCCCGGCCGTTCCGCTGGCTGCGGCTTCGTGATAGGTGTTGATCAAACCGCCGCCGCTCCCAGCGCCGGAGATCGTCACGGTCCCGCCCGCTACGGCCGTAACCAGGACGTATTCGTAGAGCCCGGCATTCCCTTGGCCCGTGTAACCCGATCCGGTGGCACCGTCTCCGTATGCGGAACTATTGGTCGCGTTGAACGAACCGTCTTGCATCTGAACGATCAGCAGCTCGTCGCCGGCTCCAACCGCGGTAGAAGCGCCGCCCCCGGCCGTATCCAGCGTCCCAAGCGCAAACGAGGTGCTTCCCGCAGCAATCGTCGTCCCGGCCGACGGGGCATAATATGTATTGTAGGTTCCGCTTAACGTGCCGGGCGAGCCGTCTTTTCCGGGCGTTGCGCAGACGGTGGACGCTAAAGCGGGCCGCATCGCCACGAATTGAGCGCCGATCGAGATGCCGGTTAACAAGGTGAGTTGCACGAGAATCGTCGTGGCGGCAAGCGCCTTGCGAGCGAGCTTTCCTACTGATGCCTTCACGTTACGGCTTCCCCCATCCGAAGACCCGGTCGACCAGCGAAGTCAGCATCACATAGACGCCCTTACGATCGGGATGACCCGTCAGCGTCGGATCGACGCTCCCGGAGAAATTATAACCCACGGCAACGCGCGAACTCGATCCGACCGCATAGCCGGCTTCCGCGGCGAAGTCCGTCGCGCGCGCTTGAGCGGCTTGCGGAATCGCGATCGTTCGAACCGCAGCGCCGATATCGAAACGTCGACCGATACTCTTGCGCGCGCGCAGCGAGAGATACGTCGTCCGCGCGGCATAGCCGCCGCCGTTATCGAGTTTGTATGCAACGCGGCTAGCGAATTCGAGCGTCTCGATGGGGCGATACAGCTCCTCGAACGACACCACGCTCGCCGAACCCGGCGTGGCACTGCCGTCGTTGGTGCGCTGATAACCAAAGAGCGACGTGAAGCGATCGTTCTGGGTCGGGCGATAGGCCATCGAGATGCGATCGTCGATCGCGTTACTGCCATTACCGTATGCGCGCGAGATACGGCCCAAGACGGAGACTTCCGAGGAGAGCGTACCGGCGATGCCCATGCCGATCGTCGAGCCGCCGCCGGCACCGGTTCGGTCCTGATAGGCGAGCGCCGCATGGATGCCGTTCTCGCGCGCGTAGGCGAGCGATGCGGTGTACACGTTAAACCCCGATGCCGTCCCGCCGATCGCACGCGCGAGCTGGGCCGACACGGCACCGCCGAGATATTTGCCCAGCCGCACCTTCTGGTTGACGCCGAGCGCCGAGTAGATGTTTGCGGCGCTCCCGACTCCTGAGACGATATACTGCGAATCGACCGTGGTTGTCGGTGAGAGGTCGTTTTCGATGCCGAATTGCATGATGTGGGTCGACGATGCTCCCAGCGCCAAACCGGATGTCGCATTTGCGAACGTCGCGGCGGGCTGCGCGCTCCATAATTCGCGCAGATAGGCACGCCCGGCTTTCGAGAACCGGTAGCTCACCTGTGCCGTCGTCCCCGATGGCTGGCTCGACCCGACGTCGCTCCCCGATAGCGTCTGCGTACGCGTGGCATCCATCTCCAACTGCTTGTTCGGCGTATACGTGATGCCCACTTCCGCCTGCGTCTGCGTGAGGTTGGCGAGCGGAATCGCGCCCGGCGTCGAGGACGGCACCGGTGCGGGAGCGGCGGCATTCTGTTTGTGCTGCGTTAGCCCAAAGAGCAGCGCATACGCTTTGCCGATCGCGACGTTATAGGTCGCCGAGGCGTCGGTTTGCGCGCTGGCCTGCCCCACGCCGCGGTTGGCCTGCCCGTCGAACGAGAGTGAGAACGAGTGCGTACGATCCTTGCTCCGCGTCCATGCGAAGCGATAGGCAAGGAGTCCCGGTGAAGAGAGCCCGCCGAACGGATCGGCGAAACCGGCGGTGGTCGTTTGAAAGGCCGCATCGTAGCGATTGCTTTCGTGCTGCTCGTGCATGACGAACGAGATCGCGTCGCCGCCCGGTAAGCCGGTTACGGCCTGAACGACCCCGGGAACGACGCCGCGATTCGACGCATGTTCGATCTCCCAGCTCCCGCCGTTCCACGTCCGCGTAAACGATTGCGACACCAGTGAAAAATTCGCGGTGCCGCTGGCGTCGTTGACGTAGCCGGCCTTTAGTTGCGTGCCTTTGGCGCGCCCAAGTGTCAATTCGACGCCCGCGCCGGTAGTCTGCGAGAGGACGCCCGGGCCCTGGTATTCGTATTGGATCGAGATCGCTTGCGGATTGAAATTAGCGTCGAACGGCAGCGGCACGTTGATGAAGCGGAGCACACCGGTTGCGTAGTCGATGGTGTAGTCGACGTTCCGAATCAGCGGCGTCTGCGAGATGACGATGCCGGTGTGCCGGTCCAGGACGATCAATTGAAGAATATCCGAACCGACGACGATGTTGGGCTCCAGTGGTTGCGCAAGCGCCGCCAAGCCGCTGATGGGCAGGACGAGGGACGCAAACGCCTGATCGTTGCGGGCCGTAAATCCGAGCAGACGCAGGCGCCCATCGCGCCCGAGCGTGAGGTCGGCTTTTGCCCCGCTGAGCAACTGATGGTAGGCCCCGATGGTATCGCCGCCGGCCACGACGTTGAACTGCCCCCACATCAGGCTGCTTCGCCCGCGCTCCAGACGCGCGTAGAAATGATCCGCGGAGTGGAGCGTATCGCCCGCCACGCTCGAATCGCCGTACGTGAGATATGGCCGCTCGTTAGGGTCTTGAATAAACGGGCCAAAGGATGAGACCGGCGAGAGCCTATTCTGCGATTCGTAAGCAAAGGTCAATACCGACGATGCGCCGATGCGCCCGTTGCCGAAGATGGCGATACGGCCTCGGCGCGCGCCGCCGCCATCGTAGATGCCGTCACCGTCGACCGCAACCGGCATCGAACCCGCACCAACCGAGATCAGCCCGCTCACAAATGGAGCGCGCGCATTCGGAGCGACGTACAAGCCGACGCTGTTGGTGATGCCGCCAGCAAGGATGTCGATGCGCAACGCTCCGGCGACCGTACCCGGCACGATGTGCAAATCTTGTATGCCGCCGACCGGCAGCGGGCCCTCGTAGACGATGCCGCTCGCGACCTGCGCACGGTTTCCACGTTCGGGTGACGACGTTACATCCGGGTGAGGATCGTTTGCTTCCGGCCCGGTGCTCAGCGGGTCCGGCGAGAGAACGCCGCTGTCCGAGAAGTGCGCGTCCCCGCTCTGAATCGTTACACGCAACTTCGTTCCGGGTATTGCCGGATGACCGAAGCGGTCGAGCACCTGCACGCGCAGAACCGCCGAGGAAACGCCGTCGGCGATCAGCGCACCTTGCAACACCGCGCTCGCGCTTGCCGGTTCATCGGGTCCATACACCACTTGCGTCGCCGAATCGCCGCGTAGCCCATCGGCCCCGATGGCGGTAATCTCTAGCGTATTCGGCCCCGCTACGAGCGGAACGCCGTAAAAGAAATACTCCGTCCGGCCGGTCTTTTCGTTGACCGTTCGCTTGCCCAAATGTTTGCTGTCGACGATCGCGCCGTTCGCCCGCAGTTCTATGCCCGCGCCGCGCACCGTTGCCGCCGTCACTTCCACCGCGTCGACCGGGGAAGCGCTCTGCGCGCTCGGGCTCACGAAGGTTGCATGTAGATCGCCGGTCGCCGTATACGTGAGGTGCGAAAGATCGCCGTAGACGGTGCGCGAAGCCGCCGGCGGCGTCGGTTGAGCGATCGTTTTCCCGCTAGCATCGAGGCGACTGGCTCGTACCGGAAGATCCGACGCCGCAAACAGCGCCGCGACGAGTACGCCCGCGAGGGCACGCCGCACGAACGACGCGCGTAGCATCACGTTTTCGGTTCCAACGCGAACTCGATATCCTGCATCGACGCATCGTCGAAAATGCCGTGCACCAAGCGTTGCAGCGATGTGTTCGAGGTAATCGGTTCGGAGAGATCGGTGCGCACGGTCTTCGGGAGCGTCGCAGGGTCGAGGCGAAGCACGTGCTCGCCCGGGCGAATCGCGGGGATCGAGAAACGGCCGTTCGCGTCGGTGATGACGTACGAACCGTCTTCGAGGTAAACGCGCACGCCCGGAACGCCGGTATCGCCTTTGACGAAGTACCCGGTACCGCGTGCGTCGATGAAGACGCGGCCGGTAAGGACGCGGCGCTGCGTAAATACGCCGCTCGTGGCCTCAACCGTCGTGGTCGCCGATCCGGAGGTCGTCAGCGCCGTGCCGGCGACTTGCCCGCTCACCACAACGGTATTGGTGAGATTCGTACCGGGCGCAACGCCGGGAAAGATCGTCGCGGCATACGTGATGACGTGCTTGGTTCCAGAATCGAGCGAGGGGAGGGTCCACACCAACGTGCGGCCCGATGCCGTCGGTTCGATCGCCGCACCATCCAAACGAGCCGAGCTATTGAGGTACACCATGCCGGAGGGGAGCGTATCGGTGACGGTCGTCGGCCCGATACCGAATCCGGACGCATTGGCGAACGCGAGCGTAAACAAGAGGCGATCGCCCGGGCTAGCCGCTTGCCGGTCGACGCTCTTGGTGACGTCGATCGTCTGCTTCGCAAAGAGCGGCAGATTGCCGAAGAGGCCAAATACGTTTTGCAGCGCGACGTCGTTGGTCGTCAATGTGAAGCTGCCGGCTTTGGCAAGCGGTTGCCCATCGAGCGAGGTCTGCGTGACGTTATAAAGGAGGCCTTGCACGCCGGGCGTGATATCGAGCGCGATGCGACGGTTCAAATAGTTGGGGGCAACGATCGTGAGAAAAAAGCGCGAGCCGCCCGGGGCGATATTCGCAGGCGCCAGCGCGAACCCGTAGGTACCGTCGCTCCCCGTAACATCGGGGTTTTGCATCCCGCCCTGGACCGCCGAGAGCGTCCGCGCTTCCGCGGTGCGCTTGATAGCACTCAGCGGTGCCGGCAACCCGCTCGCGTCCAACAGCGTCACGGTCGCGTCGGCGACCGGATGTTGGCCGCCTTCAAATCCGTCGAAGACGATATCCGCCGCACCCGCAAGCACGCTGGCAGGCGTCGTGGTCATCGGCGCTACCCCGGTTGCGGAGATCGATGCGACGTTCACATACGTCAGCCCAAGAATTTGGTTCTGCGGCACGCTCGCATCGAACGAAACATCGAGCGTCGCGCCCGGTGCCAGCGTTGGGACTGAGATCGCGATCGTCTGTCCCTGCAAGGTTGCCGCCGCGCCGGCGGGCTGCCCGTCGATGGTGGCGCTCGAAAGATCGACGCTCAAACCCGCCGGCGCGGTATCGGAAATAACGACGTTCTGCGCCGCCGATCCGCCGCTATTCATGGCGTCGATCGAAAACGTGACGGTAGCACCCGGCTCCGATTGTACGACGGTCACGCGGTTAACGGTCTTGGTCACTTGCGTGTTCGCACCGCCGGGGCCGACCAACTTGGGCGGCGAGGCGCCGACGATCCATTCCGTGCCCGTATCGCTCTGCAATCCGTTTGCGGTGCCTGCCACGGTAGTCTGGGCGGTAAGGTGCACGGCAACGTTCGCCCCGACAGCAATGCCGGATGTTTCGATCGTCACCCGTACCTGCATCGACGCACCGGGCGCAACCTGCGGCGAAATCGTTCCGGCGAGCGTCGTCGGAATCGCGCCGTTCGGTCCGATCCAAGCGATCGATGTGACGGCGAGCGTACCGGCGCTCGCCGCCGTAACGCGATATGCGTCCGTGATGTTGCTGGCGTTGGTGATCACAAAGGTGCGGACCGCCGGCTGGCCCACGGGCGCCGTCTCCGACGCCGGAATCGGCGCCGCTTCTTTGGGCGAGACGACGATGGCCGCAAGTTTTGCGACCGTCGCCGTCACCGCATTCGAAGACGTCATGTATGTGCGATGTGCCGCATCCTGGTAGGTTGCCGTCGCGGAGTTGGTAATCTGCGATCCACCCTGCGTCGCGGCACCGGTCAAGGAGTACGAAAATCCGCTCAAGAGCAACGCGGCGAGGAGTGGCCTCGTCATGAAGCCTTTCACGGTTTTCCGATCCTTACTTCACCGTAACGGCGAAGCTCAGCGTCCCCTGCCAATCCTGGCTCGCAGATGGGGCCAGGTAGTTTTTCGGAACCAACTGGAAGCCCGCGCCGCCGATCGTTCCAACGAACTTGGTGACGCCGGTGGAGAAACTTCCCGCACTCACCGGCGGAATGCCGGTGTAGTACGCATAGGTCGTTGCCGCGCGCGTGGTGCTGGTGCTGGTGGTATCGGCCGGCGCGGCGTTGATCGTCGAGAATGTCGCCCAGTTGTTCTGGGTTGCCGAACTCGTCGTAACGGTCGTGCCGTCATCGGTGATGCCCAACGATCCGGCCGTCGTGATGGTCGAATTGAACGAGACGTTCGTATCGGTCGAGCCCAGAACGAGATTGCGGTAGTCGACCGAGTAGGTGATCGTACCGCCCGAACAGACGCCGGAGGCGATCGCGGGGGTAAGCCCCGCGGGGCATCCGGTGACGATCGATTGCGACTTGGTCAACGCGATGAAGTTCGCGTAGAGATCGTCGTGCGTATCGTTCATCTGGGTGGTATTCCCCGCACTCACCGCGTGAACGAGTGAATCGTAGCGGTAGAAGTACTTGGTGCCGGCCGGTACGACATACTTCACATAAAGCGTCGTCGTGCTTCCCGAAGTCACCGCTACACCCGTTGCGGTGGAGGTCGTCGAGCCGTCGATTGCGCCGCCAAGGTTGGTAGAACAGGTGCTATTCGAATACAACCCAACGCTCCAGCCGGCGACTTGCGTTCCACCGGCGCTGAAGCTGCCGGCATAGGATTGTCCGCCGGTCGTCGGGATGCCGAACGCGGTCGGCGCGTACACGGTTACCGAATACGTGTCGTTGGAGTTGCCGTTATTTTCCAGGGTGTTCGGAATGCAGACGGTCTGCGACGCGCCGGAAGTTTGCGCCGTCGTCGGCGAACCGAGTGTAGTTGAGGTATTCTGCGGCGTATCCGCAGCCTGCCCGATCGGGAACGCGGTGAAGTCGTTCGACGTCGAAGCCGTCACCGCGCCATCGAAGGAGCCGGACGAGGCCGGCACGCCGAACGGCCCGACCAGCGCATTATACGCCGTCGTCGCCGCATCCGAGGTTTGATTCGATGCGCCGCCGATCGGCGTACCGGTGGTGCTGGGTGTGACGTTATTGATCCCCTGGCCCGTTGTCGTCAACGCCGTCGTGGACGTTGAATCGGTAGTACCGCTCAAGGTTCCGCCGGGGCCGAGGATATGTTCCGTGGGCTGGTTGTCACCGATGACGCCGTTGGCCATATTGATCACGGCGCCGGGATTACCGGATCCGGGTCCGGTCGGCTGCGTTACCGAGAATTGGAACTGCAGAGCTGCCGCTGCCGCTACGTTAGCGTTACCCGGAGTCGTGGCATGGCCGGTGTCGGCGCAGAGTTCGAAGCCGCTGGTGCCGCCGCACGAGCCGCCGGAAACGTAGATACCGATGTACGTGACTAGGCCGGTCGTGGGAACCTTGCCGCCGGAGGCGAGGGTCCATCCCGAGGCGCCGGTGGCGTTCGTCGTGTAGTAGATCGCCGTTGAGGCGCCGGTTGCGAAACCGTACGTCGCATTGGTCGTAACGGTAATCGTACCGCTATTACTCACGGTGAGCGGCGATCCGCCAAACTGCGGAATCTTATCGGTGACAAGAATGCCGCCCGTGCCGGCGCCGACCAAGGTTTTCGCCGAGATGAGGTCCTTCGCGCTAAAGGCGCCGCCGTTATGCGCGGAGATCGTATACTGGATATCGGTCGCGGTCGGCGTACCCACGGTGCTGGACTTGTAGAGATCCAACCGCGCGTCCGAGTTGACGTTGTTCGTCTCGGTCGCATTCTGCGAGGCGGACGTCTCCAACGGAGCCGTACCGGCGGCAGCCTGCGTGATCGTCGCATAGATCAGCGAGGTTACGTTGTTGCCGGTCGTTGCCGCAGTCGACATCGTATAGTACGCGCTGACGACGATCGAGGCGGTGGTGCCGGTCGATCCGTTCGTGTGCTGGAGCCAGTAGTCGAGCGAGTTGTTATCGGCCGAGCCGTCGAGGCTCGTGAAATAATACGTCGTGCCTCCGACGGTCGCCGCATACTTACACGGCGAGGCTTGCGAGCCGACCGGAGTCGTACAGGTCGCGGCGTTATTGCCCAACGTCGCGAACGTCGCGTCGGTTCCGCCGAGAACCGCGTCGGAGCTCGTCGTTGGTGCAGAGGCGTTGCCGGAGACTTGAAAGTACCCCGAGGCGTTACCGGTATTCACCAGCGTGAACGTATCGGTCACGACCTGGCCGGGCGCGTAGGTCGTCCCCGTGCCGGCGGTGTTCGTCAGCTGCGGCGCGTTCTGCACCGTCGTGGTGACGATATTGGAGAGCGTATTGTACGAATTACCGGCGGCGTCTTTGTAGATTGCGCTCGCGCTATTGGTAATTTGGGTGCCCGGCGCGGTTGCGGTATCACCGGCGACCGGCATCAAAACGATATTGGAGAGCATCGAGAGCGCGGCAAGCCAAACGAGGCTCCGCGATACGGTAGAGCGCATCATTGAACGCGAACCTCGTAACTAAATGTCGCCACACCGTGTACCGGGAGCGGTTGCTTAAGGGTCCATCTCACCGCGCGATACGATGAAAGAGGGGCCGGCTTCATCACCGTCTTGCCGTTGGCTTCCTTGACCGCGATCGTGGGATGCGCGGACCAGTGCGAGCCGTCCACCGTATAAGCGGCTTCGGACGCCCTGGAGGCGCCATCGATTTTGACGAATGCCGTGCGATCGGGCACCCGCCCGATCGGAGCCACGCTGAACGCGGGTGCCGAGCCGGCGTTGGTCGCCTCGATCGTGTACTGCAAGCGCTCACCAGCCTTGACCGGGCGATCCATCGGCTCGTACCGCACCTTGCCGTCGTGCATCGAAACGATGCGGCCGACGAGGTGCAGGACGATTTTTGGGGCGGCAGCCGACGCGGCGACCGTACATATCAGCACGA
>Ga0207416_1004327_pt1 | contig 12495 bp, 14 predicted proteins | sample PaiPotPPM11metaG_FD_184107 | JGI IMG/M metagenome (GOLD analysis project Ga0207416, IMG submission 184107) | Iron sulfur acid spring bacterial and archeal communities from Banff, Canada, to study Microbial Dark Matter (Phase II) - Paint Pots PPM... ...
CTTGAGGACGTTGACGCGCAGGAGGTGAACCAGGCTTTCCTCGCGGTCCACCTGGCGGAAGAAGCTTTCGCCGCCGCGAATCATTGTGCTGTATTTGGCGTCGTAGGCAGCCTGCTTGTGCGGGAGGACGTAGCGGAGTGGAGCGTAAGCCGCGAGCGTGAGGCGGCGAATCTCGTTATTGATCTCGCGGATCGGGCGGAACTCGCCGGCGCGATCCACGTCAGGCTTGAAGTTGATCGGCTTGAGCCGCTCTGGGAATCGGCCGGTCTCCGCCGTGCCGTAATACTTTTCAATATGTTTGCGGGAGCGGGCAATCGTCAGCAGATCCAACAGCTTGAAATAGTCAAATCCCAGCATGTCCATGAGCCGGGCGGAGGTGCGCTCGGCATCATCAAGGGCGAGCCACCGGTTGAACTGAAGCTGCGCTTGCCGGACGGTGGCTTCGATGCTCGGGATTCCGTGATCGAATAGCGCGGTGTCGTCGCCTTCGGTGATAAACGCGATCTGGTTCTTGAGATCGGCGAGGCGGTTGTTCACCGGCGTGGCCGAGAGCATGAGGACACGCGTCTTGACGCCCTCTTTGATGATACGGCGCATGAGCCGGTCGTACCGCGTCTCGTGGCCCTTGTGGGCGGCTTTGTTGCGGAAGTTGTGGGACTCCTCTATCACCACAAGGTCGTAATTCCCCCAGTTGACGTGCGAGAGGTCGATGTCACCGGACGAACCGCCGTCGCGGGAGAGGTCCGTGTGATTGAGCACGTCGTAGTTGAAGCGGTCGGCGGCGAGGAAATTGCGGCGGTCGTTGGCCTTGTAAAGCGTCCAGTTGTCGCGAAGGCGTTTGGGGCATAGAATGAGAACGCGGTCATTGCGCAACTCGTAGTATTTGACAATCGCCAGGGCCTCGAAGGTCTTGCCAAGGCCGACGCTGTCCGCGATGATGCACCCGCCGAGCCGTTCCAGTTTATCGATGGTTCCGATGACGCCGTCGCGCTGGAACTTGAAGAGTTTCCTCCACACGACAGTGTTGCGGATGCCGGTGGCCGACTTAACGATGCGCTCCTCATCCAGGTCTTCCCCAAGGTCTCTGAAGAGATGGTGGAGGGTAAGGTAGTAGATCAGCGAAGGCGGCTTGGGGTCCGCGATTTCTTGGAGCCGGGCCAGGACGGCGGCTTTCTGCTCGCCGGACGACGGCAGGCCGTTCCAGAGATTTGTGAACCACGAACCCAGGAGAGCCGATTCCTCCGCGCGTTCGGAGCATTGAATCAGGCTGAACTGGTTGCCCGGTGTGATACCTAAACCCTCCGTCGTGAACCCGCAGTTGCCGGTGATGACGCGCTGCAGGCCGGACTCCGGCTTCCCGGCGATGAGGATGGATTGTGGGAGCGACGACGGCGCGCCGCGCAACTCGACCTGGTTCTGGATCCATCGTGCGCACTCGCGCGCCAGCCAGCGTACTTGGAGGTGGTTGCGGAAGGTGCGATCAGCATAGGCGCCGGTCAAGCCGAGGTCGCCGTCCTTCGCGGCTGGCAGCACTATGCGGCAGGCGTCAAGCTTCTCCAATAGCTGACGCAGTTCTGCGAAGGCGAACAGGGAAAACGCCGGGGAGGCGAAATCAAGCGATGACTGCGGCACGAGGCTCTGCCGCAATTCGTCGATCACGCGGTCGCTGCCTGTGTTTCTGATGAGCCTCATGCGTATCCGAAAAATGATTTTTCCACGTCCCAAATGGGCTTCGTGGGGGGGTCTTGTCTGCCAGTGCCCCAACCTGTCTCAATACGCTCGCGGACGGACGGGATTTCCTGGTTTTTCCCTTTTCGGTTCCGACCGGCCGTTAACATGCAACTTGGCCGCACCTGAACGTAATGCTCTATCCCAGGTTTCGGTGCACGATGCCTCAATCGACCTCAGGCGGACCAGATATGCACCTGAGATTGAACTGCAAAGCATAATATAATAAGAATGCTCTGGGTTAAAACACGCCGACTAGATTGAGGGTATGCGAGCGGGACGTACTTACCAGTAGCCACCTATGTGGGCGCGGAATCAACCGGGGGTTGCGGAAACGCCAGCGCGCGAGTCACTTTCGAATGACCAGATGCCGCCCAGATGGAAACTATTGGAGCCGGTCGGTGCGAAATTTCATGGTCCAATTATGGTCCAGTTATCGTCCACTAATTCTTCCTGAGGCTTACTGAACGTGCTTTCGGTAGCCATCCGTATCGCGTCGTTTCAGTAAGTTACGAGTTGAGAGCGTCCTTTCACGGTCAGGGCCGCTGTTGCGGAGGAACGCATCGCATCCGGGCGGAGGCCCAGCGAAACGTGACCTCTTGTGACCGGCAGGCGGCGAGGTATGAGGGGGCACCGCGGAGTTTTAACGCGTAGGTACCGTTTCTGGAACCTCATTTATTGCGCGAGCCGCGTCTAAATTTTGACCTGTACGCCGGAAAGTCTCCTAACCCGGATGATTCATGAATACAGCGGAATTTTACCCAAGCCAGCGAAAATGCGGGTCCGCCGCCACTGTCGCCGGAAGCCCGTTTGACACACTGTCATTTTTGTACGGGACCTGAAATTGGGCTAAACACTGCATAAAATCTGGCTCTGAGGCAGTCGGGCCCCGAAATTCATGAATAAAGCGGGCTAACTTCGCGAACGGTCAGACGAGTACAAGATCGGTACAACTTCAGTGTTCCGAACGTGATTTTCAGTAACTTACGGGTGCCAACCGTGCCGCAAAATCAATGAGTTAACCTACTTTATTTACGCTCATAACCCAAAGGTCGCTGGTTCAAATCCAGCCCCCGCAACCAACTCCTCCCAACTGAACTGAAAGCACTTGCGCTGATTGTCCGAAGTTTCTGTAATCCGTCCAAAAGGCAAATTGTGCCCGAAACTGTGCCCAAAAAACGGCCAATCTGCAGCCGAATAGTGCGGAGTTGTGTGAGGATGGACACCCTCATTGAACCCTCCGGGCAGCAGCTCTCTCGCTTTTGGCCAACTTCTTGACACTCTGGCTGAATCGTTCTTCCATTTTTTCCGCGGCCCGCTTCAACGTGAGCGCGAAGACGGCGGGCAAGTGGGTGCGGCGGTTCCGTGAACAGGGTGCAACGGGGCTTGCGGACCGCAGTTCGCGGCCGCGGCGGCTTCGCCAACCTACCTCGACGGAGATTGTGGCGCGGGTCGAGTCGCTGCGGCGGGAGCGCTGGACCGGGCATCGGATCGCGCGGCAGACAGGCCTGAGCAAGGCCACGGTGAGCCGCATCCTGCGCCGGTTCAAGCTCAACCGGATGCGCGGCCTGGAGCCTCCCCCGGTGGTGCGGCGCTACGAGCACGAGGCCCCGGGCGACCTGCTGCACCTGGATATCAAGAAGCTGGGCCGCATCGCCAGGCCGTCGCACCGGGTCACCGGCGACCGCCGCGACTCCGTCGACGGAGCGGGCTGGGGGTATGTCCATGTCGCCATCGACGACCACTCGAGGATCGCCTTCTCGGCCATGTACCCGGATGAAACCAGGGCTTCGGTGCTGCACTTCCTCGATGCCGCACTCGCCTACTATGCGCGGCTCGGCATCCACTTCCGCGCCGTGCTGACCGACAACGGCGCGAGCTACCGGTCGCACGCCTTCGCCAGCCGTTGCCGCGCGCTTGGCCTGAAGCACCGCCGCACACGGCCTTACACGCCACGCACCAACGGCAAGGCCGAGCGCTTCATCCAGACCGCCCTGCGCGAATGGGCCTACGCCCGCACTTATCAGAACTTGGCCGAACGCGGACAGCACCTCGCTCCATGGATCCACGAGTACAACTGGCACCGGCCTCATGCTAGCCTCGGTCTGTCGCCGCCCATCTGCCGTGCTGGCCTCCAGCGGAATAACCTGTTGAGCCTCCACAACTAGTCATTGAGTAGTGCGCGTTTCAGTTCCTCTCCAAGCCACGTTTCATATTTTGCTGGTGCCCATCCGCGTTCGCGAACCAGCATACGGTACAAATCACGACCCGTCAGGCACCACAAAACGTCTCGACCAGATTGGCGGTCAAGTCCTCTGCGTAAAGCCTTGATCTTCAGGAGAAAGTCGATCTGGCCAACTTGCATCTCGTACCGAAGGGACTCGCGCTCGCCCTCCACTTTGGCAAACTCCGGCGCGAGCATGCCAGCACCGCGCAGCAGATTTTCAACAGGAACTTCTGCATCATAGATTTGTCGGGAAATACGGGCGGCAAGAGCAAGCCGCTCGCTTGGATCAGAACTCTGCACCACCCCCTCAACCAAAGCTTGGTAGGCTTGGCCGAATCGAGCTTCGTCCAAGAGTTCGGATACGATTCCTTTTTTCGACTCAAAGATGGCGTATACGGTGGGAACCGCTACGCCCGCTGCACGCGCCACAGCTGGAATCGTCATCCCTTCATAACCACTTTCCTCCAAGAGCTTCTTTGCAGCAGCTGTTATACGACTCCGAGTTTCGTCTGCATTCCGTTGCCGCATTGGCGATTCGTACGAACGTTTTCTTGGGTCCGGTGCCACCTTGTTGATAACTTGTTTTACCATATTGACAGCATACTCGAATATTCGATATATTTACGTATATTTAATATGAGGTGCTTCAAATGCGTTCTCTGCAACCCGTTCATTTCCTGACCGCCATGATCTTGGTCATGGCCGCAAGTGTAGCTGCCCAATCAAGCGCGCAGACTGATCGAACCAAATCGAACCAACGAAGTGGGCTCGTGACCGACGATGCAAACTCTAAAATCATTTATCGCCTGTACGAGGATTGCCTGAACCAAGGGCATCTCGATTCATTGCCTGCGCTGGTGAGCACCAATGTCGTGAACCACTTCGACGACAATGAGCAATCTGGACTTGCAGCCTTCGAACAAAATCTTCGTAACGTTAGAGCAATGTTTCCCAACGGTCATTTTCAAATTGACGATGTTGTGTCCAATGGGAACAAGGCCGCTGTGCGCTGGACTATGACAGCAATTTTCAGTGTGCCGATTGCGGGCGTACCGCCGACTTGAAAGCAGATCACACACGATGCGATTGCCTTTTACCGCTTCGATCATGGCAAGATCGTCGAAGCGTGGGTTCAAGTTGACCAAATCGGCGCTCTGCACCAGATAGGCGTCAAAATACCGGGCCTCCCTCCGCAACCCACGCGCTGACACCTTCGTGGATGTCACGCGAGCCACCATCGGGTGACCCTTTTAAAGTCGCTAAGAAGATCACTGGAACCCGATTCACAAATATCAGGAGAAGCGCGATGAAGTTGCTTGTGCTGGGTGCTACCGGAGGCACGGGACTAGAGATCATTCGACAAGCCGTCGACAGAGATCATTTCGTGACTGCATTCGTACCCTCGCCGGAGCGCCTGAGTCCGTTTTTCGATCGAATCACGGTGAAGCAAGGCAATCCCTTGGATAGTATTGCGCTCGAACGGATCATGGAGAGCCATGATGCGGTTCTTTCAGGCTTCGGTCCTCGTACACCTGTACCGAAAGAGGATAGGGACTTGCTGAAGAACTTTGCGACTTCGTTGACGGGTGCCATGGTTCGTTCAGGAGCTCGAAGGGCTGCCGTTATATCGACAGCCTTCCTTTTTCGAGACGCTGTGCCTCCAGCACACCTATTCGGCCGGCTATTCTTTCCGGCAATCGTTCGCGATGCTTCCGCTATGGAAAACATCATCTGTGAAAGTGGGCTCGACTGGACGATTGTGCGCCCACCCCGTCTGACGGATGAACCCTTTACAGGGAGATACCGTGTGCGTGTGGGCCATTTGCCTCGCTTTGGTTTCAATATTTCCCGAGCGGATGTAGCTGATTGTGTCATTAAAGCCGTGGAAGATCGGTCATCCATACGAACGATTCTAGGCATGAGCAATTGATTGTCGCCTCACCCTAACTAGCTGAGAAACAGAGAGCGGAAACTGAAGGGCAGATTGCATGACGAGTCCATCAGCTTCTTCAAAGTGCAATGAGAGGAGATACGGATGAGCAGGTCGAAGAATCAGGTGGACACGACTGTGGTTTCGGGAGGACGTGCAAAATGGCTTGGATTGTTATGGTCGGCTTCAGCCGTGACAGTCCCTGCGCTCCTAGTGGCGACGGTCGCTGTAGAAGCTGCACCTCATGTTCGATCCATCGGCTTCTTTCCATCGCTTCGCTATGCAATCGTCGTGCCGGTGTGCTTTTGTGTCGCACTAGCGGCAACCGTTCTCTATCACTTTCTCCAAAAACGTTTCCGGTATGCGGGTTTTACGCTAGCGGCAACCATCCTTGTGGCAGCGCTCGTTGCTCTACTCGACATTACTGCGTTCGGTCCAAACGGAATGGTCATGGCCGCACTGCCAGCCTTGTTAAGCGTTGCGCTCGTGATTGCCCTGCTTGTTCCCGCGTTTGTAGATCGCCCAAGGCGTTCGATAGTCGGCACAGTGTCGATTGTCATCTTTGGGGTGCTTGAACTCACAGGTTTGGCTGGAGCACTGTCAACGGAGGGGATTGTGGGAGCGCCAACAAAGATCAACTTCGAAGTCCCTCCCTCTCTCTTCAATGTTGAACAAAGATTTGTCGATCTCCCCAGCGGAGCGCATATCCATTATGTCGATGAAGGTCACGGACCAACGATCCTCTTCCTCCATGGCAATCCATCATGGCTATTCCAATGGCGCGACCTCATAACCGGACTTCGCGGCTCGTACCGGTGTGTGGCTTTAGATTATCCAGGATTCGGAATGTCGACGGCTCCTGCAGGTTTTGGCTATATGCCCTTGGAAGAAAGCAGAGTAGTGGAAGAGTTCGTTGATCGTCTTGGTCTTCAAAAAGTGACACTCGTCATGCAGGATTGGGGAGGCCCGATCGGTATAGGACTCGCTGAGCGTCGGCCAGACCTCATTCAAGGGATGATTCTGGGAAGCACCTGGGCTTGGCAGACATCCAAGAACGAGCCGCGTGGCAAATTCTCAAGCATCTTTGGCGGACCAATTGGTGAGTTTATCCAGATGAATTTCCCCGGCATCGTAGCGTTTGGACTCAAGCTTGATGTCGTCCGCCAGTTATCGCCCGATATAACGGCGCTGTATTTGCGTCCTTTTATTCCCCCAGCTCGCCGCGGAATTGCAGCCTTCTATCCTGGGCAAATCACCCAAGCGACGCAGTACTTCGCTCAACTCGAGAGGGGCTTGCCCCGCTTGGCGAACAAGAATGCCCTGATCTTCTGGGCTCTAAAAGATCCGGGTTTCTCCGATAAGGATCTTGCACGGTGGGAAGAGAGTTTCCCCAGACATAGGACAATCCAATTCCCAAACGCAAGTCACTTCTTTTTCGAAGATGAATGGAGAGAGATGATTCCGGCGATCCAAGCGTACATGTCCTCGGAGCAAATCCAAGAAACCGGTGCCCCAGTCAAATCACCATAATGCTCAATTGAAACCGCTCGACTCTCGACCGTAGACGATTGCTGGAGTGTAAAGAACCTTGATATCAACCGCTGTCTGAACCCATTTTCTACAGGAGAAGCACATGAAGCACTACGCTATTATCTTTTACGCTACACGAACACTCACACCCGAAGAGCTGCAGCAGCGTAAGGTTGAGATTGCAGCTTGGGTGATAGAGGTCGAGACAATGGGGATCTCCCTCGACCCGCGCAGTTTCGGGCAGCCGGCAGCGACTCTGTCCGCACAGGTAGGTGACGTCGTTTCTGATGTGGACGCCGGCCACGCGATGTTCTCAAATATCGTTTTCTTCGACTCTCCGAGTGAGGACCAAGTTATACATATCGCAAAGACGCATCCGGGGCTGCGCTATGGTGCCACCGTTGTAGTGCGCGAGTGGACTTCTCCTCGAGAGACAGCACTTACGCGATGACCCCGTGGCTGCCGGGTCGGCCCCGAACTCCTGCACCATCCGCCGCTGCAATGACTCGGCCTGGTCTTGCGTCATCCCTTCAACCTTCCAGATCACCTGATATTTTCCCGGCGAGCTGGTGACAACGTAACTCGGTTTCGGCACATGCGGGCTGCTCTCAATCGCCGCGAGTGATTTCGCACCGTCATGGTCGAGGTCGAGATAGACGTGGCGGATGGCGGCAATGTCCTCCTTCTTGCGATTCCGCGTGTTTTCCCGCAAGGCGTTCTGCGAGATGTAGATGTCGCCCCCAATCGCGTTTTCGTGCCTGAGCCACCGCTGCCACACCTCAGTTGCAAGGGCTTGCGCCGTCACCACCCGCTGCACACGTCTGCCATTTTCACGGTTGAGCACCAGCACCGCGAGCCGGTCCGAAGGCTCGAAATTCTGGCGGATATACTCGTCGGTCGGCAATGCATGATTGCCCTCGGGATTATGTTCTAGTGCAGGCATGGCGATTGCTCCTCAAGGATGTAAAGCGGGTTGAATTCGTAACGGTCGGCCTCCGGGTTGTAACCCCTGATTTCAAGGAGCTCCGAAACGAGCCGCTGCCCTGGCCAGCGTTCAAGCTGAACGACAAGGTTCAGCGAATCGGCGATGTTCGATTTGATGGCGCGGTAGGGCAGGTCGATGCCGCTCTGCAGGACGCAGCTTGTGAAGCGTGATAGACCCTGCTGGGCCGAGGTCGCATGAACGGTCGAAAGCGTGCCGGAGTGGCCGGTGTTAAGTAATTGCAAGAGGTCGAATGCCTCGCCGCCGCGAATTTCGCCCAGAATGATCCGGTCGGGCCGGTGGCGGAGCGTGGCCTTGAGAAGGTCCCGGATAGTGACTGGGGGCAGCCCTTCCTGCTCCCGGCGAGCCTCGAAACGAACCAGGTTTGACTTCTGGATTTGAATCTCGGCCGTGTCTTCGATCAGGACAGTCCGCTCCTCGTCGGGGATGAATCCGGCGAGGATATTCAGGAGCGTCGTCTTGCTCGTTCCCGTGCCGCCGCTAATCAGGAGGTTCTTCCGTTCGACCACCGATTGCGCAAGCAAAGACGCCACGCTTTCGGTCAGCGTCCCGATCTCAATCAGGTCTCGGATCGTAAAGTGCCTTGCATTGAATTTGCGGATGGTCAGCGTCACGCCGTTTACGCTGCAGGGTGGGATCACAGCAGCTACACGGCTGCCGTCCGGGAGCCTGGAATCGAGAATCGGCTTCGACTCCGAGATGTCATCGCCCAGACGCCGGGCGATGTTCTTGACGGCGATCATCAGAGACTTCTCCGTGAGCCTCACGTCAGGAACAGTTTCGAGAAATCCCGCCCGCTCGATGAAGACACGCTCCGGGCCGTTCACCATGATTTCGCTGATCTCTGGATCGAGAATCAACGGCTCAATCGGTCTCAGGAATGGCAGAATCAGCTCAAATCCATTCATGTGATGCTCTGCTCCAGGGCGGTTTCCCTTTTCTGTTGTGCAGCAGCTTTCGAGAGCTCCTGCACGTGGGCGGGCCTGACCTCGATGGCCACTTGCTTTGAAACCTCACGGTCCAGTTTTGCGGCAAGCGTTGCCGCGTCGTTGGTGTAAACCTGGGCGTCCTGGCGGGCGCGGGAGAGCACGACGTAGGCGAAGCGGCGGTTAACGAGCTCGCGGTTTTCAAGGTCGCGCGCTGCCACATGCACGATCACCCGGTCCGTGGTCTGTCCCTGACTGCTGTAACTGGTCATGGCGTAGCCGTAATCAAGGTGGGGGTGTTCCGAGAGCTTGAAATCGACCCTCCGGCCCGATTCAAGCCGCACGCGAAGATGGCCAGCCGGATCAATCTTCTCGATCCAGCCCATCTCGTGGTTCGGAGGCGAGGCGGGCAAGAGCTGATGTGAAGGTCTTGCGGTACCGGGAGCCCTCGAATAGGACGACGTAGTAGATTTTGAGGGAATAAAGGGAGTCCGCTTTGCTGCGGAGATAGGCAATGCGGTTCTCGATGGCGGCGTTGACCACCGGATTTTCGTAAGACTGGTGTGGTACCAGCTCGCGGTTGCGCTTGAAGAGGTACTGGTAAACGCGGCACTTCTCGTCAAAGATTTTGCAGGCGGATTCGAACCGTTTGGTCAGGTTGTCGATGATCGCAGAATCCAGACACTCGTAATCGACTCCGTCAACCGCCAGGACAACGCCTGCATCCCCACTTTTGGTAAGAAAAACGTTGCCGTCGATGAACCCGAACAGGTTGATCTGTTCGTTGAGCGAACCGGCATCGTCGTATGCTTTGCGGATTCGTCGGAGCTTAAACACGTTGCAGCCTCCGCACGGGAATGGGGGTGAACTTCGCGGGGTCGTATTGGGTGCGTGTCCGGGCGGAATTCATCAGAAACCGCAAAAGCTGAGGGTCAGTCTTCGTGGCCCAGCGCGCAAGCCAGTAAAGCAGCAGAAACATGAGAATGCCACCTATAAGGGTCTTCATCAGGTTGAAGACTCCGGCGCCCATCATCAGCGCGAAGAAGAAGAGCTTGCGCTCGGCCCCAAGCAGGGTGAGCGGGCGGTTGAGCGAGCGAAACACCGGATTGGTTCTTGTGTGCCGCATAGGTTAAGTAGCTGGGAAAAGCCAAGCCATGAAGTTGACAGCGCCGACGGCCATGCCCACGCCGAAGATAATGCCGGCCATGGTGCGCTTGGCTCCGCCTTCGCCAAATGCAAAGACCAGCCCGCCAACCACGATGGCAACGAGAGCAAGTCCGGTGGCAATCGGACCCGTAAAGGCGGTTTGCAACACCAGCACAGCGTTCTCCCAAGGGGAGTTGCCCTGCTGGGCGAAGACGTTTTCGCTAAGCAACATGCAACTGGCAAAGGAGATTGTGCCGATTCGCAACGGCTTCAAATCTCGGTGAATGCTGGGCGGGTTCTTGATGTCGTTCTTCATACGGAGCGAATATCCTCCTTCTGGTGGTCCTGAGAAACTGCTTGTTCTCTGGCCCTCTATTTGTAAAGAGACCTGAGGAAGGAAAAATTCGACACCCTCCGTAAATTTTTTAGTTGAAAATTTGGTTCCGAAGTGAGAGTTATTAATGCGAAGGGGGAGACAGGGGTAACGGTCGTATGGACGAAAATGCGGAAAAACCCCGGATGTGGATTGCAAGTGCACAAAGAATCGAAGACGCACAGCTTCGAGAGCAGGTGACCCAAGCTGCCGAAAGCACCTGGGACCGGGCGCTGGCGTATGCCACCTTCAAGCTGGGAGAACCCGAAGAGGCGGGGGCTCTGCTGGATGGCGCGGTTAACGCAACGTTGGCGGCCCACCGGAAGAAACCGGTTCGCGACGTGAAATCTTACCTTTTTAGCGCAATTGCCAGCAGAGCGGCGAGGCTCGCGCGTCGCAACCGGAAAATTGAGTATTTGAGTCCGGATCAGCTTACCGGCATCCGGGAGACAGTTGACACCGGCTGGGTTGAACGGCTTGATACCAAGCTCCAGGTGGAAGAGTTGATTGGTATGATGGATGACACCATGCGCATCATCTACGCTCTGAAGTCGCGCGGTCTTTCCGTCAAGGAAATCGCGGCGTTTGTGGGAATGACTGAGAAAAACGTTTACGCCAGTTACGAGCGCGGGATTGAGAGACTTCGACGCCGATTGATGCACAATCCACAAACGGGATCATCGACACGGTAGCTCTGGCGCACTGATTTGAAAAACCCACCTCCTGATGACATCAAACCGCTGTCCAAGCACGATGAGGAACGGCTGTTAGAAGCTGGCCGTTCTGTATTTTCTACTTCTTTCCCCAATCCCAACCGCGAAGGCTGTCCCGATCCTGAAGTTATCAAGGCGATTGCCTTCCGCCGTGTTGATCCCGCCAAGTACCGGGACTTCATGGTGCACATGTCCCGTTGTTCCCCGTGCTTTAACGATTTCGGCAGATTGCGCGAGCAAGCGAAGCGGCAGAAGCGGCTTCGCATCCTGGCCGTGGCTGCTGCCGTGATCGTGGTTGTGGGGCTGACAGCTTGGCTGTGGTCCGGATTACGGCGGCATCGGGGTGGCGGTCCGTTTGAGGCTGCGGCGCTAGACCTGACCCATCGCGGGATACTGCGAGGCGATCAAGGGAATGCACCGAAGCCCCCGCTGGAGTTGGCTCGTGGCCGATTGGAACTCACGATTTACTTGCCGAATGGCAACGAGCCTGGAATTTACGAATTGGAAGTCTTGAAGCAGGCGGCAGCTCCCGTGTGGAGTGGCGAGGGCCAGGCTCGCATCGAGAACCATACTAACACCCTGCGTTTGAAGATCAACCTCAGCCGATCCGAACCGGGGCAATACTTTCTGGCGGTGCGGCCCAAGGGCTGGGACTGGGCTTACTATCCGCTGGTGATCAGATAGCTGAATTCTTGTCTGGCATTGCGTTTATATTCTGATGCGCTGGGGGATGGCCTCCTACAGTCTTCTCAAATGTCGCCTTCGCTTTCGAGATAAAGCGGAGTATATATACCTGAATCCGGCGCATTCTCAGAGGCGGGACGGCGTCTCGGTCGCGGATTGACTGGGTGTTTTGTAATTCGATGCGTTTCAGGATAACGTAACTTTCGGTTAGGTAATCCTGAAATGCGGCATTCGC
>Ga0207416_1004329_pt1 | contig 12484 bp, 12 predicted proteins | sample PaiPotPPM11metaG_FD_184107 | JGI IMG/M metagenome (GOLD analysis project Ga0207416, IMG submission 184107) | Iron sulfur acid spring bacterial and archeal communities from Banff, Canada, to study Microbial Dark Matter (Phase II) - Paint Pots PPM... ...
CGATCTCGCCGAGGGCGTAGCGTTGATTGAGGACTTCAAGCGCAATCTCGGGGCGTCGTTCGCGGGCGCGCCGGCGTCGGATGTACCAGAAAGGCCACGCGATCACGAACACGATTGTCGCGATGACAGCGAGGACAACTACTAACGCTGTGTTCAAAACGATGTGTATCAACGCGCCTATCATGCCTCAAACCTCGAAAAGCCGAACTCGAAGGAAGGAAGCCACTGCAGAGATTAGCGGGGAAGGCTCCGCCGGTCGCCGGCAAACGGCGGGGCGGCACGCTAGTTCCATTCCTCGTCGGCCTCGCGCGTCACCGCCGGCGCCGCCTGGTTCTTGACTTGGCGCAGGCCGCCCGCCCATTTCTCGCCTCCATTATGATTCAGGAAACTTGCAGGGAGCGGGTCCCGTCGCGGGTAATGTTCCCGAAGGTTCCGTGTGATCGCCCGACATTTGCTGCAACCCGAAGCTATTGTGTCCCGCCGCGCACTTCTCGGCGGGCTTGCGTGCTTCGGCGGCCGCCTTCCAAAGCGCGTGAATAAGCGTCGGACGATGGTCAAGGTCACGCGCAAGCGCAAGTCCTTCCTGCATTTGCTGGACCGCTCGGTCCGGATAGCCCATCACTGAAGCGATGAGGGCATCAATCATGTAACCGCAGACCCCCGGATCGTGGGCCCCATATTGCAGTGCATGCTCGCCATGAACGTCACGTCGATAAAGTGCTAGTCCACGTGCGACATGGTTGCGTGCCTCGGCAAGGGGGCCGATCACCATGAAAGTTGACCATGCCGCGTGGTTAGCCTGCAGCGTTAGCGCGGAGTCGCCGTCCGAGTTTGCCATTTCGAACAGCTCATCCACTAATCGCTTGGCGCTCGCGAAATCGCCGGCCGAGAAAGCGACCAGCCACGCTCCCCAGACTGTCGGAAAAAGATCGGCTACGCGTCGCGCACCGAGAGCTAGCTCGCGAGCCCGCGCGTAAACGCTTCCAATCTCAGGCGCCACTGACGTTCTCGTTGTCATCAATGCTGGCCCAAAAGCGATCAGCAGCTGCAATTCTTGCTCGGCGTGGGCGGTTCTGTCCGGCAGCGATTCGAGCAGTCCCCTGGCGTTCCGAAAATGTGCGACTGCTTCTTGATTGGCCGACCGCTTGGCTGCGCGATCTCCCGCCCGCTGCCAATAACTGATGGCCTGATGGGCCATTCCGGCCTGAGTATAATGTCGAGCTAGAACTTCAGGCTGGGTTTCGCAGACCTCCGAGAAATGTTGCTCAAGAACACTTGCTATGTGTGAATGCAGTTCGTGTCGCTTTGAACGCAGTAGCGTGCTGTAAGCCGCGTCCTGAACCAAAGCGTGCTTGAACAGATAACTCGCATGTGATCCGACGCCCCGCCTGAGCAGCAAACCGGATTGAACGAGACGATCCAGCTGCACCTCCGGCCCACTTACCACCGCAGTCAGCAGCCTATGTGAAAATTCTCGACCGATTGCCGCGCCGATTTGCGCCACCTCTTTGGCCGGACCAAGCCGGTCGAGCCGCGCCATTAGTGAGGCGTGCAAGGTCGCGGGGATTACCGCCGGAGAGGAGGGCATGGCCGCAGCCGCGCGCTCTATCGCGCCTTCGTTTTCCACTTCCAGCACAGCCTTGGTGATTTCCTCCACAAACAGGGGAATCCCATCTGTCCGCTCGATGATGTCCTGCCGAATGCTTGCCGGGAGAAATCTGTTGCCGATGACGCCGTCGATCATGGCGTCGATGTCGCGCTTTGGCAGCCGATTGAGAGTCAGCGTGGTTACATGCGACTGTCCGATCCAAGGCGGGACAAATTCAGGCCGGAAGGTAACGAGCAGCAATGCGCGCAGGGTCGCAATCCGGTCCACAATACGACCAAATACTTCCAGGCTCGTCGGGTCTGACCAGTGCGCGTCCTCGAAGATCATCAGAACCGGATCTTCCAACGAAAGCGCTTCTATATGAGAAACCAGCGCTTGTAGGGTTCGCTGGCGGCGCTGCTCCGGGGTTTGCTCAGTAGCGGGATAGCGTCCATCATTCGGCAGCGACAGCATGTCGGCGAATTGACCTACGTCCTGGTTTGAGGTTGATGTCTGCGCGAGTACCGCATCGAGCTTGTCTAGCTTTCTCTGTGCGCTATCGTCGTGCGCGAGACCTGCCGCTCGTTGCATCTGGCCGATGATCGGATAGAGCGCGCTGGCGGTGTGCTGGGGCGAGCAGAAATAGCGCAGGCGTGCGTGGGGCTCGTCGATAAGCCTATCCAGAAGTGTAGCCGTGAGCCGCGACTTGCCGATACCCGCCTCACCGGAAAGCAACACTACCTGCCCTTCGCCGGTCTTCGCCTTCGCCCAGCGCCGCAGCAGAAGATCGAGCTGCTCTTCCCGCCCGACAAGCTCGGTAAGGCCGGTCGCGTGTAGAGCCTCGAAACGGCTTTCGACTGAAGCTGGTCGCAAGACAGCCCAAGCACTCGTAGGACCGCCTATGCCCTTCAGGTCTTTTGCCCCGATGTCTTGTAGCTCGAAGAGATTGCCAAGGAGCTTTCGCGTGCTCTCAGCGATAACGACGGTGTTCGGCTCAGCAATACTTTGCAGGCGGCCTGCGACGTTCGGCGTCTCGCCGACAATCCCACGCTCCTGCGCCTCACCCGATCCGATCAGATCGCCGACGACGACTAATCCAGTGGCGATACCGACACGAATTTGCAGCGAAGCACCAGACTTCAACCCGCCCACAGCTTGGATCAACTCCAGTCCTGCCCGTACTGCTCGCTCCGCGTCATCCTCATGGGCTTGCGGATACCCGAAGTAAATGAGAACGCCGTCACCCATATATTTTGCAACAAACCCGCCGAAGCGGCGAACGGTTTCGGCGACGCATTGCTGGTAGTTGGAGATGACCTCGCGCAGGTCCTCCGGGTCCATGCGGGCGGAAAGTGCCGTCGAGCCGACGAGGTCCGAGAACATCACCGTGACTTGGCGACGCTCTGCACTGTCGTGGGGCCTTGGTTCGGCTGGGGCGACAGTCGGTTCAGATGCTACTGGCGTCGGACCGCATAGGTCCCTTGTGGCCGCGAGTATTTTCAGTCGATGCCCAAGGGAGACGCCGAGTTCCTTGAGGCTCTGATCTGTTAGGTGGGGAAGAACGGACGCATCGATGTCGTTCTCCGCAAAACGCTCAGCGTACTCGGACATGCCGAGCTTTTCGAGCCAATCTGCAATGTCCTGCATTAAGCTGCACCCTCAGCGACAGTCGTTAGGGCCTTTGCGCCACGATACCCGACCGACGCTCTGACGTGAACTCATCGGGGTGAGGCTCAGGGTACCTCCGCCTTGTAGGTTCAAGGATTGGGGGATGCAGCGGCGAGGACATTGTAGGCCGCTATGGGTCGGCGGATGCCCTTAAGTTCAAACTCGCCAACTCCCTCGACCGTGACGGCATTCTTGACCGCCATCAGCACGCGCGGGCTGATCAGAATTTGACCGGGTTTGGCTTCGTCGCAGAGCCGAGAAGCGACGTTGGAGACTGTCCCGATGGCGGCGTAGTCAAAGCGCCCCTCAAAGCCGATGGTCCCGAGAGTGGCATATCCGTGCGCTATGCCGATGCCAAAGCCGATTTCGTGGCCTAACTGACGCCATTTCTCGGTCAATGCTCCGATAGCGACACGCATTTCCAGCGCCATTTGAACAGCTTGGAGCGCTGGGTTATCGACCGGAATGGGATCATTGAAGACCACCATCACCCCGTCACCCGCATAACGTTCGAGCGTGCCGCTGTACCTTACGATAATCTGGCCTATGGCGGCATGGTATTCACGCAACAGAGCCATCACGTCTTCCGGGTCGGAGCTTTCCGAGAAACCTGTGAAGCCGCGCAGATCGCAGAACAGTGCAGTGATCTCACGGCGATGGCTCTCTAATTGCTTCTCAGTTCCTGACGCAACGATCAGGTCAGCTACCTGCGGAGGAAGAAAGCGCCGCAGCCTGCTCATGCGTTCGATTTCGCCCACTTGGTCAGTGACCCGCTGTTCGAGTTGTTGGTTTAGTTTGACGACCTGTTGTGACTGTTCTTCCAACTGGATGGTTCTCTCGCGCAGTTCCCCTAACAGCCGCGCATTCTCGATTGCAATCGCCGCCTGATCAGCGAAGGTCGTGACCAGCTCGAGTTGCTTGGCGGTGAATGGTCGCACGTCCGAACGCGACAAAGTCAGAGCGCCGATTGAGACGCCCTCGCGCAGCATCGGGACGGACAGGACAGTGCGATAATCGCCCAATCTTTGCGCATCAAGCAGGGTATATTCTGGATCGGCCTTTACATCGGGAATGTGAATCACCTTGCCTTCAAATAGCGCGCGCCCCGTCGCCGAGCCTCGTTCGCCTTGGATTATTGGAACATCTTTGAAATGATCCACGAATTCGCGTGAGTGGCCATATGTCGCTGAGGCGCGGTAAAAGAATCCACCTTTCTGACGGGTAATGGTGCCTTGGTCGGCATCACAGAGACGGGAAGCTGATACAACGAGTGTTTGCAGTACCGTCTGCAGATCGAACGCCGATCGGCTAATAACCTTGAGTACATTAGCAGTGGCGGTCTGCTGCTCCAGCGATTCGCGCAATTCATTAAGCAACCGCGCGTTCTCGATGGCGATGACAGCCTGGGCGGCAAAAGTCGTGGCCAGCTCGATTTGCTTTTCTGTAAACGGGCTCACCTCATCGCGGGTGAGCGAAAAGCTGCCGATCATCGTCCCGTCGCGCAGGAGCGGCACTCCAAGATACGTCCTGTACCCGAAGACACGTTGATAGCCGCGCGCGAACGCACCGTATTCGGGGTCGGCCAGCACATCCGCAATATGAATGGCCTTGCCCTCAAGCACGACCCGCCCGGTCACGCTACCGCGGTTCGGCTGAGCCGGGTGTTCGGCCGCGTACTGCTCCGCCTCGGGCGAAAAGCCATAGTTGGCGGCCATCCGAAGCACGTCTCCATCCTGCTGAAAGATGGCCCCTTTGTCGGCCGCGCAAAGGCGCGCCGCTGACTCGGTCAGAGTAGTAAGCACAGTCTGCAGGTCGAAAGTGGAGCGGCTGATGACCTTGAGCACATCGCCAGTCGCGGTCTGCTGCTCACGCGCCTCGTCCAACTCGCGCGTCAGCCGCGCTACCTCGGTGTCCTGGCCAGCGGGAGCTGAACCGGAACGGCGCATGGCTTTGGGGGCGCTACGGGCTTTGGGCTTCAACGCCGAACGGCGTCGAACCTTTGCTGGTTTGCCGCCTGCTTTGGAGCGCCGCTTCATTGCCTTAACCGTAGGTCGGGACAAGGCTCGTAGCGGGCCATAGTAGCACCTGCCACGGGGCCAGCGCCTGGGTGTGGGCTTTGAAGGTCGCGATCTTCTTAGCCTCTATACCTCGGCGGCACGCTTGGGGGTCATTGGGGAAAACCAGGTTGCCGCGCGGCTGCGCCAGCGAGTGCCCCCAGGAGAGCCTGGGTTGTGTCCGGGAGAGGTGCCTGAGCGGGCAGCCAAGTGAGTCAAACTGCCGCACGGGGCCGTAATCGGCCTGCGTCGTTCACCGGTAAGTTTTGAACAGCGCGTCCCAACGTCCCTCAGCCTCCCAGCGCTCAACGATTGGCCCCGCTTCGGCCTCCGCGGCAGCCGCGTGCTGCCCCTATTTCCGAGCGAGGCTGCCATGCCGCCCTGCGCGGCCACCGCGTGACTCCGCGTCGGGAAGACCTTCGTGACGCAAGCCGTCTTCACACGGCAGGAAGGCGTAGATACTGTATTGTGGACCGCCATCGGGCCCCGCTTCGCTGAGCGGACCGGAACTGCATTCTCGGCCGATGCCGCGATGCGCTATCTCGCCGCGCTTCCCGACCCCACCAGAAACATGGCGCTCGACAACATCCACAACGCGCCGGCCGAGGTTGTGACGCCGCTGCGCACACGGGTCCAAGCGGCCTTCCCGCATCAGGTCCCATTCACGCGCGAGCTGCTCCAGGCCGTAAATGATTGGCAGCGCGGGGGCAGCCACGCCCAGAAGGTCCGGCGCGGACAGCGCCTCAAGGAATGCGAGGCCGCCCTGCCTTCAAGGTTCCGCACCTGCGAGGCTCCTTGCTTTCGGCAGGAAGCGCATGAGAAGGACCGCGTTTGGCAGTTGCTGGCGGACAACCGTCTCCCGGAAACAATCGCGGCATGGACGACTGATCTCCGGATCGCGAAGACGTTCAAGGGCGGTGTGCCGCCGCCGGGATTGCAAGGCGTTATTTTCACGATTGTGCCGCCTCCAGTAACCATCGTGCTCAACCTCGTCGCCCTCTATGCCGATTCGGACTTTTGCGCCGCCGTGGCGGAACAACGATCACACGTGACCGGCTTCGCCGACGGCATCGGCCGCTGGGATGGCTCCCAGTGCGAGGTTGTTCTTGAGCTGGGCACCTTGGAGTGCGCGGGCGTGTATTCGTACGGCGGTTTCTCCGACAACAAGGAGGTCCTTGCCGCGCTTTATTTGCAACGCCAACCGACCGCTGAAGATCTGGCTGAATTCGATGCGCTTTGCGCCAAGGCCGGTGTTGCGCCGGGCCAATGGTGGCTGAGCCCGGAAGGTACGCAGGCCGTGCTCAAGCGCATGGAGCCGCACATCACAAGACTCAAGGAACGCAAAGCACACGAGCAGGCGGCCTCAAGCCATTGCTGAAGCGCTGTGGTCGGCAGGGCTATTACGGCGTCACGTCAAAGACATTGCCCCGTGCATCAACGAGTGCGATTTCGATTCCGGCCGATCTGGCGCGAGCCGCCATGCGGCGCGCCAGGCTTTCAGTCACTCTGGTCCGCGGCACGACCGCGAATTGCCGCCGCCCCTCTATCGCGGGTGATGCAAGCGACAGTCCTATGGTCTCGCACAGGCCCTGCCGCAAACGCGAGGTCTGCCCGCATGCCGGGTGTTGACGATTCCCCCTTTGCATTCGGCAACGATGCTGAAGTCCTGCCCATCCGCAGCCACATCGCCGCGGCCCGATCTGGTTCACCACAACGGTTTTTCCCGCAGGCGAGACATAGGTCCCGCCATAGGATGTCTTGCCGAGCGCTGCCTTCATCGTGAAACCGCGCTTCCCAAGCCAGCCCTGAAAATCAAAGCGCTTGCCGTGTTCGCCATCCGGATGGATCGACACTTCGCGCAATCCCGGTATCGTCCGCAGCAGGTGCATCGCAAAAGCCACCATCACTGCGCCTTCGGATAGATGCTGCTCCTGCCCGCCCGTCGCACAGGCCGACGCGGTTCGGCGGCGGCGCACGATGCGTGATCAGATCGTCAAACATGGCTACCGCCTTTCCATTCGGGATTGGTTCAAAACGCCTATGGACGGTCGCCTTGCCGCTTCAGGCGCGACTTCGTTCGACGTGCTCCACGTCCATGTAGCTCACGCGCTTGGGATCCTGTCCGTGAAAGACGGCCATGAAATCGGGCGCGAAACCATCCCGACCTTCCAGCTTGCGCCGCGCCTGCCGACCGACGGCATGCATGATGAAGTCAGCAACTTCCAGCGCCGGATCATGCGCAGCCTTCGGCATGAAGTAGCATTCGACCGGGATCTGCGCACCGTTCTCTCCAATTCGAAAATCGCCGAATGCGCTCTCGACGCTGCGATCGGCGCGATCGGAGGATTCGAAAAAGACATGCACTTCGGTGAAGTGCGTCCACTTCGCAATTTCCACGATGCGGTTCTTCAGAACCCCGGCGATCGTCCCGAGAGGGCCGAGTTCGTCCCGCAATCTCGTCTTGACGCTGACGGTCGCACCGATTCGCGCGAAGGGCCGGGTACGAAAGAAAGCAGCGACCGTTTCGATCTGGCCAGCAGTGGCGGTGCGCGCGAAGGCAGCGGCATGGAGCGGCGTGTCGGCCGAGCCGGTGACCTTGCGCCGCACTTCATGCCAGGGGCGCCGTAGAACCTGGTCGAGATCCCCGGCCATCACCGCGCAGCCCCCGAGGCCGTAAACGGGATGCCCTGGAACAAGGGCCTCGTGGCCGGTGTCGTCGACGAACGCCACAAGACTCTGGTCCGCGAGGTTCAGCGTCACCACCGTCATGACCGGACAAAATCCAGCAGCGGCTGGAAGTCGTGATTGTCGGCCGCCTGTAGGGCGGCCACGTAGGCGTCGCGCAGCGCGCCGGTCTCGTGGATGGTGCCGCTGCCCCACGTGAAGGCCTTGCCGCCGAGCTTCTCGATCAGCAGATCGGCCATCATGCGTGCGTGGCGGCCGTTGCCGTTTGGAAAGCCGTGGATCTGCGTCAGCCGATGATGCAGGCGGACTGCGATTTCATCCGCCGGAAAGGTCTTGTTCTCGACCCAGAAGCGCGCGTTGTCGAAGATGACCGGCATTTCCGCCGCAATAAGATGCGGGGCTATGCCGATGTTGAGTTCGTTCTGACGGTACTTCCCTGCCCATTTCCAGACCTCCCCGAACATCTGCTTGTGCAGATTTTTCGAAAAGTCATCGTTGAGCAGAGTCTCGACCCCGCCTCTGCGGCGGCGCGCCCAAGCAGCACCCTCGACGATGTTTTCCTCTTCGACCTCGTTAAGATCGGCGCGCGTTGTGACCCATGTCTGAATCAGGTCGCCCCGCAACGCCGCATCAAGCGGCGTTGCGTCGTTCGGCTCCTGAAAGAGATCAGTCTCCGTCATCCCAGAGGTCCCGGTCTTTCACATGATCACGGATATATGCCTCGACGCGCGCCTCGGTGCTGCCGTCAGGCGTCTCCTGCGCTTCAAGCTTCATTGTATGCGCAACGCGTTCAAGGTCGCGCAAGGCGATCTTGCGCGCGCGCGTACGAACCGCGCCTTCGAGCGAGGTGTTCGGCACGAGGGCATAGACGAGCGTACAGTCCAGCGCTTCGGCCGCCCGGCGCAGCGTCTTGAGCTGGATGGCGCCGCTCTCTTCCGAGGCTTCGAGTGCGGCGACACTTGGCGGCTGCACACTGAGCCGGCGAGCAAACTGCACGCCGCTCATACCGAGCGAATCTCGAATCGCCCGTATCCAGCCTTTCGGGGGCGCGCGAAGGCGCTCGACCGGCTTTAGGAGGGCGAGACGTTCATCCAGGCGTTCCCGGGCGCGCTGACGGGCATCATTTTTCATAGCGTAGCCTAATTTTCCGAGCCACAAATTAGGCTCCGATCTAATACAGTCGATAACATATCAGGCTGCGATCTAATTTTCTACCGATAAAATTAGACTGTAGCCTAATCACATTCACGAGACAATTTTTCCTTCATTTATCAATGGGTTATGGGCTCATATCCGCAACATCTGACGCCATCCCTCCAATCGTTGATTCCTTATCCAGACGCGTCGTGAACGCCAGTGAGAAAAGGACGGCTGATCGAAGCCGGTTCGGCCGCGCGTCCTGAAGGCGCTGTGGGAGTCGCAATCACTTCGCACCGCCGAGATGCACGAGCAGCGCCGCCTTTGCTTCACGCCCAAAGAAGCGCTTGATCTCAGCATTGTGGTACTTGGCGAGCCAGACGTATTTCTTCCTCACGCCTTCGCTGTCCGCTGCCGCATGGGCCGTCATGATGGCCTGCGCATGCTCACGCGCCCAATCGCGACAAGCCCTCTCCCAGATTTCAGTTCGCATCCGATCCCGCTCGTCCACGTTCGCTGCCTCGTAGCGGGGACGCTCCTCGCCAATCAACCTGCCCTCAACAGTCTCCAGGCAGATTTCTGACATAGTTGATAAACCGCTGCGTTCTTCCATTCGGAAGCTTGCCGTGCCGCCGGAACGTCTTCGGGATCGGATCCGCATCGTCGTGGTAGAAACTCCGATGCGGATGCTTGGCGAGATACTTCCAAAGGGCCGGCGATATCGCGATCATTGGAACGCAGGCGTCTTGTTCAAGCCGATAGGCATGGATCATCGCCGGACTGATCAGAGAATCTTGCCGTCGATACCAGAATCCGAGATCCACGCCGCCGCGCAAGAACGTCCCACGCAAAACGCAGCTCCCTTTGGCAAGTCCAAAACTGCTCAACTCGTCCATCAGCAAATCAAAGGAGCCCTGATGGTCTGCGAGCGGCGAGCGCACCGGCACGGAGATCACCAGACAATCTGAGAATGCCAGAACCGTCTTATGCATCACCCTGTTAGCGTCGCGCGTCGACTCGTCGGGCGTCTTGTGCCCGAACTCCGCTTGCACAAACGCTACAGCATCATCGAGCGCTCGCAACTCCGCTTTCGTTGAGATCGCTTCGACACGCGCGGAAAACCCGAGCAGATCAATGAAGGCCATGACCCCGTTTTTCAGATTCCGACGCGTAATCTTTTTCGTCATGTCAGCCGACTAGTCATCAAGCACGATCTGCTCGTATTCGAGCGGAAGCCCGAACCGCTCCTTCAGACACCGCAGATATGTCTTGGCGTCTTTTTCCAGCCGGCCCTCCCCGCAAATGACGATGCGCTGCGGCTCCTGACCGCCTGGCCAATAGGCATATTCCAGCACCTGGCCGAGAGCCTCGCGGATGCAGGCCGCGGCCGAGAGCGCTGACGTCGCGCTTCGATCGAGCCTCGCCCCCACGTTGCAACCCATCTTAATGGGGCACCCAGAGCTTACAACCTGAATGGTTCGCAATGTGCACGGGGCGCGTCTCCGTGACCAAGCTGGGCAATAGGTCCGATAACCGAACGTGGGTAGGCGCTCGCGGCGTGGCGACCAGGTGGCGACAAACTGAGCAGACTGTTATTTCAGAAGGGATGCTTCAAGGAAAAATCGTATAGAAATCAGTATATTAGCTGGTGCCGCGGAAGGGATTCGAACCCCCGACCCACGCATTACGAATTCGATTCCATGCGTCCCGACAAATCCCACCACATCCGATTATGCCTGATTTTGCTTGCTTATCGCGACATCACGCCCGCACTCCATCCTGCCTTATCCCACCTCATCCTGAGCAGTCAGGTGGCAATTCGGGTGGCAATTTTTTCACTAGGTGAAATCCGCCGGCAGGATGCGCGGAACGGCGCCGGCGCGATCGGGGCCCCGTGCGATATAGCCCCTCAAGCTCCAACGCGCTCTGCGAGCTCTAGCACGGGTGTGCGTGCGGTCGGAGCGGGATCGGGGATCAGGCGCGGGCGCGGTGGCGGCGGACGCGAGCGCGGGTCTGGGCGCGGCGCTCGTCCTCGTCCGGATGGATGCCGAGGGCGCGGTGGAGGCGCCGGATCTCGCGCGCGAGGAAGGCGCGCACCGGGCCGTCCTCCTCCATCGCGTGCCAGCGCACGAGGCGAGAGTAGCAGCATATCGGGGATTCAGTAAGGAACGCGATTCGGTGTACGATCTCGTCCCTATGATTTTTCGCGCCATGAGGCGGGCCAAAGTTCGGGCCGCTCCCGATGGTTGAACGCGAAACGCCACCTCTCTAAATCGAGAGCAGTAACGAAGATGAAATTCGTGTGCCACTTGATATTTTGTACCGCACTCCGTTTCAACGAATGCCTCAGCCAGACGATGCGTTGAAGTATCGCGCTGCCCAACTTGGCCCAACCTCGCCCAGGAACTTACCGTATGGTCTAGACATATGGGCACCGAAGAAAGTTCTTAACATAGAATGGGACGTCAAAGGCAACGTTGGACTTGTCAGCTTGCGAGCGGGTGCATGGGAATTGGAACTGCTCACATTATCCAAATTGACTCGTCCGGGGTGACATCGATCACGTCGCCGCGCGCTCGCGGATCCTCGGCTTATCGCTGATGATGTACTTACCGAGCGTAGAGGCGCAGGAGCGCTCCGGGCTGCGTATCGACCTCTATAGACCCGCCATGCTGCTTGATGACGATGTCGTGACTAATGGACAGGCCGAGCCCGGTCCCTTCACCAGTTGGTTTGGTCGTAAAGAACGGGCTGAACAGCTTCTCCTTCACCTCGGGCGGAATGCCGGCCGCTATCTGTTTGACGCTAAGAGTGCGGCCCTTCGATCGTGCTCGCACTCGGCTGGTCACCACTGCCGGAAACAGCCGCACCTCTGGGCCCGCGCGCATTTTCGGCTGGCTTCACCTCGCTCGTACCTAGCCCGTATATCTCACACCATCTTTGCATGATTGGGCAGATTTGCGAGGAGAGATGTTTGCTTTTCTGCAGATGCGGTAGGCCGTGGCATCTGGAGATGCGAGAGTGCTTGAACGATTATCTGACTACGAAAGTCGCGAAGCGGTCTCGGTGGGCCTGGGGGTGATGCCGCGTGGATTACCCGTTGCGGCGACGTGTGTCAGGCGGGTGAGGCCCGCGCGTTGGCGGCAGCGGCGAGACGCTTGGCAGCGCAGCCCCAGGTATGGGCTGCCGGACACGCTGACGCCATCGCAACCTTGATGCGGCGGGCACTCACGCGCACGAGGGCGCCGATCTTGAGCAGCTTGAGACGAATGGTGCCGCAGGTCGCTTTGGCGAACGGCGTGTGGTGCAGGGCGATGCGGCGCAAGGCGCACAGCAGCACATAGGCCATCGA
>Ga0207416_1004330_pt1 | contig 12483 bp, 8 predicted proteins | sample PaiPotPPM11metaG_FD_184107 | JGI IMG/M metagenome (GOLD analysis project Ga0207416, IMG submission 184107) | Iron sulfur acid spring bacterial and archeal communities from Banff, Canada, to study Microbial Dark Matter (Phase II) - Paint Pots PPM... ...
CCCCGTGTTCAACGTGCCCGACCCGAACATGACGCCGGCGCCCGTCCCTCCGCCGCCCGCACTCGCTCCGCGCAACCCCGTTCCCGGCCCACTGCCGAGAACGACGTTGCTCGAGTTGAGCCCGCCGAGCGCGTCGGCGACCGTGCGGATCTCGCTCAGCGTCTTTTTGATGTCGCTGCCGGTATCGGCGAGCGCCTCGCTCAGGCCGCCGTAATTCGTGGTCGGCTTGATGTCGCCGGGGAGCTCGGTGTGGTCTTCCTTTGCGTTCATGCCGGCCTTCCCCTCCTTGCCGGCGATCTTCTGCCCGCCCCCCTGCTTCTTCGTGTCCTTCGCGCCGGGATCCTTGACCCCTTTGCCGCCGGAGGACGCCTCGTCCTTGGCAGACGCCGGCGGCGCGGACCACTCGTCGAGCGGACGGTTCAGATTGAACTGCGCCGCCAGGTCGGGAACGAGCTCGGGCGGCAGGTGGTAGTCGGGCGGCGTCCAGTTCACGAGGAGAAGGCCGATCGCGCCGCCGTGAAAGACGACGCTCGAGAAGATCGACAATGCGGCTAGGAGATCCCAGCGAACCTTGCCTTTGATGGGCTGCGGCGCGGTCGTGTACTGGAAGAAGAGCGAGAACTGGCCGTACTGAAGGAGGCCGTAGTCTCCTGGGAGCACCGGGACGGGCGCGCCGGCGCGCGCGAGTCCGACGAGGTTCTCATCGCGGCCGCGCAGGATCAGCGTGCCGCTGACGACGCCGGCCGCGTCGAGCTCCCAGCCGCCGCCCACCGCATGCAGCGGAACCGGAGGCGCCGACAGGCCGTCCGGCATGGGGGAGATGGCGCCGGGCGTGTCTCCGAGCAGGCAGTCCTCACCGCGGGAGAGGAGCTTCATTCCGACGATCGTCGTGCCCCACGTCGCGGCGACGCGAAGGAGCGGTTCGCCGGGTGCAGACGCAGTCCGCGTGGCAGCCGGCATCAGAACGTCGGCTCCTTCCGCGAGTCGGACATCTCGCCGAGGAAGCTGCGATGCCCGAGATCGCCGGCGGCGAACTCCGCCCGAACGCGGCGGAGGAAGTACACGAGCTGCGGGCTCTTCAGGCGGCCCTCGATATCGAGCTCGCTGAACCTGTAGACGCGCGTTCCGCCGTCCAGCGTCTTCGCCTCAACGACGCCGGCGTCGGCAGCGATGACCGGAGCCGCGACCACGGACGAAGGCGCGGCCGGCTGCAGAGGGGCTGCGGGCTTGCTCGCGGTTCCGGCGTCGGGAGCCGCCGGCGCGCTCTTGGGGGCCGCGGGCCTCACTGCGCCCCGGGTCCTGGGTGCCTGCGCCCCCGGCTTGGCCGTCTGCGCGAGCGCGACGCCCGCAACGATGGCGACCAACGCTGGAGCCGCCAACGCGCAGAACGCCGCGCGCGCGCGCCGTCTCGGGGACGGCCGGCGAGCGCAGATCGAGGAGGCCATCGTGTCCGATTCTAGCGTGCTCCGTGCCACCCCATCACGCGGAACCGCCCACGCGTCTCCCCCTTCCGAGCCAGGATCCGGGCACCACACATATCCCTTCCTATTCTCTTTGGCGCCGTGGTGTCGCGGCGTTCCTCTTCTTCCTCTACTTGCCCTTGGTCCCAGGCGCAGTCGCTCCGCCCGCGGCGCTCGCCGCCGAGAGATAGCGCTCGGCGTCGGCGCGTAGAGGGTGATCGCTCGGCGCCTCGGCGAGGAAGCGCTTGAAGAGGGGCGCCGCGTCGGCCGACTTCTTGAGGAAGTCCTGGTAGAGGACCCCGAGGTTGAAGAGCGCGCTCGTGTTGTGCGGGTCGGCCGCGAGGACCTTCTCGAGGAGGCCGCGCGCCTCATCGATCTTCTGCGGGTGCTGCGCGTCGGACTCGCCGCGCAGCGCGGCGGCGAGCCCCACCTGCGCCTCGACGTCGTCGGCGGACACTCTCAGGATCTCGCGATACTGCTGCGCTGCCTTCGCGTACGCGCCGGCGCGCAGGAGGACGACGCCCATGTTCAGACGCGATGTCGTGTCGCGCGGATCGGCTTGCGCGGCCTTGCGGAACTCGGAGAAGGCCTCGGCGTCGTCGCCGTTGGCCAGGTCGAGCAGCCCGGTCGCCCGGTGCGCGGCGGCGCTGTTCGGGTTGGCGTCGACCGCCTGCTTCGCCAGCAGCGCCGCGGCGTCCTTCTCGCCCTTGGCCAGGTGCGACAGCGCGAGCTCCGCGAGCGCCGTCGCGTCGGCCGGCTTGCGCACGAGCACCTCGCGCGCCTCGGCGATCGCCTTGTCGATCTGACCGCTCTCGCGCAGCGCCGCGACGTAAAGCGTCCGCGCCTCTACCGCGGCGGGGTGATCGCGCACGTAGTCGGCGAGGCCCTGCGCGGCGAGCTTCGATTCTCCGCGGCGCCGGCGCACCTCCCCGAGCGCGACCGCGACGTCCTGCGACTCGGGCGAGAGCTTCGCGGAGGACGCGAGCTGCTCCTCGGCGCCCGCGAGATCACCCGTCCCGACGAGGACGACGCCGAGATCGAAGCGCGCCTCCCACAGCGCAGAGTCCACCTGGATGGCCTCGCGCAGGAGGGCGACGGCGCGGTCGCGCTGCCCGTCCTTCGCCGCCTGAACGCCCTGGACCATCTTGCTGACGGCGACCGGGTTCGCCGGCGCGACCTTGACGTTCGCCGCGCTCTCCGGACGCGCCGACTTGTGCGAACCGCACCCGACGCAGAGCGCGGCCGTCACCGCCAGGGGCACGAGCTCCGCTCTCATCGTTTCCCCGCGGGAGTCGCCGCGCTGGCGACGGGGCGCGACGGCGCGGCGATGAGCGGCGGCATCGGCAAAGGTCCCTGCGATCGAACCTCGAAGCCGGTCTCGTGGAAGGGCGGATAGAGCTCGCTGTTCAGCCGCCCGAGCGCGTCGCGCATCCTCGCCGTCCACTGGTTGTAGATGGCGAGCTCGTTCGCCTTCTTCCAGCCGTTCTCGTACGCATCGAGGCTTCGCTCCTCCATCGGGACGGCGAACTCCTCGATCTGCGCCTGGTAGTCGGTCTTCTGGTCCTCGGTCTTCACCTCCGAGGGCGGGGGCGAGTCTCGCAGCGCGCGCGCGAAGGACTCGTACATGTGCCCGATCTGGTAGAGCGCCGCGGTCGTCCACTCGGCCACGCCCATCGAGACGCAGTCGAGGAACACCTTCGCCGCGTCCTTCAGTAGGTCCGCCTTCTGTTTGAGGCGCGCCTTGAGCTGCTTCACGTCGCCCTGAATCTGGATCTGCTCGAACTTCGCGAGGACGCGCTCGCCTTCCATGTACCGCGCGTGCGCAGCGGCGTACTTGCCGTCGACGCTCAGGTCGCGCGCGCCGTGCTTGCCGAGGTTGACCGCTTCGTCGAGCGACGCTGCGGCCCCGCGCTCGTCGCCCATCTTGACCTGCGCTTGCGCCAGGAGGACGAGCCCCTCCGCCCGGTGGTCGAGGTTCTTCGCCCGCGAGAGATACCGCTTGTACAGCTCGGCCGCGTCCCGCGCGTGCCCGGCGTTCTGGTGCGCGCGGCCCATCTGGAAGACGACCTCGTCGGCCTCCGGGGCGGTCGCGTACGCCGCGAGGAAGCGGTTGCCGTCGGCGACCGCGCGGTCGTGCTCTCCAGTCGCAGCGCGCAGGATGACCGCGTTGTACGCGGCGTCCTTCTCGTGCTCGAACTTCGCGTAGTTCGGGTGCTCGCGATCGCCGAGGCTCGCCATGCGCTCGGCGATATCCGCGGCCTCGCCGAAGAGGCCCATCGCCTGCAACGTGGTCGTCGCGATCCACGCGCCCTGCGGCGACTCGGGCCGATCGCGGTACGCCGGCCCCATCGCGAGCTGCGCCGCTTCCTGAAGGGTCTTCGCGTCGCCCTGGACCTTGGCCTCCTGCTCGGCGTTGACGCACGCCTGCGCGGCGCGAGCGTCCTTCGGGAACTCTCGGGCGGCGCGCAGGTACGCCGAAGCAGCCGCCGCGTGGTCGCCGGCCGCCGCCTTCTGCTCCCCCTGCTTGAAGACCGCCTGGACGATGAGCGAGTCGAGCCGCTCTTGTTGCTTCGCCGCGGCGAAGCTCGGCAGCGCCTTCAGGCGTCGCGCCCACGTCTCGATGTTCTCGTAGTTCTTGGCGCGGCTGAACGACTCGAGGATGCTGTCGCCCGCGTCGCGCGAGTATTCGCTGCTCGGAAACTTCTCGAGCAGCGTTCCCCAGATCTTCACCGCGGAGTCGTAGCTCCCGATATCGAAGTAGTAGCGGCCCTGGCGGTAGAACATCGCGGGCAGCTGGGGATCGTTCGGGTAGAACTGCGCGTAGAGGTCGAGCGCCTCGACGTACTTGTCGGCGACCGCGCCGACCGTCGCCTCCTGCTTGGCCTCGCGCCGCGCGTCCATCTCGCGCGCCAGCGCGACGAGCGCGTTGTAGAGCGCGTCGTGGCGCATCGCCCGGAGCTCCGGCGACGCCTGCTTCGTGGGGATGGCCTTGGCCGCGGCGAGGTAACGCGTCGCCGCCTCGAGGTTCCGGCCCAGGCGGAAGAAGTCGATCTCGCCGAGGTTGAAGCTCACCTCGTACGCGCGCTCCTCCTTGTCGAACTTCGAGAGGTACACCTCGTAGAGCGCCGCGGCGCCCTCGAACTCGGCGCGGCTCGTGCGGTCCTTCTGGGCCTTGGCGTGCAGCGACGTCGCATAGTCCCGCAAGGCCTTTTCGATCGCGGCGGTCGTCGCGGCGACGTTCGCGGCGTCGGCCTGCGTGCGCGACCAGGGGCCTCCGGCCGTGTACTCTGCGAGCGCGCGCTCGAACGTCGTCTTGAGCTTCACCCACTCCTCGAGCGCGGCGTACCCGGCGGCGATCTGGAGCACCCATCGGCCGGCGTCGGGGCTCGTCGGCTCGAGCTTCAGCAGGAGCTCGTAGGCCTCGATCCCGCGCTCGTAATGCGCCTGGTCGTAGAACTGCTCGGCGAGGGCGCGCACGATCTTGCCGCTGAAGCGTTCGCCGCCGATCTTGGTCAAGAAGTTGTAGAGGTCCTGCGCGGTGTTCTTCTCGTCCTCGGTGAACACCTCGACGACGTACTTCAGGGCCTCTCCCTGGAGCTCGTCGAGCTGCTTGCGCTGCGCCGCGTTCGCCCTATCGGCCGCGCCACCCGCCTCGGTCGCCGCGAAGACCTGCACGAAGCGCTTCGCCGCTTCGTCGTTGTTGCCGAGGCGCCAGTAGCACCACGCGCTCTTGAAAAGCGCGAGACCGTAGAGCGCGGGGTCGATCGTCGCCTTGTAGGTGAGGACCTTTTCGTACTCGGCGAGCGCGCCGGCGTAGTCATAGCGGGCGTTGAAGATGGCCTCGGCGCGCGCCATGTGCGCGTCCGGGACGAAACGCGACTGCGGGTAGTCCCGCAGAATGCGCTCGAAGCGCTCGCGGGCCTCGTCTTCCTTGCCCTGCTCGAACGCGAGGAAGCCGTCGACGTAGAGCGCCAGGTCGTACTCGGGGAACCACGGATAGTCCGCGAGGACCCGCGCGAGCAGCTCGCGCGCGACGCGGTAGTCGAGCTCCGGCGCCGAACCTCGCTGGTCGACGGGCTTCTTCTCCCACTGCTGGAAGCGCGCGACGAAGCGATCGCGCTCGTTCTCCCACTGGAGCTCGGAGAGGCGCACGAGAGCCTCGGGCATCTCGCGCGCCTCGCGCGGAGTCTCGGCAACGAACTTGGTGAGGAGCTCGATCGCCTCGGCGCGCAGGCGTCTCGACTCGGCGAGGTCGGCCTCGACGCGCGCCTCGAGGCGCGCCCTGAGCTGGCGGCGAATGGCCTCCGGCAGCTTCGGTCCGGCGATGGCCGGCTTGCCCGCGGTGTCGCTCGTGGCCGCCGACGCGCGTCGCTGTGCGCCGATCGGCTTCGCGGCGGCGCCGCCGACGACGGCCCGCTCGGCCGACGGCTTGACGGCGTCGTTTGCGGAGGCCGCGGGACCGGACGGGGACGGCGCCGCGAGGGCCGCGCTGCTCCGGGCGCAGACGACCAGCGCGGTCAGAGAAGCGAGGCACGCCCGGCGAAGGACCCGCGCGGACCTCATTTGATCTCGCCGCCGACGTACTCGTCGGGCCAATCGTCTCCTTCGAATGGCCAATACTCCTCGTTGTCCTCGAGGTATCGCGCTGCCTCGAGGGAGTCGACGGCGTCGCGCGGCAAGTAGCCGAGGCGAATCGCTTCCACCTCCACTTCGACCGCACGCTTGCGACCGAGGACGCCCTCGATGCGACCCAGCCGCGCCCGGCGGAGGAGGCGCGAGAGGCGCATGTCGAACCTGCGCAGCGCGTCGCGAGCGAGCGCGGTCTCCTGTTCCGCGAGCTCCTTTCGCGTCGCCGCGATCCGCGCTTGCGTCTGGGCGCCGAGCGACGCGTCGGCGCGCAAGAGGTCCGCCAGGTCCGCGCCGCTCGCTCCCTCCGCGGAGCCCGGGGACGCAGGGGATGAAGCCTGACCAAGGCGGGCCTTCAGATCGGCGAGCTGCTGCCGCAGGGCGGCGACCTGATCGACGGGTGCGTGTGCCGCCTCCAGCTCGGCCAGCTGGCGCTCGAGCCCGTCCATGGCCGCGCGCGCCGTCGCGCGCGCGGTCGACCCCTCCGGCGTTGCGTCCACCGCCGGACGTACACCGCCGTTCGTCGCCAGGGCGCGCTGCATGTCGCCGATCGCGCCCAGCGCGTAGACGAGGCCCGACGCCTCGCGGTCGAGCACCGCGCGCCGGCCGAGCACCCGGCCGTACGCCGGATCGACGCGCAAGAGCGCCGCGATGGTGCGCGCCGCCTCGGGGTCGAGCCCGCCGATCTCGGCGCCCGCCGCGTCCGTGCCCGAGTGCACGGCGGCGAGCAGTCGCTGGACGGACGCCTCGTTGCCGACGATGCGCCGCGCCGCGTCCCGGACGGGCTCGTACCGCGCGAGGAACGCGGTGAACTTCGCGTCGGCGTCGGCGAAGCGGCAGCGCGCCAGGTCGACCCACGCGCCCAGCACCCACGCCTCGTCTTCGTAGCGGTGGTGGATGCCCAGCGCGCGCAGCTCGTCGAGGAGCTCGTGCGCGCCCTCGTAGTCCTTCTTCTCGTAACGCGTCGTGGCCGCTTCGTAGAGGGCCTCGGCCAGGCGGTCGGAGTCGCGCGGGACGAGGTAGTAGTAATAGCGAGCGTCGTCGTTGCGCCCTTGCTCGTGCGCGATCCGCCCCAGGCCGAGACGGGCGAGATCGCGAACGGCGAAGAACTTCTCGTCGGCGAACACCGGCGTGGTCGCCGACGAGCGCTTCGGATCGGCCACCTTGCACAGCAGGTTCTCGGCGTCGCGGTAGTTGCCCTTCTCGACCTGAATGAGACCCGACAGGTACGTCGCCTCCGCCCAGAAGCGGCTCCGCTGCGTCACCGCGGTGTACGACGTCAGCGCGCCATCGCGATCGCCGAGGGCCTCCCGAGCGCGTCCGCCCAGGTAGGCGATCTCGCCGCGTACCTCCTCCGGTGCGCCGGCCGGCACGCCGGCGACGTCGCGCTCCCCCGCGTCGAACTGTTCGCTCTGGAGCGCGACGTCCACCAGCCGGCGGACCCCCCGGCGCGCCCACGTCGCCGCCCCGTCCCAGGCGCCGCGCGCCTCGATCGTTCGGCGCAGGTACGCGCGCGCGGGGTCGAAGATCCCCGCCTGCGCGAGCGCGTCGCCGAGCCGAAAGACCGCCGCGCGGCCGTCCTCCGACTCCGCGTAGAGATCGAACTGGGGCCGCTCGACGAGCGACGCGAGCAGCGCGATGGCCTCGTCGACGCGCCCGGCGTTCATGAGCCGCTCCGCCTCGGCGACTCGTGCGGCCACGTCTTCTTTGCGCAGGTCCTCCGCGCCCAGACGGCGCGCCTGGAGCGCCGCCCGGTACGCCTGGAGCGCCTGCGCGAAGACCTTGCCCGGGTCCCCCTGCAGGGCGGGCGGCGCGGACGCGGGCGCTCCGCCCGCAGCCGGCGCGGGGACCTGCGGAGCCGTGGCGGGCACCGCCGGGGGGGACGCAGAAGGTATTGCCGCCGCCGGCGCGGCGAGCGCGAGCCCGGCGAGCAGAACGAGCGGCGTCAGCGGAACGGCGTTCGCAGCTCGCATCGAGTCCTCAGCGGCCTATCGCCTGCGCCTTGGCGTGCGCGCGAACGCGCAGCTCGTAGCGGCCTTCCTTATCTCTCAGGAAATCCCCCATGTCGGAGTCGTCCCAGAGCTTGATCTCGAAGGCGAGGCGCTGGTCGGCGGGGACGTCCACGATGAACCGCGAGCGCTGGGTGCTCCGGAATGTGTCGCGGGAGCGATCGCGCCGCTCGACGTCGACGGTCACCGCGTGGTTGCCGGGCGCAACGGCGTGGTCGTAGACGACCGTGGAGTCCTCGGCGCGGAAAGACCCCGGCGACGTCCAGACGACACCGTCGTCGAGCGACACGGACAGGCTCGCGATCCGCGACGCATCGCCGCTCGTTTCCAGGGAGATGGCGATCCGTGAGTGAAAGAGGGTGTCGCTGACGGCGGCGACGCGCGCGCGCAGGGCGGCGATGTCGGCGAGCAGGCGCTCGTAGTCGACCGAGGCCGGCACCGGCCCGGCATCGGAGAATTCGCCCGGAGCCGGGGTCAGCGGAGAGAGACGCGCGCCGGGGGATGCCTCCGCGGGCGCCGGCACCGGCCCGGCGTCTGCGGAGCCGGTCGTCGCCGGGGCGCCTTCCGATGGAGTCGACGGCGACTCCTGCGAGCTCTCGGAGGCCGAGGCGGCGGCCTTCGGCTTGGTCGGCTTCGCCGCGCGCGCGCCGTGCGTTTGAGCGAGGGCGCCGGCGCCCACCCACCACGTGCCGGCGAGCGCCCCGGCGAGGGTCCCCGCGGCGAGCAGTCGAGTGTACCGCATCGTCCGCGATGCTATCACCCGCCGAACGGGATGAACACGCTCGCTCCGAGCGTGATGAGGACGTCGTTCACCAGGTGCTCGTCTCCGACGAGGACCTCTCGCAGGACATGGTCACGGACGTCGAAGCGAACGGCGAACCACTTGCCGAAGTACAGCTTCAAGCCGATACCCGCACTGCCGGTCGCGCCGCGCGAGGTCGAGTCGTCGGTCACCCCAGCGCCGATCGCGGCGTTGAGGTCGAACCGGCTGATGCCGTCGCCCATCCAACGCAGCTTTCCGTACGCGAACGACCACACCAGATGCCCGAAGTAGAGCGTGCCCGGCTTGTCGGTCCGGTCGAGCACCTGGATCTGGGGGTAGCGGCGCTCATAGGCGTCCGTCACCGCGCTCTGGAAGCGCGTGAACTCGACGCTCGCTTCGAGACCGAGGTCCTCGCTGAAGTGAAAGGTGTACGCGCCCCCGGCCAGCCAGCTGGAGGAGTACAGGTCCGCCGCGTAAAAGCCCCCCATCGCCGAGAGCTCGTGCCGGAAGGCCTTCGTGAAAAGGCGTTCCTCCACGCCACGGTAATGTCGGCCGCCGACGAGCTCGGACTTGAGCTCCTCGTCGACGCACTGGGCTGCGGCCGGTCGCCCCGACGTACCGATGGCGATCCCTACGACTGCGGCTACGACCGCGGCGGGCGCGCGCATCCCTAACCGGGGTATCAGCGCACGTCTCGCACTGTCAATTGCGCTTCGTGTCCCGGAGTCGGGTTACCTTTTCGGAGCGCCGCCCGCACGCCTGATGTCTGCCGTCATGTCTGCAGTTCGCCTCCCCTGTGCGCTTGCCATTGGCGGGCTCGATCCGGGCGGAGGGGCTGGAGTGATCGCCGACCTTCGAGCCTTCGAAGCGGCAGGGGCCTTCGGTTGCGCGGCGATCGCGGTGGTCACGGTGCAGTCGACGGCGGGGCTGCGCCGGGTGCGGACGGTGGATGCCCGGCTGCTCGCGCAGCAGGCGGAGGAGGTGCTCCGCAATCAGCGGGTCCGCGCGATCAAGGTAGGAGCGCTCGGGACGCGAGCGAACGTACGCGCTACGGCGGAGCTGCTGGCGCGATACGCGGGGGTGCCCGTGGTCGTCGATACGCCGATGGCGCCCACCCGCGGACGCGAGCGCCTCCTCTTGCAGGACGCAACGCAGTCTCTGCGCGACGACCTTCTCCGCAGAGCGACGCTCGTCACCGCGAACGCCGCGGAGGCAGGTGCGCTGCTGGGCTGCGAGGTTCGCACGGTCGCCGAGGCGCACGACGCCGCGCGCGCGCTCGTCCGCCTGGGCGCGCGCGCGGCGCTGGTGAAGGGAGGCCACTTGACCTCCGCGGGGAGCGCGGGCGCGGTCGATGTTCTCGCGCTCCCGGGGGAGGTCATCGAGGTGCGCGCGCGCCGGCTGGCCGTGGACGACGTCCATGGCACGGGTTGCGCGCTCGCTTCCTTGATCGCGGGACGGCTCGCTGCGCGCGATCGGACGCGCCGAGGACGCACGGTCGAACGCGCGGAGCTCGTGGGCGCGATTCGCTGGGCGAAGCGCGTCCACCACGCCGCGCTCGCGCGGGCCGCGGACGTCGGCCGCGGCCTGCGCGTCTTGAGCCTCTGATGCGGAGGCCGCGGACGTCGGCCGCGGCCTGCGCGTCTTGAGCCTCTGACGCGGCGCGCGGCGGGGGATCAGTCTCCGCTCGCGTCTGCGCCGCCCGAGCTGGAGCCGGAGCCGGCGTCGTCACCGCCCGTTCCGACCGCGCCCGTCGGAGCAGTGCCCTTGTAGAAGGCAATCTCGTCGAGCGAGAAGTTCCAGTTGGCGTCGGGGCTCAGCCACGCGAGCTCCTGGATCACATTCCCGACCTTCGCGCTCCCTCCGGTCGCATCGGCGAACTTGACGCTGTACTGCGTCCACGTCGTCGTCAGCGTCACCGTCACGCGAGGATGGTTGTAGCAATTGGTCAGACAGTCGCCGCCGTTGGGCCGTCCCATCATGTCGACCGACTGCATGTTGGTCGTCGGCAACACGAAATTGAGAGAAACCTTGGCGCCCATCGTGGCGGCCTTGGCCCAGAACGCGACTCCGTCGAACGCCGAGATGTCGATGCAGTAGATCTTCGCCGCAGGATCGATCGCGACATTGTAGACGGTGCCCACGCCGAAGCCGCCCATCGTGGTGGTCTTGGCTCCGGTGCCCATGTAGTTCCCGGAGTGCGCCGTGCCGACGGCGCCGCCCGCGACCTGCATGATCTTGAAAGAGTTCATCGGCGTGACGTCGTTGAACGACGACCAGCCCGGGGAAATCATCGCCTCCTCGAAATCGTCGACGAACGCGTCGGTCGGCGTGTTCGTGAGCGGCCGGGTCCCGGTGCCGTCGCAGATGCTCGGCGGACCGGCTTCGGTACCACCGCTGCTGCCGCCGCTGCTGCTGCTGGTGCTGCCGCCGCTGCTGCTGGTGCTGCCGCCGCTCGTGCTTCCCGAGCCGCTGCTGGTGCTGCCGCCGCTGCTCGTGCTGCCGCCGCTCGTGCTTCCGGAGCCGGTGCTGCTGCCGCCGCCGCTCCCGCTGCTGCTCGTTGTTCCCCCATCCGGAGACGCGGTACCGGAGGAGCAAGCGATGCTCGAGCACACGCTTGCCACGAGCAGCGCGCCAAGCGCTATACCCTGAGTCATTCGCGAATTCATAGTGCGCATTTCCATTTGCTCCTGGCTGCGAGAGATATTCGACAATCGATAACTCGAAATCCGACTGGTGTCGATCGTGTGCGAAGAAATATGTCCCTCGAGATCGGACCGTCAAAATAAATCGTGGTCAAACATGTGGGTTGACCACGTACTGCGATCGTTCGGAGTGCGGCGACTCGCGACGCACCTCATCCTCACAAAGCATGTCTTGCGCCGAACCTCGCTCGCCGGAGAGCGCACCGCGCAGGTCTCGAGGAAACCGCGGGCTCTTCCTACGTACGGCGAGGACGACTTCGCCGAACCCCTTTCGGGGGACCAGAAGAAAGCGTGAAGCAAATTCATCGATATTGGGGACCCGGGCGATGCGCCGGCGCCGCTCGGGATTTGTCGATTGACCGTGGGCGCGACTACGCGCGGCGCACCCCTCGGTGGACGTCAGACTTGATGCGCGAAGCGCGCGAGTCAAACGGAATCTTGGTCAAGATTCGCATTTGACCAGCGAAAAATCTCGCTCGCAAAGGCAGGACGCGGCGCGCCGCGCATCCCACGCGGGGGATGGCGCCGCGCGACGCACCCTCACGGCGCAGGCGCGACGTCGAGCGTCACGTTGTCGTATCGATTCTTCCAGACGCTACCCGGAACGAGGTTGAAGATGGACCCGATTCCGATCTGCGCCTGGGTCGGGTTCACGGTCATGCAGAGAGGCGTCTCGAGCTCCTGAGTCGGCCCAAAGGAAACCGCGGCGGTCGCCGTCATGGACCCGGTGCGATTCACCGTCAGTCGGACGTCGGTCCAGGTGCCCGCGGTGAGCGCGTCGGGCAGCGGATGCGCCATGTACCCGGGGCAGACGCCTGTCACGTTGGTTTCCTCCTCCAGCGCGAGGGTCAGGACGTCACCGTTCTTAACGAGCGTGAATTGGAGGCTGTACCGGTCGGCCGTCGGCCCGGAGTCCGCTTCGG
>Ga0207416_1004331_pt1 | contig 12483 bp, 15 predicted proteins | sample PaiPotPPM11metaG_FD_184107 | JGI IMG/M metagenome (GOLD analysis project Ga0207416, IMG submission 184107) | Iron sulfur acid spring bacterial and archeal communities from Banff, Canada, to study Microbial Dark Matter (Phase II) - Paint Pots PPM... ...
GCTCGACCTCGTCGCGGGCGCGCTCCCAGAATTCGCGGTCATGACGGGCGGCGGGCACGCGAGGAGCCTCGCGCGATCGACGCACTCGCGGAAGGCGTCCATTCCGAGACGGTTACAGTGGTATGAAGGGGGTAGCCCCGACGCCCACCCCATTGACGAAGGAGGTCTCGTACGATGCGCGGTCTGCTGGATGAGCGGCGCATCGGGACAACGACGCCATCGGCAGTTCCGAAGGAATTGACACATGTGAAGCACAGATCGCCGTCGGCGGTATGACGGATGCCGAGTTCTGTCGCCCAACGGACGGAGTCGTCATTCGCGTCCGCGTGTCGAAGTAGTAGCCCCCAGGCGCGCTCATCGTTGGTGGTGGCGCTCAGCTCCTGCAAGGTGGCATCCGGCAGGCGGTTCCGAGTGCTGTTGGCCCAATTCCGACAGTCGGTTTGGACTCCACTAAACGGTGTCTGTTCTCCGTCTCGTCCAAGGAAGAAGCTGACCTTGTAGCGAGTTCTCACTGGATCCCTCCGGAACAATGGCTCATCGCGGCGAACCTGCGTGGTCGAGGAGTTGCTTGAGGGCGTAGGTGGCGCCCGTCTGCGCGAACCCTGGCTGCCCGAAGTCGAAGTTGGTGACGTAGACCGGCGCCTTGGCCACACCGTTCTCCACGAGGACGATGGCCAGGCGAAAGCGATCAGGCGCGTTGAGCGCGCAGAGTATCTCGCTGCGCGTCAGGTTGACGGAGTCGGCGTGAGCCAGGCGTCCCTTCACCTCGACGAAGTAGAGATGGCTCTCCCTCAGAGCTTGATACCTACGTACAGCACGAGATGTATCAATGGGGCCACATCCTAGGGCTCCTTCTATCCGTTCGGCTGGACGGGCCTTCGCGCCTCAACCTAATGGCGGCCCACAGCTCCGGCGACATGCTGGCACCGCCACAGCATCATCTAACCCCAGCGTTCGCCTCGGTTGATCAAGAATATCTTGTCGATGGGATCGGGACATGATCTTGTCGCGCGCATGGCCGAAGCGCATCCTCTGGAGTTGAGAGAGCGGGTCGTCGCAGCGTACGAGGCGGGCGACGGAGGCTACTCGGCGATTGCCGCTCGTTTCGCAGTCGGCGAGGCAAGCGTGAAGCGATGGGTCCGTCGCAAGCGGCGTGGTACGCCGCTCGCCGCCGATCGAAAGCGGGGTGGTACGCCCTCGACCATCGCGCAGTCCGAGGTCGACGCGATCGTGGTGAAGCTGCGCGACGCGACCGCAAACGAGATCACGGCCGAGTTTAATCGGCGCCGGCGCGGAGGTGCGCGGGTTCATGTTTCCAGCATGAAGCGAGCGCTGCATCGGTACGGGTACGTCATCAAAAAAAACGACGCAGGCCGCTGGAGTGTCAACGGCCCGACGTCGTAGCGAAGCGGCGGGCGTTTCGACGACGGATCCTTCGCGTTCCGGTCGAGAAGCTCGTCTTCCTCGACGAATCGGGCCTCAACCTCGCCATGGGGCGAAGCCATGCCTGGGTGAAGCGGGGCCGAGAGTTCATCGATCGCGTTCCCATGAACTGGGGCACCAACCTCACCCTACTCGGCGCGATCCGGCTGTCCGGTTGGGTCGTCCTCTCGACGATGTTCAAGACCGCGAACCGGGCCCGCTTCGTCGCGTGGTTCAAGACCAAGCTGCTCCCGCGCCTCGCGCCGGGCGACGTTGTCGTGATGGACAATCTGCCCGCGCACCATGACCCACGGGTCGCACCCGCCTGCCGGGCACACGGTGTTCGTGTCGTGTACCTGCCTCCGTACTCGCCCGACCTCAATCCCATCGAACCCGGCTGGGCTCTGCAAAAGCAATACGTCCGACGCCATGCCCCGCGTCATCCGGTCGCGCTCCGGCGAGTCGCACGGCGCGCCCGATTCCGAGTCACCCCCAGACACGCGAGCAACTGGTTCGTTCACGCCGGTTACCGGGCTCCACTCAGGTGATCCCTGGGGTTAGGCGACGTCGCTCCTCTACTTCGCCGGGTCGCTTTCTATCTCGGTCGGCTCGCCTCGCCATCGCGCCGAGCGGCGCGCGTTGCCGGACAGGCGACGTTCGCGAGCGACCGAGCGTCTCTTCCCGTGGGTCGAGCGTCGGTCGCTCGGGGACGGGCGATGCGACTCCTTGTCGGAGGGCCTTTTGGCGATGCCCCCTGCGGTTCTCGATAGCTTGATCGCTCAAGGCACGATTTGGTTTGGCGAGGGAAGACGACTTTTCGCACACGAGGGTGTGCCGCGCGATACCCTCCGGCCCGCCTTGAGTCTCCTCGTACCCCGGAGCGGCAGCGCTCGGCAGGCGGACGCGTCGTGACGAAGCGTAGCCCGGAGAAGATCCTCGGCGTTCGTCGCGGCCCGCCGCCCTCCGCGCGTCTGCCGGACGTCGCGTGATGCCGCCGACTTCGACGCAGAAGCCCATGCCCCCTGATGAGTCGACATCCCCTGCAGCGCTTACTCAGCCCCGGTCGAACCCCTCGAGTAGACGCGCACGTAGTCCACTTTCATCACCTGCGGAAACGTCGTCGTGTTGTCCGGATCTCCGGGCCAGCCGCCGCCGACGGCGAGGTTCAGAATGATGAAGAACGGCTGGTTGAATGGCCACTCCCCCCCGGCCTTCATCGCATCGGCCGGAGTATGCGTCTCGTACATCATGTCGTCCACGAAGAAGCTGATTGCCGTCGCGCTCCACTCGAGGGCGTATGTGTGAAATGCTCCACTGAAAGAAGCCATTCCCGGCAGCGTATATTGCGCCGTGTCGTTGTAATTGCTCGCATGCAGGCTACCGGCGGCAAACATCGCAGTGTCGATGCTCTCCAGGATGTCGATCTCCCCGCAAGCGGGCCAGCCGACGTTACCGATGTTGTTCCCGAGCATCCAAAACGCCGGCCACATTCCCTGCGCCGCGGGGACCTGGATTCGCGACTCGAAGCGGCCGTAGGTCTGGGTAAAAGCTTGCGACGTGTTGATTCGCGCGCTGGTGTAAAGGCAGGTGCCGTACCAGCACTGGTCCGTGGTGTTGGACGGCTCCTGCTTCGCCGTGATCACGAGATAGCCACCCTCGACGACGGCGTTGGCCGTGCCATCCGTGTAGTATTCTCGCTCGCTGTTCGCTCCTCCGTTGTCTCCGACTTCGTGCATCCACTTGGTGGGATCCACCGCGGAGCCGTCGGGACCGTCGAACTCGTCCGACCAGACAAGCGTCCAGCCCTCTTCGCTCGCGTCTACGGGACCTGCGTCGACCGCGCCGTCAGGCCCTGCGTCGGAGCCGGCGTCGGCTCCGGGCGGGCCTGGCGCCGGGGCGCCCGTCTCGCTGGCCGAACCGCCGCCCGAGTCCTCGACGCCGCTCGAGTCGGGGGTCACGGCGGAATCAACAGGGGACGCGTCTCCGAACGTGGGCCACTGCGTGCTGGAGTCGCTTTGCGTGCAGTGCGCCGTGGTGATGGAAACCACGGCGCAAAGGACCACATGCCAAACCGGCGCTGGCCTCGGCCCTCGAGTCGTGGATTGCGGTGTGGCCCCCCCGTGGGAATTGGTGTGTTCCATTGGGCTCCCGCTCGCGCACCCTCAACTACCAGCGCGCGAAATGAATCGAGATTCGTGCGTCGAAGACACCCAACTGCAGTCGACATGCCATCCGCTACAAGAGAACGATTCCAGCGTACCTGCGCGCCATCTCGCGCGTGACTCAGCAGCCCAGCGTGCCCGCATCGCTGCATAGATCGTGATATCGCGCGGTAACGACGCGCCAGGCTGCGGCCCCCAGTCGAATGGACGCCGGAGCGCAACTCACCCCTTCGCGGCGACGCCCTGCTACGAAACTTGCGTGGCGAGCTGTCCGTTCTGCCAGCCAGCCCGACGAGTGGAAGAGGCTAGCAAGTCGGCGACGGCGCGCCGCGGAGCGTCGGGCGCCCGTTAGCGGCCGAACGGCGGGCGCCGCGCGAAGCGCCTCCCGTGAGAGCGTACGGCGCACGGGGGTTGCGTGCGTCTTCGTCCGAACCAGATCAGCGCCGCGATGGCCAGCGAAGCAAAGGATGGCGTCTGGCTTGCCGTGTGAAGCGCCGACAACGAGCAGCTGCAGCCAGAAGACGAGCTACCGGGGGCAGCCCCATTGCTGCCACCGCCCGACGAACCGCCCTCTTCACTGATTGTGCCGTCTCGGTCACCGGAGGAGCCGCCGTCGGTGCTGCCGCTCCCACTGGAGGAGCCGCCGCCGGTGCTGCCGCTCCCACTGGAGGAGCCGCCGTCGGTGCTGCCGCTCCCAGCGTCGGTGCTCGCTCCCCCCCCGGAGCACTGGAGCACTCCGTTGTCGTTGGCAATCGATCCGCTGCACGGCAGCGGCAAGCTCGGATTGGGGTTCTGACTCCCGTTTGTCTCCGTGCACGACGTGCACGTGAGGACACATCCCGCTCCCGAGGACGCCGCCGCGCATCCCGTGCAGGACCCCAGATAGCTCCCACCCGGAGTCACGCAGCTCGATGATCCGCAGTCGCCGTCAATGCTCGTCCCAGTCCCGGCGTCGCTCGGGACGAACGAGCACCGAAGCTCCAGCATGCCGTTATTGTTCGAGATCGACCCGTTCGTCAACGACCCGCTGCACGGCAATTGCAGGCTCGGATTGGGGTTCTGACTTCCGTCTATTTTCGAGCACGACGTGCACGTAAGGAGGCATCCCGATCCAGACGGCGCGGCCGCGCATCCCGTGCAGGACCCCGAGTAGCTACCGCTCGGCACTACGCAGGAGGAGCCACTCCCCGTGTCGCACAGGCATTGGGTCAGCCCGAACTGCTGGACGATTGCGGGGCTCGGCGTCGACGACAGCTCGGCGTAGCCGACGTCGGAGTTCTCTCCGGTGACAATACCCTGAGCCGCCGTCCACGACGGCTGGCTATCCGAGGCGTACAGCGGTTCGTCGGCGCTATAGGTGATCGTCCCTGCGCCAGAGGAAAAGACGAAAGTGGTGCCAGGCATGTTCACGAGATTCAGCTGGAGCCCGTAGATTGGCGCCAACGCACTCGCCGGGATCGTCCCTTGCGCGCCACTGGGAGCCAGCGACGAGCCCACGATCTCGACTGGGCCGATGGTCGTCGCTTTGCCACAAGGATCGATTACGCTATAGCTAGCGCCGCTGATATTGCCATTAGTGTCGTTCTGAAAAGCGATGTCGAGGGTATATCCTGCCGGCAGGATCCCAGGGCCGTACGGCACCGCCGGCAGGCTGGGCTCGGTGGAGTTCGAGAAGTTCAAGGAGCCGCCGGAGGGCAGACCGAGCTGGGCGCCATACGCCGCCGTCGGCCAGTTTTCGATTCCCCAGCCCAGGGATGGCGGCGTGACCGAGAACCCATACTGCTGCCAAACGACATTGGAGGTCGGTGCTGACCATCCGTTCAATTGGATGCTCAGACCGTTGGGGATGTGGAGATCCTGCGTGATGGCAATGGAGATGTTGAGGCCCGTTATCGCGAGGCCGGTGCTGGCGCTGGGGTTGGCCGCGGTGATCCAGTAGTTGGAATTGCCGACCAGACCGCCGCCGGGCGGAGGCACTAGAACCGCCGCTTGACTGTTCGAGACCGACTCACCGTCGTTCGCGCGCTGCCCGCTGCTGCACCCCGCCCCCGCGACGGAGAGAAGCCCTGCCACCAAGCCGCCCAGCAGGATGGGAAATGGTTCGGGTTTCATGGACCTAAAGTTTTCCTTGCGGTCGAACGGTCGTGCACCCTGAAGGACGTCGGACGGGCGATGCCCACGAAGGTCTGCGGTGCGACCGTTCCATTCGTAATCGTCGAGGGTCGAGACGTCCAGCCCGGACGAGGGGGCCGCTCTGCGGACGTTCAACGACTTTACGCGGGTCGACGCTGGCGTCGCTCGACGAGCGACGGGGCTTCCTTGTCGGCCTCGTACTCGTCCTCCTCGGCGGGCTGGTGGGCGCCCTCGCCTCCAGCTTCGCAACACTGGTCATCGTTCGCGTGATCCTCGGCATAGGCACGTCCGCCGCCTACCCCTCGGCGATGAACGTGCTTCGCATGCACTCGCGTCGCATCGGCCAGCCCACGCCGCGGACGGTTCTCGGCGTTCTCTCCCTCGCCGCGCTGTCGAGCGCCGCGATCGGGCCGACGCTCGGCGGCTTCCTCACGGGGGCCGCCGGATGGCGCGCGGTCTTCGCCGTGAACGTCCCGATCGCGCTGATCGGAATCGTCCTTTGCCTGCCGTTCGTCGAGGCTGACGCACCGGGGGAATCGGGAGCACCGGGGGCGCCGCTCGACGTGTCGCCCCTTACCATTGGCGCGGTCGGCTTCGTCTTTGGCGTCGCGCAGGGGACGAACTCGGTCGCGAACCAGGCCGCCGTCTACGCGCAGGCGCCGGCCAGCGAGGTCGGAACGGCTGCCGGCCTCCAGCGGACCGCCGGCTACCTGGGCGCGGTCGGCTCCTCCGGCCTGCTCGGCTTCTTCTACGCGAAGCACGCTTCGACCCCCGGTCTTCATTCCCTTGCGCTGGTGATGCTCCTCCTGAGCGCGGTGGTCTGCGCGATCACCCTGCTCGACCCCTCACTCAAGACCCCCAAGAAACCCGAGGCCACACACTGACGTCGTGGTGGACGCAACCCATCCCGACTGGCCCGGGCGCTACCGAGCCCGCGCGAAGCGGGCGAGCCTCGCTCGCGAGACGGTGAGCGCCAGCTTCTTTTCGCGCGGGAGCCCTTTGATCGCGTACTCCAGCTGCAACGCACGCGTCTGCGTCGCGCACCGTCGAGTCGCGAGTACCCGGAGCGGCCCGCGGCCTCGCGTATATCGGGCACCTCGTCCGGCGTCGTGCGCCGCGATTCGCGCGGCGACATTGCGCGCGATCCCTACGTAGAGTGTGCGGTCGGAGCACTCCGCGATGTAGACGTACCAGACGCTCACCGATACGCGAGCCTACCTCAGCTCGCCGACGAGCGCGCGGGAGAGCCGGGCAGTCGTCAATGGCCAGAAGTCGACCTCCGGGACCCGAGTCACCGCCAGGCCCTGTGCCTCGGTCGCCGCATGAGCGCGTGCGCGCCGGCCACGAGAAGGAACCCGCCGACGATCGACCACACGATTGGGAACGAATGCCCCCCGATCGCCACCGATACGAAGGTGGGCAGGTGGAAGGCCCGGGCGAGCGTCATCCCCACGACGGCTCCGACGAAGCCAAGGAGAATGGACATGAGGAAGCCGCCTGCCGTGCCGCCCCCGAACGCGCGAGCGATCGCCCCGCAGATACCGGCGATCACCAGATAGATTGCCAGCTCGAGTAAACTCATCGACGCAAGGGTCAAGGCAGCCACCGTGCCTGAACAAGGAGCATCGCGGATCTTCGCCGATTGGAACGAGGGCGCAGGCGCAATGGCGGCCTGATCGCCACACGTCGTGCCAATATGCCGCGAGCGTCTTGTCTCGGGGATGGTCGCAACGGCTGAGCACCGGGGAGGCTCGCACGCCGATCGCGGATCGACGGGACGTCCCGGAAATTCCTCGAACAATCGCGGTTCGACGCGCCGCAAAGACCCGGCTGGCACATGCGTTGCGAAGCCATTGGGTCAAATGACCGTGAACATCACCGTATACGGTCAGACCGATATCGGCCTGGTTCGGACCGTGAACGAGGACGCCTTCGTCATCGCCGACCTCACCGGAGGAAGCGTGCTGCAAGAGCAGCGCATCGCTCGCTTCGAGATCGGCAGGCAGGGCGTCCTCCTGGCCGTTTCGGACGGAATCGGCGGCCACAAGGCAGGCGAGGTGGCGAGCGCGCTCGTCGTCGAGTCCTTGCGACGCTCGATGCTGCGCCAGGCCCCCTCCGGCCCCGACGGGATCGATGCCCTCATGGAGGAAGCCACGAAGCGAGCCAACCGTGAGGTCTGGGAGGCTGCGCACTATCCAGGGCGGGAGAACATGGGAGCGACGCTGACCGCTCTGTTCGTCCACGGCGCCACGGCGCACGTCGCCGAGGTCGGCGATTCGCGAGCGTACCTCCTGCGCGGCGGCGTGATCGAACAAGTCACACGGGACCAGAGCTACGTGCAGCTGCTGATGGACGCGGGCGCACTCAGTCCGGAGGAGGCGCAGCAGTCGGACTTCAAGAACGTGATCCTCCAGGCGATGGGGCTCGCCCCCAAAGTGACCGTCGCGCTGGGACGGATCGACTTGCGACTCCGCGACTGCTTCATCCTTTGCTCCGACGGGCTCTCGAACAAGGTGGGGCCCGACGAGCTGCGGTCGATCGTCCTCGCCTCGCCCCGCCTCGACGCAGCCTGCGTCAGGATGGTCGAGACCGCGAAGGCGCGCGGAGGGGAGGACAACATCACCGTCATCGTCGCCGGCGTGAGCGGGGACCTACCGCCCCTTGTCGCCGGCTAGCGGATCGTCGATACGCTGCAGATCCTTCAAGAGTTCGAGCCCCCGCACAGCTCTCACCGCCCGCGAGAATGACCTCATACGCTCGGCAGCCTCCGCTTCTACCCGCATGCCACCGCGCACCGCGGTCTTCGGCGGCTTCGCCGATTGGGCTCAGGGATCAAGTGGGCGGGATCTGTCGGACGCGAGCTGGCACAGTATGGCGTACGCGCGACGCACAACACGCGGAAATAGCGAGCGCGGGAGATGGCTTGGCACAGAGCGATCGCCGCCGCGGACCACGGCACCGGCAGCGGCGTCGGCCCATGGATCGATCGAACGACGACAACCGCCGCTGCGAATCTTCCTTGGACTGACGTGGCCTCGGACTCGACCGGAATCCACCTTGTCGCCGTCGCCGGCTTGAACGGCGTTAACGCGGGCGGGGACATCTGGACCTCCGCGGATGCGGGCGCGACATGGACCAATCGGACCAAGGGCACCCGAGCGTCCGGCCAAGGCTGGAAGTCCGTCGCGTCTGACTCGAACGGAACCCACCTCGTCGCCGCGATCGGCGCGGCGGGGGCCAGCCCCGGCGGAGATGTTTGGACATCTGCGGACGCGGGTGCGACCTGGAACAAACGGAAAACGATGGCCTCCACCGCCGGGTTCGTGCTGGGCCCCACCGTGGCCTCGGACTCCACCGGAGCGCACCTCTTCGTCGCGGCCAGGGATATCTGGACTTCCACGGACTCGGGCGCGACCTGGACCGACGCGACAGCGGGCACCCCCGCTGCGGCGCAAAACTGGGTCGACATGGCCGCAGACTCGACCGGAACGCACCTGGTCGCCATCACCGCGTATAGCGACATATGGACATCCGCGGACTCGGGCGCGACGTGGACCAATCAAACCAGAGGGACCGCGGCTTCCGGGCAGGATTGGCAGGGCGTAGCGTCCGACTCGACTGGAACCCATCTCGTTGCGCTCTGCCAGCAATCTCTGACACGAGGTGGGGTCCTCTATGGGGGAGACATCTGGATCTCCGCGACTCGGGTAGAACCTGGAACAACCGCACCCGGGGGACTGCCGCGTCCGGCCACCTATGGGTTGCGGCGGCATCCGACGCGAAGGGCACCCACATCGTCGCGGCGTCCGCGCAGGGTAAGACGAGTGACATCTGGACGAGCGCGAACTCCGGGCTGACATGGACCGACGAAACGGGGGGCAGCGCCGCATCCGGCCAAGAGTGGGTTGCGCTGGCATCCGACGCGAACGGCACCCACCTCGTCGCCGTCTCCAGCGGTCCGCCAGGAGGAGGGGCCTGTTGTTTCGGAAACATCTGGACTGAGTGAGGGGCGCGCACTGCGCGCAGGGTCGGCCGGTGCCGGTCGCGCTTCCGCTCCGCTTCAGTACCGCGGAGGATCGGCCGGCATGCGGCGTGTTACCCGCTCATGCGCCTGCTCGCGGTCTCCCTTCTCGTCGGTTCGCGGATTCTGGCCTGCGGAAGCCGCCCAGACCTCATGGAGGGTCCCGTCGGCGCGGTCGACGCGGGCCCGGCGCGCGACGGTGCCACGTCCCAGCCATCAGCCGCCGTTGACGCTAGCGTCGGATACCCAGGTATAGCGGCAGCCGACGAGCTGGGCGCCGCCCGAGTCCATGACCCCAGTGTCTGTCACGCCGGATGCTTGTGCTCCCCCGCGAACGACTGCCCGTCTGGCTGCTACGTGACGGAGATCGAGCGGCCCGATGGTTCGGCATCGGCGCCCTTTTGCGGGAACGGTATCGCGATGTGCGGAGCGGGATGGTCGATCGGCACCCCGGTAGACAACTGCGGCAGCGGCCAGCCGCGCTATCTGGACGCGGGTCCGGACGGAGCCTTCTGCTGCGAGCGCTGAGGGTTGGGTTCCCATCCGCCCGCGGAGTATGGCGATATCGCGCCTCGAACGCGCTGAAGGGACCTCTACCAGAGGGCGCGTTCTATCAGGGCGCGCGCCTTTCGAGGCGACGGTCGTGCCGGCCGAGGCCGCGGCCGATCGCGATCCGGTACGCGCCGAGCAGGATCAGCGCGCCCACGACCGATGCGATAATCCCGGGTCCGCTGCCGGGGGTTCGGTACCAACCGGCGGCGCGCCCAATGAAGCCGGCGACAAACGACCCGGCCAGACCGAGGAGGATCGTCACGAGAAGCCCGCCTGGATCCTTGCCCGGCATGATGAGCTTTGCGAGCGCGCCGACGACGAGCCCAATGATGAGCATCCATAAAATGTGCAATGGGTGCATGGCGCCAGCGGACCAGCAAAGAGCGCGCCCGGCAGTCGGAGCTCGACCCGTCCTCGCGGCGCGGCGTATTACGCGTGCGGCGCTTGCATCCTTCCTCCCGCGTGAACCGAAACGAAAAGCGCCACCCCACCGGCGTCGCGCTGCTGAGCGACTCTCGATTGAACAGGGGCACGACCTTTTCCGGAGAGGAGCGGGAGCGGGAGAAGCTCGTCGGCCTCCTCCCCGAGGGAGTCGAGGACATCGACGCCAGCAAACGCGGGCGCTGCAGCACCTCGTCACAAGCCGAACGACATCGAGCGGTACATTTACCTGACCGGTCTGCTCGATCGGAACGAGACGCTCTTCTACCGCGTGCTCATGAGCGACCCGGCGCGCCTTCTCCCAATCGTCTACGGCCCGACCGTCGGCGAGGCGTGCCTGAAGTTCGGACACATCTACCGTCGCGGCGCGGCCTCTACGTATCGATAAAACGCAAGGGGCATTTGCGGGACGTGCTCCGCAACTGGCCCGAGCGCGACGTCCGATTCCTCTGCGTGAGCACCGGGGAGCGCATCCTCGGCCTCGGCGACCTCGGCACGAATGGAATGGGAATCCCGATCGGCAAGCTGCAGCTCTATACCGCGTGCGCAGCGGTGCCGCCGGCCCCGCTGCTCCCCGTCCTCCTCGACTGCGGGACCAACAACCACGAGCTGCTCGACGATCCGCTTTACCTGGGCCTGCGCCAGCCTCGCCTCTCGACCGAGGAGCTCGACTCCTTCGTCGAGGAGTTCGTGCAGGCCGTGCACGAGGTCTTCCCCGGCTGCTGCATCCACTTCGAGGACCGGAAGGGCACGGAGGCGTTGCGCCTGCTCGCCAAGTACAAGGACCGCGTCCTCTGTTACAACGACGACGTTCAGGGCACCGGCAGCGTGACGGTGGCCGGCCTGTACAGCGCGTTGCGTATGACCGGGGGCAGGCTCCGACATCAGCGCTCCTCTTCCTCGGCGCGGGATCGGCCGGCATCGGCATCGCCGACACGATCGTGGCGGCCATGCAGCTCGAGGGACCGAGCGAGAGCGAAGCGCGCGACCGGATCTGGCTCTTCGACATCCACGGCCTCATCGAGCGCAAAGATCTCAACCCGTACCAGCAGCGCTACGCACATCGACTGGATGGCGATAGACCGCACGCGCTCCCGAGCTACCCGCACGGTAGCTCCGCCCGCTCGCCCGACTTCGTCGAGGCGATCCAGAGGATCAAGCCGACGGCGCTCATCGGCGTCAGCACGAAGGCGAAGGCCTTCACGCGGGACGTGATCGAGGCGATGGCGCGCATCAACGAGCGTCCTATAGTCTTCGCGCTGTCGAACCCCACCGAACACGCCGAGTGCACCCCCGAGGAGGCGTACCGGTGGTCGAACGGCAAGGCAATCTACGCCGCGGGCGTGCAGTTCCCGCCGGTGGTCCTAGCCAGGCGTGTCACCGACGAGATGTTCATCGAGGCCGCGCGCGCCACGGCCGACCAGGTCACCGAGGACCAGCGCGAGCGGGGGATGCTCTTCCCGCCCCAGAGCAACGTGATCGAGATTGAGGTGCGAACGAGCGCGTCGCGAAGCTCGTATTCGATCGCAACCTCGCGCAGGTCGAGCGCCCGAAGGACGTCGGGGCCTGGATGCGCGGCATGCTGTGCAAGCCAGAGTACCCGCCGGTGTAGCCATGGCGCTCGCGATGCTCCCCATCGGCACCGGCGCGCGAGGCACGCGCATCGAGAGCGACTCGATGGGCCCCGATCGAGGTACCCGCCGATCACTACTGGGGCGCGCAGACGCAGCGCTCGCTCATACACTTTTCGAT
>Ga0207416_1004332_pt1 | contig 12478 bp, 12 predicted proteins | sample PaiPotPPM11metaG_FD_184107 | JGI IMG/M metagenome (GOLD analysis project Ga0207416, IMG submission 184107) | Iron sulfur acid spring bacterial and archeal communities from Banff, Canada, to study Microbial Dark Matter (Phase II) - Paint Pots PPM... ...
AGCCGGCGGCCTTGGTTTGGGCACGACGATTACAAGCGTGGTGTTTCTGGCAACGATTATTGGGTTGGTCGTCTACTTGACGATAAGCCGCAGAGATCGCATCTACGCACTCGACCCGCAATAGGAATGCCAGCGGAGCAATCGTCCAGCTCCGTGTAAATTCGAGCGGCGGAGGCGTTTTCGATGGACGTTCCCGTGCTCGTCCATTCGAGCGCGACCTTTGTGGCCACGGACGAAGCATCCCGCGGCCGTACGCTAGGCCGCTTACAAAATCCGCGCCGCGCGCGCCAAAGTATGTACGCGAATTTCGCGATTGTGCGGTACCGTGAGCCTTCGCTCATGGCAGCACCCTGGCTCGCTAATTCCAACGATAGGACCGGGCAGTATCAAGACTCACGGCGCAGAAACCTGTAGTTGATGGAGGTTATTACGATGATTGAATCGGCCGGTCCAGTGCGCAATATCGAACGCGTGATTCGCGGGGTCGCCACGAGCGATGGCGCCGGCGTTGCCTTAACGCGCATCATCGGCCAACCGGCGCTTCCGGATCTCGACCCGTTTTTGCTACTGGACGAATTTCGCTCGGATAAGGCGACCGATTATATCGCTGGCTTTCCCGATCATCCCCACCGCGGTTTTGAGACGGTAACGTACATGCTTGCCGGCCGCATGCGCCATCGTGACAACAAGGGAAACTCCGGGCTGCTCACGGCGGGAAGCGTGCAGTGGATGACGGCCGGCCGCGGGATCGTCCACTCGGAGATGCCCGAACAAGAAGACGGGCTCATGTGGGGCTTTCAACTCTGGGTCAACCTCCCTCGTAAAGACAAGATGACCGACCCCGGCTACCAAGACATCGCACCCGAACGGATTCCGGATGTCGTCTCGGGCGGCGTACACGTTCGCGTTCTCGCCGGACAATACGGCGGGGCTACCGGGCCGGTTCAGGCTCCCGATACCGATCCGACCTACCTTGACGTCGACCTCGCCGCGGGCGCGACATTTGAGACGGCACTGCCGAGCGAGCAGAATGCCTTCGCCTACGTTTACGACGGTAAACTCACCATCGGAGACGATCGCCCGGGGCAACGAACCATCGTGCGCGGAGAATTGGCAGTGCTATCGCACGGAGAACGTGTGGCGGCGCGAGCCGGAGAGGGCGGAGTGCAATTTATTCTCGTCGCGGGCCGGCCTCTGCGCGAACCCGTGGCACGCTACGGACCGATCGTCATGAATACGCAAGCCGAGCTGGAGATCGCTTTCGACGACATTCGCTCCGGACGGTTCTAGCACCGCCTCGACGCGACTCTTCGGGTGGACTTACCAACACTTTAGCGGCTGGCATCGTCTGTTCTATAAATACCCATCGCAGGGAGCCGCGAATGTGCCATTAGTTCTCGAAAACGGACTTGTCGATAGCGCCCGGCTCGGCGGCCCAAGCCTCGAGCGCCTGATCGTCGCTGTGTGGCCCGAAGCCTACCGGATCGCGTTTAGCATTCTCCGTGACCGCGGCCTTGCCGAGGACGCTGCGCAGGAGGCATGTGCCTCGATAGCGCGCTCCCTACCTACGCTAAAGAGTACGAACGGCTTCGCTGCGTGGAGTTACAAAATCATCACGAACCACGCAATAACGACGGCGCGGCAACGCTCCCGCATACAGACGGCGGACGCCCTCGACGATCGTGCGGCGCAGATCGATCGAAGCGACGCGATGGACATTGAGAAGGCGCTCGCCGCGCTCCCGGTTGCCCAGCGGAGCGCGATTCTCTTGCACTACTATGCGGGCTTAGCCAGCAGCGAGATTGCCGCCGCGACCGGCCTATCCGCCTCAACGATTCGCTTTCACCTCATGCTGGCGCGAAGAACGCTACGCAGAGCGCTTTCTGCCGAAGAAGCAACCATCGCCCCGACTTCCGAGGAGGCCATTCACCATGTCCACTAACGCACGTATTCAAGCGGCCATGCAGACGATGGTTCAAGGAATCGCTGCGCCGCCCATCCGGCTAGACGTCATCCAGCGAAAGATCTCGCAGCCTCAACCGGTGGCTCGGCCGCAGCAGCCGCTCACGCGCTTCGCGCTCGCGACGGCAGCTGCGGTAACCATACTTGCCGTGACGCTTCCCGCGGTCTCCCCCGCATTCGTGCAAAGCCTTGAGGCGCGCTATCGCGCCGCCTTGCAGGCGCTCGGAGGCGTCGCTCCACCCGCTGCGCCACAATCGCTGATATCGAAGTTGGCGCCGCGCAATGAGAATCTCGCTTCGGCACAGTCGCGCGTGGCCTTCACGATCGTTCCGCCCGCCGGGTTGCCACGCGACATCGTGTCGTCCACGATTCAAGTAACTCCGACCGGCATTTATTCGACGCAGACGCATTCGTGGCGCGTTGGGCCCCTGGAAGTCAGGTTCGCCTACCGTCGCGCTGGAGGGCGCGAATTCATCTTGATCGCGGACCGCTACAATCCTAACGGCGGACTACCCGCGAAGTACATCTTTGAGGCAAAGGCTCCCGCTGCCGACGGACGCCCCGTCCTTGTAAGGCACGAGCACTTTGCTTGGCGCAACGGCAACCAAATGATGACGGCAACCGAAGGGAGCGCTATCAGCACCGCGGAGATCGCCGCGATTCAGTCAGCGATGCACGGCATCGCCGTCCCGCGCCGCAACCTTCACGCGCCAAGCGCGCGATCGACAATGATCCTTCGCGTACTCACCAAGCCGTAGTATTCGGCGCGAACGTATCGGCGAGCCACGCCGAGATCGTATCCGCGTAGGGCACGAGTTTGAAGCCCTTGAGCCGTTTGCGCTTGCCGGTCGGCGGCTGCGCACTCCGCAACGCACGACGTACAGCGTTGCGGCTGACGCCGCAGGGCGGCAATTTTGCGGATGCTGGGGCCCGGCAACCGTAGGGTATGAAAATCCATCCAACGCTCCTTTGTACCAGGGTGCTTGACACAAACTGATCGTTTGTATTACCATTGGTGATACAGAGAGAGGCGGTTTGAGCCAATGTCGAAGGAAATGCTCCTGGTTTACGTCACGGCGTCCTACGGCTTTGTTGTGGGAGTGCGATACTTTGCGTCCGCAATCGCGGTGCGTACTAGCAGTGCGCCGAGCAACTCGGCCGGAAGCGGCGATGATCGATCAGATCGAACCCGCATCGAGCGCGCCGACGGCTATCGAGAGCGCATTTCTCCTTTGGCGCGTTACATTGTATCGGCTGTCGGATTTGTGATGATGGCAGCCGTCCTCACGCACCTCATAACGCCGCCTGTTGCGTACGCATTTCTTTGCCTTGCGATGGCAGGGCGATCCCTCGCCGATCAAATCGTCGAGGAACAGACTCCGAGGCGGCGCTCCACGGTGATAGGGCGCTCCCGTTCAATCGATCCGGTGCTCATCATCTGGATTGGACTAACGGGCGTTTCCTCGTTTTTCCTGATTCCGTGGCTCTTCGATAACGCGTATCTGGCTGCTGCAATCGTAGTCATGCTTTGCGTCGCCACCATGCTCGTCGTAGCGTGGCGTATAGCAAGCGCGCCGCCTTTGCTCTTTGGCAAAGACCTGGAAGCGGAAACGGTCGTCGATCGTGAAACTCGCGTACTCCGGACAGGTAATGCGTGCCTCCTGACTATCGTCGCCGTCACATTATTCATAGCGTTCATGGGCGGCCAGCAAGGATTCATCGACCACCGCTTCGAGGTATGGGGCTTGCAGGCGTCTGCGTTGACGCTATTTATCTGGGCTCGGCTCTACGCGCGTCATTTGGCCAGCACGCGGCTAACATCATGAGCCGATTACTGCTGTCGGTCGATCCCGATCTGGACGCGGCGCCCTTCCAGCAGATCGCGGATCAGTTTCGCGAATTTATCGAAGGCGGCGATCTACGTCCGGGTGACGCGTTGCCTACTGTGCGACAATTGGCGATCGACTTAGGCGTTGCTCCAAATACCGTAGCGCGCGCCTACACGGAATTACAGAATGCCGGCTGGCTAACAAGCGATGGCCGTCGCGGCACGCGCGTTGCGAGGTCGATACCTGCCGAGGATGTCAGGCGGCGCGCCGTTGTTTTGCGAGGCGACATTGAGGCGCTAATAACCAATCTGCGACGTCGCGGTTACTCAATAAATGAGATAAGGACGGCTCTGGAACTGTCGGCGGCTACTATTTAGAAAACAGAAACGTTCCGCAATTGCGCAGCGTTTCCGTCGCTTTACTGGTTCCCTAAACCGTTACAACGTTCAGAATCTTAGAACCGTTAGAACGCTAGAATGGTCAATCCGCTCGTCAGAACGGTATTTCGTCGTCGAGGTCGTCGCCGAAGGCGTCGGCGCTGGAAGCGTTGCTGGGGGCTGTTGCGTTGGCGCGGGGGGCGCTGTTGCCGCCGTACTCGCCGCCGCCGGAGCCTGCGCCGTCTTGGCGGGAGCCGAGCATCTGCATGTTGTCGATCACGACCTCGACTGCGGTGCGTTTAACGCCTTCCTTGTCGTCGTATTTGCGGATGACGAGCCGGCCTTCGACCAGCACCGACATGCCCTTCTTCAAATACGTGTTGCAGGTCTCGCCGAGCTTGTCCCACGCGACGATGTCGACGAACGTCGTTTCGTCGCCTTGCTTGGTGCGGCGGTTGACGGCGAGCGCGAACTTCGCGACGCCGGCGCCGCTGGCGATGTAGCGGATCTCGGGGTCGCGCGTTAAGTTGCCGACCAGGATAACGCGATTGTACGAACCTGCCATGTTTGATTGCCTCTCTCTCGCTATGCTAACGGACTATTACCGCAAACGATGCTCTCACCTAGGCGTGCCAACAGTATGGCATGCCTAGGTGCGGAAAACCGGAGGCTTAGTACGCGGGCGGGGGGGTCGGCGCGGCGTTGGCCAGCGCGGTCAGATGGGTGAGCATCCGCTTCTCGTTACGAATCACCAGGGCCCGGAGCACGTCTTCGCTCAGCTTGAGCTGGCGCTCCAGCTCCTTCGAAGCCGCGGCGTCGCTCTTGAAAATCATCAGGACGTAGTGGCCTTCGCGAAGGTCGTCAATTTCGTAGGCCAGGCGCTTTTTCCCGAGCTTCTCGGTGGAAACCACCTCGCCGCCCTGGCTGGTAATCACTTCGGCGATCGTGGCCGAGCGCGCGTCCACGTCGGCTTCTTCGAGCGACGGGCGCAGAATGTAGGTCACTTCGTAATCGTTCACTAGTCTCTCCAGCTTCGGACGCCCGCTCGCGGCAGGCGGCCCACCTCATCTAAAAGCGCGGGTGGGCAGGTGGCCCGGATGGCCGATTAGCCTCCGAGAACCCATGGATTGTACACTATGGGGCCCCGCCCGGCAAGGACGCATGAAGCGGAAGCCCCGGCGCCCCTCTCAGCCGGTTGTCAGTCCGGACGGGTTTCATCTAGGGATACATGTCCATCGCTCATTTTGCCGTCAATCGCCGGGTCGCCGTCTCGATGATCGCCCTGGCGATCGTCGTTCTGGGGATCTTCGCCCTTCCGCGGCTGCCGATCGCTCTGCTGCCGAATTTTACCCAGCCGGTGGTTACCGTTTCGGTCACCTACCCCAACGTCGGCCCCGAGCAGATGGAATCCCTGGTTACCCGCCCGATCGAAAACGCGGTGAGCCGCGTCAACGGCATCCAGCAGATCAACTCCAATTCTTCCGAAGGGCAGACGCGCGTCACCGCGCAGTTCTACTTCGGCACCAATATCGATACGGCGGCCGTCGACGTGCAAGAGCAGGTCGATCGCATCCGCAGCCAGTTACCGAACGATCCGAACCTGCAACAGCCGCAGATCGCCAAATACGATTCCAACGCGCTGCCGGTCGTGCGTATGTTTATCACCGATCCGAACATGACGCTGCGCGCCCTGGGCGACCTGTTCACCAACCAGCTCTCGGATGAATTCGCATCGGTCGACGGCGTCGCGGCCGTAACGGTTACGAACGACGAACAGCGCGCCATTATGGTGCAGCCCGATTCGGGAGCACTCGCCGGCTACGGCATCACGCTCGAGCAAGTTACCGCGCGTATCCAGCAAGAGAACCTCAACCTGCCGGCCGGCATCATTCAAGTCGGGCCTAACGAGTACCAGGTGCGCAGCAACGCGCTCCTAAAATCGGCGCAACAGGTCGGCAACCTGGTCCTTGCGACGAAGAACGGCTCCGCGATCCGCATCAAGGATGTCGCGAGCGTCACGGATTCGATCAGCGAGCAGCGCAGCTATCAACGCTACAACGGCAAGCCGGCGATCGGCCTGCTCGTCAACGCGCAGCCGGACGCCAACATCGTCGCCACCGCCGTCGGCGTCTATAAGAAAATCAACACCATCAGCGCGCGTTACCCCGGCATGAAGATCGGCGTCGTCTTCGACCAAGAAAGCTTCATTACCGAGGCGATCCAGGCACTCGAGCATACCGCCGTCTACGGTGCGATCCTCGCGGTCGTCATCATCTTGCTCTTCCTGCACTCGTGGCGCACCACGCTGATCGTGGCGATCTCGCTGCCCATCTCGGTGCTCGGCACGCTTTTCGCGGCATACATCTTCGGCTACTCACTCAACATCATGACGCTGGGAGGGCTGGCGCTGGCCGTCGGCCTCATTGTAGACGACGCCATCGTCGTCATCGAAAACATTTACCGGCATATCGCGCTGGGGAAAAGCCCGCGCGACGCCGCGGAGAGCGCAACCTCGGAGATTTTCTCGGCGGTGCTCGCGTCGTCCATCACCGTCATCACGGTGTTCGTTCCGCTCGTGTTGATTCCGGGTTTGCAAGGCCTCATCTTTACGCCGTTTGCCGTGATGGTGATGGTCGCGGTGGCGATTTCGCTCACCGTCGCCCTGACGACCGTCCCCATGCTGTCGTCGGTGATCATTCGCAATAAGATTCTCGCGGTTCACGCGGACGGCGCCGCCACGAACGGTGCGCCCAAAGGCCCCTACGCGCGCTTCTCCGCCGCCTTCGACCGCAGGTACGAGGGGTTCGCGAAATGGTACACCCGCGTGCTAACCCGCGCGGTCGACCGGCCCGGACTGGTGGTGGCGATCGCGGGCGGTATCTTTATCCTGACGATGATCGTCGTCAAGCTCGGTGCCGTACAAACCGAAATTTTCCCGGCCTCCAACTCGCGGTTCGTGCGCTTTAACATGCAGATGCCGACCGGTACGGCGCTCAACGTCACCAACGCCGTTACCGAAGATATCGAGCAACGCATGCTCAAGGATAAGCGCGTGCTCAACGTCGGCGCGCAGGTCGGCACGGCCGGTTTTATCGGTACGGGAACCGCCGTTACCAACCAGTCGAATCTCTCGGTCACCATGAAGCCCAGCGTCTCGGGCGATGAGTCCGCGCGCTTCGTCGCGCAGTGGCAAAGCGCTCTCACCGGCCAATACGCGCTGCGCAGGGGCGGGCCGCGCATTTCGCGCGCCGGCATCGCGGCGTTCCGTAAAATCGCCGGCAAGCCGATCCCGGGCCTGCGCGCATTCGGACGCACCATCGATATCGTGCAGAATACGATCGCACGCGGCCAAGACGCGCTACAGATCCAAATCTACGGCCCCGATATCACCACGCTCTACGACCTCGCGCAATTCAAGGTTATTCCGAAGCTCGCGCAGATTCAGGGCATCCAGGCGCCCAACACCAACATCAACGTTTCGCAACCCGAGGTGGATATTGCGATCGACCGTGCTAAAGCGGCGCAGCTGGGAATTTCCACCCAAACGGCTTCGAACATCATCGATACCGCCACCGCCGGAACGATTGCGTCGTACATGCAGATCAACGGCACGCAGTACCCCATCATCGTGCAGCTCCCGCCCGATCAGCGCCGCTCGTTACAAGCGATCGAGAATCTCAACGTCCCGCTCGCAACGGCTGCGAACGCCGGCGCTACGGCAGCCATCGCCACCAGCGCCGCTCCCGCGACCAATGCGGGCAGCGCCAGTACGCAATCGCTCGCGGTACTGCCGCTTGGCGAAATCGCAAAGATCACGTTCGGGCAAGGGCCGTCGGAGATTTCGCGTCAGGATAAGCTGCGCGAGATCGATATCGATGCGGGCTTGAGCTCGATCCCGCTCGGCGCGGCAGTGACGCAGGCAACGAAGATCATGGACGGCATCGCACTCCCGGCCGGCTATCATTGGCAGTACGGCCAGGCGGTGACGCAGCAGAGCGATACGTTCTCCAGCCTCGGCCTTATCGTGCTGCTCGCGATCATCCTCGTATACATGTTGCTCGCATCCCAGTTTGAATCGATTCTGCATCCGCTGGTCATCATGGTGGCGGTGCCGCTGGCGAGCACGGGCGTCGTGCTCTCGCTCTTCCTCACCCATCGGGCCTTCGGCCTCACGGCGTTCATCGGCGTGCTCATGCTCGTGGGGATCGTGGTGAAGAACGCGATCCTGGTGGTGGAATTCACCAATCAATTACGCGAGCGCGGCTACTCCGCTCGCGAGGCCGTGCTTCATGCGGCGCCGCTGCGATTGCGGCCGATTCTCATGACGACCCTCGCCTCCATCGGCGGCATGTTGCCGATCGCGATCGGCCTCGAGGCCGGGAGCCAGACGCAAGCGCCGCTCGGAACCGTAGTGATCGGCGGCCTGCTGGTCTCTACGACGCTCTCGCTCATCGTCGTGCCGACGCTCTACCTCTGGGTTGCGCAGCACCTCGAGCCGCGGATGGGCGGCTTCCACGCCACCATGGCCGGCCGAAAAAGCGCCGCGCCCGACGCAGCCGCCGCCGAGGTTTAGTGACGCACGAAGAACGCAATCGTCATCGCCACACCGATGGTAATGACGATCGTGCGCGCGAGCAGTGGCGGTACGCGCCGAAAGAATTTCGCTCCAAAATAACCACCCAATAGAGCGATGACGGCCATCGGCAACGCAAATCGCCAGTCGATGATGCGAGCCAGCAGAAATGGAATGAGTGCCATGCCGTTGATGACGACCGAGAGCACGTTCTTCATGCCGTTGGTTGCATTGAAACTCGGCAACCCGGTAAAGGTCAAAATCGCGAGCATTAAGATGCCCATGCCCGCGCCGAAATAGCCGCCGTATACCGAAACGCAGAATTGCAGCACGATCTGCCACGGCGAGTGGCTGGGAATGCCGTCCGGCGCATGCCGGGTGAGGAGCGGGCTCAGCGCAAACACGAGCGTAGCGAACAGCAGCAACCAGGGGATCAAGTGGGCGAACGTAACGGCCGGCGTGCGCAATAGCAATATGGCACCGAGCAGCGCGCCGACGCTGCTCACGCTCGCGACCGAGATGAGCAGCCGCTTGTGCTCGCGCACGTCGCTCCAATAGCCGCGCGCGCCGCCGATAGTTCCGACCCACATCGCCGCGTTGTTCGTAGCGTTGGCCGGTATGGGTGGGACGCCGGCAAAAATCAGCGCCGGGAAGGTGAGAAAACTCCCTCCTCCGGCCACGCTGTTGATTGCGCCGCCGATAAATGCCGCGGCGCCGGGTAGAATGGCCTGTTCGAGCGTCAAGAGGCTATGCGCCCGCGCTCTTCTCGCGTTTGGTCACGCGATAGACGCGCCGCACGTTCTTGAGCGCGCCCAGCTTGGTGAGAATCTTATGCAAGTGGTCGAGATCGCGAATCTGCACGGTGAGGCTGGTCACCGCCGAGGTATCGCGACGGACCCGCGCCGTCACCGAACTCACCTGCGTTTTCAGCTCCGCAAATACAGCCATAATATCCTGTAACAGCTGGGAGCGATCGACGGCTTCAACCTCAATGTCGACCGCATGGGTCTGGTCGGCGTCGGCCACCCATTGCGCTTGCAGAATGCGCTCCGGCGTCGCATTCATGTAGGCCACGTTCGGGCAGTCCGCCCGATGGACGCTCACGCCCCGGCCGATCGTCACGTAGCCGATAATCGGGTCGCCGGGCACCGGCGAACAGCATTTCGAGAGCCGTACCAGCACGTCGTCGACGCCCGCGATGCGCACGCCGCTCGATTTGCGCGCGCTCTTGCGAGGCGGAGCCTTCGATACGACCTTCGAGAGGTCGACGACGTTGTCGCTCTTGATCTCGTCGCGGATGCGGTTGGCGACGGCCTGAGCCGAGGCATCGCCGAAGCCGATCGCGGCGTAAAGATCGGTAGCGGTAGGATAGCTCATGCGCTGCGCGATCGTCTCGATCAGTTCGCCGCGCGCGAGATCGATGCGCAGGTGCGCGCGCGCCAACTCTTGCTCGAGCGATTCCTGCCCGGCCAAGACGTTTTCTTCGCGTCGCTCCTTGCGGAACCACTGCTTGATCTTATGCTTCGCGCCGGACGTTTTGACAATCGAAAGCCAGTCGAGCGATGGGCGCGCGCTCGATTTGTTCACCAGAATCTCGCAGATGTCGCCGTTGCTCAATTGCGAATCGAGCGGAACGATGCGCCCGTTCACCTTCGCCCCGACGCAATGGTTGCCGACGTCCGTATGCACCGCGTAGGCGAAATCGAGCGGATTCCCACCGGCGGGCATCGAGTACACGTCGCCGCGCGGCGAGAAAACGAACACCTGCGAATCGAACAAATCGAGCTTGAGATTCTCCATGAACACGCGTGAATCGCGCATGTCTTTTTGCCATTCGAGCAACGCGCGCAGCCAAGAGAGCTTGTTCTCGAATTGGTCGCCCTTGCCGCCGCCTTCTTTATAGCGCCAATGCGCGGCGATGCCGTACTCGCTGGTGCGATGCATTTCCCAGGTGCGAATTTGAATTTCCAGCGGCTCGCCTTGCGGCCCCACGACCGTCGTGTGCAACGACTGGTACATATTGGGCTTGGGCATCGCGATGTAGTCTTTGAAGCGCCCCGGCAGCGGGGTCCACATCGAGTGCACGGCGCCGAGCGCGCCGTAGCAATCCTTTACCGAGTCGACGATGATGCGAATCGCCGTCAGGTCGTAGATCGTCGAAAAATCGCGGCCTTTTTTGATCTTCGAGTAGATCGAGTAAAAATGCTTCGGGCGGCCTTGGATCTCGGCGTTGACGTGCATCGACGCAAACTCTGCGCGAAGACGCGTAATGGCTTCTTCAACGTCGGCTTCGCGCTCGCGACGGGTTTTGGCGACGCGTTCGACGATCTCGCGATACGGTTCGGGATCGAGGTACCGCAGGCACAAGTCTTCGATGTCCCATTTGATCTTCCAAATGCCCAGCCGATGCGCGATCGGCGCGTAGATATCGAGCGTTTCACGAGCGATCGCCAATTGTTTGGCGGGCGGAAGGCTCGACAGCGTGCGCATGTTGTGCAAGCGGTCGGCAAGCTTGATGATGATGACGCGAATATCTCGCGCCATCGCCATAAACATCTTTCGCAGGTTTTCCACCTGCGCGTCTTCTTTCGATTGATAGGGGATGCGGGTGAGCTTCGTCACGCCCTCGACGAGTGCGGCGATCTCTTCGCCGAATTCGGCAGCGACCTGCTCGCTGGTAATCATGGTGTCTTCCACCACGTCGTGCAGAATCGCCGCGGCAATCGTTTGGCGATCCATCTCGAGTTCGGCCAAGATGCCCGCTACCGAGAGCGGATGCTCGATGTACGACTCACCCGAGGCGCGACGCTGCCCTTCGTGGGCGAGGTCGGCCACCTCATAGACGCGCATGAGCCACTGCGGATCCAGATCTGGATCGTAGGCCCGTACCGCGCCGATGAGCTCTTGGATGGTCATATATATCCGCCTATTGTGCCATATCGGCCCGCGCGACGGAAGGGTTGCAGCCTGCGGTTAATCGCCGGTCGGCGTTTCGAGCGAGTCGCGGAACAGGACGCCGGCAATTTTGCCGTCGGCATCGATGCTCAGGCGCTCGTACAAGACCCCGTTGACGCAATGCATCTCATAGAGGTACGAGGTGACCCCCGGGGGCGCGCCCTCCACTTGGACCGGGCCGAGGTAGACGGTCGATTGAAGCGCACCCTTCTGCCCGAGCGCGGCCGAGATCGTCTGCACCATGGCGTCGGAGATTTTGGCATTGAAATCCGCGTCGTAGGACGAGCGGTCGAGATCGCCCGCCTGCCATCGCACGAGCTGCTGAACGGCTTCCTTATGGACCGACGGAATCTCCGGCGGCGGAGCCGTTGCCGCGGGGGTGGGCGTCGCGTGCGGGCGAGCGCTCGCTTGCCCGGCGACGGCGAACGGCGCAACGACGGCGAGCGCCAATGCGAAGGCGCGGGCTCCATGGTGCAGATGCATATCAGTACTTGATGAACGAAACGACGTCGAGATTCGGCACCGCCGCGCGGCCGTTCAGGGCCTCGAGTTCGATCAGGACTGCGAAGGCTTCGATATGGGCCCCTAGGCGCTCGAGCAGGCGCCGGGTCGCGGCGGCTGTCCCGCCGGTCGCCAACAGATCGTCGACGACGAGGACCCGATCGCCTTGGTCGAGAGCGTCGGCATGGATCTCCAGCGAGTTCGTGCCGTATTCCAGCGCGTAGTTCTCGGCGAGCTTACTGTATGGGAGCTTGCCGGGCTTGCGCACCGGCACGAAACCC
>Ga0207416_1004333_pt1 | contig 12478 bp, 8 predicted proteins | sample PaiPotPPM11metaG_FD_184107 | JGI IMG/M metagenome (GOLD analysis project Ga0207416, IMG submission 184107) | Iron sulfur acid spring bacterial and archeal communities from Banff, Canada, to study Microbial Dark Matter (Phase II) - Paint Pots PPM... ...
AGGTACTGATAGGGGATACTTCGGGCCCCTATCAGGGCCCGAAGTATCCCCTATCTTTCGCTATCCCCTGCCCCGGGGAAGCTTCTTGCTGTTATCTGGCTACTTCTTGGTTTCCACGCTGTTGCGGAGCTTCAGCGTGTCGGCCGCGCCCTTGGCCTGGGCGGCGTTCAGCGTCTCGGGGCCCGTCGCGCTAAAGAACTCGGTGATGCCGAGGGTGGTCGCGGTGGCAAAGAAGCACACCGCGCCGTCCGGCGCCGTCGTCGTGTTGCCGCAGCCGAGGACGCCGCCGTTCGCGCCCGCCGGGTAGGAGTGCGGGTCGCTGGCAAGCGAGGCGAGGATCGTCGCGACCTTGGCTGGGGTGAACGTGCCCGTGTAGCCGACGAACGTGATGACCTGGCCGGCGGGGAGCGTGTAGGCCGCGGACACCGGAGCGCCCTTCACCGTCCCGCCGCCGCCCGAGGCAATCGCCGTGGTGACCTGCTTGGCCGTGGTCGTGGCCCCGGCGAGGAACGCCGGGTCCTGGCCCTTCGGGTAACCGCCCGCCGTGGCCGGCGTGGACAGGGTGTAGGCGGTCGCGGTCGCCCCGGTGCCGGCGCCCGCCGCCGCGCCTGTGCCCGTCGACTTGGTCGCCGTCGGCTTCGCGGCCGGCGTCGTGCTGGTGGACGTGGAGTTGCTCGCCGTAGGCGTGCCGCCACCGCTCTTGTGCGTGACGAGGACGACCGCGACCACGATGATGATGCCGACCACGGTGCCGATCGCGACGAGTCCCTTGGTGCCGAGGCCGCGGCGCGGTTCCGGGTCCTCACGGCGCGGGCCGCGCGGCAGGGGACGCGGCCCGGTGCCCGTGCGCGGTCCCGGCGGGCGGCCGCCCTGGTCGTCCCAGCCGCCGTCGGCGGGCGCACGGAACCGTTCTCTCGGGTCCCTCGGGTCGCCTCCTGGGCGCCCGGGCCCCTGGCCCGGGTAGCCGCCCGTGCCGCCGCGCTGCGGCGCGAAGAAGTCCTGGAGTGCGGGGTCGTTCCGCGCCATGTCGCCGCCGAAGCCCTGCGGGTCCTGGCCGGGGAAGTCTTGGCCTTCGTAGTCCTGCGGGGTGAAACCCGGGCGAGGCGCCTGGCGCGTGTAGTCCTGGCCGAACTCGTGCTGGCCGAACTCCTGGCCGTCCGGGCCCGGATAGCCCGCGTCCGGCTGCGGGCGCTCGTCCCGGCGTTCGTCCCACGGGGCGGCAGACCGGCCCGCCGCCCGGCCCCAGCCGTCGTTTTCCTGGCCGCCGGGCTGCCAGGTGTCGCCACCCTGGCCGCCACCGCCCCAGCCCTGTCCGTAGCCGGCGTCCTGGCCGTAGCCGTTTTCCTGTCCGTAGCCGGCGTCCTGGCCGAAGCCGTTCTCGTGGCCGAGGCCGGCGTCCTGGCCGTAGCCGCCCTGCTGGCCGTGGCCGGCGTCCTGGCCGAAGCCGCCCTGCTGGCCGTGGCCGGCGTCCTGGCCGAAGCCGTTCTCGTGGCCGAAGCCGCCGTCCTGCCCGTAGCCGCCCTGCTGGCCATGGCCGGCGTCCTGGCCGTAGCCGTTTTCCTGCCCGTAGCCCGCGTCCTGGCCGTAGCCGTTTTCCTGCCCGTAGCCCGCGTCCTGGCCGTAGCCGTTTCCCTGGCCGTAGCCGCCGTCCGGCGCGGAGGAGTGCCTGCCGCGCATCTCGCGTCTCGGCAGGTCCTGGAAGCTGCGGCCGGGCGTGCGCTTCGGGTAGCGGCTCTGTCCAGGGTCGTCGTCCTGGCCGAAAAACTCGGGGGGCGGTCCGCCTGCCTGGCCCTCCCCGGGGTAGCCGCCGCCGAACTCGGGGAAGCCGCCCGCGGGCGAACCAGGTCCTCCCCCGCGGCCAAAGTCCTGGTTTCCGAACTCCTGGCCCGGTGAGGCTTGGGTGTCTTCAGGCCCGTCTTGCGGACCCCATGTTGGCGTGGAGGATACGTCCCAGCCGCTCATGTGCGCGCTCATTCCCCATCGTGATCCTGGCAGTACCCAACCGAGCGTATAGGCGCACAGCCGACGGGAGCGGCAATACCGGCAAAGTGAGCGTTAACCGCATCGATGCGTAACGGCCGTCTTCGTCCGCCGGCACGAGCCCACGTTGGGCCGTTTCCCCAGCGTGTGCCGCACCGCCTTCGTCCGCGCAGACGGGCCTGATACAGTCACGGTCTTTGCGATCAGGCCCGTCGGTGCGGACAGCCGGGAGCTGCTTCAGGCGGACTTTTCCCGCGGCGTGCGGCGGGAGACGTCGCGGGGCACCAGGGTCGGGTTGACGTTCTCGAGGACCGCCTCCCTGGTGATGACCACCCGCTCGACGTCCTTGCGCGACGGCACCTCGAACATCACCGACTGGAGGACTTCCTCCATGATCGCGCGCAGCCCGCGCGCGCCGGTGCCGCGCAGGAGGGCCTGGTCCGCGATCGCCTCGACGGCGTCCGGCGTGAATTCCAGGTCCACGCCGTCCAGCTCAAGCAGGCGCTTGTACTGCTTGATGAAGGCGTTGCGCGGGACGGTGAGGATCTGGATCAGCGCCTCGCGGTCCAGGTTGTGCACGCTCGTGATCACCGGCAGGCGGCCGACGAACTCGGGGATCATGCCGAACTTCAGCAGATCCTCGGGCATCACGTCGGAGAAGGTGTCCATGGTGACGTTGTTGGCGCGGACGCGCAGCACGGAGTTGAAGCCGATGCCGTTGGAGCCGGACCGCTGCTCGATGATCTTCTCCAGGCCGGCGAACGCGCCGCCGCAGATGAACAGCACGTTCGTGGTGTCGATCTGGATGAACTCCTGGTGCGGGTGCTTGCGTCCGCCTTGCGGCGGGACGCTCGCGGTGGTGCCCTCGAGGATCTTGAGCAGCGCCTGCTGCACGCCCTCGCCGGAGACGTCCCGCGTGATCGACGGGTTCTCGCTCTTGCGGGCGATCTTGTCGATCTCGTCGATGTAGATGATCCCGGTCTCGGCCTTCTTGACGTCGTAGTCGGCCGCCTGGATCAGCTTGAGCAGGATGTTCTCGACATCCTCGCCGACGTAGCCCGCCTCGGTGAGAGCGGTGGCGTCGGCGATCGCGAACGGCACGTTGAGCAGCCGCGCCAGCGTCTGGGCGAGCAGCGTCTTGCCGGAGCCGGTAGGACCGAGCAGCAGAATGTTGGACTTGGCCAACTCTACGGTCTCGTCGCCCGGCCGCTCACCGCCGCTCTGTATCCGCTTGTAGTGGTTGTACACCGCGACGGAGAGAGCCTTCTTGGCCTTGTCCTGGCCGATGACGTAGGCGTCGAGGAACTCGTAGATCTCCCGCGGCTTCGGCAGGCTGTCCCATTTGATGCCGTCAGGCTCGGAGAGCTCTTCCTCGATGATCTCGTTGCAGAGATCGATGCACTCGTCGCAGATGTACACGCCAGGGCCGGCAATGAGCTTCTTCACCTGCTTCTGGCTCTTTCCGCAGAACGAGCACTTCAGTAGGTCACCACCGTCACCGATGCGTGCCACCCAGTTTCTCCTTTACATGGGGCCGCCAGCGCCGGGCCGTTTGCGCGCCCCGTTCCCGGTGAGTGCTGTGGGAACGATTTGCGCTTTTTCGGCCCGGCGTGGCGGGCATGTCCCGCCATGCCGTCAACCGCTTGCTATTTGACGGTACCGCCTTGTGGAGTCCGCTGGACCAATCAAACCCCCTCAACGGCCCAGGAGGGAAGGGGTAGAACCCTTCCCGCTCAAAGACAGTACCTGCGCCGGGGCCACCCTGCCCCCAGCTGAGGGCCTGACCGGCCCCGACGGACCAATCAAACCCCCACCATCTTCCACCCGCCCAGGAGGGAAGGGTCAGACCCTTCCCGCTTTTAAGAGGCTACCGGTACGGCGGCGGTCTGCCCCCGCTTGAGGGCCGTCAGCACCTCGTCGATGAGACCGTAATCCTTGGCCGCGGCCGCGCTCAGGAACTTGTCGCGCTCGATGTCGCGCTCGATCTCCTCTTCCGGCCTGCCCGTGTGCCGGGCGAGGATGGTCTCCATGGCCTTGCGCATCCGGTCGATCTCGTCGGCCTGGATCTCCATGTCGCTCGCCTGGCCGTAGCCGCCCTCGGTGGCCGGCTGGTGGATCAGGATCCGCGAGTTCGGCAGGGCGATGCGCTTGCCCTTAGTGCCCGCCGCGAGCAGCACCGCCGCCGCGCTGGCCGCCTGGCCGATGCAGCAGGTGGTGATCTCCGGCTGGATGAACTGCATGGTGTCGTAGATCGCCATCATCGAGGTCATCGACCCGCCGGGCGAGTTGATGTACATCGTGATCTCGCGGTCCGGGTCGATGGCCTCCAGCGTGAGCAGCTGGGCCATCACATCGTTGGCGCTCGCGTCGTCGATCTGGACGCCCAGGAAGATGATGCGTTCCTCGAAGAGCTTGTTGTACGGGTTCATCTCCTTGATCCCGTACGAGGTGCGCTCGACGAAGGACGGCAGTACGTACCTGGACGATGGGTACTGGGTCACGTTCGGCTTCTCCCTGTCTGCGGAGTGGGGCTGCGGGGTTGGCGGGGCACAGCGGCCGTCAGGAGGCGGCGACCGTGCCGGCCGGGGTCTCCTGGGCGCTGCTGACCACGTGGTCCACGAAGCCGTACTCCTTGGCCTCCTGCGCGGTGTACCAGTGGTCGCGGTCGGCGTCCTTGAGGATCTTCTCCAGGGGCTGGCCGGTGTGCCGCGCCGTGAGCTCCGACAGCGTCTTCTTCACGAACCGCATCTGCTCGGCCTGGATCTTGATGTCGGTCGCGGTGCCGCCGATGCCACCGGACGGCTGGTGCATCAGGATCGTGGAGTTCGGCATGGCGTAACGCTTGCCCGTGGTGCCGGCCGTGAGCAGGAACTGCCCCATGCTCGCCGCCATGCCCATCGCGTACGTGGCCACGTCGTTGGGCACGAACTGCATCACGTCGTAGATGGCCAGGCCCGCGTAGACCGAGCCGCCCGGGGAGTTGATGTAGACGTTGATGTCGCGCTGCGGGTCCTCGGCGGACAGCAGCAGCATCTCGGCGGCGATCCGGTTGGCGATGTCGTCGTCGACCTGCTGGCCGAGGAAGATGATGCGGTTCCGCAGTAGCCGCTGGAACAGCAGGTCCCCTGGAATCACGGGGGCGTCAGGGGTAGCCGTCCGGGCGACTGGCTGGACTAGCTGTGTCACGTGGTCACCTGCTCCGATCACTTCGGCTGTCGTTGCAATGGACATTAACGCCACCGCGGGGTAACTGAGTCCGCGGTACCCACCTGTTCGCTTTCGGCGGAGCATCTACCGGGGACGAACCCTGTACCCCGGAGACGCGCGTGGGGCGTAGGAGGAACCACAAGTCGTTCGGGATGAGCGGATTGAAGGGGGTTTGACTGCGGAGACCAGGGCTGGAACGCGCGTAGCCAGGGCCGGGGTGCGCCCGGTCCTGGCTACTTGCGTCGTTGGGGCCGGTTAGGCCTCCCCATCGTCGGCTAGCACAGTCTCGGCGGCCTTCTCCTCGGCTTCTTCGGCCTCTTCGTCGGCCTCTTCCTCGGCGTCGTCCTGCGTCGCCTCGGTGTCGGCGGCCGCGCCCTCGATCGTGCTCGCCACGTCGATCGACAGGTCGCCGACCTCGATGTCTTCGACCTGCTGGGCCGCTGCGGCCTCGCTGGCGAGCATCGCGTCGACGTCGGCGTTGAGCGACTCGATCTCGGCCTTGACGTCGATCGTGTTGCCCGCCTCGTCGGTGACCGCGACCCGCTCGGCGACGATCGTGGCGGCCTTGCCGCGCAGGACCTCGGTGGCCGCGACGTTGATCTGGTTGTTCTGCACCAGCTGCTGCGCGAAGTAGTCGGGGCTGACGCCAAGCCGCTGCGCCTGGTCCGCCACGAAGTAGGAGAGCTCCGCCTGGTTCACCGACAGGTTCTCCGTGCGGGCCAGTTCATCGAGCACGAAGCTGACCTTGACGCTCCGCTGCGACTGCTCGACGAGGTCGGCGTCGAACTCCTCTTCGGTCTTCTCGATCGACGCGAGGTAATCCTCCTTGGAGGTCTGCATCTGGGCGAGCTGGTTGTCGATGTTCTCGCGGGAGTGGAGCAGCTCGTGCTCGACGTACTTCTCTGGAAGCGGGATGTCGACGGCGTCGACGAGCGCCTCGACGGCCTTGTCCCGCGCCTGCGTGGTCTGCTGCAGCTTCTTGACCCGCTCGAGCTGCTTGCGGGTGTCTTCCTTGAGCTCGTCGAGCGTGTCGAACTCGCTGGCGAGCTGCGCGAAGTCGTCGTCGAGCGCGGGCAGTTCCTTGACCTTGACGGCCTGCACGGTCACCGTGATGTCGGCTTCCCGGCCTTCGGCCGCGCCGCCGGCGAGCTCGCTCTTGAACGTGGTGGTGTCGCCGGCGGACAGGCCGGTGAGCGCCTCGTCAAGGCCGTCGAGCATCGTGCCGCTGCCGATCTGGTACGACTGGCTGGTCGCCTGCGCGTCCTCGACGAGCTCGCCGTCCACGCTCGCGGACAGGTCGATCGTCGTGAAGTCGCCGTCCTCGGCCGCGCGCTGCGCGGTCTTGAGGCTGGCGAAGCGCTCGCGCAGGTTGTTCAGGTACTCGTCGACGTCCTCGTCGGTGACCTCCGCGTTGTCCACGGTGACGCTGAGCGTCGAGAGGTCGGGCAGCTCGAACTTCGGCCTGACCTCGACCTCGGCGGTGAACGCGAGTTCCTTGCCGTCGTCGAGCTTCGTGATCTCCACGTCGGGCGAGCCGAGCGCGAACACCTCCGCCTCCTGCACGGCCTTGGAGTAGAACTCGGGCAGGGCGTCGTTTACGGCTTCGTTCAGGACCGCGCCGCGGCCGATCCGCATGTCGATGACGCGCGGCGGAACCTTGCCCGGGCGGAAACCGGGGATGCGCGCCTGCTGCGCCACCTCTTTGTAAGCCTTGTCGAGGCTCGGCTTGAGCTCCTCGAAAGTAACCTCGACGCTCAGCCGGACACGGGTCGGGCTCAGCTCTTCGACATCGGTCTTCACGGCGGCGTGCTCCATGGACGTGGATGGATTCATTGCCCGCTCACGCGTTGCACGCGGCGCGGCAAGAGTGTATGGCGGCTAAGTCTATTGCCTTGGGCTAGTCCTCGTCGCGCAGGAGCAGGTGCGCCGCCCAGGTCACGATGCCGACGATCAGCGCGCCCTCGACGGCCGCGGCGAACGTGGTGACGTGGAACGGCTGGTGCAGCTTGTCGTAGGCGATGTAGCTGGTGAGGTAGAGCAGCGCACCGTTGACGACGATCGCGATCAGGCCGAGCGTGAGGACGTAGAACGCGCAGCCCACGGCCTTGATGACCGGCTTGATGATCGCGTTGATCAGGCCGAAGATGACCGCGACGATGATCAGCGTCTTGGCGATCGACGCGTCGTTGCTGATGGCGGAACTGCCGTGCAGGGTCCACTGCTCGGTCTGGATTCCGGGCACCACCCAGGCCGCGACGGCGAGGGCCGCCGCGATCACTAGGATCCGGATGAGGATTTTCATGGCCCTCTTTCTACCGGCTTTCTACCGGACGCGGCGCGCATCCCGTGGAGGACAAGAGGTGAAATATGCGGGCGCGGGGACCGGTGGGGGAAACGCCCGGGCGACGGCGCAGCGAGGGCGGTGGCACGGGTGCGGTGTCCCGGTCCAGCCGTTGCGGCGCAGCGCGGCGGCGACGAGGACGGCGCTCTCGCACGCGCGCTCGGTGACGCTCACCGGGCCGAAGCGGAAGGTCGGCGCGGCGTCTATCCCGAGGTTGACGTTGTCGCGGTGTTTGTCCGCCTCCGCGCGGTCGCCCTGGTGATAGGCGGGCCCGTCCACCTCCACGGCCACCAGATAGTCCGCGTACCAGTTGTCCTTGTAGTGCGTACGGCCGTCGAGCGTGCGGCGTACCTGGCGCTCGGCCCTGGGCAGGCCGTGCGCCCGCTCGACATCCCTGGCGTAGCGGCGCTCGAGCGGTGACTCGGCGCCGTCGCCCACGTCGTCAAGGGCGTCGACCAGCCACGGGCGCCAGGGCATGCGGCGGCGGCCGTCGAGCGTCGCGCGCAGCACGGCGACGGTGACGAGGTCCCTGGCGACCGCGCGGGCGATCCATGCGTACGCCCGGTCGAAGCTGCTCTGCGCGGCGACGATGTCGAGGACCGTGTCCGCCACCCGGGTGCGCGGCAGCTTCCACGATCCGTCGGGAAACTGCGGCAGGCTCTGGTCGGAGCGATGGATGACGATCCCGCGGGGCTGTTTGCCCTGCAGTGGCCGGCGGCGAGTGGCGACCGTCACGTGGATCTGGGTACCGACCGGCTTGTCGGCCAAGCCCTGGACCTCGGCGGCCGTCTCGTGGCTGAGCATCGCCCCCTCCCCCGCACGGCGGACGGCCGCCCACAGCCGCGCCTCACGAGGCAGCGGCCCGCTGAAGGTCGCGTAGACGCCCTCGTACACCCGCTGCCACCGGCCGGATCTCAGCCGGTGGCCGATCCTGCTCGCGGTGAAGCCAAGGCTCAGCGCCTGCTGGCGGTCGACGATGCCACACTGCGCGTGCCGCAGCATGAGCCAGTCCCGCTCGGCGTCGCGACTCATCCACGGATATCCATTCATATACACAGAGTGACATGTCATGGCGTGATCATGTACGGAAAGTTACAGCCTGGGGCGCCGGCAAGGGATAGTGGATGGTTAGTGACGCTAGGGCGGCTTATCTATCCAAGATCTTCTGCCGGGCGGCCGACCTGGGCGCGGGGCGGGGCACGGGGCCCGGGAGTTATCGATCTTGGTGTTTTATCTCTAGCCTTTGGTCTTGTGTGGAGCGTTAGCGGGGCGCGGCTGGTCAACGGGGCGCGGATGGCGGTGCCCGACTGGCTGAGCGACATGGTGCCCGAGTGGCTCGCGGAGGTGATGCGGCCGAAGAAGGCGCCGGTGCCGTGGGGGTTGATGCTCCGGGCGGTGCTCGCGCTCTGGGTGCCGATGGCCATCGGGTTTGCCGTCGGGCGGCGGGAACTCGGGCTGCTGCCCGCGATGGGCGGGCTGCTTTCCGTCATGATCGACAGCGACGGTCCCTACTGGCCCCGGGTGGAGCGGATCGGCACGGCGGCGGTCCTCGGCGGGGCGCCGGGCCTGCTAATCGGCACGCTGATCCACGGGCGCGGGTGGATCGCGGTGCTCGCCGTCGTCGTGCTCGCGGGGGTTTCCGCGATGCTTTCCCGCCTCGGCGCGGTCGGCTCGGTGACGGGGCTCCAGCTCTTCGTCTACGGCGCGCTCGGGCTGGGGCCCATCGGGCTGCTGCGGCCCTGGTGGCACACGGCGCTGCAGTTCCTCGCCGGGGTGGTGTGGGCGCTGCTGCTGATGACGCCCGGCTACCTGCTCTCGCCCCGGTCGGCGGAACGGAAGGCGGTCGCCGACGTCTACCACCGGCTCGCGCAGTACCTGCGGCTGATCGGCACCCCGGGCATAGCGGGGGCGGGGGTGGGGCTCGCGACCGCGCTGAACGGCGCCTACGACGCGATGCTGACCGGGCGCGCCTTGGCGAGCGGGCGGTCGCGGCGAGACATGCACCTGATGGCCGTGCTCAACGTGAGCCACCCGTTCGTCGAGGCCGCCACGGCGCTGCGGACGGCCGGGGAACGGGTGCCGCCGCTGGTCACCGAGGAGATCGACCGGTTCGGCGACGCGATCGTCGCGGAGCACGGGCCCGGTTCTGGCGTGCTCGGCTTCGGCGGCCGGCGCGCCGCTGCGCGCAGGCGCGCCGCGGGCGGTCCGCCGCTGCCCCTCATACCGCCCCAGTGGTCGTCCTCCCCCGGCGCGCTCGCGCTGCGCGACGCCATGGTGAACCTCGTCCGGGTGCTTTCTGGCAACTGGACGCCGGCCACGGCCGTGCCCGACACCGACGCCGCCGACCAGGGCTGGCTTGAGCGGCTGCGCGCGGGGACCGACCGGGTCGTCGAGCAGCTGATCGGCGGGCGGATCGCCTGGGAGTACACGATCCGGCTGATGCTCTGCACCGGGATCGCGGCGGTGGGCAGCGAGGTGCTGCCGCTCTCCCGTTCCTACTGGCTGGTGCTCACCGTGGGGATCATCCTGAAGCCCGACTACGGCTCGGTGTTCGCGCGGGCGGTGCAGCGCGGCGTCGGTACCATGGTCGGCGCGGTTCTCGGCTCGGTGATCCTCGTCCTTGTGCCGTACGGCCCGTGGCTGCTGCTGCCGTTCGGCGTGCTCGCCGCGCTGCTGCCGTACGCCAAGGTGCGCAACTTCGGGCTGCAGGCCACGTTCCTTACGCCGCTGGTCGTGCTACTCATCGACCTGCTGAACGTCGGCGGGTGGCGGCTGGCGGGAGTGCGACTCGTGGACACCGCGATCGCCTCGCTGATCGTGCTTGTCTTCGGGTACGCGCCATGGCCGTCGGCCTGGCAGGCGCACCTGCCCGTGCAGTTCGCCGAAACGCTGCGGGCCGTCTGCGCGTACATGGACCAGGCGCTCGTCGAGATGCCCGCCGCGCGGATCGCCTCGACGGGGACGGCCCGCTCACCCAGCCGCGCGCCCGGCGAGGCACCCGGCCTGCGGTCCCGGCTGCGCCGCGGCGCGTACCGGTCGCTGTCCAACCTGCGCGCGGAGTTCCAGCGAATGATGTCGGAGCCCCCGTCGGTCAGCAGGCGGGCGACGATGTGGTGGCCGGCCGTGGTGTCACTCGAAGAGGTCATGGACGCCGTGACGGCGACCGTCGTGGCGATCGGCAGGGGCGCGCCGGTGCCGTCCGCCGCCTCGGTGCACGCGCTGACCGGGACATTGCGCACGGTCGCGGACGCGATCGAGACGCAGACCCAGCCCCGGCTGACCGGACCGCTTCCCGCGGATCCCGATCTCGAGGCGGTGACGGCGAGCGTGCGTTCGGTGCTGTCCGTGCTCGTGAAGGGCGGGGGCGAGCTGAGCGCGCCCCCGGCGACCTGACGGTGGTTCCTGGTCGGGCTGGCGGGACTCGAACCCGCGACCTCGTGCACCCAAAGCACGCGCGCTAGCCAAGCTGCGCTACAGCCCGTACTCGGGACAGTGTAGCGGTCGGCGGGCCCGCGCCGTGCCGCGTGCCTGGTCCCTGGTCCGGCCGCAGCGCACCGGGATGGGGCGGCCGCGGGCGGACCAGGGACGCTGGGCGGTCCCGGCTACGCGAAGGTGGGCAGCAGGTCGCCGTTGACCTTCGCGTTCGGCTGCAGGGTGTTGTCGACCACCTTGTACTCCAGCGGGTACTTGGTGCCCTTCTGCCACTGGATGCCGACCGGCGGGGTGATCGCGACACCGGGTGCGGGGTTCGTCTTGGCGTTCGTGGAAGTGTAGTCGACCGGGCCGGCGACCGCCTCGGGCAGCTTGACCTGGTAGAGCGCCGCGGCGAGGGCGGCCTTGTCGTGCGGGTTGTCGACCGCGGTCAGCGCCGCGTAGGCGATCTCGAACAGCGTGAAGTTGGAGATGTTCTGGTTCGGCTGGCCCAGGCCCGCCGCGGTGAACGCGGTACCGAGCTGCGAGCAGGTCTGCCCGGTCAGCGAGGAGTGCCAGGGCAGCTCAGGAACCCACCACGCGTCGGTGGCGATGTTGTAGACCTTGGAGCCCATGGCGTAGGCGTCGGTCGGGAACAGCAGGACCTTGGCGACGGTGGCGAGCTTGGGCTTGAAGCCCTGCTGGAGCGACTGGGTCCACATGGTGGCGAAGTCGGGCGGCAGCGGCACGTTAGTGAAGAAGTCATCGCCGTTGCCCTTGAACGTCGTGATCATCGACGTGTAGTTGGTCAGCCCGTCCGGGTAGGCCGTCGACAGGTCGACCGTGTACCCCAGGGGCTTGAGTACCTGCGGGAAGACCGCGCGGAACGCGTTGCCGTCCGGGTCGTTCGGGAACGCGGCGGCGACCTTATGGTTGTTGCCGTACTTCTCACCGATTCTGTTCCACATCGGCTCGAAGGCGAGCGCGAGGTGCTCGGCGCCCAGGAAGTACATGACGGTCCACTTGGGCTTGAGCGTCGGCTTCTGCGGGTTGCCGCCCAGGTTGATGTACCAGGACTCCCAGGGGATGTTGGAGCAGACCAGCGGGGTGCCCAGGGTCTCGGCCTCCGTGGCGACCGCGTTCACCGTCTCCGGTGTCGACGACGCGAACAGCAGGTCCACGTTGTCCTGCTGGATGGCCTGCTTGGCCAGCGAGCCCGCCCGGGTCACGCTCGACTGGGTGTCGTAGGACTTGACGTTGACGGTGTAGGTGGTGCCGCCGCTCTTGATCCCGTTCTTGAACTGCGAGGTCGCCATCACCTCCTGCAGCACCCAGGCGTCCGGGTAACCGAACCCGGCGAGCGAGCCGGTCACCGGGTGGACCCAGCCGATCGTGATTTCCTTGCTCGTGGTCGCGGCGGACGTGCCACTGCCGCTGCTCGCGGACGTCGGCGTCGACGAGGTCGAGGCGCCCTGAATACCGGAACTGCACGCCTCAAGAAGGGCGCCGCCGCCCACGATGGCGGCGCCCTTCTTGAGG
>Ga0207416_1004335_pt1 | contig 12471 bp, 13 predicted proteins | sample PaiPotPPM11metaG_FD_184107 | JGI IMG/M metagenome (GOLD analysis project Ga0207416, IMG submission 184107) | Iron sulfur acid spring bacterial and archeal communities from Banff, Canada, to study Microbial Dark Matter (Phase II) - Paint Pots PPM... ...
AGGATGAAGAGCGACTCGGTATAGCCTGCAAAGAAAAAGAGGGCGTAGGGATAAAACGCGAGATAAAACAAAGCTCTTTTCGCCAGTGATGGTTCAAAATCCTGGCAGAGCAGGCAATAGAGCAGCGTTAATGCCAGATAAAAACAGATATTCGAAAGAAGCAATCCCGCCAGGTAAAAGGATAAAGGAAAGGACCCTCCCAGTAACAGACCCCCGAAATGGATAAGCAGTGGCCAGAGTGGGAAATAGACAACATCCAGCGCGCGCGCGTACCCTTGAAAAGCAATATGCGCGTAGGCGATGCTATCCCAGCGATACCAGGAGAAAAGGCATGGGTTGGTGTAGATACTATGTGCGCAATCTAAAGGGCTGTGTCCGGCGATCGAGAGCAGGACGATCCAAATATAGGTGACAAGCAAGATGGTGAGACGGCTGAACACAAAAACCCAGAAGGCTTCTTTCAGGGCAGTCTTAAAGATTGGCATATGTCAAAACACTCTTTTCTCTCACAGGTTAAGGAATAGCTCTATCTTGAGAAATGTAGCTATACTACAAGCCATGCCATAGTACCGGATTGTGGGCGCTTTGTCTAGAACTCTGCTTCTTTTCTCTTTATGATGGTGTTTATGCATCTCTGCATTTATTAAAGGACAATCTCCGAGCAGCTATAGCATATGGCCTGTTAAACGAGAATTTTTCCTCTAAAATCAGCGATTTAGCCGTGCAATAGCGTTCTTTCAGGCAGACGGAAATCTCTGTCATAGAAGGAGGTCATCGTGCGCAAGAAAGTAGGCGTAATTGTAGGTCTCTTGTTTATTTTAGTAATGGGTGGACTGGTTATCCCCACCCGCTTCTTCCATTCCGCGCACGCGGAAGCGCAAAACCAGCCGATGGATATCGGCAATCTTCCCCCCTTAGTGAGTTTGAGCCAGTTGCTGGGCAGCGATACCAGCGACCGCACCTTGCAAATGAGCGTTGGCCTGGCGTTACGCAATCAGGAGCAACTGAGCGCGCTGCTCCAGAGTCTGTATGATCCCTCTTCGTCCAACTATCACCAGTATTTGACGCCCGACCAGTTTGCTCAGCAGTTTGGCCCGACGGCCGGTCAGCGCCAGCAAGTCATTGACTATTTGACCGGGCAAGGGTTTAGCGTGACCCAGACGTATCCAACGCTGATTGATTTCAGCGGGCCTCAGTCGCTGGCGGAACGTGTTTTTGGCGTGACGATCAACGACTACACGGCTCCCGATGGGCGTTCATTCTTTTCCAATGCCACTGCGCCGACGCTCCCCGCGTATATCGCGCAGAGCATCGTCTCGATCAGTGGCCTGGATAACGCCAACCAGTTTTCTCATCCTCCCGTTCCTGCGCGGAATGCGCCTTCGTTAAGCTCCAACGCCGCAGCGAATTGTCCTGCTCCTGGCACGAGCGGTGGTGGCGGTGGTGGTATCTTTGGGGGCAGCTCAACGGCCTATATTCCGAGCCAGTTTTCTAAGGCATATAACTACGATGGCCTGCACAACGCCGGTTTGCATGGCGAAGGTCAGACCGTCGGCGTGTTTGAGCTGGATGGCTACTCGCAGAGCGACATCCAGGCCTATACGCAGTGCTTCGGCGGCGGCAACGTCCCGCTGCAAAATGTTGCCCTCGACGGCTTCAACGGGCAGCCGGGAGCGGGCGCAATTGAAGTGGAACTGGACATCGAGGTGCTGCTGGGTATGGACCCCAACCTGGCGAAGGTCGTCGTCTACGAGGCCCCGAACACCACGCAGGGCTACAACGATGAGTTCGCGCGCATCGTCAAAGATCGCACGCCGGTAATTAGCGTCAGTTGGGGCGATTGCGAGAAGAACATGGGCCAGCAAGAGGTCAATCAGGAAAACCAGTTCTTCCAGCAGGCCGCTGCGCAAGGCCAGACGATCCTGGTCGCAGCCGGCGACAGTGGCAGCGCAACCTGCTTCCAGGGGTTGTCGGGCGGCAGCTTCGATACCTCGTTGAATGCCGATGATCCCGCTGCGCAGCCGTATGTAACGGGCGTAGGCGGCACCAACCTGACCATCAACTCCGATAATAGCTACGCCTCTGAGACGGTCTGGAATGGCGGTTTCCTGGGTGGCGCTGGCGGCGGCGGCCTCAGCCAGTTCTGGAAGCAGCCGGCATGGCAAAGCGGGCCGGGTGTAAAGAACTCCTACTCTAACGGGATGCGCGAAACGCCCGATGTCTCGCTCGATGCTGACCCTGCCACGGGCTATCCCGTCTATTGCACGGCTGGCTCGAATTGTTCGGGCAGCGGCGGTATTCCGGGCGGTGGCAGCGGCGGCTGGATCACGGTAGGCGGCACCTCGGCGGCGTCTCCTATGTGGGCAGCTATGATCGCGCTTGCGAATGAACAGGCGGCCAAAGCGGGCAAAGGCACGCTGGGCTTCCTCAACCCCTCGCTGTATAAAATTGGCAGCGGGTCGCATTACGGCGGTGATTTCCACGACATCACGCCGCCCAGTAATAGCAGCTTGCCCTCCAACAACGACGAACTGGGTGTCAATGGTGGCGCGTACCCGGTGACTCAGGGCTATGATATGGCGACCGGCTGGGGTACGTTCAATGCCGCGAAGCTGGCTGCTGATCTCGTTGCCATGAGGTAAGGGTTGTTTTTCTGCGAAAATGCTCAATGCACAGGGGCGCGCCCCTGTGCATTGAGCATTTTCGCAGAAAAATGGTGGAAAGAATTGCCGGAACTCTTGCATGATAGCTCAAAGTGAAGTACTATAGATAACCGGAAGCGGGCTGACCGCCACCTGTAGTTTTTCTAAGGGGAATGATACGAATGGAAGCAGAGAAAGATACTTCCTACCTGAAACAGGTATCGCTATTTGCAAACCTGGCCGATGAGGATATTCATGAGCTGATGACCGCCGCGAAGAGACGCGCTTTTCGTTCCGGTGAGGTCATCTTTCATCGTGACGATCCGGGCCAGGTGCTGTATATGATTAAAGAGGGCAAGGTTAAAATTTGCATTATCAGCCCGGATGGACAGGAAATTTCGCTGGCCATGTTTGGCAAGGGCGAGTGCTTCGGCGAATTCGCGCTGCTCGATGGACTGCCGCGTTCAGCCGATGCCGTCGCGCTGGAAAAGGTCGAATGTTACACCTTGCAGCGCAGCGACTTTCATAATGCCATCATGAAAAATCCCAAGATTGCCATTCAGGTGCTGGAAGCGCTCACCAAACGACTGCGTAACACCGATAACATGGTGGAAGACTTGATTTTCCTGGATGTGTATGGCCGCGTGGCGAAAAAATTGCTGGAACTGGCAGACGCGCATGGCGTCAAGACCGATGATGGCGTGCGTATCGAAGTGCGGCTCACGCAGCAGGAGTTGGCCTCGATGGTGGGCGCATCGCGCGAGAGCGTCAATAAGGTAATGGGGTATTTCAGCGAGAAGGATTTCATCAGCACCGATAAACATCGCATCACTCTGCACCGCATAGCTGATCTGAAACGCCGCATCTACTAAGGACGTATAAAGCCTGGTACTCTGTGGCTCCCTGTTACTCGCTTTCATGGCTGTTCGTCTCAATGGTGACACAGCCTGTTCTTTTTTTTGCTCTCGTGTCGAAGGGACGCTCTATTCTTGGAAAAAACTATCTTAACGCAAGAGAAACAACCTGTACAACAGCAAGCGACGCATCCCACTGATACCGGTATTGCAACACCTTTACCAGTCGGCGGGCGGATACTCGCCCTCTTTCGAGCGATGCGGCCCCGCCAGTGGGTGAAAAACCTGGCTCTTTTTGTGGGTATCGTCTTCGCACAGCGCCTGTTGTCGCTGCCCGTCTTTGGGCGAGCGGTAATCGCTTTTGTGGCGTTCTGCCTGGCTTCCAGCATTATCTATTTGCTCAACGATCTGCTCGACCTGGAAAACGACCGGCAGCATCCGGTGAAGTCGAAACGCCCGCTAGCTAGCGGGGCTTTACCCGCTTCATGGGCGGTGGCCGCTATAGGCGTGCTGTTGCTGGCGTGCGCCGGTTTGATCACCTTGATTTTTTTCATTCCCATCACCGGCCAGACAGACATCTTTGCAGCCTATGGCGGAGCAAGCGTCTTGTTCGCGCTGACGATCGCTGCCTACCTGCTGCTCATGGCGCTCTACAGTGTGCGTCTCAAACATGTTGTGCTGCTGGATGTTTTTATCATCGCCAGCGGTTTCGTGTTACGTATTCTGGCCGGAACGGTGGTGCTTCCGGTTGTAATTTCGCCCTGGCTCTACCTTGTTACCATCTTGCTCTCTTTGTTCCTGGCCTTGAACAAGCGTCGAAACGAACTGGTGTTGTTGCAGGGACAGGCCAGCAGCCATCGCCAGATACTCAAAGAGTATAGCGTACCCTTGCTCGATCAAATGATTACCATTGTGACGGCTGCGACTCTGATGGCCTACAGCCTGTACACGTTTCAGAGTTCAACGGGCAACCACCATCTGATGATTACCATCCCGCTTGTCCTGTATGGCATGTTCCGCTACCTGTATCTCGTGCATATGCGTATGGAAGGCGGGAGTCCAGAAGAAGTACTACTGCGTGACCGCCATATGCTAGCGACCGTTGTTTTGTGTGTAGCCCTTATAATTTTAGTACTCTATATTTTACCGCAATAAGGAACACGTATCTTTGCTTACTCATAAAAAAATACGCACAGGTATCATTTTTTCACTGGCATTAGCCCTGGTCGTGATGACCGCTATCGCTCTCTATGGTGATCTTCCTCGCTTGATTACCGCGATAGCGCATTTTCGCTGGGCGTTCTTGCCCATCATTCTGGGGCTGACGCTTTTTAACTATTGCGGGCGTTTTTTGAAATGGCAATACTACCTGAAGCGTCTTACAATTAAGATACACTGGCGAAAAAGCCTGCTGATCTTCATTTCTGGACTCTCTATGGCGATTACTCCTGGTAAGGTAGGAGAATTGTTGAAGTCCTATCTGCTGAAGCGTTCAACAGGAGAACCGGTGAGTCGCACGTCGCCTATTATCGTGGCGGAGCGTCTGACCGATGGTGTCGCCATGATTGCGCTGTCCTCAACGGGTCTGGCGCTCTATCGTTATGGTTGGGAACTGCTGGTTGGGCTGCTGGCCTGTGTGGTGGGCGGTGTACTGGTGATCCAGAACCGGCGGCTTTCGCTGGCTCTGCTTGCCTTTGGCGAACGGTTGCCAGGAATTTCGCGCGCGGCGCTCTGGTTACGCGCCTTTTATGAAAGCTCGTTTACATTATTGCAATGGCGTCCATTACTGCTTGCGATTACGATTGGCATCATTTCGTGGGCGGGAGAATGCGTCGCATTGTATTTTGTATTCGCGGGGCTTGGTCTGGGGTTTGGGTTGGAGCTGTTTGTCAAATCCATGTTTATTATGGGCGTGTCATCGTTGGTCGGTTCGGCATCTGGTCTACCTGGGGGACTGGGTACTGCCGATGGTAGTATGATAGGACTCACTCGTTTGCTCCTGACATCGTCAGCGACTATTGGAGGAGCGGCAACTTTGCTTATTCGCCTTTGCACGTTATGGTTTGGTCTCGCTCTCGGCGTCGTGGCCCTGTTGATATACAGAGGCACCCAGCATACGCCCATTTTCATGCAGCAGAGCGACGAACAATCATCGCAGGCGAATAGTGCCAGTAATCTGTCCAACTCAGAAAGCCAGCCAGATTTACAGACGGCGGCTGCAACATCACATTCGGGGGATACACACAAATGAAAACGCTTATCATTATTCCGACATATAACGAATACGATAACTTACGCCCGCTGCTCGAGCAGATATTTTCGTATGCGCCCGCTTCGGACATATTGATCGTGGATGATAACTCACCGGACGGGACGGGCCAACTGGCCGACGAGATTTCCGTGCAGAACCGGCGGGTGCATGTGATGCACCGCGCAGGCAAGCTGGGTCTCGGCACAGCATATATCGCCGGTTTCAAATACGCCGTTGAGCATCAATACGATGCCGCATTTGAAATGGACGCCGACTTCTCGCATGATCCCTGCTATCTCCCCAATTTCCTGAGCGCCATTGAGTCCGCTGACCTGGTCATCGGTTCGCGCTATGTCGAAGGTGGCGGCACCCCGAACTGGTCGCTGCTGCGGCGCTTCATTAGCGGCGGCGGCAATATCTTTGCGCGTTTCATGCTCGGCATTCCGGTCCACGATTGCACAGCGGGTTTTCGCTGTTACCGGCGCGAGGTGCTGGAAGGCATCGAACTGGATAGCATCGAATCACAGGGGTACGCTTTCCAGGTAGAACTGGCCTACCGCGTGTACAGGCGCGGTTTCAGGATTGTGGAAACGCCCATCATTTTCCAGGACCGGCGTGTAGGCAAATCGAAAATGTCGCGCGCGATTTTCCTGGAAGGTTTTACCTGGGTTATTCGCGCTCGCCTGGGCAAAACGTCTCATGCTCATAAAGTGGCGTCTTTGCCGGTAGAGCATACGGCTGCGTTTCTACCCAATCCTGATACTCCGCTTCCTGAGAGCGACGAAAGCGAACTGGCGGAGTATCCTTCGGTTGTGCAGAAGTAACAATGGGTGAGTGGGCTGGCACCAGCCCACTAATCGTCGTCTTTGCCGCGCATGGGGTCAAGCCCGTATTTGCGGCGCACAATCCTGCGATGCTCCGCCAGGCGTTTGAGATGTTTGGGCGGCGCGTTGAGTTGCGTGGTAAGATGTTGTGTACTTTGCGCCTTTCCACCGGCGCTTTTGACGGCGTGTTGTACTTCCAGGTCATCGCTAAACATCTCTACATCGCGTCCGTCCGCTCGCGCCTGTGCCGCTAAACGCGCAATCACACTGTCGGCGCTTTCTCCGGCGCGCGAAAAGATGATGCGCACGCGCTGTTGATGTATGGTTTGCTCTTGAGGGGCATTGCCGTCAAAGACGACGGTGACGCGGTGAGGGGTATGGCGATAGCGGTTGATGAGTTGAGTAATCAGGGCGTGGCGGGCGGCCTCAAAGCTTCTCTGGCGCGCGCTTTGAAACGATGCATCGCGTTGAATCACATTATAGCCATCGACCAGTATTTCACGCCCCACGATATTCCTCAATACTCTGCTATCTCTTGAAGAGTTGCTGCACTATACGCACAAGATAGGCGATTTCCGTGTGAATGTCAATATGCGTCACGCGCATGACCAGGGTATTCACCGCCGGAATGAACTCTGCCAACGCGATCACTCCGACGAGTACCAGCACTATCACCAGCATGACCCAGGTAAGTGCCAGTTCCAGGCGGCTCGCCTTCTTTGCTTTTGTAGTGATGCGCGACATTTTCTCTTGCTTGCGCGTGTCTTTCAAGTCTTCTACTTCTAGTAGGGGTGTTTTTGGAGGGATGGCAACGGTGGTTTCATTTTGCTCGCTTTCCCTCACAGGATTATCGGGTGTGATAGCCTGTGTGACGACGGGTTGGACGACAAGGCCTGTATCGAGGTCTGGCCGGGTCTGATCGGTCCTGGCGTGCGTTCCAATAGAAAAGCGGCCACTACGTACCACGGCAAAAAGGGAAGCGCTTTGCTGCTGTTGTGGCTGAAGAGGAGAAGATGTTTGCGCGGTCGGAGGGAAGGCCAGGCCATCCAGGGGACTTGCTTCAACGCGAAATGGCAGGCCCGCTTCCTGCACGCACGCGCCGCAAACGCCATGCACGTCGTCCCAGCACTGCGGGCAGGCCGCGCGCCGGCAGCGAAAACAGAAATGGCACATGCTCATAAATGTCGCTTCCAACGATCTCTGCGTATATTGCAGGAACGGTTCCTGCTGCGGAGATGGAGCATAAACGGCATCGCATAGAGCGCACGACACCGTCATACCTGTCTCCGCTATCAGCTCCGCATTATGAAGAGCTGGCTGCTTAGAAACACTGTCTTGTTGTTGCTGAATATTTGTTTCAATCATACTGGCTCCCGCAAAGAAAAAACAACGCCCAACGAGCGCGTAAAGATGTAAAATAAAACAGGTCTTTCCTTTCTCATTATAGAGAACCAGGAAAAACACGTAGTAACCCCGTGCGCAAAGGCTTCTACGAAGAAGAAACGCACCCTCTGCAAAAATTGGTAGCTCCGAAGACTTGACAGCAGCCCCAATGTCTGGTATCATCCTACCTGCAACCAGCCTCACATGCTGGGAGCGCCAATCAGGAGCCGTGGTGTAGTGGCCTAACATGTCTGCCTGTCACGCAGAAGATCGCGGGTTCGAATCCCGTCGGTTCCGCCGATTAATAGTGTAATTTACTATATATAGTAAATTACACTATTGTTTTGTACTGGCACGAATCCGTATCTCCCTGATAAAGAGATTGCATCTTTTTCACCTCGTCCTATAATGCTTCTTTCATAAGCCTGGGAAGGACTTTGGGACCATAAGCATAGGCAAGAGGTTACTTTTTCCTTCTCAGAATATGCGAAGTAACCTTGTGTCGAGAAAGCTCTGCTGGCTTCATATGTCTGCCTGTCACACGTTGTGTTTTTTAGAATGAGGCATTCATCATTTATCAGATGTCTTGATTATGTATTCAAACTTATCAACTTTTACGCATTTCTGCTGAGATTAGTTCAAAGTTTCAGCAAGAAACAGCCACCAGATAGATGCAATATCTTATCCAGTATATGCGCACATGCCGACGCGCGGCGAGTTGACCACCGGGAGCAGCATTTCTTCTCCACACTCGTGCTTCTCCGCGCAGTCATCGCATAACCAGCCTTTCCCGTCAAAGACGCATTGCGAGCAGACATTCGTAGCCGGTTTGCCGCACTCTTCGCACAAGATCACTGGCGCTGTATTCCTGGCCAGCACCTGAATGGCTTTTCCTTTCGCTTCCACTTCTCGTTCTGCGATTACCCTCAGCTTCAGTTCCGTCGTCGTGCCATAATCGTACTCGTAGGAGCAGCTTTGCCCTGGACTGAAGACCTTGTCCAGGCGCGCCCGCATACTTTTTTCATCCATACCCCACCCATCATCCATTCCCGCGTCGACCGCGTAGCGCACACCTCCAATCTCAAAAGCGCTCAAATGCCCGCAGCACTCCAGCCAGGTATCCCTGAGAAAGCGATCTAAGGTTGCCAGCGTGGTATTTGCTGTCACTTCCAGGTGCATCCAATACATCGGGAGATCGCGTCCTTCCACTACGAGATGGAATGTCCTGATTTGCTGTGCCTTTCGTCGACTCCCTGCTTTCGAATCAGTATTTGCTCTTTGCTCGCACGTCTCCAGGTGTCTGGTCATAGCTGACTTGCTAAACTCCCCGCGGCAAAAGGTACATATTCCTTTTGACGTTTGTCTTGCCATATACTTCCTCCTCTCTCGATTGCTCATGCCCTGTGAGTTACCCAATCACAGCATACAATATGAGCAGCAAGAAGAAAAGCCCAACTGCCATCTCTAGCCACCTATGGTAAGATAGACCCATCACATAGGGCTTGACCATAGGGGAAATGTATATGGACACTTTGAAGAAGACCCTGCAACAACGCGAGAAACCTGAACTCATCGCCATTATTCAGCATATGCTGCGCCAGGCGCCGGATCTGGAATGGTTGCTGACGACACCGCTACCAGCGGCCACATCTCGGAAGTCCACTATTATTGATCCAGAGGTGTACAGGCAGAAGATTCTGGCTGCGATGTCGACGGGAGCGTATCAGCGCAAGCGCAAACGCGGTGAGGTCCAGCGGAGACTGACTGCTATCAAGGCCATCGCTGACGAGTTTGCCGCGCAGGAAGATTATTCCGCCGCTCTCACTATCTATGAGGTGCTGGTGAGCGAGGTCATTGAACACTTTAATGACTATCGGGATGAGTATGTGGCTTTCAGCGTCATCCTTATGGGTTGTATTGATGGATTGGATAGCTGCTTTGCGGGCGAAGAGGGCAACCCGGAGCTACGGCTGCGCGTCTTACGAACACTGTTTGCCATTTACCGTTTCTATATCGATAGCGGGATGGACCTGGATGAGGATATTGCCGGTTTGCTTGTTGGCAACACCTCTCCGGAGGAGCGACAGGTTATCGTGGGTTGGGTACAGGATGCGCTCACGCAAAAAGCAACCTGGAGCAGCGGCGAACAATATGAGATTCTGCTGGCAACTTTAGAACGGGTCAGCTAGCTATGAGTACCATCCCAATGTTAACCGAACAAAAAATTCGCACCATCGCCGGCGAGCAGAATTTCCAGAAGGGCCAGCAACTTGTTCGCGATGGAGCTATCATTCACCCGGAACAACAGGCAATGGCTTTGAAAGCCTATTGCTATGGCTCGCTTCCCGAACCATATCGTGTACAGGTCACCTGATTACGCAAGCGGTATAGCCGACTCTCCACTTTGAAGCAAGAACTGGTTGCCGCTGGTTTGTAAGGAGGAACACAATGACTGATCGCCTCAAAAAAGAAGATTTCGTTCGCCAGCTGGCTGGACGGATGAATGCTGACGAAGCAACGGCAACAGCCTGGGTCGACGGTATCGTCGAAACGCTCTATGAAAGCTTTAAAGATGGGAAAGGCGTGACGTTACCCGGTTTTGGCGGCTTCTACGTGCGCCCGGAAGCAGAAAGCTGGGTCTTCAAATTCAATCCAGGCCAGCGATTGCGGGCTCTTTTTGGCTGGTCATCGACCTATTCAGGAAAACTCTAGCCATGTCTGCTTGACAAGGAGGAATGAGATGCCAAAGGAAATCAATCCGTGGGCCATGTACCCGCGCAAAACATCGACGGCTTCTCTGCCCGATGCGCTGAAAAGGGAAGTCACTACAAAGGCGAACGAACTCATCGAGACCGTCCTGAAGCCGAAATATATCCAGCCACCGCCGGAGAATCCGCAATTCAATTATATTGTTGATATCTATGGCAGGTGGTATCACAAGGCGTTCTACTTCTGTGCCGAATACCGTGTGGCAGGCCCCAATCCAATAGAGCCGAGCTTCGAGTCCAAATTTGCACGCATGCAGTATGCCGGGAACCGGCGTTTTCATCTCTCCTTTATGCGCTATACCGGTCAGTGGATTCAAATTTACACGGACCTGACGGTGGATGAGTGCATCGAGACGGTTCGAGATGACCCCTACTTTTCCTCTATTTAATGCTGGGAGGCGACGATGAGTACTCCAACACCCGACGAGACTCGTATACAGGCAGCGTTAGAGCAACTGAGTAAAGACGATCTGCAGGTGCTTATCCAGCGCATGGTGCGACAGCATCCTGATCTGGCGGAGCTGATCGTGCCAGGTGGGCAGGAGGCTGTCAAAAAGCCGCGTCAGCCGTTCAACGCGGAGGTCTACCGCCTGCAGGTCGAAAAGATTTTCCTCATAACTGACAGGAATACGTGGGGGTCTGAGGCTAGAGCAGCAGGTCCACTACTGGATATCGTGGACATCGCGGATGAGTATGTGGAGCAACAGGACTTCAATGATGCTACTACTCTCTATGAAATCATCATCAGGGGTATTCTCGACAACTATGATACGTTTCGCTGGCACGCTGACGAAGGTCAGTTGGATGATGTGGTTGAAGACTGCGTCGAAGTATTGCTGTATCACGCTGCATAGCTCAGATGTCCACTTTTCTTTTGCTGACGCCTATATCGATGTAGAGTTTGAAGAAACCACAGGAGATATAAACCTGTAGAGCAATAGTGGCCCATTGTATCTGCCTACTAAGTAGCGCCGTGAGCGTTCTGAGCTTTCTTTGCGCGTTTCTTCTCACGATTTCCGGTCTGCTCGAGATGTCCGAGCTGTGCTAGAAGGAGAAGTTCCCGTTCTCCACGCTCCACTAATTGCGCCTCCCACTCATCCTTATATGGGCGCAAGGTAGAAACGAGGGTGCGTGCCACGAGCAGATTGCGATACCACTTCTGGTTAGCAGGAACGATATACCAGGGCGCTACATCGGTACTGCACCTGGAGAGCGCCTCCTCATAGGCCCCTTGATACTCGTCCCAGTATTTACGCTCCGCCCAATCAGCAGTGGAGAGTTTCCATGCGTCCGTTTGATTCTTCTGTTGGGCCAGGAGGCGTCTTTCCTGCTCCTGGTAGCTCATATGCAAGTAGAGCTTCAGAATAATCATGTCATTCTGAGCCAGCAAGCGCTCAAAGTCGTTAATGGCGGCATAGCGGCGGCTCCAGGCTTCTTGTGGCACCAGGTTATGCACACGCACGACCAGCACCTCCTCGTAGTGGGAGCGATTGAAAATGCCAATGATACCTCTGCCTGGAGTGACCCGATGCACACGCCAGAGGAAGTCATGGTCCAGTTCCCGAGAGGTAGGGACTTTAAACGAACGCACCTCGCATCCCTGCGGATTGACCCGGGAGAGGACCTGGTGAATCGTATCAGCCTTGCCACTGGTATCCATCCCCTGCAACACGACGAGCAGGCTATGATGGTGGGCCGCTGCCAACAACTCCTGTAACTCACCGAGTTCCTTGCCGAGTTGTTGCAGTT
>Ga0207416_1004336_pt1 | contig 12468 bp, 12 predicted proteins | sample PaiPotPPM11metaG_FD_184107 | JGI IMG/M metagenome (GOLD analysis project Ga0207416, IMG submission 184107) | Iron sulfur acid spring bacterial and archeal communities from Banff, Canada, to study Microbial Dark Matter (Phase II) - Paint Pots PPM... ...
TCCCAACCCTCCCCACAAGGAGGAGGGAGAGCCGAGGGCTTAACTCGTCTTTTCTGTCCGGGTTGTGGCCAATCGAATGAAGTGGGCAACAAGTTCTGCCCGCGGTGCGGGCATACAATCGCCGCCGCCTCTGCGGCCGGGCTGGCAGTCGGCGTCGCTTCGAAACGGCCCGAGCCAAGGATGGCGCGAGCGCGTAAGCCCCGAAAGCCCCTAAAGCTGCCTCAACTTCAATTCCCCGCGCTTCATCTGCCCCGCATGAAAAGGCCGGTGATTCACACACCGCAGCTCCGCCTACCGCGCATCCCGATGCTCGCCTGGGCGATCGCCGCCGTGGTCGTGGTGCTCCTGATCGCCCCCCTCGCTTATGTCCTTGCGCCTTCGGCCCGGCATTTCTCATCCGCCCGTACCTCGCCGCGGCCTGTTCTGACAAAAACCGGGACTCCGGCCGCGGGGCAGGCGAGCGCCCTGGCGGCGGTTATCCCCGGCGTTGAGGCCAAAACCGGCCTCAAGTACTCGAGCGGGTCATGCCCTTCGAACAGTCCCTGCCTGCGGCTCGCCGGCCAGACGACTGGACTCAATGCCGCGGCGATCCAGTTTTCAACCGCGGGAACGGGCGGCCGGCAATGCGCCGGATACGCATACCAGGATGCCGGAAGCTGGCACTTCGTCAATGCGACCTGTGGGTTGCCCGGCCAGCTGACCCCGTTGGTGGGCAGCCCGGCGACCGTACACGTGCCGGGCCAGTGCGCCAACGTCCGGGACGCCGCCGGTCTGCAGGGAGGTATCGTCGCCTGCTTGAATGACGGCACCAACGTACGGGTGGATGGTGGCCCGAACTACGCCGACGGAAAGCTCTGGTGGCACGTGGAAAAGAATGGTTGGATGGCTCACGAGTTTCTCGTGGGCGCCTAGAGCAGCCTAGTCGGCGTGCCGCGGCTGCTCGCTGCGCAGCCGCTTGGTTACCTCTAGAAGCATCTTGTAGCTGATGGCGGCGTTTTCCATAAGAAGCGGCTTGATCTCCCAGGAGATGAGAGTCAGGCAGGAGGTATCTTGATCAGCGATCACGTCGGCGGTTCGCGGACCCCCATCGAGGACCGATACCTCGCCAAAGAATTGGCCCGGGCCCATGGTCGCCACCGTGCGCCCTTCTTTCTTGACGGAAACCTGGCCGTCTCTTATCAGGTAGAGACCGTGGCCCGGCTTGTCCGCCTCGACGATCGTCGTGCCGGCTGGGTAGCGTTGCTCCTTGACCAGCTTGGCAAGCATCCCCAGCTCTTTACGGTCCAATCCGCTGAAAAGCGGCACCCGGCGCAATTCGTCAGAAACATCCGTTTTCGTTGCCAATGGTCACCCCTTTCCTTGCGCTGGCTGGACCCTACGATAGTAACGCGAGCGGCGCGCGCTTTCCAGAAATAGAAAAGGGCCCGTCAAGCCGGGCCCTTCGCGAGCTTCGATTCGACGAGGGCTGTGAGCTATCCCTTTTTGGCGGCGGCAAGCTGGCGGGTCTTCATCGCCTCCATCTTCGTACCGAGTTCCTGCAGCTGCTGCTCGGAAAGGACCTTCTCCTTCACCTTGGGGAAAAGCTCGTCCTCTTCCTCGCCAACGTGGTGCTGAACGTCCTCCATCAAGACCTTGAGGCCGGCGAGCCAGTGCTCGGTTTTCTTGTCAGCCTTGGCCAGGTCGGCGAGAACCATCTTGACCTGCTTGTGCTCTTCGAATGACTCGAGAACGATGTCGTGGGTCTGCTTGGCGTTCTTTACCGCCGGGTAGAAGAGCTGTTCTTCGATCTCGGCATGGACTGTCAGCTCCGTGACCAGCTCGGTAAAGAGCTGCTCGCGGTTTCCGGCGCCCTTTTCGATCTGGGAAAAAATCTTCTCAACCTTGCGGTGGTCGTTCTTGAGCAGCGTGATGGCGTCCATTTCGTCTCCTTCCTGAATGCGCGAATTACCCTTTCGACACGAAAAGTGGACGGGATTCCCCGCCCACTCAAGCTCACGAGCGAATCGATTTAGTGGTGCAAGAACAAGAGCCAGACGATGAAGAGAATGACGAGAATCGTGCCGATCCCGAAATGAGGTCCGTACCTACCCATAGCGTTACCTCCTGCCCGGTGGACTGCTGCCATCGGGAATATCTTAAATACTGATACCCACAATATCACATAACGGCCTTTGCAGGCAAGCCCGGGCGCCCTCCTGGCTAGGGGTTGAGGCCTGCCTGGAAGCGATTTCGGAGATGCCAGATGCCCTCTACGTAGGTCCGGCTGCTCGGATAGATACCGTGCTTTCGCACGCCACTGAGGCCCTGGTAGTAGGCGGCCAGCACCAGTTTGGGATCGTGCAGCTGATCCAGGTAGAAGCGGAGCAAGGCAGTGCCGAGTTCGGCGTTGTCCACCGGATTGTTGAGGTCCACCACTCGATGCAGCAATGCCGGACCCGCCGTCGCGGCCGTATAGGGTTCGATCTGCATCAGGCCTACGGCCCCAGTCTTCGATCGACTAGCCTGCTTCCAGCCGCTTTCCCAGTAGGAAACTGCCAGCACGAAATTCGGATTTAGCTGGTGATGGCGAGCGGCCCGGACAAGGATCGCCCTGGCCTGCTCGCGGGTGAGCTGTGGCGGCGGAGCGGTGACATGGTGCCGGGGGGTGCGTGCAGGGGCGGCCGGGTGGTGCGTCAGGGCGTAGGCCGGATGAGCGACCAGCGCCGCCAGTATTGCGAAGGTGGGCAGCAAAGTGCCAGCGAGGTAGCGAAAACGTCCCATCGAGATGGAAACGTAACAAGCTTCGCGAGCTTGCGGCCGGGCTGCAAAGTTTTGTTAAGCAGGCCGCTCCTTGACTTTAGAAGAGGTCGAGCTTGAAATAGGGGAAGCTTCGCCGGGGAACCACCGCGCACCGAAAACGAGGGAGGGATTCGATGGCAACAGTCGTCCGTGGGGATCAACCGAAGTCCGACGTCGAGCGCCTACACGAGTTGGGCTACGCGCAGGAGTTGCTCCGCAGGATGAGTGGCTTCTCCAACTTCGCGGTGTCATTCACGATCATCTCGATCTTGTCAGGCTGCCTGACGCTCTACGGCTACGGCATGAACACCGGCGGGCCGGTAGTGATGAGCATCGGCTGGCCGCTGGTCGGCATCATGGTCACCCTGGTCGGGCTTTCGATGGCGGAGATTGCCTCAACCTTTCCAACTGCCGGAGGACTCTACTACTGGTCGGCGAAGCTGGCGCAGAGCAACGCGGCCGCGTGGAGCTGGTTTACGGGCTGGTTCAATCTGCTCGGCCAGGTTGCGGTTACGGCGGGGATCGACTTCGGACTGGCCCTCTTTCTCGACGCCTTCCTGGCCCTCCAGTTCGGCTACGGGGTGGCGCCGATCAACATCATGGTCATCTACGCCGTCGTACTCGCTGTTCACGGCCTCCTGAACACATTCGGGGTTGGCTTGGTGGCGCGGCTGAACGACGTTAGCGTCTGGTGGCACGTGCTTGGCGTCCTCATCATCGTTGGTGCGCTCGCCATCGTTCCCGCCCACCATCAGTCGGTGTCATTCGTCTTTACGAAACTGGTGAACAATACCGGCTGGGGATCGTCCATCTACGTGTTCGCCCTCGGCCTGCTGCTGGCTCAGTACACCTTTACCGGCTACGACGCCTCCGCGCACATGACGGAGGAGACGCATGACGCCGCCAGGTCGGCACCGCGAGGGATCGTCATGTCAATCATCGTGTCATTGATTGCCGGCTGGGTCCTGCTGTTGGGTGTCACCTTCGCCATCCAGAACTATGCCAGCGAGGCCACCGCCGTCGTCCCGCCAGCGCAGATCTTCATCGACGCGATCGGCACGACAGGAGCCAAACTGCTACTGCTGATCGTCATCGGTGCCCAGTTCTTCTGCGGCATGTCCTCGGTGACAGCCAACTCCCGCATGATCTATGCCTTCTCCCGGGACGGCGCCCTTCCGGGCTCCGCCTTCTGGCACCGCGTCAACAAGCGCACCCGTACACCTACCAACTCCATCTGGTTCGCGGCGGTCGGTGCCTTCATCCTGGGACTGCCCTACCTCTGGAACCCGGAAGCGTACGCCGCGGTTACGTCGATCGCCGTTATCGGCCTATACATCGCCTACATCCTGCCGGTCATCCTTCGCCTGCGCCAGGGAGATCGGTTCGTCCGCGGTCCCTGGCATCTCGGCCGATGGAGCATGACCGTTGGTGTCATCGCAACCATCTGGGTTGCGTTCATCACCATCCTCTTTATGTTGCCGCCAGTCTCACCCATCAACATGGCCACCAACTTCAACTACGCACCGGTCGCCGTGGCGGTGGTCCTCCTGTTCGCCGGCGGCTGGTGGTTCGTTTCGGCGCGCAACTGGTTCAAGGGTCCGCGCGTCCAGGGCTCGCCCCACGAGCTTGCCGCCATCGAGCGCGAGCTGAGCGACATCGGCACCGCGCCGGCGAGACCCTGATCGGATGGGACGACTGGAGGGCAAGGTCGCTTTGATAACCGGGGCAGGGAGCGGCATGGGCCGGCTCGCCGCCCAGGTCTTCGTGCGCGAAGGGGCCCGGGTGGTGGCGGCGGATCTCAGGGCGGACGCAGTCAATGAGTCGGTCGCCAGCCTCGGGGCGAACGCGGTGGCGGTTGCCGGGGACGTCACGAAAGACGCTGATGTCCGGTGGATGGTGGAGGTGGCCACCAGCCGTTTTGGCAAGCTCGACACGCTTTACAACAATGCCGGCATCTTCGACGAGGCCGACGAGTCGGTACTGACCACCACTGACGCGATCTGGGATAAAACCATGGCGGTCAACGTCAAGGGCGTCGCCTTCTGCTGCAAGCACGGGATTCCAGCCCTGATCAGGGCCGGAGGTGGGTCCGTGATCAACATCGCTTCCTTCGTGGCGCTGGTCGGCTGCACCGTGCCACAGGACGCCTACACCGCCAGCAAGGGCGCCGTTATCGCCCTCACCAGGTCGCTGGCAGTCCAGTTCGGTCCCAAGGGTGTGCGTTCTAACGCGATCTGTCCCGGGCCGATCGAGACGCCCCTGATGAGGGACCTGCTTAAGGACGAAAAGAAGAAGGCCCTGCGTATCAACCGGATCCCGCTGGGCCGCTTCGGTCATGCCGAGGACGTGGTCAACATGGGTGTCTACCTCGCATCGGACGAATCGACGTGGACCAATGGCGCCGCCCTGGTGATCGATGGTGGCATCACCTCGAATTACTTCTGATGATTACAACCGAATGTCCGAGCCAGCTGTTGATCGGAGGCAGCTGGCGGGCGGGTGAAGGCGAAAAGACCTTTGAGGTCGTCGAGCCGGCGACCTCAGAGGTTATGGCACGAGCCGCGATCGCCTCGCCCGCCGATGTCGAGGCGGCGATCCACGCGGCACGGAAGGCCTTTGACAGCGGCACCTGGAGCAACGCAGCGGGGAGCGTGCGAGCGAAGGTTCTCTACCGGATCGCGGAGCTGATCCGCTCCAACCTGGATGATCTATCAAGGCTCGAGGCGCGCAACGCGGGTAAACCGATCCGTGATGCTCGTGATGAGGTGCTCGGAGCGGCGCAATGCTTCGAGTACTACGCCGGGGCGGCGACCCGCATCTTCGGCGAGACGATCCCGGTCACGGCGCCGGGACTCGACTTCACCCTCAGAGAACCGGTCGGCGTGGTCGGCCTGATCGTCCCCTGGAATTTCCCGCTGACGATCGCCGCCTGGAAGGTCGCGCCGGCGCTCGCCGCCGGCAATACGGCCATCCTAAAGCCGGCCAGCTACACGCCGCTGTCGGCGCTTGAGCTTGGGAGGCTGGCGCTGGAGGCAGGGCTGCCTGAGGGAGTCCTGAATGTGATCACCGGCCCAGGTGGTACGACCGGCAACGCGTTAGCCGGCCACCCCGGCATAGACAAGATCGCCTTTACGGGGGAGACGACGACCGGCGTCAGTATCCTGCAGCAGGCCGCCCCCAACATCACCCGCGTGTCGCTCGAGCTCGGTGGCAAGTCCCCCAACATCGTCTTTGCCGACGCCGACCTCGAGAAAGCGGTGGAGGGCGCGGTGGCCAGCGTTTTCGCCAACGCCGGCCAGGATTGCTGCGCCCGCAGTCGCGCCTTCGTTGCCCGATCGATCGCGGAAGAGTTTGACCAGCGGGTGGCGGCTCGCACCAGGGCGCTCAGGCTCGGTGATCCGCTCGACGAGGCGACCGAGATGGGACCGCTGATCTCGATGAAGCAGCGGGAGAGGGTCCAGGGATACGTCGAGGTGGGCCGCAGGGAAGGCGCTCGACTGCTCACCGGAGGCTCGGCGCCGGCTGGCGCGCTTTCCAGAGGCAGCTACCTGGAGCCTGCCGTCTTCGATCACGCCGAGAACCGGATGAAGATAGCCCGGGAGGAGATCTTCGGCCCGGTGCTGACCATCATTCCTTTCGATCAGGAGGACGAGGCGATCCACATGGTCAACGACAGCCCTTACGGACTGTCGGGTTCGCTCTGGACACGCGACATCGGCCGGGCCCTGAGAGTGGCGAAGGCCATAAAAACAGGCGTGCTCAGCATCAACAGCACCAGGAGCGTGCACCAGGAGGCGCCTTTCGGGGGCTACAAGCGCAGCGGCATCGGCCGTGAGCTCGGTATGCATGCGCTGCAGCTCTATACCGAGGTCAAGAACATTTTCATCAGCCTGGAGTAGGGAGAAAGACATGGCTCGCACATCCGCGCCGGCGTCGCGCGCTCGCACGACCGCACGAAACGAGCGCTCCAACGGGCAGGCCCGCCGGCCGGAAAAGAGCGCCAAGCTATCCCTCGAGCAGCTGGTGCGCCAGCTGAAGGACGGCCAGCTCGATACCGTGATCATTGCCATCGCGGATATGCAAGGAAGGTTGATGGGCAAGCGCCTGACAGGCCCCTACTTCCTCGACCACGTTGACGAGGGCCTGCACGCCTGTGACTACCTCCTCGCCATGGATGTCGACAATGAGCCTTTGCCCGGCTTCAAATTCACTAACTGGGGAAGCGGCTATGGAGACATGCACGGCCGGCCCGACCTCGCAACTATCAGGCGCATCCCATGGCTGGAAAAGACGGCACTGATCCTCTGCGACGTGGAAACGATGGACGGACGCCCGGTCGAGGTTTCGCCGCGGCAGCTCCTGCGCAAGCAGGTCGAGCGCGCGCTCAAGCTCGGCTTCAACCCCCGGACCGCCTCCGAGCTCGAGTTCTATCTCTTCAAAGACACTTATGAGGGCGCGGCGGGAAAGCGTTATCGCGACCTCGAACCATACGGTCGCTACATCGAGGACTACCACATCCTTCAGGGAAGCAAGGCTGAGTGGTTCAACCGGCAGATCCGCAACGGGATGGAAGCCGCAGCCGTCCCGGTCGAGAACAGCAAGGGTGAGTGGGGGTTCGGGCAGCAGGAGATCAACCTGCGCTACACCGACGCGCTCGAGATGGCGGACCGCCATGTCGTCTATAAGAACGGCGTCAAGGAGATCGCGGCGCTCAACCAGGTGGCCGTGACGTTCATGGCCAAATGGTCGATGGAACAGGCGGGGAGTTCATTCCACCTGCATTCCTCGCTATGGGATGTACGCTCCGACCGCGCCCTGTTCCACGCCAGCGGCGCCGAACCTCACGGCATGTCCCAGCTCTTCAAGCACTACCTGGCGGGGCAGATTGCGCTGGCGCGCGAGTTCGCCTATTTCTACGCGCCCTACGTCAACTCTTACAAGCGTTACCAGTCGACCTCCTTCGCGCCGACCTCGGTGATCTGGGGCTACGACAATCGCACCTGCGGCTTCCGCATCGTCGGCCACGGCCCGAGCCTGCGCGTTGAGTGCCGGATCCCCGGTGCCGACGCCAACCCCTACATCGCCTTCGCGGCAACGATCGCGGCCGGACTGTACGGGATCGAGAACAAGCTCGAGCTGCCCCCGGAGTTCAAGGGCGACGCATATACGGCGAAAGGCCTGCCGCGCGTTCCCGGCAATCTGACCGAAGCGCTGGCGGCGCTGGAGGAGAGCGAGGTCGCTCGCGCCGCCCTCGGAGATGACGTCGTCGAGCACTACCTGCACTCGGGCCGAATGGAGCTGGCCCGATTCGACGGCGTGGTCACCGATTGGGAGCTGCGCCGCAACTTCGAGCGGATCTAGGTCGCCGCACCCCGGCGTGGCGCTGTGATAAGAAGAGAACTGATGGCGAAGGAACTGGCCGTGGAATCTCCGCCTGTCAACGTCTATGAGTCGAATGGGCAGATCACGGTTGCCATCCCGATGCCGGGAGCGCACGGAGAGACGGTCGAGGTGAGCCTCGACGGACGCCGGCTGACGGTGGGTGCCGAATCACGATACGCGCAGGCCCAGCAGCACTACCATCGGCACGAATGGTCGGTAGGCAACTTCCATCGTGAGCTCGAGCTTCCCAGGCCGGTTCAGCCGCAGGGAGCGAAAGCCACGCTGACCTACGGCATCCTCACGGTTTCGCTGCCGATAGGCGAAGGAGGCTCCTCGCGGACGCGAATCCCGGTCGCAGAGCCGACGCACCAGGGCAAGGACCGTTAGAGAAACGGAGCGGGCTGGCGGAGGCGCGGCTCTACGCCGAGTTTCTCCATCCAGGGCCCTCCTTGCTCACAGCCGCGGTTGCTGTCGGTGCAGGCCTGCTGTTCCGAATTCCATCTGGTGACCTTCGGCTCGGAACCATTTTCGTGACCGTCCTGGCGACCCAGTTCTCAATCAGCGCAATGAACGAGTGGGCTGATCGCGACCGGGATTCGCGGGCCAATCGGCGGCGGCCGGTCGCTCTGGGCCTCATTTCTCCGCAGACGGCGCTGGCCCTGGCACTAGTCTTCGGCCTGGCCGCTTTACCCGGAGCCCTTTCCTTCGGCGTCACGTCGCTCTTGCTTGTAATTGCTGGGCTCGGAATCGGCTGGGTCTATGACATGGTCCTGAAACCGACGCCTCTCAGCTTCCTGCCCTTTGCGGTCGCCTTTCCACTCTTGCTGTTCTGGGTTGGTACGATCGCGAGACGGCCTGGTGCCTCACTACTATTCTTGTTCGTTGCCGGCGCGCCGCTAGCAATTGCCATCCACCTTGCGGACGCTATCCCCGATCGCGACATGGACCGGGATGTCGGTGTCTATACGCTGGCAGTCGCCCTCGGTCGCCCGGCGTCCGAAGTGGCTACTGCTCTCGGGTTATTGGTCGCCGGCGGGCTGATACTGGGACAATTTTGGGTGTACCAGCCACGCACGGTCGCCCTCTTGTCCCTATTCCTGGCGGCCTTGAACACCGTGGTGGTTGCAGGGACATACCTGATAGCGACGCTTGGTCCGTCGCTCATCCCGTCTTCCATAGGCCAGCTCGTAGCAAGGTGGGGTCTAATCGCCTGGGCAGGTGTTTTGGGCCTTTTCCTCGCCTATCCCATCGCGCGTGGCTGAGCGAATCGACGAGGACGCGGTCGGCCGCGCCTACGAAGATTGGTTCACCCGGGGGCTGCGCGGCGTGGGCATGCGGTATGTGTTCTCCCGGCGCGGGCTGTGGCTCCTTAACACTCCGTACCGGCGGATCCTCGAGGCAGCCAGGATTACGTCCGAAGACCGTGTGCTCGATTTCGGCTGCGGCATCGGCAATATCCTGATCGCGCTGGCCGAAAGAATTCCGTTCAGGCAGGCGCCACTCGGCACCGACATTGCGGCGGCGCTGGTAGCGATGGGGAAGAGGGAAGTTGCTCGGGCGGGTCTGACCACACGGATCGAATTGCAGGTGGCGCCGGCCACAAGCCTGCCCTTTGCCGATGGCCGCTTCGATGTGGTGCTGACGTCGCATGTCGTAAAGCACCTTGATGAGGTCGCGCTTGCCGCCGCCTTTTCAGAAGTGGCGCGGGTGCTGGCGCCCGGCGGTCGCTTCCTGCTGTGGGAATTTCAAAAGAGTCCGCTCTCCGCTCCGCTCTTCTGGAGCGCAGCCGTATCGGGTCTGCCACCTCCGTTCCGGCTGCGTAGCGCCGGCGAACTCGGGCGAGCGCTTAGTGCCGCGGGCTTTCATCGAGTCAAGCGGGTCCCGACCGGGTTCTTCCTCATGCCTCCCGTCCCACGGCTCGCCCTGCTGGCCGAGCGCTAAGCCGATTTAAACTGGAGCTGATGGTCAGGACCATGACTGACACCATGCGCGCCATCGGGGTGACCCCGAGGCAGGCGGGAAGCGCACGCCAGGTGGAGCTGCCCCGGCCGGAAGCGATTCCCGGGGTGGCGCTGATGCGCGTGCTGGAGGTAGGCATCGACGGCACAGACACCGAGATCAACATGGGGGAGTACGGTGAGGCGCCACCCCAGTCCGATGTCCTGGTCATAGGGCACGAGGCGCTTAGCCTGGTCGAACGCGTCGGCGACGGCGTCGAGGGTTTCCAGGTGGGCGACCTTGTCGTATCCACTGTGAGGCGTCCGGACGGATGTCCCAACTGCCAGGCCGGCGAGAGTGACATGTGCCTCACCGGCGGCTACACCGAGCGCGGAATCAAAGGCGCCCACGGCTACATGGCCGATTACTACAGCGAGAAGCCGGAGTTCATGGTGAAGATCCCATCGGCGCTGCGCTCCTTCGCCGTACTTCTCGAGCCCTTGAGCATCGTGGAGAAGGCGGTGACCCAGGCATGGGAGGCGCAGCGGCGGATGCTGTGGCAGCCGAAATGCGCCGTCGTCCTCGGGGCAGGGCCGATCGGCATCCTCGGCACCATTCTCCTGCGGCTCAAGGGTCTCGAGGTCCACGTCTACGCCAAGACCGCGGGCGACAGCCTGCAGGCGCGCGTGGTCCAGTCGCTTGGCGCGGTGTATGAGAGCGTGGACGACCATCCGGTCGCCGCCTTGCGCGACGAGCTGGGCCAGGTCGACTTCATCCTCGAGGGCACCGGAAACAGCGGCGTCGCCTTCCAGGCGATGGCGGCGCTTGGCATCAACGGCGTCCTCTGCCTGACGGGTGTTTCAGGGGGTAACCGCTCGATCGAGATTCCCTCCGACGTCATCAACCTGCAGATGGTGCTTGGCAACCGCCTTGTCTTCGGCTCGGTCAACGCCAATCGTCGCTATTTCGAGATGGGGGTGGAGCACTTCGCAGAAGCAGAGCAGCGCTGGCCGGGAATCTTTACCCGGCTGCTCACTCGCCGCGTCGCCTTCGAAGATTTCAAGGCAGCGCTCGACCGCCGACCCGAGGACATCAAGACCCTCCTGACGGTCGCCGCCGGCTGACAGCTGGTGCCGATTCGCATAGGTCCCGACGATTGCCGGGATTTCGAAAAAGCCTGTGGCCGTGAGTGGCTGGTAACGAACGGCCTTGGCGGCTATGCGTCGGGAACGCTTTCGGGCGCCAATACCCGCCGCTACCACGGCCTGCTTGTTGCCTCTCTCGAGCCGCCGGCCCAGCGCATGGTGTTGATGGCGGGTCTCGAGGAGTGGTTGGTGGTGGCGGGCTCTGACCCGGTTGGCCTCTCTGCCCAGGAGTACTGGGACGGCACCGTGTTTCCGGAAGGCTACCGAGCCCTGGAAAGCGTCGAACTCGAGGGTATGGTGCCCAGCTTCAGCTGGAGCCTGGCAGGCCGGACGATCGAAAAGAGAATCTGGATGGAGCCCGGTGTCAATCGCACCGTGATCACCTACCGGCTGCGCAAGGGAGAAGCTGCGCGATTGAGGCTGCGGCCGCTCTTCGCTCACCGCGACTATCACTCCCAGCGGCGCGGCCAGGGCTCCTTTACCCTGGCCGAAAGCAGTGAGGGCTGGGCGGTGGAGGCGGCAGGCGTGCGCAGCCACCTGCAGGTTCGTCCAGGCCCCAGCATCCAGAGCCGGCCGGATTGGTACTGGCGCGTGCTTCACCGCGCCGAGCGCGAACGGGGTCTCGATGATGAGGAAGATCTCTTTACTCCCGGAACCGTGGAGATCAGCCTGATGGAGGATAGCGAGGTGGCGGTCGTGGCAGGGACCGAGCCGGTGCCGGCAGGCTGGCGGATAACCGAACCAGCTGAGAAGCCAGAGGCCGACTCCGAAATGGTCGCGCAGCTGAAGGCCGCCGCCAGCCAGTTTCTGGTCGTTCGTGGCGTGATCGACGCCCAACCAGCCGTCCCGGCCCGCACCATCATCGCCGGCTACCACTGGTTCGTCGACTGGGGGCGGGATACCACGATCAGCCTGCCCGGCCTGACGCTGGCGTCGGGTAAGTCCGCAGCGGCTCGGCCGATCCTTGCCACCCTGATGCAGTTCCTGAGAAAGGGACTGCTTCCCAACCGTTTCCCCGACCGGGGGGACCTGGTCGAGTACAACACCATGGACGCCACGCTCTGGCTATTCCAGGCAATTCACGCCTATCACGCAGCAACGGCTGATTGGGAATTCATCTCCGAACGGCTGAGCTTGCTCGAAGAGATCATTGACTGGCACGTTGCCGGCACGGATCACGGCATCAAGGTGGACGCCCGAGACGGCCTTTTGATGGGTGGGGAAG